>ONZV01000240.1_pt1 | contig 46197 bp, 35 predicted proteins | sample 1671561 | NCBI WGS metagenome assembly ONZV01 (sample SAMN06348169, study PRJEB24527) | human gut metagenome | reverse complement strand
CGAAGGTTTACTGGATGTAAATCGAGAAATTTGCATGCCGCAGATGGCGGAAAAGACATCGCCAGACGCGCCGCCGAATTGTGCGGTGGTGCCTTAGAATAAAACGCTGATTGCCTGCATTACCGTATCGACGCCCACCAGCTTCATGCCTTCCGGCGCTTTCAGCCGCCGCATATTCTCCTTCGGCAGCAGGATGGTCGTAAATCCCAGCCGCTGGCATTCGGAAATACGCCGATCGCACTGCGGAATCGCGCGGACTTCGCCCGCCAAGCCGACTTCGCCCATCACAGCGACTTCCGCGCCAATCGCGGCATCCTTCAGCGATGACACGACCGCCATACACAGCGCCAAATCCGCCGCCGGCTCGGACAGCTCCAATCCGCCCGCGACGTTGATATACACATCCTGATTATATGTTTTCTGATTCGCACGCTTCTCCAGCACTGCCAGCAGCAGCGCCACGCGCCCGGTATCCGCACCGCCGACCGTCCGCCGCGGCGTGCCGAAGTAGGAGGTGCTTGCCAGCGCCTGCACGTCGCACAGCAGCGGGCGTGAGCCTTCCAGTCCGCAGAACACAACCGAGCCGCTTGCGCCCTTTGCGCGGTGGCTCAGCAGCTGCTCCGATGGGTTCGGCACAATCTGCATTCCGGCTTCCGTCATCTGGAAAACGCCCAGCTCATTGACCGACCCGAAGCGGTTTTTGACCGCGCGCAGCAGCCGATATTCCTGCTGACGGTCGCCCTCGAAGTACAGCACGACGTCCACCATGTGCTCCAGCATTCGCGGGCCGGCAATCGCGCCGTCCTTCGTCACATGCCCGACAAGGAAAATCGCCGTGCCGCTCTCCTTGCACAGGCGCATGATTTGGCTCGTGCATTCGCGAATCTGACTGACTGAACCCGGCGCGGACGCCATATCAGGGCGATACATTGTCTGAATGGAGTCAATGACGGCGACGTCCGGCGATAAGCCGCGCAGTTTTTCTTCCACATTGTCCAGCGCGTTTTCCGCCAGCACATAAAGCGTCTCCGACGTGATGCCGAGGCGGTTCGCGCGGAGTTTCAGCTGCTTGGCGGATTCCTCACCGCTGACATACAGCACACGCTTGCCCGTTTTGCACAAATTCGCGCACACTTGCAGCAGCAGCGTGGATTTGCCGATGCCGGGGTCGCCGCCGATGAGCATCAGCGCCCCTTCGACAATGCCGCCGCCTAACACACGGTCAAGCTCGCTGATGCCCGTGGACGAGCGAACCGCCACATCTTCCGGGATTTCGCGGAGGAGCATGGCTGAAGCGCCTGTGCCCGGCCGCTGTTTCGGGGCTTTCGCGGGCGCACCCGTCACAATAGGCGCGGACTCTACCATCGTGTTCCACGCGCCGCACCCCGGACAGCGCCCCACCCAGCGGGATGTTTCATACCCGCACGCGGTGCAGGCAAACATAGTCTTTTCCTTCGCCATAAGCGACCTCCGAAAATCATATGTGTCTCCATTATAGCACATCTTTTCGCGGCATGGAAGCACCTTTCGCGGGGATTACCAATCCGCAAGCCACTCCGGAAGCGGTGTCGCCGTAGGTTCTTCAGCGCGCGTCATCAGCATGTTCAGCATCCCGCCGGACAGGGAGATACTCAGCGTCAAGTCACCGCGCGCAAGCAAAACGCCGCTGGCGATATCCTCCGCCGTCCCCATCAGGCGCGTGAAGCCCTTGTCCAGCAGGGCAGTCAGGTACGATTCCGCCGCCTCCGCTGATACATCCTCCCACACAATCTGGTAATGTCCCGATGCGGAATAGTCGCGGATGTACGAAAGGCGGCCGTCGATTTCCTCCGGCAGCTCCGCCGTGAACGCATTGTCGGGCAGCGTGTCCACCATTTCCGGCTCGGCGGAGGACAGCCACGCATCCTGCCGGTGCAGCACCACCGGGCGCGGCGTTTGCCAAATCTGCCATACCGCTATGCCCACCATTATCAGCAAAACTGCCAGCAGCACCAATTTGCGGCGCCGGCGCATTCCTTTGCGCTTCATGCTTTGCCTCCTTATGATATTACAAAAAAAGCCGACTCCATGCGGAATCGGCAAGCGCTCCCCAGGTAGGGCTCGAACCTACAACAACTCGGTTAACAGCCGAGTGCTCTGCCATTGAGCTACTGAGGATTATGGAATCCGGCAGCGACTTATCCTCCCGGGCCGTGTCCAGCCAAGTACTTTCAGCACTGGAGAGCTTAACTGCTGTGTTCGGGATGGGAACAGGTGGAACCTCTCCGTCATAACCACCGGAAAAAGGTTGGTTTTCACCAACGACTGCATTCTATCACGATTCCATTGCGCTGTCAAGAGGGGATGACTGTATTTTTGCTGCTGACGGCTATCGACCGGATTTTGGGGAAACTGCTATCGTCGTCCTCGACGTTATTCCCTCGTTTCCGGGATGACTGCTGAGAAGTCTATTCCTCTGAGCCGCATCTCCAGAATGATTTCCAGAACAGCTTGGCGTTGTTCCCTTTCAAACAAAAAAATCCTGCAAGCCCGTTACATGATTCAAATGCTGCCACGGGCGGCGTTCGCCGCGGTACTATCCCCAGTGCAGCAAAAATCGCTCATGCCGGAATCATCCTTCCAGACATGAGCGGTTTTCTTGCGGTTGTAGATTTTCTTGCTCTCGACTTTCTTCGTCACCGGGGAAAACGCCCATGTCGTGCGCTTCTGGGCGTCCAGTTCTTTGCGGGCTTTCTTGCTGAGCTTGGAGCGGGGGATAAACTGGGTCATGCTTGACACCTTCCATTTCTGCAGCGATATGAAAAAATCCCCGACCCTTGCAGATCGAGGATTGCGTGGTCTGTACTGGACTCGAACCAGTGACCCCATCGATGTGAACGATGTGCTCTACCAACTGAGCCAACAGACCACATGCACCAGACGATTCATCCGGCGACAGGAAATAGTATACCATACCTTTTCCCCACTGTCAAGGGGTGTTGGGCAAGTTTTTGATTTTTTCCGCGGCGCAATGTCTGTTCTCGCCACGGGAAAGCGCGCGGCTGGAGGCCCGGGCGGCGCGTGCTGCTGGTAGAGGACAATCAGCTCAATGCCGAGATTGCCGCAGAACTGCTGAAAATGAGCGGGCTGACGGTCGATTGCGCTTGGGACGGAATTGAGGCGGTGGATTGTCTGGCTAACTGCCCCGACGGATATTACGACATGGTGTTCATGGACATTCAGATGCCGCGGATGAATGGCTACGACGCGACCCGCGCCATCCGCAGCAGCACGCGCGATTACTGCAAGCGTGTGCCGATTGTCGCCATGACCGCCTACGCCTTTGCCGAGGATGTGCAGGCCGCCAAGACGGTCGGCATGAATGAGCACATCGCCAAGCCGCTGGAGCTGGCGACGCTGGCTGCTGTCCTCCGGCGGTATCTGGGCGGCGGCGATGCCTGATGCCTTTCCTGCACTCACGCTCCATTGACTGGTCGGCGCTGACGGCGGTGTGAGCGATACGGAAGGATACAGCGGCGCTGGCAGAAGGGGGAAGGGATGCCCTTTCCCGAATCCAGTCTGCATTCCATACGTCTGCTTCTCACACGCATGGATGTTTTGTTTCAGTGGTTTCGCCTCTGCGGACGCGACAAGGGGGGCTTTCCAATCGTCGCCTTGACCCCTTCGGCATCGTCATCCCTTCCACACATTTCAAAAGCATAATTGTAAATTCACCCAACCATCACGCAAAAGAATGCGCGAACGATTGACATTTTCCGCCCAAATCGGTACAATAAAGCTGGGGAGTTCTGCCCCGGCTTTTTTGATGGACAAACGCAATTTGCAACCGAAATACATGCCGGAAATAGTCTTATACTAATTCGATTCTAAAACACGGCATCGAGCATAGCAGATTTTTCGTTCCGGCAAAGCTGAGTGAAGCGAGGCGTACTGGAGGTACGCGCGAGCGGAACGAAGCAAAGCCGGGGCGGAAAAGATGCTGTGCGAATGACATGGTTTAGATGAGAATTAGTATTACTTTCAGGAGGAACGGGCTCATGACCAAATCTACCACACGCCGATTCCTGTGCTGCCTGCTGGCGCTCTGCTGTCTGCTGGGCAGCCTGACCGCCTTCTCGCTGGCGGCGGGGACAAGCTATCCTTACAGCGCGTCCGTGAATGCGGATACCAACCTGCGCCGCAGCCCCTCGTCGGCGGAGAGCAACATCATCGCCCGTATCCCGAAGGGAACGATTCTGACCGTCACGGGCGCAAGCGGTAATTTCCTCTGCGTCACCTATGACGGGCAAGTCGGCTATATCTTCAAGCAGTACGCCGAGCAGGTGACGACAAACACGTCCGAATCCGGCAGCGTCGCGTATGGCTTCCCGTACTACACGACGACGAAATCCTCCGTCAATCTGCGCACGACCCGCTCCACCACCAGCGCGCGCATGACCACCATCCCCAAGGGCGCGACCGTCATCATCCACGGCGTCAGCGGCGATTGGGCGCAGGTGACGTATCAGGAAAAAATGGGCTACTGCATGACGGCGTATTTGAAGCTGCTGACGGTGGTGGAACCGACCGCCGCCCCGACGGCTGTGCCGACCAGCGCGCCTATCTTAGAAGACAGCACCTACAAAGTGCTGCAAAACGGCTCGACGGGCAATCAGGTGCTTGCGCTCCAGCAAGCGCTGGCGGAACTGGGCTACCTGACCGGCACGCCCGACGGCACTTACAGTACCACCACCACGCAGGCGGTTATCGCTTTGCAGAAGATGAACAGCCTGCCCATGAACGGCATTGCGGACGCGAACCTGCAAGCGCTGATTTTCCACGGTCAGCCCAAGAATTCCTCCGGCACGAAGGTTTCCATCAAGACGCTTCCCGCCCTCTCCGGCATCACCATCCGTCTGCATGACCAAGGCGTGCTCGTCTCTACCGTGCAGACGCGGCTGACCCAGTTGGGCTACTATGACGGCGAAATCAGCGGCGTATACGATGTAGCGACGCAAACTGCGGTCAAGGCATTCCAGAAAGCAAACGGCTTAAAGGCCGACGGCGCGTGCGGCACGGCGACGCAGGAAAAGCTGATGAGCGCTGCCGCCGCCCCCGGTACGCTGCCAACCATGGAAGTGACCATAACCACAACCCCCGCGCCGACCGACCTGCCCCCGCTGACCACCCCTGCCGCGACCGTCCGCAAGGGTTCAACCGGCAATGACGCGCGCCTTGTGCAGCAGCGGCTGATTGATTTGGGCTACCTTTCCGGCGTCGCGGACAGCATTTTCGGCACGGCAAGCGTGAACGCGCTGAAGGAGTTCCAAGCCAAGAACGGTTTGAGCGCCGACGGCATTGCAGGCGCAAGCACTTATCAGGTGCTGTTCAGCTATCTGGCGATTTCGGCGGATTACATCGTTACCCCCGCGCCAACCGCCACCCCGCTGGCGACAGCGACTCCGACCCCCGCGCCCATCACGAAGGACAACGTCGTTACCATCCGCCAAGGCACGAGCGGCGACGCGGTGCTGCGTTTGCAGGAGCGGCTGACGGCGCTGGGCTACTACAATTCCCGCCGCGACGGGGTCTGCATGGCGGACGACGCAGCGGCTATCCGCGCTTTCCAGCGCATGAACGGGCTGTCGGTGGACGGCGTCGCGGGCTATGACACGCAGGTGCTGCTCTACTCCGCAACCGCAATCGGCAGCGACGGCATCATGGCGGGCGCATCGGTGGATGTGAGCGTCACCCTCCGCCGCGGCATGACGGGCGAAACCGTCCGCGCGCTCCAGCAGCGGCTGATTACCCTCGGCTACCTCTCCGGCACGGCAGACGGCATTTACGGCACAGCGACCGCCGAAGCCGTCTACAACTTCCAGAAGCGAAATGGACTCACCCGCGACGGCGTGGCAGGCAACAAAACGCTGATTGCCCTCTACTCCGCCTCTGCCGCCACCCCGACCCCCGCGCCGACGATTGCGCCTGTGAATACGCCCTCCGCCGCATCGGTGATTGCCAGCGCCTCCGCGCTCCACCGGGGCGACAACGGCACGGCGGTCAAGGCAATGCAGCAGCGGCTGATTGACCTTGGCTACCTCGCGTCGGGTTCTGCAGACGGCATCTTCGGCGTCAAAACGTATCAGGCGCTGCGTGACTTCCAGCTGGCGAACGCCCTGTATGTGGACGGCGTTGCGGGCAAGAACACAATTGCGTCGCTCAACAGCAGCAGCGCCACTGGCAAGAACACCGCGCGCCCGAACACCACCGCAACCCCCACCCCGAACATCTCTAACGACATTGGCACAACCACGAAGGTCAGCGCGGAGAACGTCGTCTACGAATACTGGTATTCGACGGTGCGCAGCGCCTGCCGCCAATACCCCTACGCGACGGTTTACGACTACTCCACGGGCATCTCGTGGCAGGTTCACATGTTTTCCTACGGCAAGCACGCCGAAGCCGAACCGCTGACCGCGGCAGACACGGCGAAGCTGGAGCAGGCTTTCGGCGGCAACACATGGACGCCCAAAGCTGTCTGGGTCATCTTCGCCGACGGCACGGTTCGTATGGCAACGACTCACTCCATGCCGCACGAGGTGCAGCACATCACAGACAACAACTTCCCCGGTCACCTGTGCATCCACTTCCCGCGCACGCAGGCGCAGGTAACGGCGATCGGCCCCTACGCCATGAGCCACCAGCAGACGGTGGAAAAGGGCTGGGCGGAAACGCAGGCGATGATTGCGAACTAATTTGGATATATAAAATGCCGCCGGGAGGATGGGGAATGTCCTTCCGGCGGCGAAATTTTGCGTTAAACCGCGTTTTTTCTTGACACCACCCATGACACCAGCTATAATAAAAGCGGAAGGGATGATTTGATGTCGAAGTGGGAAAAACTATTGCAACGAATCTTGTCCTTATCAAAGGACTTGCGATTCGATGAACTGCATAAAGTATTAGAGGACTACGGCTACCAAATGTTTTCCCCTCGCAGCGGCAGTAGTCACTATACCTTCCGCAAGCCCGGCTGCCAGCCAATCACCATTCCTAAGCATGAGCCCATTAAGAAAGTATATGTCGAAATGGTTCGCAATATTGTTGAAAGTGAGGCGAATCGTCATGAAAACGCTTGAACAGTATATGGCCTTGCCCTATCCTTTGGAAATCATCCCTGATTCTGATGAAGGCGGCTTTGTTGGCAGCTACCCTGACTTGCCGGGATGCCTGACCTGCGGCGAAACGATGGAGGATGTCGTTCGGAACGCAGAGGATGCGAAGCGCGCATGGTTGACGGCAGCATTGGAAGAGGGGCTTGTTATCCATGAGCCGAATCTGCCAACCGCTTACTCTGGTCAATTCAAGCTCCGCATTCCCAAATCGCTGCACCGTTCTTTGGCAGAGCACTCTCGCAGTGAAGGAATTAGCATGAATCAATACTGCTTGTATCTGTTAGCAAAAAACGATGCGCTGTATGGCGCATAATGCACATCACCCACATAGAATCGCCGCCGGAAGGACATTTTGCATCCTCCCGGCGGCGACTTTCTATGCTATTCCGCTTCCTCCGCGCCCCACTTTTCCGGCACTTTCGGACACCCCTGCCGTTTCTTCGCGGCGCGCGCTTCGACGTAGCAGCCGCAGAGCGCACACGTTCCGCTATGCAGATCATCGCAGGTGCGGCAGATGTTCAGGCGCGCGGCGTAGGTCGCTTCGTCGGTCTTCTCGTCCGCCGAGAGCGAATCCACATAGTCCCGCACGAGCTTCGCCATGTCCGCCTGACCGCTTTCCAGCAGCGTGCAGCGGCAGGGTTTGCGCGCATCAGCCACGAATCGTGACCTCCACCACCGAGCAGGCAGGCAGCGTCATCTTGAGGCCCGTTTCCGTCACGCGGACGGCGTCGAACGGCTTCACCGTCACCTTTTCCGCATCCTCGAACGTGTTCTTGTCGTGCATATCGCCCGTCAGGATGCGCGCGGTCACGTCCTTCGCAGACGCGCCGGAGAGGTGCACCACCACATCCAGCGCCTCGGTGCAGGAGGTGTTCGTCGCCGTCAGGGTGATGACACCTTCCTTCTCCGAGGCGGTCGCGGTCAGCTGCTTCACGCCGCCGCACTCGCCGCAGGTGATGGCAGACGGCAGATAGTTCGCATCGTGATGCGCCTTGTAGAGGTCGAAGACGTGATACGTCGGCGTGCAGATCATCTTCGCGCCGTCGGTCAGGATAACCGCTTGCAGGACGTTGACCATCTGCGCGATATTCGCCATGACAACGCGATCGCAGTGGCTGTTAAAGATATCCAGTGTCAGCGCCGCAACCATCGCGTCGCGCATGGTGTTCTGCTGATAGAGGAAGCCCGGATTCGTGCCGGGTTCGCAGTCGAACCACGTTCCCCATTCGTCGACAATCAGCCCGACGCGGTGCTCGTGGTCGTACTTGTCCATAATCGCCAGATGGCCGCGAATCAGCGTGTCCATGTAGGCAGCATTGCGCAGGGTAAGGTAGTATTCGTCCGCATCGAAATCAGTTGCGCTGCCTTTCTTGTCCCATGCATACGGCACGGTGTAGTGGTGCAGGGTAATGGCGTCGAGGTAACGCCCGGCACGCTCCATCAGCTTGTCCGTCCAGTTCCAGTCGCCGGAGCTGGGCCCGCAGGCGATTCGGTAGAGCTTATTGTCGCCATAGTTGCGGCAGAACGTCTGGTAGCGGCGGTATTCGTCGGCATAGTATTCCGGGCGCATGTTGCCGCCGCAGCCCCAGTTTTCATTGCCCACGCCGAGGTATTTGAGGTTGAACGGCTCCTTGTGCCCGTTCGCCCAGCGCTTCTGCACAACGGTGGAATCGCCCGTGGAATTCATGTACTCCACCCATTCCGCCATTTCGCGCACCGTGCCGGAGCCGACGTTCGCGTTGACGTAGGGTTCGCAGCCGATTTGGCGGCACAGTTCCATGAACTCGTGCGTGCCGAAGGAGTTGTCCTCCACTACGCCGCCCCAGTTCGTGTTCACCATGCGCTTGCGGGTTTCTTTCGGGCCGATGCCGTCCTCCCAGTGGTATTCATCCGCAAAGCAGCCGCCCGGCCAGCGCAGCACCGGCACGCCGATTTTCTTCAGCGCCTGCACCACGTCCGTGCGCATGCCATTGACGTTGGGGATGTCGGAGTTTTCGCCCACATAGACGCCGCCGTAAATGCAGCGTCCGAGGTGCTCCGAGAAATGGCCGTAGATGTTCTTGTTGATTTTCTTGCCGGATTGCCCAGCCGCGTTGATGGAAAGGATTGCCGCCATCTGCTTGTCCTCCGTCTCTTTTTTGTGCTGGTTGCGCCCATTACGCGCATTCATAAAGTAGATATTCGCCCAATCTATCAGGATTCCTGCCGCATTTTTTCTTTTTTTACGAAATGTTTTTCGACAGTGTGATGGTCGTCACCGCGGGCGAGTTGAACAGGCGGAAGCTCATCCACCACGGGTAAATCAGCCCTTTGCCCAGTCCGGGGCTAACATACTGCCAAATTCCGCCAAAGAAGCTTAGTCCCTGCACCTGACTGTCCTCCGGAAACCAGCCCAGTTCCGGCACATACAGCGCACCCATGCCCGGAATGCGCCACTGCCCGCCGCAGTAGCCGCCCGCGACAATCAAGTCCACATTGTTCATCGCGCAGACGGCTTTCGGATCGGCGTTCTGCTTCGCGGTGGTGATGTACTCCTGCGTCAGCGGCATTCCGCTCACACAGACCTGCATGTCCTTGTTCGTCATTTCCGTCATGGCTGCCTCGATGCGGTCAAGCCTGTCCAGCTGATAGACCGCCAGCCGCTGGAGCGCCGCCTGATCAGCCGTCAGCGTCGGCAGGGCATTCAAGCCGTCCAGCTGCTTCTGGTATGCCTTGCGCGCGCTGGGGATGTTGAGTGTATACAAATCCTCCGGTACAAACCAAATGGTGGATTTTTCCCGCGTGAATGACACGGGGACATCCAGCATCGTCACGCCCGCGTCAATGAGCGCCTGCGCCCAATCCGCATAAGGCGAAAGGGAGGCGTGCGCCGTCGTCGCGTAGGGGGACGGGTCGCCGCTGCCGGGCAGGAACAGCACCTTCGACCCCGCCGGAAGCTGCTCCAGCAGCGCCAGCGCCGGCGCAGCGTCGCCGTTCTCGCCAATCATATTGCCCGTCATAATGACGCAGGAGACTGCGCGCGTGCCAACCGCTTTGCCAATCGACGCCTGATTCAGCCCGCGGTACTCCCCATTCAAATCCGTCAGCAGGAGAATCGACCACTGATCCAGCGAATTTGGCAAATCGGGAATGGTAACCGTTTGCCGCAGCGCCTTGACGGTATTGCTGACGGCAAAGTTCGCCACCGCACCCGCGCCAAACATCAATAGCAGCACGACCAGCAGCGTCACACCGATTTTTCGCCCCAGATGGGATTTTTCCTCAAAGATGTTCTCATTCCGTCTGGACAAGGGCGTTCCTCTCCTTTCTGACTTTCTTGGGGAATGCGGTTACTCCGCGTCTTCCCCCGGCACATACGGCATCAGGAAGCAGTTCACATAGTACGCATATTTTCCCGACGTCGAGTTGCTCGGTTTTGCCGTCACGACCGTGTAATCCACGCAGTCACTCGCCGGAATCTCGCGCTCGTCCTCCGGCACTTCGGACAGGTTTGTCGAGGTCTTTTTGTTCGTGTTCACCTCGGCGTTCATGTCGTAGTCGTGGATGTACATCTTGACGCGGCTTGCCATATTCCCCTCCAGCGTCGTGATGCGGTACTTGCCGTCGCCCAAGTCCTTCACGTCGTATACCAGCGCAACGTGAATCGTCTTGTTGAACGAGCAGCCGTACACCAGCAGGAAGCCCGGCTGCGGCACGTTCGTCGTGCGGTTCATCAGCTGATAGCCGCGCAGGAGCTTGCCGACGCTGGCCTCCTTAACGTGATGGACGCCCTCCACCTGCACGAACACGCCGTCCTCAGATTTCTTCGCGGCTTTCTTGACCGCTTCCAGTTCCTCCATCTCGACGTTCGCCTGCATCATGCACCAGGTGATATAGCCGCCGCACCAGCCGAAGCCGATGCCCTTGCCGCGCCACTCGGTGTACTTATTGACGTTTTTGAGCGTCTTGCCGTCCAATTCCGCCCATTCGTTATAGGCAATATCCAGCACCTGCTGAATCTGCTCCGGCGGCTGCACGGGCGCTTCAGTGGAAATCGCGACCGGCGGGGGCGTCGGGGTGGCTTTGGCGGCGAGCGCCGTGGGCAGGAGCAAGATCATCAGCAAGAGGGCACACAGCCCGCGAAGCAAGCGTTTCATCAGTGAATCCTTCCTTTCGGAGATTTCTTCAATTTAAGCATACCACGTTTTAGGATGTTTGGAAAGGGGCAAGTGAAGTTTTTACAAATGAAAGCCGCCATTCGACTTTTGATAGCGGTCGAATGGCGGCTGATGTTCTATTCTTCTCACGGATAAACACGCGGACACTGTATGCAGTTGTCACCAACTGAATCGCGCGGAAGGGTCAAGGGAGGGGACTTCGTCCCGTTTCATTCTCCCTTGCAGGGTGCAGGGGCACGCCCCTGCTGGGGTCAAGGGGCAAAGCCCCTTGGGTCACTCCTTCGCCGCTTCTTCCTTCGCCATGCGGGCGGCGCGCTCCTTCGCGTAAATCGCCATTGCGCATTCAAGGCGCTTCCGCTCCATCTGGCACTCCATGTCGTAGGGCTGGGAGATGTCGCCATGGAAGGCTTCGGCATTCGCCGCGCAGCCGCCGGAGCAGAAGAAACGCGCCCAGCAGTCCCGGCACTTCTCCTTGTTCAGCACCGTGTTGTGCGCGAACTTCGCCTGAATGTCGCGGTCGAACGTGCCGTCCAGCACGCTGCCCATGCGGTAGCCGTCGCGGCCGACAAACTGGTGGCAGGGATAGATATCGCCGTCGGGCGTTACCGCAACATACTCGTTGCCCGCGCCGCAGCCGGTCAGACGCTTGCGCAGGCACGGGCCGCCCTCCAAGTCCACCATGAAGTGGAAGAAGTTGAACCACTTGCCGTTCGCGCGGCGATCCATATAAATCTGCGCCAGACGCTCGTATTCCTCGCGGATTTCGGGCAAATCTTCCTCGCGCAGGGCGTATTCGCACTTCGGATCGGTCACAACCGGCTCGACGCTGATCTGGTCAAAGCCCTGATCCGCCAGATGAAGCACGTCGTTGCCGAAATCCTTGTTAAAGCCGGTAAACGTGCCGCGGACGTAGTATTCCTTGTCGCAGGCATTGCGGCGGCGGACGAACTCCTGCGCCTTGTTCATGATGATGTCATAACTGCCCTTGCCGTTGATGGTCGGGCGCATCCGGTCATGCACTTCGCGGCGGCCGTCGATGGAGATGACGACGTTGCTCATTTCCTTGTTCAGGAAGTCCATGATTTCGTCGTTCATCAGCACACAGTTCGTCGTCATCGTGAACTTGAAGTGCTTATTCTTCTCCTTCTCGATGGAGCGGCCGTATTCCACCAGTCGCTTGACGACGGGGAAGTTCATCAGCGGTTCGCCGCCGAAGAAGTCCAGCTCCAGATTGACGCGCTTGCCGGAGTGTGCCACCAGCCAGTCAATCGCCGCCTTGCCGACCTCGTACGGCAGCAGCTTGCGCTCGCCCATGCAGAAGTCGCCCGTCGCCGCGAAGCAGTACTTGCAGCGCAGGTTGCAGTCATGCGCCGCGTGCAGGCACATGGATTTCACCACGCCCGGCTCGGTCACCTGCTTCACGTCATCATAATTATCCGGGGCGTTGAGCGCGCCGAGTTCTTCGAGCTGCTTCAGTTCACCGATGACTTCGTCCAGCTCCTGCGCCGTGTACTTCTCTTTCAGCGCATCCCGAATCTCTTCCGGCGTGTGGTCATTCCACATTTCCAGCACGTCAAACGCCATGTCGTCGATGGCGTGAACAGCGCCGCTGCCTACGTCCAGCAGCATCGGCTGACCAACCGCCTTGAAGGTATGAATCATTGCTATTATTCCTCCTGAGTTAGATAAACCGCAAGGATACTTTTTGCACCCTTGCACCCGAAAAAAGCGAAGGCGCATGATGCCGCCTCCGCCTTTGCCTGTCCCGAACCGGATACGATTGCCAGACGAATCTGGAAAGCGTATCATTACTTCCGGTTGTACAGACGGTTGAGCTTGCCCTCGTTGCCCGCGAGCACGTCGCTGTTTTCCTTGTTGGCGCAGGACTGGTTGGCGACGGTGCAGCTGGTCTTGCAAGCGGACTGGCAGGATGCCTGGCATTCGCCGCAGCCGCCGTGGGCCAGAGAGTTCTTCAGGCAGGGCTTCTGGATGGTTTCGATATGCTTCATAGTTGTAATCCTCCATTTCTTAAAAAGGGGTATATGGGCATTATACACGATTCGGGTTCTAATTGCAATCACTTTCCGGAAATATTCGACACAATCGCGCCGATTATCCCGCCGGTCGCCGTTCCCATAGCAAGATCAGCCAAATATGCCGTCCACGGCGCGCCCTGACCGCTCAGCAGCGCATAGGCCGCCACGCCCAGCGCCATGTACAGCAGCCCGATCAGCGAACCGCGCAGCAGTCCGCCTTCCTGACCGCGCCCAACGGCGATGTACGTCCCGATAGCGACGGAAACGACCTTCAGCAGCTGGTTGAAGATGCGCACGGTGTCCTCCGTCGGCTTCACCCACTGCATCAGCAGCGCAAAAACCGCCACGACAATGATGGTCGTCAGCATCGCCGCACCCAGCCCGCGCAGCAGCTGCATCGAGCCGCCACGGCGTGCGCGCGTTGTCGTCCGGCGCACAGTCTGTGTTCCTGTCATAGGGCAATTCCCCTCCTTCCGATTCGGTAAGGAGGATATGCCCCGCGTCCGGGCGTTATTCCTCTATCCGCTCCACGCGGAAGATGTTCAGCGTGTCCGCATCCGGGCAGGAGAACACCGCTGTGCCGTCCGGCTGACCGGGGATGCTGCCGCCATAGCGGAGGATATCCGCATATAGGAACGCAACGTGCATCGCCATCGGGCAGAGTTGACCGCGCTCGGTGTCAAAATCCCACGAATCGCCGATTTTATGCCCATGATGGCAAGGGCAGCTGCCCTTGCGGTCAATCAGCGTGATGCGCAGACGCGGGCGCTTCATTCGTCCAGCACCTCCAAGCACGTTTCAATCGGGATGCCGAGGTACTTGTCCTCCTTGTCGCGGTTGCGGTCAATCATCGTGCGCACGGCGTCCATTGCGCGGTGCGTCGATTCTTGAAGCGGCACGCCGTCCACCAGCCGCCCCAGCATCACTGCGGCGAAAATATCGCCCGTGCCGACAAAGCGCACCGGAATGAGGTCGAACGGGATGCGGAAAAATTCGCCCTCCGTGCCGTCATATCCGACGACGCAGTTCTCGCCGTCCACCTTCGCGCTCGTCACAACGACGGATTTCGCGCCCATTTCGTGCAGGCGAATCGTCAGCGCGCGTGCTTCTTCCTCGGTCATGTCCTCGTGATAGGGCATGTCCGCCAGATACGCCGCTTCGGTGTAGTTCGGCACGATGCAGTCCGCCACGGCGACCATCTTGCGCATATGGGCGACGGTTTCCTCCCCTACGCCGTTGTACAGCTTGCCCTCGTCGCCCATGATGGGGTCAACAAAGACCAGCGCGCCTTTCTTCGCGGACTGCTCACAGAAATCGGACACCAGCGCCGCCTGTTCTGCTGACAGAATCATGCCTGTGGACACCACATCAAACGAGAATCCCAGTTCCGCCCAGACTTTCAGCGACTGGCGCATGTATTCCGTTGTTTCCTGAATGTAGAATTTCCCGTAATCCAGCGTGTTGCTCACCAGCGCCGTCGGCAGCGTGTACAGGTGATGTCCCATATGCGACAGCACCGGCATCATTGCACTCAGCGACACTTTCCCGTAGCCCGCCAGATCATGCACCAGCAGTATATGCTTACTCATCTATCTTCTCCTTACATCGGAAGATGCAAAGGGCGCTGCCCCTTGACCCTTCCGAGCGATTGAGTTGACTTCACTCTCAGACTTCTTCCGTGTGTTTATCCATAAAAAGTAACGGAAAAATTCAAGCTGCATGGGAGGCGACCGGCGAAGGGGTCAAGGGGGCGACCGCAGGCTTCACCTGTTTTCATTGCCCCCTTGTCGCCTCCGCAGAGGCGAAATCCCTGCGACAATCGCAAGCCGCTATTAAAAGAACAGCCATGCCGTCCCAAAGGACAATCACCTGCAGTGATTAGCCCTTCACCGCAATCGCCTCAATCTCCACCTTCGCATCCCGCGGCAGTTTCGCCACCTGCACACACGCACGCGCCGGCGGATTCTGCGGGAAGAACTTCCCGTAGGCTTCGTTCACCGCGGCAAAGTCGTTCAAATCCTTCAGGAAAATCGTCGTTTTCACGATGTCCGCCAACGTGCAGTCCGCTTCCGCCAGAATTGCGGCAATGTTCTTCATGCACTGTTCAGTCATCTCGCCAATCGTGCCTTCCAGCAGCTCGCCCGTTTCCGGCACAAAATACAGCTGTCCGGACACATACACCGTATTGCCCGCCTGAACGCCCTGCGAATACGGGCCAATCGCGGCGGGTGCGTTTTTCGTCGAAAGAATCTTGTTCATGGAAGAGAATCCCCCTTCATCTTAGTGCGTCAGAAACGCTGTCTGCATTATACCATGATTATGCGTCGAAAACAACACCGGAGGTAGAGAAAACCGCCCCCGATTTCTCGAAGGCGGTTCGTATTAAATCCCGTAGTAATAGAAGATGAGGCACACGCCGGCCAGCAGGATGAACGCCAGCCCAACCAGCAGCGGCGCATGCGTGCCCTTGCCGCGGTTGGCTTCCTTCGCCATCTTGTAGTCGTAGTAGTGCTGATGCTTATGCTTTCCGGGCGCGAAAAGCACCAGCAGGTTTCGGAAACCGTAGGTAATAATGTCCAGCACACCTTCGCGCGCCGTGAACGTCAGCAGACCCACACAGGTCAGCAGCGCCCCCGGCACAAAAAGTGCGTCGCACAAACCGCTCAGGATTTCCTCCCGCTCGCTCAGCGTCCAGATACTGCGCATCGACGCAACGCCAACAAATATCAGCGCGCCGATGGCGATGCAAATCCAGTAGGGCATCGCCCGCTTTGATTTTTTCAAAGCCCAAGCTCCTTCTTATACCGTTCAAACTCTTCGTCGTTGCAGTTGATGAAGTGTCCGGGTTTGATTTCCCGCAGGGACGGCTTGTTCACCGAGTAGTCATGCTCCTTCAGGGGCTTGTACTCAATGCGCTGCCGATGCTTCTCGTGATGCGGATCCGGGTACGGAATCGCGGACAGCAGCGACTTGGTGTACGGATGCAGCGGATGCTCGAACAGCTCGTCGGAATCCGCCAGCTCCACCAGCTTGCCGTAGTACATGACACCGATGCGGTCGGAGAAGTACTTGACGACGGACAGGTTATGCGCAATAAACATGATGGTCAAGCCCATCTTGTTGCGCAGGTCGTTCAGCAGGTTGATAACCTGTGCCTGAATCGACACGTCCAGCGCGGAAATGGGTTCGTCGGCGATGATGAGGTCAGGCTCCAGCACGATGGCGCGGGCAATGCCGATACGCTGGCGCTGGCCGCCGGAGAACTCATGCGGATAGCGGTCGGCGTGCTCGCGCACCAAACCAACCAGATCCAGCACCTCGTAGACCTTTTCGTCGATGTACTTTTCGTCCTTGATGCCGCGGATTTTCAGACCTTCTGCAATAATCTCACGCACAGTCATGCGCGGGTTAATCGAGGCAATCGGGTCTTGGAAAATCATCTGCATCTTGGTCATGATGTTGTCCTTCGCGGCAACCTTCATGTCCTGCTCGTAGCGCGCCTTCCGTTCCTCCAGCGCCTGACCGGACAGCGTCTTGCTGTCTGCCTCAAACGCCGCGGTCAGCTCTGCCTTGCGCTTCTCGCGGTACTTCTCGACGCACTTGCTCTTTTCCACAGAAGATTCCAATGCATTCGTGCGGGCCTGACGGATTTTCTCCTTCAGTCCCTTGCGCATTTCCTTAATCTTCTGGTCGTATTCCGCCTTCAGCGCCGCCGCCTGCGCCGGATTCTTCTCCGTTTTTTCCTTCAGCGCGGCCTTCATCTGGCGCTGCTTTTCCTCGAAGTCGTTTTTCAGGCTGCGAATCAGCACCGGCAGACCGTTCTGCGTGGACGAAATGCGCAGACCCTGGAAGTACACGTCACCCTCGGTCGGGTCGTACAGGTTGATGATGGTGCGGCCCGTCGTGGTCTTGCCGCAGCCAGACTCGCCCACCAGACCAAAGACTTCGCCCTTCTTGATGTAGAAGCTGACGTCATCAACTGCCTTGTTGATATAGTCGCCGCTGCGGAAATACTGCTTCAGGTGATTGACGCGCAGGAGGACGTCGCTTTCTTCCTCAATGCCCGCGTGCTCCAGACGCGCCAGCGTCACCTTGTCCGTGATGGCGTTCATCACACGCGCGATTACCAGCAGCACGATGCCAACCAGCCACAGCCACACCCAGTGCGCCGCCAGCCACCACAGCGCAATCACCAGCGAAATGGCGTTGCTGTCATCAGACTTCTTGATGGTCGTTTCTGCCAGAGACTTCAGCGCCGTCTGATAGGTCGGCGCTGCCGCCACGGACACCTGAACCGCCTTCAGCAGGCTGCTGAGCGAGCCGTCAAAGTCTTCGCTCTGCATCCGCTCCAACAGCGTCGTCGCGAACACATCCAGCGTGCCGAGGTTTTCGCTCGGATAGCGTGCCTGAAGCGCCTCGTACTTGCTCTGCACGAACGCTTCCAAGTCAATCGCCTCGCCCTGCTTCTTCTGCTCCACCAGCGCGGCAAACTCGTCGCGGATATCCTCCGTGTCGACGCGCTCCAGCGTGCGCTGCTCCGCCAGTGCAGCGGCGTAGTCCTCAAAGGTCAGTGCATTCAGATATTTCTTCATGGAAGCCGGCTTGTTGCCCGCATCCACCGACGCACGAACCATCGTCGTCAGCGTTTCCACGAATTCCAGATAGCTGCCAGCTTCTTCGCCGTGCTCCTGCGCAAACGTTTCGTAGAACGCTGCAACATCCGGCTCGGTATTGGCGGGGGCAATCTTAATCGGCTTGCCCTTGGGCGCCGCCGGCGTCATGACTTTGTTCAGGTAGTCAAACGATTCCGCCAGCAGGCGGCTGTCGCTGCCGCTTTCCTGCTGCTCATAGAGCGTCAGATACGCATTCACGTCGAAATTCTGATCGAAATCAGCGCAGAAAGCATCCAGCTTCTGCTTGGACAGCGCGTCCTGCCCCGCTGCCAGTTCGTTCACCCACGTCGTATAGAACGTCAGCGCGCGATTCTGGCGCACGTCCCCGCCCAGCGTCTTGGTGGACGCGGCATCAATCATGGCGGAGAAATACTGCTTGTCGAACCAAGCGCGTGTAACCACGGAAGCGTTCTGCTGATAAGAGCGCAGCGCCCCCGATAGCGTAGACCATCCCGCACCGTCATTCGCCACAACATAGATGCTCATTACGATGGCGATGGCCATAACCACCAGCCCAATCGTTTTCAGCACCGAGGCGATTCCCTTTGCGATTTTCATGCTTCGGCGGCTCCTTTCTTCGCGTTCTGCAAGGCTTCTGCTGCTTCTCGTTCAGCCTGCTCCTTCTTCATGCGTTCAATGCGTTCCACCACAATCGCCGGCGGATTTACCTTCGGCGCATTCGGATGCAGCAGCCACGTCGCCGCCATATGCGTCTCGCTGACATGGAACATCGGCGGCTGTTCCTCAAAGTCGATTTCCATTGCGTACTTGTTGCGCGCGGCGAAAGCATCGCCTTTCGGCGGCAGAATCATATCCGGCGGCGTACCAGGGATAGCTTCCAGCTTCTCGCGCGTCTCCAAGTCCGGCATGGAGGACAGCAGCGCCCATGTATACGGGTGGCGCGGGTCGTAGAACACATCATCCGCCGTGCCGTACTCGACAATCTTGCCGGCGTACATGATGGCAATGCGGTCCGCCATGTTCGCCACAACGCCAAGGTCGTGCGTGATGAAGATGACCGACAGGCGGCGTTCCTTCTTCAGGCGGTTAATCAGTTCCAGAATCTGCGCCTGAATGGTCACGTCCAATGCGGTCGTCGGTTCATCGCAGATGAGGATATCCGGGTTCGCGGACAGCGCAATAGCGATAACAATGCGCTGACGCATACCGCCGGAGAACTCAAAGGGATACTGATAGAAGCGCTTGTGCGGCTCTGGAATACCGACTTCCTTCATCAATTCGATGGCGCGGTGGCGTGCCATGCCCTTGGTGAGCTTGAAGGCGTAATCCTGCGCGCGCGCCTTCATGTAGTCCACCATTTCCACCGCCAGCACGTCAAAGTCCTTCGTTTCGCTCGCCGCGATGAGTTCCTCAAAGTGCTTCAGCAGGCTCTGGGTCATTTCGCAGAGGTTGTGCTGCGCCATATCCGCGTCAATCAGGTTCTTCGGGATAACGGACGGCGGATTCTTGCCCTTCGCCTTCTGCGCCTCAAACTTCTTCTGCTCGCGGGCGTAGCGCTTTTCTTCCTTCGGATTGTGCGTCTTGGAGCGGGCATAGCGGTCGATGTAGGACTGTGCACCCGAACGGTAGACGTACGCCTGATTGTCCTTATCCAGCTGCAGCTTGTCGATAGCTGCTTCAACCGCCGCAGCCGATTTGTGCAGCGCTTCCTTGCATTCGCCCTCGTTCAGCGGCTTTTGCTGATAGACCTTCAGGGCGCTGCGGAGCGCATCCACCGCCGCCTGCTGCGATTTCGCCGCCTGCTGGCTGGAGTACTGAAGCGCGTGAGCAATGTCCTGCAAGAAGTCAATCATGAACTCGCGGTCAAGCGTTTCGCGCGCCATCTGGTTCAGCTCGGTGATGGACTGCTTTTTCGGGTCGGGCGTTTTGCCGCTCGCCGCCAGATAGCCGATGCAGAAGAAGTTCGGCTCCTGCGCATTCACCATCGCGCCCAGCTTAGCGGTCATGTCCGCCATCAGCGCGCGCATTTCGCTTTCGCGGCGGCGCGTGTAGTTCTTCTGGAAGCCTTCCAGCGCCGTATGCCACTTCGCGATTTCCGGGTCATTCTCATCGAAGGTGTACGGGTCGAAGATATGCTTCAGGGACTTGCGGATGCGGCCGCAGATTTCGCGGACATCCTTGTCCTTGCTCGTCAGGATGGCATTGTCGATTTCGTCCATGCCGTCCATGCACTCAACGATGGATTCCATCGCTTCCTTATAGGTATATTCCATTTTCAGCCCGACGGAAGCAAAGTGGTCGAACTGCTTCGTTTTGGCGTGGATGGCTTCACGCGCCTGTGCGCCCTGTCCGCGCGCCTCGGCATCCGCCACCATCGTCTTTTCGAGCTGCGCCAGCAGGCTGTTGAAGCGTTCCTTGCCATCGCGGCGGCGTTCCTTGTTGTTCAGCAGCATGGCTTCCGTCAGCTGCTTGCCGATGCGCATGATAGGGTTCAGGGCGCTCAGCGGGTCTTGGAACACCATTGCCAGCTTGTGGCCGCGCAGGGTGTGGAACTCTTCTTCCGGAATCTTCAGCAAATCCTTGCCGTCGTAGATGATTTCGCCCGCATCCACCATGGCGTTGCCCGCCAGAATGCCCATGATAGCACGGGTGGTGACGGACTTGCCGGAACCGGATTCACCGGCGATGGCGAGCGTTTCGCCTTCCTCCAGATTGAAGGAAATATCGCGCACTGCGCGAACCGCACCGTTGTTTGTGCGGAAGGAGATGGTCAAGTTTCGGACTTCCAGCTTTGCCATATCAGTCGTCCGCTCCTCTCAACGAAGGATTCAGCGCGTCGCGCAGGCCATTACCAAACAGGTTGAAAGCAATTTCCAAAATGGCGATGAAGATTGCCGGGAACATGATGATGTGGGGGTAGGTGCTCAAGTACGCCTGACCGCCGGAAAGCAGCGTGCCGATGGAGGTCAGCGACGACGTTTCCAGATTGATGATGTGCAGGTAGCTGAGCATGGATTCGGAGAAAATGACGCCAGGGATGGTCATGACCGCGCCGGTCACGATGGTGCCCAGGCTGTTCGGGAAGATGTGCTTGAAAATCAAGCGAGCGTCGGATGCGCCCAGCGTGCGCGCCGCCAAGACGTATTCCTGACCCTTGAAGCGGTAGAACTGCGTACGCACACGCGCCGCCGTACCAACCCAGCCGGTCAGGACGAAGGCGAACAGCAGGGATGGCAGCACGCCCACCTTTTCCGCCAAGTGCAGCTGGAACAGGGTTGCGACGACCATGAACGGCACGCTGTTCAGCACGTCGGAGATACGTTCCATCACCATGTCAACCGCGCCGCCGTAGTAACCCTCGATGGAGCCGTACAGCACGCCGAGGATGAAGTTGATGCTCGCCACGACGATGGACAGCAGGAAGCTCAGGCGCGCGCCGACTGCCAGGCAGGTGAAAATATCCTGCCCGTAGTTGTTCGTGCCGAAAATGAACGTGGGTTCATAGCCGTTGACATAGCGGAAGTACTCCAGATAGTGCACACGCACGCGGTAGCCAGTCTGGTTCTTCTGGGCGTAGGTGTACCACTGCCCGTCCGCGCCGTCGTCGCCGGCAATGCGCTTGCTGTTGTAGTTCGCCTTGTTCGGGTTGTCGGACGTGAGGTAGTTCGGAATCAGGCTGCCGTTTTCATCCAGTGCCGGATCACCGTTGGTGTTCACGCTCTCGTCCTTGAGCTGGTACCAGAAGTTCGCGCCGCCGTTGCCCATCATGTACTGCGAATTGTGGGTCTTCTGCAGCGGGTAGATGACCTGAATGTCCTTCTCGTTCTGATACGCCATCAGGTTGTTGTATTCCGTTTCGCTCAGGTTGACATACGCGAAGCCGACCAGCGCGTAGGAATCCACGCGCAGGTTGTAGTACGTCACGCCGTTGGAATCGGTGTAGTGGTCATATTCCTTCTTCACGACCGGCACGCCCGTTTCCTGACCGATGGCGTTGTAGTAATGGTAGCCGATTTCGCTGACCTTTTCCTTGCGTGCGCCATCCCAGAAACCCGCGTTTTCAAACAGCGTGTTCTTCGGCAGCACCGACTTGTAGTAGCCGTCGCGGAACTGCACCGTGTACGGCGAGACAAACGGCGTGATGATGGCAAACAGCAACAGGAACACAATCAAGCAGAACGCCACAACAGAGGACTTGTTCTTGCGGAAGCGCAGCCACGCGTCGCCCAGATAGCTGATGGACTTGGTCTGCAGCTTTTCGTCATGGATGCGCTCATCCTTGTGAATAAACGCAAACTTTTCCTTCGGGATTTCCGGATACAGATTCTTTTCCATCATTTCTTCGACCCCATTCTGATGCGCGGGTCAATAAACCCGTAGCTGATGTCAATGACAATGCCCGAAACCAGGCCGATTGCCGTATAGAACACGTTCAGCGCCATGAAGAAATTATAATCGCGGACATTGATGGAGTTGATGTACAGGTTGCCGATGCCGGGAATGCCGAAGATGTTTTCGATAATCATCGAGCCGCCCAGAATACCGATGAATTCACCAATAATCATCGGCAGGATGACGACCATTGCGTTGCGCAGCGCGTGACGGGAAATTGCCTGTGCCTTGGTCAGACCTTTCGTGCGCGCCAGCAGCATGTAGTCACCGGTCAGCACCTCGCTCAGCTCCGCACGGGTGTAGCGCGTCAAGCCTGCCACAACGCCGAAGCCCAGCGACAGCACTGCCGGAATCAGCGATACGAACATTGTCCAGCTGAACAGTGACCCGCCCGCCTGTGACAAACTTGCCGCCTGCAAGGGGAACCAGCCAAGCTTGAAGCACAGGAAGTACTGCACCAGGAAGGCGTACACATAGCTTGGCACCGAGATGAAGACCATGACCATGGTGGAAATGAAGTTATCCTGCCACTTGTTCTTCTTCAGCGCCGCATAGATGCCGAAAGCAAGACCCAGCGGGATCGCAAGCAGGATAGAATACAGGTTCACCAGCACCGTGTAGGGCAGCTTCTGCATCATGACATCCCACACGCCCATGCCTTCATACATCTGCTCGCCGACGCCCCAGTCCCATTCGGTCAGGATGCTCTTCAGGTACAGGAAGTACTGCACCATGATCGGCTTGTTGTAGCCCATCTTTTCGCGCTTGGCGAGCACAAGGTTGATGTCGCGGCCCATTTCGCGGACGGCGGGCAGCGGCAGCAGCTTAATCAGGATAAAGCACATGGTCATGATGATGAACAGCACCAGGAACATGTACAGGACACGCTTGATGATGTATCGTGTCATACCATTTTTGGACATTCCACGTTACCTCCGTTTTTCATATTGAGTGGAAGGGAGGGATGGGAAAACCCGCCGCCCTCTGCTTCCGACCGTCAGGGTGCGTCGCCCCACCCGTGACGGGTCGCGGAGGATGCGGCTGGAGGTGCGCATCACCGCGGACTGGGCTTGCCTGACTGGATTGAATCCCTATTGGGCATTTCTTAAGGAATCACTATTCTGTACTTTTCTCTTTGGAATCATAGCGTCCCCTTAAGAAACGCCCGAAAATCAACCGGTTTTTAACACGCACATCGGGCATGGGGGTCAAAAGGCCCCCATGCCCGTGCCGAGGTTCAGAGAATCACGGCAAATGTGCGCCTTGAATTAGTATTCCAGGGTGTTGTTGGCAATGTAGTCCGCCCACTCAGCGTCATCGTAGTTGTACGTCATGTACTGAATGCCGCCGAAGCCGATCAGCGTAACGTAGGTATCAACAACGGTGTTCACCTTCTGGGAGTTCATGCTCGCGCTGTTGCGGTAGTAGATGGAGGAGCAGGGATACCAGTTCATGAACGCGCCTTCGACAGCGGTCGCAAACTGCAGACGAGTGTCGTAGGTGTAATCAGCGAACTTGCCCAGCTTTTCCTCGATGGACGGAACGTTCTGGCTGTTGCACCAGTTCGCCCAGTTCTGCAGGGTGTCAGTGATTTCGCCAACGCCTTCCACATTGTAAACAATGTCGATGGTGGTGGTGTCATAGCCGTATTCGTTCTGGTTGCCGTTGCCGTACGCATCGTCGGTGTAGCAGTTGCCGAACACGCCGAAGGGAGCCATCGTCGCGCCGCCCCAAGTGGTGAAGATCATGTCCGCGTTGCCGGACTGCATGGTTTCGTAGTAGTCGTTGTCTACGGTCATGGTCATTTCGACCTTGCCTTCAAACGGCGTGCCAACGCAAGCGTTCTTCAGCGCGTCGTTCAGGTAGTTGAACATGGAGACGTAGATCGCGTCGCTCTGGTACACGCGCAGGTCAATCTTGATGTCGCTGGTGCCATCATAGATGCCGGCAGCAACAGCCTTGTCATACGCAACCGCCATCAGCGCGCGCGCCTTTTCGACCTCGTAGCCGGTCATGGCTTCGTACGCTTCGTCGAGGGTGTCGTAGTCGCCGCCCTCGCCCCAGGTCAGGTCGAACAGACGGCAGAGGACTGCCTTCGCGGGTTCGCTGTCACGATACAGCGCGCCGGTGAAGGGGTCGTAGCAGTACAGTTCGTTGATCAGACCAAAGCCAGCCGTGCCAGCCGCGGTGAAGGAGGAAGCAAATTCCTTACGGTCATAGGAGTAAGAAATCGCCTGACGGAATTCCGGGATTACCAGAACCTGACTATTGGTGCCGTGAGACAGCAGCTTCTCATAGTCGGTGTTCATGGTCAGCTTGGTGGTGTAGCCATTGTTCGGGCCGTACTTGATGTACTTGCTGTTGCCGTACTTCTTCAGGTCGTCCGCCTGCAGAGCGATTTCATCAATCTCGCCCTTTTCAAACGCCAGCACCTGAGTCGCGTGGTCGGCAATGCAGGTCACCTTGTAGTTGTCCGTCTGATACTGGCCGACGTGGTTGCCGTCATGATAGCCATACCAGTTGTCATTGCGGGTCAGGGTGTATTCCTTGTCCAGTTCAAAGGAAGACAGCTTGTACGGGCCGTAGGAAACCGTGTTCTCCACAGAACGGCCGTAGCTGGTCTTCACTTCGTCCGCTTCTTCCTCGGTGGCAACTTCCTTGCCGTCCTTGTAGAAGGTCTTGCAGGCTTCGTAAACGGGCTTGTAGACCAGGTAGGAGGAAGACAGGTTGTAGGGCACATAGAAGTTCGCTTCGTTCACGGGGTTAGCCAGGATGAAGTCAACGGTGTAATCGTCAACCTTCTTGAAGCCAACTTCGTCCCACGTTGCGGCATCCGCAACGCTGGCCGTGTACAGGTACTGAGCCTGCATGGACTCATACTGCTGACCCGCGGCGAAGTAGTTGTCAAACAGGTACTTCGCGGAGACCCACGCTTCGGCAGCGGTTTCGTCTTCAATAGAAGCATCGCGGTACATCGTGTCGTCCGCAATGTTCACATACTGCGGCGCGGGATTGCCTTCCGCGTCCAGCGCGCCGACCATGCCCCAAGCGCCCATGTCGAGGTACACATCGGTGCCGGCGGCAACGAGGTTCTCGGCAGTGTCTGCAATCAGGTCATAGGTCGTCTTGCCCGCGTAGAGGTAGTTCTTCGCGTTGTAGATGACGAACTCGCCAGCATAGTAGCTGTCAGCGCGGCGATTCAGCATCTTCGGGTTGAGCAGCTGCTGCATGGAGTACACATAGTCATCAGCGGTGATGGGGGTGCCATCTTCCCACTTGGCAAGCTTGTTCAGCGCGATACGCCAAGCCTTGGCGGTCTCGCCTTCCTTCACGCCGTACTGACCGACATACTCAGCAGTCACGTCCACCGGCATTTCAGCAGCCAGTTCGGGCATGACGGAGTAGCCATTCTTTTCGGAATTCAGAACGAAGGTGTAGAAACCAGAGCTGACATTGTTCAAAATATCAGTGTCTTCGTTCGTTTCCCAGGAGAGCGGGTCCCAGTTCAGAGAAGAGTTAATGCCGGGAGTGTAGCTGTTGTAGGTGTACACCTTTTCATCGGTGTAGTCCTTGCCAGCTTCGCCGACATACTGATCGGTAGAAACCGTCTGCGCGCTCCCCTCGCTCTTTTCCAGCGTGACAGTGCCCGCGTTGTACACGCGCTCACCGACATCGTAGGAATCAGCAGGCGTGAACGTGCCTTCTGCCAGCGCAGCCGCACTCAGCATCATGCACGCAGACAGGACCAGAGAGAGAATCTTCTTCATGGTCTAACCCCTCCAATTCATTTCGTACCAGATGACACGATGCAAATGATACGTTGCATCTATTATAGGGGAATTGCCGCTTCCTTGTCAAGTGTCTGCCGCTTGCAATTTTTGACCAATCTTCCTGCAAAATTCCCCACTTGCACAGCAATCCCTTGATGTAACGCCGTGAAATCGTTTTCGCATGGAAATTGTTTTTTTTGTGTATTTTCGTTCTTTTCCCTTGATTTCTCTGCCTTTGCGCCATGCTTGACGTTTCCCGTTTTTTCGCCTATACTATCCTGTGAAATGAAAGGAGAATTCCTTTATTATGAATGTTGACTTGACCCATGGTTCGATTTTCCGCGGACTGCTCCGTTTTTCTCTGCCGCTGATGGCGGGCAATCTGCTCCAGCAGCTTTATAACCTTGTGGACACCTTCGTCGTCGGGCGATACTGCGGTGAAATCGCCCTTGCCGCCGTCGGCAGCGCGTTTTCCATCATGATTCTGCTCACGAGCATCATCACCGGGCTGTGCATGGGCAGCGGCGTGGTTGTCAGCCAGCTTTTCGGGCAGAAAGACGATGCCGGCGTGCGCAAGGCGGTCGGCAATGCGTTTGTGCTGATTGCGGGCGTATCGGCGCTGCTGACCATCCTGTCCTACGCGCTCCTGCCCGTCATGATGGCGCTCCTGCGCATTCCGCCTGAAGCGCAGGGCGTTCTCTCCCGCTACCTCTTAATTGTGTTCATCGGTATCATCCCGACGTTCCTGTATAACTTCGGAGCGTGTATGCTCCGCGCCGTTGGCAATTCAACCGCGCCGCTGGTTTTCCTGCTGATTTCGTCGCTGACGAACGTCGCGCTGGACTTTCTGTTCGTGGCGGTGCTGCCGTGGGGCGTGGCGGGCGCTGCCGTCGCGACGCTGATTTCGCAAGTACTGTCCGGTTTCCTGTGCTTAGGTTATGTGCTCTTCCGCGTTCCGGCGCTGACGCCCTCGCAGCACGACCTGCACCCCGATCGTGCGCTGTTCAGGCGCATCTTCTCCGTCTCTGCCATGACCAGCATTCAGCAATCCATCATGAATTTCGGCATCCTGTGTGTGCAGAGTCTCGTGAACAGCTTCGGTCTGGCCGCGATGGCGGCATTCACCGCCGGCGTGAAGATTGACTCGCTGGCGTACAGCCCCGCGCAGGACTTCGGCAACGGCTTCGCGACCTTCGTCGCCCAGAATCAGGGGGCGAATCAGCCGCAGCGCCTCCGTCACGGCATCCGCACAGCGTTCCTGCTTTCCGGCGGCTTCTGCCTGATTGTTTCCGCGCTCGTGGCGATTTTCGCCGAGCCGCTGCTGCTCGTGTTCCTCAAAAATGCATCGGCAGAGTCTCTTTCCATCGGCGTAACGTACCTGCGCACCGAGGGGCTGTGCTACATCGGCATCGGCTTCCTGTTCCTGCTTTATGCCATTTTCCGCGGTTTGGAGCAGGCAGGCATGAGCATCGTCCTGACGGTGCTTTCGCTTGGGCTGCGCGTCGTGCTGTCCTATGCCTTCGCGCCGCATTTCGGCATGATGGCGATTTGGCTGGCAATTCCGGCGGGCTGGCTGATTGCGGATATTGTCGGTTTCGTTGCCATGGGGCGGCGCGGACTAATGCGTTCCGCTTCCAATAGGATGGGCAAAAGTGCCTGCTGACATCGGGATGGATTCGCCGCTTTGTGACAAGTTTGTAACACCTGCGCGCGCGCCCCTTGACGAATCCGACCCGGCGTTGTATGATGGGGATACTCAATAACGAAAGGATTGTGCGGAGCGGGTATGAAGAAGGAAACGAATCCCAAGGCGAAGCGGAATGGCCTGTGGTGCAATGTGCTGATTGTGACAGCGCTGCTGCTGATTGTGGCGGTGCTGATGGTTGTGCTGCGGCGGAACGCACCCGCGAATGTAGACGCCAATGCGCCTTTGCTGCCCCTGACCGCAACGGATGCGCCGACCGAAGCACCGACCGAGGCGCCGACAGAGGCGCCGACAGAGCTTGCGACCAGCACACCGGAGGCAGCGGCGACCCCCGAAATCACCGCAGCACCGGAAGCGGCTGCCGCGCCGGAAGTCACGGACGCCCCCGAAGCCACCGCCACCCCCGACCTGTCGCAGGTGAAAGCATTCCTCGTCGTCACCGTCGGTGACAAAACGTATCAGCCGATTCCGCTGACCGAAGAGGGCTATTATCGCCTCCGCCACGGCGACTGCATCAACATCGTCCATGTCACCCCGACAAGCATCGACATGCACGAGGCGAACTGCGACAATCAGGATTGCGTGGAGCAGGGCGAAGTGACGCTGGAAAACAAGGACACTCGCATTCTGGGCAACATGATTATCTGTCTGCCGAATCAGGTGACGCTCCAGCTGTACAGCCGCGACGAATTGATGGACTGGCTGACGACTGTGCAGGAGGACGCAGCAAATGAATAAGCAGCAAATCACCACAAAACAGCTTGCGCTGTGCAGTGTGCTGCTGACGCTGATGCTGGTGCTGGGCTGGGTGGAGAGCCTGTTTCCGCCGCTGCTGGGCGTACCGGGCATCAAGCTGGGTTTAAGCAACGGCGTGCTGATTTTCGCGGTCTACATGCTGTCCCTGCCGACGGCGTGGGTGCTGATGCTGCTGAAAGTGGTGCTGTCCTCGCTGTTTTTGGGCGGCGTGGCTGCGCTGCCGTACGCACTGGCCGGCGGTGTGCTGTCGCTGGCAAGCATGTGCCTTCTTTCGCGCATGAAGTGGATGCACCCGGTCACGGTCAGCATTGTCGGCGGCGTGATGCACAACATCGGGCAAATCGTGATGGCGATGATTATCCTCCACACGTCGCAATTGGCGTACTACATGGCTGTCCTGATGCTCAGCGGCATTCTCTTCGGCGCGCTGACCGGCGTGAGCGCCACGCTGGTGATGAAGCACATGAAGCATATCAAGTGGGGGAAATAGCGAAGGGGGGCAAGGGGCAACTGCTGACTTCATCTGTTTTCATGCCTCCCTATCGCCTCCGCAGAGGTGAAGCCCTCTGCACAACAAAAATCAACCTAACACAGAAAACAAAAAGCAGGACTACCTCCACGCCGGAGACAGCCCTGCTTTTTGTTGTGCGAAAGAAGCCATCAGAAGAAAAGGAAACGCTTCTTCTGATACGGCTCGCTTGACATGCCCTTGAAATCATATCCCGTCGCGGCAATCGCAGCTTTCACCTGCGCTTCGTCCAGCGGGTCTTCGGAAATGACCACCGTTTCACCCTTGCCGTGGGAGGAGGTCACCTTCTTGACCGCCGGGAAAGCCTTGCGGATTGCGTCGTTGACATGGCTCTCGCACATGCCGCACATCATGCCATCAATTTTCAGCGTCGTTTTTATCATCAGCCCTCATCCTTTCGATGAATGCAATATACCCCGTTGGGGTATCTGAATGATAGCACCAGTGCGGCGGATTGTCAAGCGGTTTCGTTCGATGTGACTAACTTTTTTAAGGTAACACCGTACAAATGAGGTGGTCGGCTGGCGAATGGATTTTTCGTCAGATACAAATGCAAATTTCGAAGATTTACTGGCGGTAAATCGAGGAATTTGCATGCCGCAGATGGCGGAAAAGACATCGCCAGACGCGCCGCCGAATTGTGCGGTGGTGCCTTAGCGGATGCCCGACCAGAGCGCGTCATTTTCCGCTTGAAACGCTTCCCTCAGCGCATTTTCATCTTCAGTAGATACATCCTGCTCAAAAATCAGGATGCCGTCCATATCCGGATCATGTTCCCAAACCTGCAGGGTCAACACATCATTGTAGTGCCGGACGGTATAACCATCCGCGTCGAACGTCCAGTCCTCTTTCTCCTCGCCGACTGCCCAGCGCAGCAGCACCGCCTCCGTCCCATCAAAACGGTACAGCGTTTCTCTGTGAATGCCGCCCGCCAAGCCGCCGTTCACAGAACTCCTTACAATCTTGCGTTCCGCATCAAGGTCGTAATTCGTGAACGTCAGCGGACAGAGAACATACTGTTCGCCATCAAAAATGAAAAACTGGTAGACGAAATTGCTCGCGCCGCGCTGTGTCAGTATCACCACATCGTTGATGCCGTCGAAGTTGACATCCGCATAGGAAAGGCACGGGTCTTTCTCGCCGGACACGAAGCAGAGTTCCTGCCCGTTGTCCGCAATCAGGCGGTGGATGTACTCGTTCTCCGTCGTCTGCCCGATAATTTCCGCGCGGACAGGGGCGATGGTCATCAGGAGAAGCAAGGCAAGCAGGCAGAAACGGGAAATACAGTTCTTCATAAAGAATACTCCTTTCGCATTGGTATGCTAATGAAAGAACGAATACGGGGCGGCAATTCATCCGCAGAAAAAAAGGAAATTTCTTCATCATCTGAAATGGAAATGCTTGCAAATTACTGATGTTTGCGTTATAATGAAAATGGTAATTTATGATTCATACTATTTCCAGATAAGAATGCGCCAAGATGCGCGGCGAATTTTTCATTCTGGCTAACGTGAATGGAACGCAGCGTAGCAGCGCTACGCTAAGTGGAATGAGCGGACGCCAGAAGGGAAAAGGCGCAAGCAGATGGCGCAGATGAATCTGGAAATAGTATCAAGGTTTCTTGCTGGGGAAGTGGGGAAAGGGGTGTTTGCCACGGCGCACGAAGGAGCAGCGCAGTACTGCCGCAAAGTGGACAAGCGTGAAATTCCGGTCTGTCCGATTTTAGGGGTCAATATTGCTGTCATCAACATGAATTGGCTGCTGAAATATTTGGCGCAGAACATTCATCAATTGCAGGGAGATTACATCTGCGTATCGAATGTACATACAACCGTCGTCAGTTACGAGGATGCGGACTACCGTGCCGTGCAGAACGGCGGTTTGATGGCGATTCCGGATGGCAATCCGCTGGCGCAGGAGGCGCGGCGGCGCGGGTATCCGCAGATTCAGCGGACAACCGGGCCTGACCTGATGATGGAGGTCTTTCGGCAGTCCACGGCACACGGCTGGCGGCATTATTTCTACGGCAGCACGCAGGAAGTGCAGGAGAAAATGATTACGCGCCTGCAGCAGGAGTATCCGGGGCTGATAATTGCGGGCACAGACGTGCCGCCTTTCCGCGAACTGACACCGGAGGAAGATGCGCTTGCCGTGGCACGCATCAATCAGGCGCAGCCGGATTTTGTGTGGGTCGGGCTGGGAGCGCCGAAGCAGGAGCGCTGGATGGCGGCGCACCAAGGGCGTGTGCACGGGCTGATGATTGGGGTCGGCGCGGGCTTTGATTTCTTTTCGGGCAACGTCAAGCGCGCCCCGTTATGGATGCAGAAGCACAGCTTGGAATGGCTCTATCGCCTGATGCAAGACCCGAAGCGGCTATTCCAGCGCTACTGGAGTACGAATCTGAAATTCATCTGGAACGCGGCCATCAGGAGAAAGTAAATGCAGCAAGCGACAAAACAGCCCGCTGTACTGCTGGTACACGACTATTATCAGATTCCCGGCGGCGAGGATGTCGTTGTGGCGAACGAGAAGCACCTGCTGGAAACGCACGGTCACGCTGCGGCGCTGTATGCGCGGCGGAACGAGGAAATTTCGCGCATGGGAGCGCTGGAGAAAATCCGCAGTGCGCTGGGGATGTTTTTCAGCATCCATACATACCGCGAGGTTCGGCGGAGCATCCGCGAAAACCGGATTTCGCTGGTGCATGTGCACAACACGCTGCCGCTGATTGGCCCGGCAGTGTATTACGCGGCATTGCGCGAGGGCGTTCCCGTGGTGCAGACGGTGCACAACTTCCGCCTGCTCTGCCCGAACGCGCTTTTCTACCGCGACGGTCATATCTGCGAGGACTGCGTGAAAAAGGGACTGCACTGCGCGGTGAAGCACCGCTGCTACCGCGGCAGCCGCCTGCAGACGGTGTTCTGCGTGCTCAGCACACGTTTGCACCGCGCCCTCAAAACGTACAGCCGCCTGCATTACATCACCCTGACGGACTTCAACCGTCAGAAGCTGCTGGCGCTTAAGCAGATTCCGCCGGAAAACGTGTCCGTAAAGCCGAACTTTGTGGAACCGCCGGAGACGATTGTGCCATATGCGGCGCGCGAAAATCAGGTGGTGTACATCGGTCGGCTGGATGCGCTCAAGGGCATCCGGCTGCTGCTGGAGGCGTGGGCGCGCTACGAGCGTTCAGGCGGGGGCATGAAGCTGATCATCTGCGGTACAGGGCCGGAGGAAGCATGGTGCCGCGAATATCTGACGCGGGAAAAGCTGAAGCAGGCGGAGCTGCGCGGCTTTGTGCCAAATTCGGCGGCACGGGCGCTGATGGGGCAGTCCAAGGCGCTGATTCTGCCGACACAGTGGTACGAAGGCTTCCCAATGACAATTGTGGAAGCCTTCAGCGCCGCCACGCCGGTGATTTGCTCGGATTTAGGCAACGCAGGTTCCCTGATTTCGGACGGCGTGACGGGCTTCAAGTTTCCGGCGGACTCGGCGGAGCAGCTGGCACAGACGCTCAATCGGCTGCAGCACGCGGAATCTGTCAGCGAGGGCGCGCTGAAAACGTATCAGGAGAATTTCACGGCGGAAGCAAATTATCGTCAGCTGATGGCGATTTACAGCAAGGCGATGCAGAAAAGCGGCGAAAGGAACGAACCATCATGCGGCTGATTGTGGCAGATGTACGGAGCACCAGCACAGACGGCATTGCCGCTGGGCATTATTTCACCGTCGCGCAGAATTATCTTGACCTGTTCGGCGCGGAGATGGATGTGCGCATTGCGGGCGGGCCGGTGTACGGCGACCGCTTCGGGAATAAGCTGATTCGTCTGCCGCATGATTACATCGTGGGCAGTTCGGCGGCGCGCAACAAACGCGCCGTGTTCCAGAACGTGCGCGCGCTGCTTCGGGAAGCGCAGGATGACGTGATTGTCCTCCAGTGCAGCGCCGTCGCAACAGCGTATCTGGGGCTTGCACTGTTCAAGAAGAAAGAAACGCGGGTCTACGCCATCCAGTACAGCACCGACAGCGTCAATTCGGTGCTGAAGCGGGGGCTGTATGCGCTGTGCAGGCGGAAAATCAGCGGCGTTATCTGCCCCAATGCAGCCATTGGCGCGGCGTACGGGCGGCCGATGTGCGTCGTGTCCGATTACATCAGCACAGGAACGATGCAGCCGCCTGTGCCGTATGCGCAGAAGCGCTATGATTTCGGCATGGTCGGGCTGATTACGTCGGACAAGGGCGTCGTTGAGGCGGCAAAACAGCTGCGGAACACGCCGTATCGGGTGCTGATTGCGGGTCGGGTGCAGGAAGCGCCGCTGGAAACGGAGCTGCGGGCAGTCTGCGCGGGCGCAAAGAACATCGAGCTGCGGCTGGAATACCTGTCCGAAGCGGCGTATGACGAGGCGATTCGCCAATGCCGCTACTGCATCCTAAATTATTCGGAGAATTACTCCCTGCACAGCAGCGGCGTTGTGTTCGATATTCTCTTCCGGGGCGTGCCGATTGTGGGCAGCCGCTGCGGGACGCTGCAAATGGTGGAAGCAAACGAATTGGGCAAAACGGTATCCAGCATAGCGGATTTTGTGCCGGAAAGGCTGCTGGATGAAGCCGTGCATGACCGCTATGTGCGCAACATTGCGCGCTACTGCCAATCGCAGGCGCAGGAGCGGGAAAAGCTGCGGGATTTTCTGACGCGGGGCGCGGTGGAATAACCATGCCGCACAGCGCAAAGTGAAAGGAGGGGCTGAAGCGTGAAGGTCATGTGGATGGGGAATATTATCCTCCCTGCCATTGCGGAAAAAGAATCGCTTCCCCCGGTGTATATCGTGGGCTGGCTGGTCGGGCTGTCGCGGCGGCTGACGCAGCTGCCGGATGTGGCGCTGACGTATGTGTTTGACGCGCCGAAAGCGCTGACGGGCGAAGTGGACGGCTACCGCTATTACGGGCTGGTCAACCCCACACGCCCTACGCAGCGGTGCGGCGAAGCCTACACCCGGCAGCTGGAGGATATTCTGCGCAAAGAGCAGCCGGATGTCATTCACCTCTGGGGCACGGAAAATCAGCACACGCTGGCCATGGTTGATGCGGCGGAACACATGGGGATGCGCGAGCGGATTGTAATTTCCATTCAGGGGCTTCTGTCCATATACGCGGAGCATTATCGCGCTTATCTGCCGGAACACGTCTGCCACGGGCACACGCTGAAGGACTTGGTGAAGGGCAATATCGTCCGGCAGGAAGCAATCTACCGCCGCGTCGGGCAGTATGAACAGGAAGCCCTGCGCAGGGTGCAGCACGTCATCGGGCGCACCGACTGGGATGAGGCCTGCATGGCGGAGCTTGCCCCGCAGGCGGCCTATCATTTCAACAACGAAACGCTGCGGGACGAGTTCTACACCGGCGAATGGTCGCTGAACAGCTGCGAGCCGCACAGCATCTTCTGCAGTCAGGCGCATGTGCCGCTCAAGGGGCTGCATCTGCTATTGCAGGCGCTGGCGATTGTCCGCAAGCGCTATCCCGATGTCAAGCTCTATGTAGGGCGCAAGGACTATGGGCGCATTCCGTCGCTTGCGCGCAATGCCTATGAACGGTACATCCACCATCTGCTGCGCGAAAACGACCTCTACGACCATGTTGTTTTTACCGGCAGCCTGAATGCACAGCAAATGAAGGAGCGGTATCTAAAAAGTCAGGTGTTTGTGCTGCCGTCAAGCATTGAAAACTCCCCCAATTCGCTGGGCGAGGCGATGCTGCTTGGCGTACCGTGCATTGCGTCGGATGTCGGCGGCGTGCGCTGTCTGATGACGCACGGCGTGGAAGGGCTGATTTATCCGGCAGACGACCCGCATTTGCTGGCGCATGATATCTGCGAGATGTTCGCGCATCCGGAAAAAGCGGCGCAGATGGCGCGCGCCGGGCGAGAACACGCTGGAAAAACGCATGATGCGCAGAAGAATCTGGAGATACTGCATCAGATTTATACGGAGATTGCACGATGAAAATCCGAATCACAAAGAACCATGTGGATGCACTCTGTGTGCTGATTGGCGTGCTGGGCATGGGCTCGCTGTATTTTCAGGTGCTGCGGATGCCGCTGATGGCAGCCATGCTGATTGCGTCGATTCTGCTGCTGACGCGGGCGCATCATCCGAAAATCAGCGTCCAGAATGTACGCCTGACGCTGCTGCTGACGGCGGCGCTGCTGCTGACGAGCTTCGTCAACCCGCAGAACGGCATTCACATCAACGATATTGTCATTTGGCTTTGCAACATCGGCTATGTGCTGGTTCTGCAAAGCTGCATCGGGTATCGGACGTATATGCGGCTGTATACCAAAGTCATGCTGGCAGAGGCGGCCATCAGCCTGATTTCCTTTGTCATCGGCGATTTGCTGTCGCTGCCGCTGCCGCTGCTGCACTACGAAGTTTCCAGCGTCAACGGATTTTATCTGACGCCTTATTTTACCTTAGGCTGGCTGAACATCCCGGTTTTCCACCGCAACGCGGGCATGTTCAACGAGCCGGGCAGCCACCAGATTTTCCTGAACTTCGCGCTGCTGTTCCTGATGAGCGACGAAACGCGCATGGGCATGAGCAAGAAGAAATACTGCTGGGCAATTGCGCTGCTGATCGTCACCATCCTCAGCACGCTGTCCACAACAGGCTTTATTTGTCTGGGCGTTGTGCTGCTGACGGTGGCATTCCGCAAAAAGGGCGGGAAAATGGCGCGCAGCATCAAGATGGCGGCGTTCGTTGGGCTGATTTTGCTGTTTGTCATCGAGTCTGCCACGGGCGTGGTGGAAAACAAGATTATCGGACGAAATTCCGGCGGTTCGTTCTACACGCGGTGGAACGACACCTTCAGCGGCTTTGAAATCGGGCTGGAATCCCCCATTGCGGGACAGGGCATTTTCTCGGAGCGAAAGGCGGAAATCCTGCTGGAACACAGGGTGCAGAACATTTCCAACGGCTTTGCCGCCTTCGTCATGGATACAGGGTTGATTCTCCCGGCAGTTTGGCTGTGGCTGACGTACCGCGGTATCCGTACCAAATTTGCCAAGGAGCGGCTGCTGTATGTGCTGGGCGTTTTCCTGCTGTATTTCCTGTGCATCAACACGGAGGGCGTTTTCCTGAACATACTGTTTCTGGGACTGCTGGGCAAGTGGCAGCCGGAGGGCGCGGCGCAGGAGCAGACGGGCGAAACAGGCGGAGAGGAATCATGAACACAGCATCAAGGAGCGAAAACACGGCACGCAACATCGGTGTAGGCGCAGTACGGCAGGTGGTTACGCTGCTGCTAGCTTTTGCCGTGCGAACGGTGTTTGTGCGCCGGCTGGGCGCGGATTATACGGGTGTCAACGGGCTGTACAGCAACATTCTGGCCATGCTGTCACTGGCGGAGCTGGGCGTGGGCAACGTGCTGGTGTACAGCTTGTACGCACCGCTGCACCGGGGCGACACGGGCGAAATCCAGCACCTGCTGGGCTATTATCGTCGCATTTACCGCCTGATTGCGCTGGCGGTAGCGCTGCTGGGCGCGGCGGTAATCCCCTTCCTGCCGCTCATTATCAGCAGTGAGCTGCCGATGGCGCAGCTGATCGTCTACTATGTGCTGTACTTGGCGAACTCCGTGGCATCCTATCTGGTCATCTACAAAACGACGCTGATTCAGGCCGACCAGAAGGCATATTTGCAAAACATGGTTTCCGCCGCGGCGCTGGTGGTGCAGTATGCGGCGCAGATGGCGTGCCTGCTGATTTGGGGCAGCTATCTTGGCTATTTGCTGATTCAGATCGCCTGCACCCTCCTGCAGAACGCGGTGCTGAGCCATTTAGCGGATAAGATGTACCCCTTCCTGCGGGAAAAGCAGAAACACGAGCCGATGCACCGCAAGCAGGAGCTGAACGACAACATCCGCTCCATGTTTCTCTACAAGCTGGCGACAATACTCATCAACAACACGGACAACATTCTGATTTCCGTCATGCTGGGCACGGTGTTCGTCGGCTACTACTCCAACTACGCGTCGCTGACGACGTATGTGACAACGTTCGTTTCCATCGTGATTACCGGCATTTCCGCCAGCTTGGGAAATCTGAATGCCGAGAAGAATTCGGAAAAGTCATACGCCATGTTCCGCAACCTGATTGTCCTCTTCGGGGCGATTACGGGCTTCTGCGTCGCCGCATACGGCGCGGTTGTGCAGGACTTCATCCCGATTTGGGTGGGCGAAGAATACCTGATGGACACAGGGACGGTGGCGGCGGTGCTGTTCACGTTCTACCTGAGCACCATCGTCGCGCCTGTGTGGATGTACCGCGAAACGCTGGGGCTTTTTCGGCAAATGAAGTATGTTATGTTTATGACGGCGCTGGTCAACATCCTGCTGTCCATCCTGCTGGGGCACTTCTTCGGCGTGGCGGGCATCATCGGCGCAACAGGGCTGGCGCGGCTATGCACCATCTTCTGGTATGAGCCGAAAGTGCTGTTCCATCGCACCTTCGGGCGCAGCGCTGCCGCGTATTTCAAGGCGCAGGGAGGCCTGCTGCTGCTCAACGGCGCGGTGATGGCGCTGTCGCTGCTGCTGTGCGCGCGGATGGGGCATACGCTGATGTGGATTATCCTCAAGGGCATCACCTGCGCGGCGGTGACGGCGCTCCTGTACACGCTGGCGCTGGGACGGACGGCAGAATATCGCTGGATGCTTGAAAAAGGGCGGAGTTTCTTGCGCAAATGGAGGAAGAAGGCATGATCGATCAGGAAATGCAGCACTGCCGTAAAATTGTGCGTTTTGACCCTACCATTTCAACAGCGAATCAGGGAGATTTCATTATCCGCAACGCCTGCGAGCATGTGCTGCACGACTGCTTTCCTGTGCAGCTGTCCGTCGCCGTTCCGGTTCGGGACAGGCTGTCGAAAGTGTCGATAAAGCACGTCGGCAGTGCGGATTACGCATTTGTCTGCGGGACGAATCTGCTTTCCTCGGACATGCGCCGCCAAAGGATGTGGAATATCCGCCTGCGGGACGCGGTGATGATGCGCTGCGGCGATTTGCACAAGCGGGAGCTGCTGAATTTCCGCCTGATTCGTGAGAAATTTCAGCGCACGCATGTCATTTTGCTGGGCGCGGGGTGGTATCAATACCAGGACGAGCCGACAGGATACACGAAGCGGATTCTAAAAACGCTGCTGGATGGGCAGTACCTGCACGCGGTGCGCGACGAATACACGCGCCAGCGCCTGCTGAAGCTGGGCATCACGAACGTGCTGAATACGGCGTGCCCGACAATGTGGGGGCTGACAGCCGACAAATGCGCGCAGATTCCGACGCACAAGGCGGAGCGCGTCGTGACAACGCTGACAGACTACCGCAGCAGCCCGGAGCAGGATGCGCAGATGCTGACCATGCTGCAAAAGCACTATCGCGAGGTGTATGTGTGGCTGCAAGCAGTTGAGGACTACGCCTGCCTGCGCCAAATGGATGCGCGCGTGACGCAGAATTTGCACCTGATTCAGCCGAATCTGCGAGATTACACAGCGCTTTTGGCATCAGGCGGGATTGACTACGTTGGCACGCGGCTGCACGGCGGCATCCACGCAATGAATATGGGCTGCCGAAGCCTGATTCTGGCGGTAGACAACCGCGCAAGTGAAATCGCGAAGGACACGAATCTGCCCGTCCTGCCCCGCGGCGGGAATTTGGATGTGCTGGAGGAGCGCATCTGCTCCGCATGGGAGACGCAAATTGATTTGCCGACCACGGCAATTCGGCAATGGAAAAATCAGTTCCGCGAGACAGATGCAGAGAAAGTGCCTTGATTTTCGTATAAAATTCGGCTTTCTGCGCGGTAAGTATTGACAGCTGACTTGTAATTTGTTACAATATAGCTGGAATTGGGAAAGAGATTGCTATATCCACTGGGAGCACTGCAGCTCGCCGCGAAAAGAAAATGGAAAGCAGCAGTCTCTTGCCACTGGCACAACCATACGTCGTGCCGGAAGATTGCACGGAACAAGGAGTGAGGACGATGAAGGACAAAAAGTGGATGCGAAAGGCATTGTCTTTCCTGCTGGCTGTATTCATGGTGACGGGCAGTATGGGAACAGTGCTGACGGCGGCTGCAGAAGAGCCGGAAACTCCGCCGACGGAAACGGTTGAGGTCGTGCCGACGGAAGCACCGGAAGTGACGGATGTTCCCGAAGCAACGGAAGCACCCGAAGTGACGGATGTTCCCGAAGCAACGGAAATCCCCGAAGCGACGGATGTTCCCGAAGCAACGGAAATCCCCGAAGCAACGGATGTTCCCGAAGCAACGGAAGCGCCCGAAGCGACGGATGTTCCCGAAGCAACGGAAATCCCCGAAACGACGGATGTTCCTGAAACAACGGAAGCACCCGAAATCGTGGACGAAGCAGCCGTAGATTACAGCCGCTCCGTGCTGGATAACGAGTTCTTTGACTCCGGCTTTGCCGCGACGTTCAGCAGCGCACAGCTGTACCTGAATCCGACGGGCGATGAGCTGGTTGGTCGTGTAACCGGCGTGGTGTATGTGACGCATCGTCCGCAGAAGGGTCAGCTGAATGAACGGATTTCCGTCTGCGTGTATGACCAGACGGCTGGCGTTGCATATGGCTATCTGGCGGCGGATGCAGTGCATCCCGTGCCGGAAGAGGGCATTGAGAATCAACGTCACACCGGTGTTTTCGCGAGCGGCGTGGAAATGCCCAGTGCCCTGCTGGTGCTTGCGGCTGCGACGGAAGAACCCGTGCCGACCCCTACACCCACGCCCGTGCCGACGGAAGAGCCTGTTGTCGTGCCGACCGAAGAACCTGTTGTCGTGCCGACCGAGGAACCCGTTGTTGAGCCGACCGAGGAACCTGTTGTCGTGCCGACCGAAGAACCCGTTGTCGTGCCGACCGAGGAACCCGCTGTCGTGCCGACTGAGGAACCTGCTGTCGTGCCGACTGAGGAACCTGCTGTCGTGCCGACCGAGGAACCTGCTGTCGTGCCGACCGAGGAGCCCGCGTCGACCCCCGCGCCTACGGACGTGCCGGATGACCTCGAAAACATCGACCGCGCGGATGTGATTATTCCGGGCAAACCGACGTTCGAAATGGACAAGGCGACGGCGGAGCTGGGCGAGAATATCACCTTCACCATCCACACGAAGAACGCCACCAAGATTTTGATGTACATTGACGGCAGCGTCAACCGCTACATCTACGACGTGCCCACTGACACATCGACGCTTACCATGTCCTTCTCCTCGATGGGGAGCAACGGGGGCAAGCGCACCATCGCGTTCCAATCCTACAACGGCAATACGCCCGGCGAAAAGTCCGCTGAACAAACGATTACGCTGACGAAGCCGTCTGTCAAGCCGCAGGTAACGGTAAAGAATATCGACAAGACGACCGTGGGTCTGGGCGAAAACATCACCTTCACCCTGAGCATCAAAAACGCCACGAAGGTGCTGATGTACATCGACGGCAGTGTCAACCGTCGCTTCGAGGACATCACCCCCGATATGACGGAATACACCTTCACCATGTCGTTCTCGTCGCTGGGAAGCAATGGGGGCAAGCGCGCCATTGCGTTCCAAGCCTATAACGGCACGACGGCGGGCGAAAAGACCTCCGAACGTGTTGTGACTGTCGCAAACGAAAGCCCGAACAAGCCGACCGTGACCAGCTGGAGTTTGAACAAATCTACGGTTGATTTGAACGAAACCATCACCTTCACCATCAACACCAAGAACACGACGAAGATGCGTGTCTACATTGATGGCAAGCTGAACCGCTACATCTACGACGTGAAGGACGGCGCAACGACGTTCCAGATGTCCTTCTCGACGCTCGGTTCAAACGGCGGCGTGCGCACGGTGGCGTTCCAGCCCTACAATGGCAACACGCCCGGCGCTATGTCCGACACCAAGACGATTACCATCAGCGTGGCGAACAAGCCGCGGGTTGAGCTGCTGAAAATCAGCAATCCGAATGCGACGCTGGGCGAAAATATCACCTTCACCCTGCGCATCAAGAACGCCACGAAGGTGCTGATGTACATCGACGGCAGTGTCAACCGCCGCTTCGAGAACATCACCCCTGATATGACGGAATACACCTTCACCATGGCGTTCTCTTCGCTGGGGAACAACGGGGGCAAGCGTACCATTGCGTTCCAAGCCTACAACGGCGCAGTCGGCGGCGACAAGACCTCCGCAACCACCATTTCCCTGACGAGTGGTTCGTCTGCTGCCCCCGTGATTGCGAATGTCAAGATTGACAAGACGACCGCGGTGCTGGGCGAGCAGATTAAATTCACTGTTTATCTGGACAACGCGACGAAGCTGCTGATGTATGTCGACGGGCAGGTGAACCGCCGCTTTGAGGACGTAACGACCAGCATGTCGAAGTACGAGTTCACGATGTCGTTCTCGTCGCTGGGGAATAATGGCGGCGTCCGTACGATTCAGTTCCAGCCTTACAACGGCACGACGGCGGGCGAAAAGTTTAAGGCGTACACGATTACACTGACGACGACCGTGGTCAACAAGCCGGAAGTCGTCAACTTCACCATGAATCCCAGCCGCGTGAAGCTGAATGTGCCGGTGACGTTCACGGTCAACACCAAGAACGCGACGAAGGTCGTCCTGTATGTGGACGGCAAGGCAAATACCAGCTACCCGACGACTGGCGATGTGACGGTTATCGAGCGCGCCTTCGCTTCGCTGGGCAACGGCAACGGTGTCCGCACGCTTCAGTTCAAGCCCTACTACGGAACGACCGCTGGCGAACTTTCCCCGGCGCAGTCCCTGACGCTGTATGTGACCGATGATCCGCTGACCGTGACCGTCCCTGCCGCGAAGCAGGGCGAGGACCTGACGGTGACGTGGACGGCTGCTGGCGGCGCAACGAAGTATCAGCTGCTGCTGACCACGCCGGATGGCACGGCTGCGCTGCTGGGCGAAACGGCGGCGCTGAACTACACGGTGCCGGGTCTGAAGCTGCTGCAGCCGGGCGACTACACCATCACGATTAAGGCGCTGTCCGGCAATACGGAGCTCGAATCTGTCAACAAGGCATTCACCGTGACAGGCGACTTCGTGTTCGCGGTTCGTGACGACTCAACGGGCATTGTGGTCGTCAAGTACAACGGCACGGCATCGACGCTGACCGTTCCGAACACGGTGGCGGGTCTGCCGGTGGTGGAAATCGGCGCGCAGGCGTTCGAGGGCAACACGAAGCTCAAGAGCGTAACCCTGCCCGCGACGATTGAAATCATTGGCCGCCGCGCGTTCGCGGAATGCAAGAACCTGCTGGAAGTCAAGTAAGGGTTCATTGGGATTACGAAAGCCGGGGATTGCTGGAAAAGCAGTCCCCGGCTGTTTTGCTGCATCATACGATTTTTTCAATTCGCCTGCGTTATCTGCTTGCCCTTTTTCCCTTCTCCATTTCCCACAATTCTTCCACAGAAAACTCCGCATGGCAGTTCGGGCAGGCAAAATACGGATTGCGGAAGTCAACTGTGCCAATCATCCTGCCGTCTTCCGTGGAAAAATCGTAGTTCTTCGCTTCTTCGGAACGGGAGTTCACCAAATGATGCGCCGTTTCCACTGTGAGTGCTGCCTTGCAGTGCGGGCAGAAATGCTTCTTCATGAACACAAAGATAGGATGCGTGACGGTGTACTTGATATTTTTCATCAGGACAGCCTCCTTCCCCCTTGATTGTAGCAAAAGCAGCAGATTTTCGCAAGTCTCTCCATTCCCCCTGAAATAATAACGCAAAATCCCCCGGAAGCTCATGCCTCCGGGGGACAACTTATCTTATTCCGCCTTTGCGCTCTCTCTTGTATAATTCAGCAGCCCGCCATAGAGGATGCAGCCCTGCTGGCGCGCGGTCAGCGGCATCAGCACAATGTAATCCTCGTCCTTTGTGTCGTTGTGCAGCACAAACGTGTCGCTGCCGCTTTCCACCGTCTCGCGGACGTTCGGCAGGCTCAGCGTGTCGCCCTGCGCGATGCGGTCGTAATCCGCCTCATTCTGGAACGTCAGCGGAAGAATGCCGTTGTTGATAAGGTTCGCCTGATGGATGCGGGCGAACGACTTCGCGACGACGGCGCGGATGCCCAGATACAGCGGGACAAGCGCGGCGTGTTCGCGGCTCGACCCTTGCCCGTAGTTCATGCCCGCAACGAGGATGCCGCCGCCTTCCTTCTTCGCGCGCGCCGGGAACGTCGCGTCCACGGGGGTCAGGCAGAAGTCCGACAAGTACGGCACGTTCGAGCGGAACGGCAGGAGCTTCGCATCCGACGGCGCAATGTGGTCGGTGGTGATGTTGTCCTCCATCTTCAGCAGCACCTTGCCGGAAATCGCGTCTGCCAGCGGCTTTCCCAGCGGGAAGGGCTGAATGTTCGGGCCGCGGACAACCTCCACCGTGTCCTCTTCGCCCGGCGCGACCGGGGGAATGACCAGATTGTCGTTGACGGTGTACGTCTCCGGCATCGGGATGTCGAGGTCAATGTCAAGGCAGCGCGGATCCGTCAGCACGCCAGTCAGCGCCGTGACAGCCGCCGTCTCGCAGGAGACCAGGTAAATACCGGCGGACTTTGTGCCGCTGCGGCCGTAGAAATTGCGGTTGTTCGTGCGAACGGAGACAGCGTTCGTGCGCGGCGACTGCCCCATGCCGATGCACGGCCCGCAAGCGGATTCCAGAATGCGCGCGCCCGCCGCAATCATGTCCGCCAAAGCGCCGTTGCGTGCCAGCATCGTCAGCACCTGCTTCGATCCGGGGCCGATGACCAGGCTTACGTCCGGATGCACAGTCTTGCCCTTCAAAATGCGGGCAACACGCATCATGTCAGTATAGGAAGAGTTCGTGCAGGAACCGATAAACACCTGATCGACCTTAATCGGGCCGCACTGCTTGACGGTTTCCACGATGTCAGGCATATGGGGCTTCGCGACGAGCGGCTCAAGCGCGGTCAAATCAATGTCGAGGATTTCGTCATACGCCGCATCCGGGTCTGCGGACAGCGGCACGAAGTCCTGCTCACGCTGCTGCGCTTTGAGGAACGCATGGGTGACTTCATCCGACGGGAAGATGGAGGTCGTTGCGCCGAGTTCCGCGCCCATGTTCGTAATCGTCGCACGCTCCGGGACACTCAACGTTTTCACGCCGTCGCCGATGTACTCCATCACCTTGCCGACGCCGCCCTTGACGGTCAGCCGGCGCAGGACTTCCAGAATAATGTCCTTCGCCGCAACGCCGTAGGAGAGCTTGCCATGCAGGCGCACGCCGACGACACGCGGGCACGCCAGATAATACGCGCCGCCGCCCATCGCGACCGCAACGTCCAGTCCGCCCGCACCGATGGCAAGCATCCCGATGCCGCCGCCCGTGGGCGTATGGCTGTCCGAGCCGAGCAGCGTGTAGCCCGGCACGCCGAAGCGCTCCAGCTGTACCTGATGGCAGATGCCGTTGCCGGGCTTGGAGCAGTAAATGCCATGCTTTTTCGTCACCGTTTGGATGTAGTAGTGGTCATCCGCATTTTCAAAGCCAGTTTGCAGCGTGTTATGGTCAATGTACGCCACGGACTTCTTTGTCTTGACGCGCTTGACGCCCATCGCCTCGAATTGCAGGTACGCCATCGTACCGGTGGAATCCTGCGTCAGCGTCTGGTCAATGCGGATGGAGATTTCCGAGCCGGGGACCAGCTCGCCGCTGAGCAGGTGCGCGGACAGGATTTTCTGGGTCAGATTCATCGCCATGAGGAAAGGACTCCTTTCATAATAAGAAAAAGCAGTTGCACAATGCCCAAACGGGCAGAAACAGCCGAATGAACAGCTTCATGATACAGGATTCGGCGCGGTGCGTCAATGCTTTCGGGCGGAAAGAACACAAAAAGCGCAGGCTATGAAAAACTCGCCGGATGTTTTAGACATACAGCCTCTTGACAACAAAGCTCCTATATGGTATTATTTGAAGCAAACTACTATATAGGAGCATTCGCATGAAAATGAACGGCGGATTTCTTGTTACCAAAATAAAACAGCTTGGAGACCGAATCTTTGAGAAGATTCTCAGCGAAAAGAATATTGATGCGTTCAATGGAGCCCAGGGGCGTATTCTTTATGTGCTGTGGCAGGAGGATGGTATCTCAATCAGGTCACTCTCGACTAAATGCGGATTAGCGATAACATCTCTTACTACGATGCTGGAAAGAATGGAAAATCAAGGGCTGATAAGCCGTGTTCAGTCTGAAACGGACAAAAGGAAAACACTCCTGTTTCTGACTGAGAAAGCACATGCCTTAAAGGGCGAGTACGATTCTGTATCTGATGAGATGGGCAGTATTTACTACAAAGGTTTTTCAGAGGAAGAAATTACCCGGTTTGAGGAATGCCTCGACCGCATCAGAAAGAATCTTGAGGAGTGGCAGAAGTCATGAGTATTTGTATCAAAGATCAGATTCAGAACATGAATATCGTCATTGGCTGCACAGTGGGGTGTACATATTGCTATGCCCGCAACAACGTGAAACGCTGGCATATGATTGATGACTTCGCTGACCCTGAATTCTTTCCGGGTAAGCTCAAGATGATGGAAAAGAAACGTCCGCAGAACTTTCTTCTTACCGGCATGAGCGATCTCTCCGGATGGAAGATAGAATGGAGAGACGAGGTATTTGAAAAAATCCGTGAAAATCCACAGCATCAGTTCTTATTCCTTACAAAGCGACCAGATTTGCTGGAGTTTGATACAGATCTGGAAAACGCATGGTTTGGCGTTACAGTGACGAGGAAAGCAGAACTGTGGCGTATTGATGCACTTCGGGAAAATGTCAGAGCAAAACACTATCATGTTACCTTTGAGCCACTATTCGACGATCCCGGTGCAGTTGACCTTTCCAAAATCGACTGGATTGTTGTCGGCACCATGACTGGAGCTCAGAGCAGGAAGATTCATACGGAGCCGGAGTGGGCATGGTCTCTGACAGATCAGGCGCATGCGCTCGGCATTCCGGTGTTTATGAAGGAAGACCTTGTCCCTATCATAGGGGATGAA
>ONZV01000196.1_pt1 | contig 53330 bp, 46 predicted proteins | sample 1671561 | NCBI WGS metagenome assembly ONZV01 (sample SAMN06348169, study PRJEB24527) | human gut metagenome | reverse complement strand
ATGTGCGAAAGAGGGCAGCGCCTCAGATCAGCGCTGCGAATGATTTTCAAAAATCTGCTTTCAACACCACGCGGTAGCGCGCTTTACCATCGCGCACATGCTGGATGGCGTCGTTAATTTTCGACATCGGGAACAGTTCGGTAGTCGGCGCAACCTTGCTGCGGGCGGCAAAGCGCATCAGCTTACGCAACTCATAAGGTGTACCGGTTGCTGAACCAGAGACGCTGCGGTCGCCCGCAATTAACGTAAAGGCCGGAACAGACAGCGGCGTGAGGACCGCACCGACCGTATGGAAATTACCGCCATAGGTCAGCGCCTCAAAATAGGGCTGCCAGTCTAGGCTGACGTTGACGGTGTTGATAATGAGATCAAACTGCCCCGCCAGTGCTTTCAGTGCCTGTGGATCGCGGCTATTCACCACTTTATCGGCACCCATCGCCAGCACTTCCTGCTCTTTCGCCGGATTAGAACTAAAGGCTGTCACCTCGCATCCCATTGCGTGCAGAAGTTTTATAGCTATATGCCCCAGCCCGCCAATACCAATTACCCCAACGCGGCTGGTGGCAGTGATATGGTGCATCAACAGCGGTTTAAAGACCGTGATACCGCCGCACAACAGCGGTCCGGCAGATTCAATGTCGATATTTTCTGGCAGTGGAATCACCCATTGCCAGTCCGCACGCAACTTCTCGGCAAAGCCACCGCGATTCATAATCGTCGGCACCGCACCTTGCTCGCAGTTGATCTGATTACCGCTAATACAGGCATCGCAATGCCCGCAGCTGCGTGCCGTCCAGCCAATCCCGACATGCTGACCGACCTGCAAACCTTTATCCTGCGCGGCACTCCCGAGCGCCACTACGCGACCAATCACCTCATGCCCGGCAACCAGTGGATATTGTGAAAATCCCCATTCGTTATCGATCATTGACAGATCGGAATGACAGATCCCGCAGTAATCCACCTGCACTTCAACATCTTGTGGCTTCAGTTCACCGGGATCGTACTCATAAACTTCCAGTTCGCCACCCGCTTCTTTTGCGGCATAGCTTTTTATCATCGACATTTTTTGGTCCTTCTCTGGTGTGGTCTGGGAAGTGTAGAGCATGGCAGGGCGGGGTGCCTGGAGTGTGACAAAGGTTACACATCGCTGTATGCAATGCTGAAAATTTCAGCACTTAGCGAGATGCGAGCAAGCTGGCGCTTGCATGGTGGCGTGCGACAGGTATAATCCACAACGTTTTCCGCATACCTCTTCAGTGCCGAAGTGGCGAAATCGGTAGACGCAGTTGATTCAAAATCAACCGTAGAAATACGTGCCGGTTCGAGTCCGGCCTTCGGCACCAAAAGTATGTCAATAGACCTCAACTGAGGTCTTTTTTATGCCTGAAATTCAGTATTTATCTACCTTTCCCGCTATATTAACTCTCTCAAGGTCAACCGATATCAACGTACTTCTACCAACATATGTTGGTACAGATGATGGTATTTCCGGTTCGATAATGCTTGTACCAACAGGGAGGGAATACGCATGGCATTAACAGACATCAAAGTCAGAACAGCTAAGCCAACAGATAAGCAATATAAGTTGACTGATGGTGGCGGTATGCATCTGCTTGTCCATCCAAATGGTTCTAAGTACTGGCGTTTGCAGTACCGTTATGAGGGAAAGCAAAAGATGCTGGCACTTGGGGTTTATCCTGAAATCACACTCGCGGATGCCAGAATACGTCGTGACGAGGCACGTAAGCTGCTTGCGAATGGCGTCGATCCGGGAGACAAAAAGAAAAGTGATAAGGTTGAACAGAGTAAAGCACGAACCTTTAAAGAAGTCGCGATTGAGTGGCATGGCACCAATAAAAAGTGGTCTGAAGATCATGCCCATCGTGTGCTAAAAAGTCTGGAAGATAATCTTTTTGCAGCGCTTGGTGAACGTAATATCGCTGAGTTAAAAACTCGAGATTTATTAGCACCCATTAAGGCCGTAGAAATGTCTGGACGTCTTGAAGTGGCTGCTCGTCTTCAACAGCGCACTACTGCCATAATGCGCTATGCAGTGCAAAGTGGGTTAATTGATTATAACCCGGCACAAGAGATGGCTGGGGCGGTTGCTTCCTGTAATCGACAGCATCGTCCCGCGCTTGAATTAAAGCGCATCCCTGAGTTGCTTACAAAAATAGATAGATATGCTGGTAGGCCACTAACTCGATGGGCGACAGAACTCACTTTGCTGATCTTTATTCGATCCAGTGAGCTGCGTTTTGCTCGCTGGTCAGAAATCGATTTTGAAACGTCAATGTGGACCATCCCACCGGAGCGGGAGCCTATTCCAGGAGTGAAACATTCCCATAGAGGCTCAAAAATGCGTACAACGCATTTAGTGCCTCTTTCAACGCAAGCCCTTGCAATTTTAAAGCAGATAAAACAGTTTTGTGGGGCTCATGACTTGATCTTTATTGGTGATCACGATTCGCACAAACCCATGAGTGAGAATACGGTAAATAGTGCGTTACGGGTCATGGGGTATGATACTAAAGTAGAGGTTTGTGGTCATGGCTTTCGAACAATGGCCTGTAGTTCATTGAGCGAATCAGGTTTGTGGTCTCGTGATGCTGTTGAACGTCAGATGAGCCACATGGAGCGGAATTCAGTGAGGGCCGCGTATATCCATAAAGCAGAACATCTGGAAGAACGGCGACTGATGCTACAGTGGTGGGCCGATTTTCTGGATGCAAACAGAGAAAGATTTATCAGTCCATTTGAATATGCAAAGATTAATAATCCATTAAAACAGTAATCATCCCGGGCAAATGCCCGGGAACCTACTCCAGGATTATTTTCTTTGTTAAAAAAACAGACAAAACGGTATTAACTGCTGTATTTACTGTTTACCTGATTGTATTCTGCAGGGGGATTATCAGAATCCGCAGTTATTCGTTATTTATATATATTCAATAAAAAAGTAGCCTCATAAAAAATCCCGCATTCACAGGGTGATGCGGGATAACTGACGTAAGGAATGCTGCCGGGATTTGGTGGTCCCTTGTGCTGATATGAATACGGATTCTATTCTATACAGAATACTTTTCAGTACAAGAGACTGTATTACTGTTTGCCATATATGATTACCTGTGGTCAGGAAGAATAAGTGGCTGCGGTTTCAGACTGTCTGCCGGTACATTCCTGTCTCCGTTAAAAACCATAATGAGTTCATTATCTTCGTCTGTCAGCGGATTGAATGGCGGTATATTTTCAGTACGAATGCCGGTCAGCCACTGAAAAATACCTGCGAAATGACGGGCACTGATTTTTCTGCTGACGGACTGATGAGACGTGATGTCACTGGCGGTAATAATCAGGGGAACGCTGTAGCCTCCCTGCACATGACCATCATGATGAACAGGATTAGCACTGTCGCTGACCGACAGACCATGGTCAGAAAAGTAAAGCATGGCAAAATGACGGGAATGCCGGCGAAGGATACCATCAAGCTGCCCGAGAAAGTTATCCAGTTTACTGATGCTGGCGAGGTAACAGGCAATCTTCCGGGGGAACTGCTCCTGGTAATTATTCGGCCAGGAGTGAAGCCGGTCACACGGGTTCGGATGAAACCCCATCATGTGCAGGAATATCACCTTCGGAGAGGATTTATCCGCCAGTGCACGTTCTGTTTCCTGTAACAACAACATGTCATCCGTTTTACGGGAAGCAAAGCTGCCTTTCTTGAGGAAAACGGTATGCTCCGCATCAGAAGCAATAACAGAGATGCGTGTATCATGCTCCCCCAGCTTTCCCTGATTGGATATCCACCATGTGCTGTATCCTGCTTTTGCTGCCAGCGCCACCACGTTGTTGCCGGAGTCAGGGTTCTGCTCATAGTCATAAATCAGTGTCCGGTTCAGGGAAGGTACGGTACTGGCTGCTGCCGATGTATAGCCGTCAATAAATAAACCGGGAGCTGTATTCAGCCACGGCGTGGTTGGCACGGGATAGCCATATACCGACATATAATCCCTGCGCACACTCTCACCAGTGACAATAACAATTGTGTCATATAACGGTGTTCCCGGCAGGATTTTCCAGTTGTCAGCCCCGTGCTGACTCGTAAGCGTACAGCGAGGGCCGTATTGACGGGGATGTGTTATTCAGCTGGCAGTGCTATGCGCCACGGAAGCAGTTCGCTGACCCGGTTGACCGGCCAGTCTGCTATGACGCCAAGCACATGGCGAAGGTAGCTTTCTGGATCCACGTCATTCAGTTTGCACGTCCCGATCAGGCTGTACAGTAGCGCTCCCCGCTCACCACCATGGTCAGAGCCGAAGAACAGGAAGTTTTTACGACCCAGACTGACCGCCCGCAGGGCATTTTCAGCGATGTTGTTGTCGATTTCCACCCAGCCATCGTTCGCATAGTACGTCAGTGCCGGCCACTGGTTAAGTGCGTACGCGAACGCCTTCGCCAACTCTGAGTGTCGCGACAGGGTCTTCATCTTTTCACGCAACCAGCTTTCCAGGGATTTCAACAGCGGTTTCGTTTTTCGCTGACGTTCAGCAAGCCGCTGCTCTGCCGACATTCCCCTTATATCCGCCTCTATGGCGTACAACTGACCGATCTGCTCCAGGGCTTCTTCCGTCAGTGCTGACGGGATGCGGACGTGCACATCGTGGATCTTTCGGCGGGCATGAGCCCAGCAGGCAGCTTCCGTTATCCGACCATTGCGATACAGCTCGTTGAACCCGGCGTACGCATCCGCTTGCAGCACACCGCTGAAGCAAGCAAGATGAGTCTGCGGATGGATGCCTTTCCTGTCCGGGCTGTAAGCGAACCACACTGCAGGTGCCAACGCTGACCCGGCATTGCGGTCATCACGAACATACGCCCACAACCGCCCGGTCTTCGTCTTCTTATTACCCGGCAGCAGTACCTGGACCGGGGTATCATCGGCATGGAGTTTGCCGTCAGTCATGACATAGCCATGAAGCGCCTCTTCCAGCGGAGACAGCAGCCGGCAGCATGCATCCACCCAGCCCGACAGCAGTGAACGGCTCAGCTCCACACCTTGCCGGCCGTATATTTCTGACTGGCGATACAGCGGGGTGTGCTCTGCATACTTCGAGGTCAGCACGCGGGCCAGCAGCCCCGGTCCGGCGATACCCCGCTCGATGGGCCGCGAAGGTGCAGGTGCCTGCACGATGGCATCGCACTGAGTACAGGCATGTTTTTCCCGTACCGTCCGGATAACCCGGAAGGCGCTACGCATCAACTCCAGCTGTTCGGCGGTATCCTCGCCCAGATAGCTCAGTGAACCGCCGCAGTTCGGGCAGCACGGCGCCGCAGGCAACAGTCGCTTTTCGTCACGGGGTAGTGATTCAGGGAACGGCTTACGGGTGCGGGTCTGACGCAACGGACGCTGTACAGCCGGGTCATACACCCTACCAGTCAGCGTATCGCTCTCTTTCTGAAGCCGGTTCAGATCGGCTTCCATTTGTGCGATACGGCGGGAGACTTTTTCGGAACGACTGCCGAAGTTCATCCGGCGGAGTTTATCCAGCTGCGCCTGCAGATGGTCTATTTCGCGCTCCCGGTTGCTCAGCTTTTCCTGCAGGGCGTGGATCAGCGCTTCCTGTTCGGCCAGGCGCTGTTTCAGCAGGAAGATGTCGTCAGAAGAGATGTCGTTCATAAGCCCGTATTTTACAGGGCTTATTCTGTGACAACCAGGATAAAGAGATTTACAGCATGGTCAGGGAGGTCAGCAGCCGCTTAGGCTGTCGCCAGTCGATACCTTCCAGCAGCATCGCCAGCTGCGCCTGCGTAAGGAACACTTTGCCATCACGGGCTGACGGCCAGGCGAAGCGCCCACGCTCCAGCCGTTTGGTCAGGAGGCACAGCCCGTCACCGGTGGACCACAGCAGTTTAACCTGACTGCCGCTGCGGCCCCGGAAAATGAAAACATGGCCGGACATGGGATCGTCTTTCAGCGCCGTCTGTACTTTCGCAGCCAGGCCGTTGAAGCCATTTCTCATATCGGTGATACCGGCAACCAGCCAAATTTTGGTCCCGGAAGGTAACGGGATCATCGCTTCAGTTCCTGTATCAGCAGAGTCAGGAGCTTTTCGCTGACATTGCCATTGAAGCGGAGCGTCCCGTGCCGGAACGTTACCTCACAGCTGATACTGAGGGTTTCCGGGTCCTCTGCGAGCGATTCTGGCTGTTCGGCAGCTGCATCGAGAGTCACAGGAAGTAGCTGGGGGCTCTCTGAAGAAGGTAATAGCAGCTTTCCCTCGCGCCATTGTTGTCGCCATTTGAACAACAGATTGGCGTTAATGCCATTTTCAAGAGCAAGTTTTGAGATGGATATCCCGGGTTCACAGGAGGCAGCAACGAGCTGCTGTTTAAATTCGGGAGGATAATTAGGGCAGCCTTTTCGCCTGCCGGGAGTCACATTTTTCTGCATATCTGACACTTTGGTTCCCACTACTTATTTGGTGGACACCACTTTGTCTAATTCGTCAGATTCTGACCAGACGGTTCAGGCTGTACGCTTACGCTGACTCAGTTGTTTATAATGTTGCATTTCACGCAATGTGTCAGTTGTTCCCACAAAGGTTCCTTTAACCATCCGTAACGGCCAGCTGTTTACAGAGCATAATACGAATAACAGCAGTGCCAGCCAGTTACGGCGACCGCGGTGGTGTGTTCGCCAGAAAATCACCATGAATACCAGAATCGCGGCACTGACCAGAAAATGATAAACAGGAATCATCCCGGAAAACTCCGCAGCCTCATCAGTTGTGGTCTGCAGCAACGCGACAATAAAACTGTTGTTGATTTTACCGTACGTCATACCGGCAGGCGCATACAGTGTACAACAGAACAGAAATAACAGAGCTGTAGTGGATGTGAGAGTATTTCTGTGTGCAAGGAGCAGAAGGAGAAACAGAAGCAACACATTCCCTGTGGCATTCTTCTCAGTATATCCGCATGCAATTGTGGTTATTACAGAAACAACAAAAAAGAATAAAAACAATAAAATCCGGGGTGTGTTGCCCGGACAAAACAGTTTTCTGATATTCATCGGAGTGTACAGACAACATTATTATGAAGAGAACAAGATAATAAAAATCAGAAATTATCTGTAAAACAGATAACAGACAACCCTGCAGCAATAGACTGCAGGGTGTTTCTGTTTAATTGCAGAAGATATGCAATTGTATTAATTACAGAATATGCGTGATTATCGCCCAGGAACAGTGTCGTCAGAAGTTATAAGTCACACCAAGCATGATGTCATGACTTTTAACATCAACTTCTGATTTATATTTATCGCCCCACTCGTCCTTATAACTCACACTGCTGTCACCCGCATCAAGATAGCGATAGCTGAGGTCCAGAGCGATATCCGGGGTTACGTCATAGCGGACACCTGCGCCAAGGCTCCATGCGAAGTTATCAGCAGAGCCTGAGCGTGACAATGATTCACGACCACTGTATCCGTACCCGTAATCCCAGGTGCTGATACCGGTTGTTTTCTGATGAATTCTGGCGTAGCCAATCCCTGCGGATACCCATGGTGTGAATGCGCTGTCGTTCCGGAAGTCATAGTACGCATTCAGCATCAGAGTGTTGACTGACACCTCATTCTTCAGGTCATCACGCCAGTAACCACCTGACCAGCTTTCTTTATCAAGGTTATACTTCGAATCAGCTTTTCCACGAGCGTAAAACTCCAGTTCCGTACGAACCGGAATACTGAACTGCGGATAAAAATCATAACCGGCCGCAATACCGCCACTGAATACTGTATCATGGTCATCGCCGCCTTTATACTTTGACGTTTCTTCCTCATCTCCTGACAGGAAACGCTGGTCTGAAAGTGACACCACAGAGGCACCGGCTTTACCGGTCAGATAAAAACCGCTTTTACCTTCCTTTGCTCCTGCATTTGCTGCAAATGCACAGACAATGGCAATTACTGAAACATCAAAAATCTTTTTCATTTCAATTATCTCCTTAATTGTACTATTGCTGTAAATAGTAGCTTTAATATTTTTAAATCGGCCCAAAGATGGGCTCAATCAAATACTTTCGAACGAATCGATGATATCGTTCGTTGTTAACTAGAAGTTTTATTGTGTATCACTCAACCTAGCCTTAACAAAAAACAGTATGCAGATCGCCCCCAGAATCACCTGATGCATAAGTAAATTCAGGAAGATTTGGGCAGCGCTATATCAGCATAAAAAAGAGTAATATAAAAATATTTATCCACATAGTGATGTATTCATATTGACTCTAGTTGATATACTATTCGATATTGTTGTGGTAAAGTTAAACTTGGCTTTTCTTGAATTATGTATGTAATAGTTCCTGACTGTGCCATTCCTAGTTCGATACGTTGCCCAGGTGTAACTTGAAATGAATTGCCGTTTGATTGAATAACAAGAGGGCCATCTCCATCAATAATTAAGCTTAAAGCTCCTGTGCCAGATATTATATGCTGAATAGGTTCTGTAACACAGTTTCCTCCTCGTATGCATTGAACATTAATAATATTTTTTGACAAAGTGATTGATGCTGGCTGATTAAATGAGATGGTACCTTCAACTTGGCATGAAATATCTTTCGTAGATAAACCTGATTGATTTTGCCCAGTATATCTTACAAAGTGTTTTATTGTTCCAGACACCTGGAATTCGCCAACATAATGTGTATATTTACCAAGATCTAACGTACATTCTGCAATTGTCTCATAATTGCCCTGGTCCTCTGACCATGGGGATACTGATGAAGACAGATATCCTCTGGAGTCAATAAAAGGACGTCTGTCTGCAACTATAGTTCCTGTGTCTCTATTTTTAACTCGATAAATTAGTTGTAAAGTTGCCTCAATGTCATTGTTTAATATATTATTTGTTAATGGATCAAATAAAGTTAGCTTTCCTTGTGCTGATGGAGAGGCTGTCCCCCCACTTGATTCTGAAGAGGCGGTGACTTGCTCTGAATGTAAAGTAAGATAGTAATTATCTTCAATTGAATTATATGCTGTTGTTTTATTTTCATCTCCGATATTAACAGTCATATATAGTTCTGCGATGCTAGAAAATGAAAACAACAATAAAATAATAAATGCTATTCTTTTCATCTTTAAATCAGTCAATGTGCGTTTGTTTATAAATTAATTTATTAACCATTTTTTTATGAAGTCTTCCCCCTTTAAAGCAGGAGAAAAATAATACCCTTGCATATAACAAACTCCTTGCCTATATAAATAAAGGGCATCTTTTTTATTTTCAATGCCTTCGGCAATAACTTTCATTTTTAATGTATTTGCTAATGAGATGATACTCTCTATAATGTATTTTGACACATCATTTCTGCGCATGTCATGGATGTAAGATTTGTCGATTTTAATAATATCTAAGGGAATGTTGCGTATACAATTATAGCTATTATAACCTACTCCAAAATCATCCAAGGCTATGCAAACACCTAATCTTTTGATTTTATTAAAAAGAGAGGCTGTTGTGTCCGTAACTAATAGGGGGTATTGTTCAGTCAACTCAATGACTAACTTTATATTTTTACCTTTAAACCGGTGAATAAACATAGAACATGCATCCTCAAAATGAGTATCCAATATGCAAGAAGGCGTTACATTTATAGATATGTAAAAATCTTGTGGTATTTTTTCTTTCACCGAACCAAGAATTCTTGCTGTTTTTTTCATCATTATCTTGGTCAGTGAAAATATAATTCCATCACTGACTGCCAATGAAATTAATTGCTCTGCGCCTGTAATTCCAGGTAAAGGTTTGCTCCAGCGAATCAATATTTCGCAGCCTACACAAATCTGTTTATTCATGCAGATGATTGGCTGAAAGTATGGTACAAAAACATCATCAACGATCGCTTTTTTTATAACGTTTATCATTGTCATTCCAATTTTCACTAATCTATCAATATCGCAAACAAGAACGATTGATGCACATGTCACTCTGTGAACTTTACGACATAATTCATATAAACATGATATTTCTTATTAAGGAATGCTGACATTTTACTCATAGCAAGCAACATTAATAAAACTATGAATACACAATCTCAAAAAGAAGTATTGCAGAGACTACCCCAAATGTATCATCATGATGGACCTCAGTAACAGGCGTTATAACACATTTGCGAATCCCTGTGGTTTCAACAATATCGGGACAGAAAGGATCTCTCCCATTAATTTTTATAATACTTCCACCATTACCACCTCCATGAAAATATAGAATGGAACCATTGCTATCGCTATTATTATTACCATTTATAATTAATTGTAATTTATCTTCAGATGCCTCAAGCTTTCCTCTAATTACTGAGGCGGTAAGCGCTGTTCTGACAGGAGTGTCAGTGCAATTCCATACTATGGATAAGGGGGAATGTTCCTTTCTACCGGGAGTTAACGTACCCAAATCATAAAAAGAAGGTACGGTAATATCACATCCAGGATTAATAAAAGTGGCATTAATAGTCAACATAGTCTCGGCCAATTTTGCTGACTTAGCCATCCCACATGCAAACATTAGAAAAAATGTAATAGTCAGGAGCTTACTGAAGTTCATAACTCTGAACCCCTCCCCAGTCATTTACGGCATCTACACTGATTATTCCACTCACTTTTTTCCCCAGATTCACGTCACTGAACGGCTTAAGTTGCGCGACTTCTTTCATCACCTTATCGCTGAGGGCTATATCCTTACCGTCATGCTTTACGTTAACAACAGCCATGTAGTATGGCGTTGGGTTCTTCAACCAAGTCTCACTGCCACGCTGTTCCAGTTTCAGCAGTTTTTCCGCATTCTTACGACCATCCTTAACGGATGCTGGGCGGTAAATCAGTTTCACGCGAGTGTTCATGGCAATGGCCAATACGCTGCCTTCGCCATCCTTCACTTTCGGTTTTGGTGGCACTTCCTGGACGTTAAGCCAGAACAGGGACTCACGGTCCTTTGGCAGAGCTGTGTCCATATTCATGATGCGTATAATCTGTTTCTGTTTGGGAGACACCTTAAAGAATGGCGGTTGCGGCACCATATAAACCCCATCGCTTTGGTTGGTGTTGTCAATCCAGACCTGGCCACCGTAGGTTTTCTCCGTATTGTTCGTCACTTCAAAGGAGATATTCTTTTTCCCCTCTTCATAAATGAAACGGGTCCCGTTCAACACAAACGCGCCCATGGACTGACGGCAGAAAAACAGAGAAAGGAGGACAGCCAGTGCTGCCTTACCCAAATTACTCACAACGAACCTCCTGAACTTTATTCGTGTTGGCCTTCAGTCCTGCCATGGAGAAACGACACTGTTTTCCGTCTCCCGTATCCACGCTGACAGATGTCGGCTCAGCCAGCATGTTCATCAGCAGAACACCATTGTTTGAAATAAATCCGGCATTCAGCCCCTGTTCTGTTTTTGCATCACCGCCAGTTAGGTAGTTACCTTGTGCATCTTTTACGCGCAGGATGTAGCGCAGCACATTCTCGAAGCCGAATTTGCGGTAAACCATCGCTCCTTCTGTCGGAACAACTTTGTAGGATGTGGTTTCGAATTCCATGTTGTCCGGCACGTTATCCATGTTGATATTGATACTGTTCTCTGAGTATTCAGATAACCACACTACTGTATTACCTCTGCTGTTCGTCGGCATGGAGCTATTAACAGAAACCCCTTTAACACCCGGAATGCTAATAATTCCCACAGTGCCAGACGATTCTTTGGTAAAGAGCGGGCCTGTTTCTGCTGTACCCAGCACCGAACCCGAAATACTGCCTGAGAAGCTGGTCTGACTGTTTCCATGCTTACTGTAGGAACGTGACACCCCCATGTTGGTCTGAATAGCATCAAAGGCATAACTGGCCGATGCTGATGCACCACGGTTTCCTTTCGAACCAGCATTTGCACTCAGACTGTAATTAAAGCGGTCAGTCGGCATGGCAGAAACACTGCTGTTGAAAGTCGTACCACTGGTACGGGTATAGCCCACACTGTTACTGCTGTAATTGCGGGTTCCTTTCAGATCAAATGGCACACTCAGATTCAGTGAAACTGAGTAATCCGCCTTATCCGACCAGACATACCTCGAATGTGTTCCGTTCAGAAAAACGGAGACACCGTCAAAGGAGGTACTCAACGAGAGTGTACCGCCGGTGTCATGCCCCTCACGTATCCAGTAATCTTGGCGCCAGTATGAGCCGCTCAGATATGTGTCGTCAAAACGGTGCGACAGACGTGCCTCATAGCGGGATTTCTGATTACCACCACGCCTGCGCCAGCTATCCACAGGGTTAAAGTCAACAAACTCCACATACCCTTTACTCTGATAACGGTATGTCAGTAACTGTAGATCAGTTCTGGCAGAGAAACTCTTGGCATATTTGGCACTGAAACTTTCTCCAGTTTTCACTTCGCCATCGTCATAGCTGGCCTTTGACACATTAGCACTGAGCGATAATGCCCCCAATCCGCCCAACATCTGGGTAACCCCCAAGCCACCAGCCTGATAGTCAACGTTCAGAATGAATGCCGAATTCAGCGTTGTCGTAGAGAAGCCGTAGTCCAGACTACCCAGCCAGAACAGACCACTGTCTGAATGAAACGCCTTGTCCAACTCGTTGCTGTTATTCTTCTTACCCACTGCCAAGTTGTACTGGAAATCACCAGGACGCAGCAGTGTCGGCAGTGTGGTGACCGGATAGATCTGCTCGATCTTGTTACCGCTTTCATCCTCAACTGTCACCACCAGATCTCCATTCCCCATTGGACGCAGGTCATCCAGACGATAAGGTCCCGCCGGTACCATTCTTGAATAGACTGTATATCCGTTCTGTTTCACAGTTATACGTGAAGGGGTGGAGGCGATACCAGAGATATCCGGCGCATATCCCCTTGATTCCCACGGACGCATATTGCTGTTGGAGCGTAATGCTGCACCATAAAAATTAAAATCAGAAAACAGTTCAGTGCGTGTCTGAGATTTACCCAGTAATAAATCGCCCTGCACCTGACTGATGGCTGTTGAAAGCGTTAGGTCACTAGAAGTAAGCTCTGTTTTGTTATCAGAGCGCGAAATGTTCATGTTACTGGATAACACCCAGCGGCCCAAGTTAATGGCAGCATCTAGGTTGCCGAACGCATTAAAATCGTTATGAACAGTCTTATTAAAGTTACCGTAATATTTCAGGCGTCCACCATTTACACCATAATCCCAACGAGCAGGGTCTGTTTTACTCAGTAAATACGCTTGGGGAATTTTAAACTTTAATGTCTGTGCACCGTAATCAAAATCCACTTTAGTGTGGGGATTACGAGTCAGGACATAGCACTGTTTTTCCTTGTCAAATACGCCATCATAAGCGTTTTTTTTCATCATCACCCCGGCATTATCCAGCCATTCGGGGGTGAGACATAGACTATCATTTGTTTCATCTTCTTCTGTAATGACAAGATTCGCACGCTTGGTTCGTTCATTGTTTACGAGTACATCGACAACGTATTGACCTGCGGGCAGAGTTGTATCTGTCTTCAGAATGGAAGGGATTACACTGGTCCCCTGGATAAAATCTAGATTCAACTCTGTTGAAACACTAAAATGAGAATACATGCTCAGTGCCAACAGAGATAATTTAAAAAGGCGACGCTGCTTCATCTCTGAATATATCCTAGTGCTCAGCAGGGAACATATTCTCCGAAAAAGTAAAAAATTAGAGAAGTTATCCGGGAGTTACCTCCCGGATATGTTCAACTATTACTCATACACAACGGTGTAGGAAGCAGCAGTTTCAAAAGAGCCCGGAGTATTGTCAGCATGAAGCGTAGCTGTATATTCAAAGCCCATCACTGCCTGAGTAACGGTAAAATCAACGCTGTTGTTCAGTGCAGTAATAGCATCAATACGAGAAGGATTGTTAGTTACACCAGATTTGGCTTTCAATTCTACATAAGAACCAGTTGCGGTGCCTGACTGGTTGCCAATGCCGGTATCGCCAAGAGCTGGAGAATACCACTCAAACGTTGCTTTATTGGAACCATTAATACAGCTCGGATCTTTGAGAGAAATTTTAAAGTCTTTATTTTTAGTCTCGTTTACATTCACAACGCCAAACTGAACTTGATTATTTACAGCGCCATCGGCAGAAACAATAACGTCACAAGTTGTTGCAGCTACAGCACCAACAAACTGTACCTCCCCCTGAGAAGCTTGCTTGACACCAGCCATTGCTGAACCCGTAGCCATGATCATTGCCATTGCAGAAGCAATCATTAATTTTTTCATTATAATCTCCTTATATTACTTGCAAAAAATGATGCAGTTTCCTGCATCGTGTGAAAATATATTTGTCATTTGATATAATAATAAAGTCGATAGATTCTCATTGAGTTTTACTAATGCAGCAATGCAACAGTAAAGGTAACGGCTTTTAATCTATCTGATATTGTTATGCTAGTGGGATATACATTGTGCAATTGATAAAATTTGTTGCATCGCCAGGGGAGTAATGAAAATCAATATAATATTTTTTATTCTTGATAATGGATTTTTCTTCTCTTGCTACAGCAATGAAGAAAGAAAAAGTAAATAAGTGATATTCTTGCCACCCCCCATGAAAACCGCAATGATAATACTCCCCCCCCGGCATCACAGCCACAGCTTCTTGAGTTTTGTTGAGAACTTCTCCTGCCTTTATTAATGTGTTTACAATTCCTTTTCTGCTTTTATCTAAATCTATTGAGTTAAACTCGCTGATGCAAACCAAAATATCATGTTTTTTTCATTCAATAAATTCTTGATTAGATATTGAAGACTTTTTTTATCCTGTGTTTTATTTCTATATAAAAAAGACTCATTTATTTTATATGACACTCCATGGAAAAATATGGATGATATTGTTGACCTGGTGGCATTTTTTATATCAAACTCATAAAGAAAGGAATGTTGCAGAGTAGTAACATCCCATGCTTCACTATTGCGATATTCTGTTGGTGATTTATTGCTAAATCTTTTGAAAGTCCTGGCAAAGTTTTGGCTGCTGCTATAGTGAAGTAATGTGGCGATTTCAGTTATAGTTAGATGAGTTAGCTTTAATAATACAGAAGCTCTACTCATTCTTCTTTTAAATAAATATTCGCCAATATTTACGCCATACTTATTTAAAAACCATACTTCCACTGTTTTTCTGCTATATCCAATATCTTCAATCAGATCATTGATATTTTTTCCGGTATCTAGATTATCTTCCACCCACTGTACAATGTAATCGCAAACATTATCTAACATGATATTCCCCAGTTGCCTGTACTTTATACGATGACAGCCTATATGATGGTTCATTTTTCGTAAATGTCATTAATGATGATAGATTGTATTCAGCATGGCAACATAGGCGGTGACAGGCATTCTGCATGCTTTAGCTGAATAACGTGCGTACACAATATCAAGTCTGGCTAAATATCAGCATGTTACAGCTCCCGGAATGCAGCATACCATCACATCGCTGTATGAAATTCTGAATCAGCTAGCAGGTTCACTCTGATCATAGTAATACCACAACGCGGCACTGTTTATTCATCATTCGCTGTCATCCGGTACTGCGGGCACAGCCTCCGGATGGAGGTGATGCTGTCATGCACGCTGATAACAGAAGTGGCAATCCGCATACCGGATTTTCCCAGCCTCAGTATATCCGCCGTCAGATGCTGGCTGCTGGATCAAAACATGCCATCCAGTGCGATGAGCATTCATCCGGCTTCCAGAGCGCGCTTCAGCAGGTTGTGTCCCGTCCTGCCGAATAATGCCCAATGCCCCCTTATCCGATGCTGTATTTCTACGCCAAATACCCGAAGCACGATCCAAATGCGTTAGCAGCGTACGTCCGGATCTGCACTGTGGTAGCCAACAACTTCTATCCCTGTCCAACCAAATATCGAACAGAGATAGTTAAAAAGTGAGCTGAATCTACTCCCCTCCACACTGAGTCGGTGGAGGAGTATTCGTGATTAAGGGGCGAAGATTATAGACCGTGTTAATTCTCAACCATCAATCGGGCAAGCTTAGTAAAAATTGAACTTTTACTGCTTTCGCCGCTCCTGAGCATATCCAGGGTGAAGCTATTGAGATAAGCGCCAGTTAACGGGTGGTTAAATACATCTACGGCTTTGCCCTGAGCATCCCATATCAGAAGATTCTCCACCAGGTTAGGGTGTGCAATAGTAGGATTTGTAGGCTGAGCATCGCTTACCAGAACAAACACGCCATTCTCATGCGGTTGTAGGTAAATATGATGATGCTTCATTTTTTGAGTTTTAGCCAACGAATCGTATTTCGAGCGAGCCGGTGATATCAGATAGGGCAGTACGTTTTGTTCTGGTTTTGCTGAGCGGGTGATAGTATACCCACTAAATTTATCACCTTGACGCTCCGCCAGCGCTTTTTCTTGTTCCTGATAAACATATGAATCGACGATATTAAATTGCGCCGGACCAATCAGACGCGGCACGCGGGAGCTGTTATAGGTGGTAAGCAGCACATCTGTTGTGTGGTCGTAGAGATAGAAGCTTTTATCGAATAATTTCTTTAGTCGTCCCAGAGCTGGATGATCAACAGATAGATACTCGAATTCACCTTCAGTGATCCCGGTATCAACTACCCTAAGTTGACCGCACTCTGTTTTCATTTCAACATATCCAAGCAGGAAAGGATTATTTTTCGTTTTGCGTACCGCATAGGCGGTATAGTGCCCGTCCGCCAAATCTGGTAGGAGGATGTGATGCTGATTGAGTAAGCTTTCTTTGAACCATAGTTCGGTTTTCGTTCGGCGTATCTTACTGTTTAGTAAGGTAACTGCTGATTTAAGACGGCTGTGAGGTTTCGTAAGATCGATTTCGTATTGAGCAGGGTCTCTCTTCGATCGTTCATTAATAAGATCAATCGCATCCAGCAATTTGCGATCAATATTCATACCCTGCAGGACCACAGGTAGCGGTTGCTGATTTAGCCACCCTTGCAAACGATCCAGTTTAAGTTGGGTATAGGTATCCCAGTTGAGTTCAGGTTGTTTTCGGGCGTCGGCAAAGGCCGCATAGAAATCATTGTACTCAACAGATGCATTATCCTGCTGGCTGATGCTGTTGCTCCGTTCTCCTTCTACCGCATTGAGCACCAGAATAGATGTATCGGCAGGCAGCTCAGAAAAGCCGGTTTGCTGAGAATGTTTAAGCGATGCCAGCGGCCAGAGTTGATACCCGGGGAACTGGATGGCTAATGCGTCAAAGAAATAAGCTTCTTGCGTGGCGCTGAATTTAACGCCGTTATTAACCACCAACAGCGTATTAGCCAGCTGTTGATCGAGGTCGGTAGCAAACTGATTGACCTCGTGTGTAGCCTGAAATGGAATAGGTTGATGGGGGATCTCTAGTTCACTGAGCCGCTCGCAGGCAGCATTCATGACCACGTTATAGGTATAGGCCTGGCATTCGCCATAACCGCTGCGCTCACGAAAAAAATCCAGTTTGCTATCACGGGCATCAAGTTTGCGCCGGGCTTTAAGCCGACGATTATTGATGTTAAACCACACGCTGGTATCGTCCAGGGAGAGGAGCATCTCATCCTCCGGTTCGACCAGAAATTTTCTTTTATGCAGTGTAAAGGCGAGCTCATTATATTCTGATGCATAAATGTCGAGTTCGAATGCTTCCATCACTCCAGTGCCGCTTTTCTGCGTGACGGGCTGAGTCAGGCGAGCATTAAGGAAAAGTGTTGAGTTGAAGTAAGTCGGCGATACCGAAAAGCGCTCACTGGCTTTTTCCAGCATGACCATTTTCAAATGCAGGCTAAATAATCCCTGAATCAGGCGAGATAGGTCATAATTTTCAGCGGTGAGTTGCTGACAAAGTGTTTCAATACGTTCTGCCAACGTCCTATGGGCCTGACTGTTCGGGTTAGTTGCAGGCGCTAGGAAAAAAAAGACGTGATGGTAATTTGGTAAGCAATGCAGTTCATATTTTACCTCCTGCCCGGCCTCCAGCCCAAGCTTCTGCCGCACGCAAGATTTTACCTCCTGATGAATTCGCGCATAGTAATCAGCGGATTTTTCTTTTCGCTCTTTAGTAAAGCGCTGAACCATAAAGTCTATCGTATAGATATTAGATACAGGAGCCAATAGACGCTGGATGATCGTCAGCTGATCTTCTTCAAGCTTGATCAAATTGGTTCGGGCAATCGGAGTATCCGTCAGTTCATTCAGATTAGGGATCATGAGATTTTTCCTTTAGTCAGCAGCTTTTCCACACCCAACAGGGTTAGTAACATTGGGTTAATGTCCAGAGCCATGCGCAGTTTCGAGATTCCCTGAGCACGTCCGCTCTCTCGATTTTTGGGCTGATAATACTGGTAGTCGGTTTGCAACAGGTTAAGGTAATGGATTGTGTGATCCACGTTATCCTGCCACATCAGATTATTGGGATTCTGGCTGTAGGCGACGTTCAGATAGACAAATCGAATGCGCTCATAGCGACCTGACAGTGCTGCAAGGATCTGTTTCTGCCCATCTGTATCCGCCTTTTGGCTGGCAATATTGCGGATCTGACGAATCTTGTTTTTGCTTTTCTCAAGTGTGTTTTCTGCCCGCGTTAAATCGTCCAGTTGCGTCGACCAGCGCTTAACGTCGATGCAGAGCAGATCGTCACCCACTTCAATAAAGCGGTCAAAAAACTCATAGACCAACGGAGCAAGGCGCCCGAACACCTGCTGGTCGGTAAGAGGTGTCACCCTGTAATGTTTTAACACCTTATCAAAAAGATATTCACCGACATTGCCTTTGAGCAACGGAACCAGCCTGGGGTTGGGTACCCATTTTTTGAATGCCGTTTCCTGGATGTTGTTACATTCACGAATCAACTCACCGACCAGGTTGCCGGGGGTAAAATCGACATCGTTTCTATACTGCGGAAAGAGGGTGAGTTCTGGTCGGTACTCTCTTGCGCCGCCAGCGAAATCCGACAGGGCGGAATAGTCTCTGTGAACAAGTCCATCCGGGCCACGTTTGTGGCAAAGTAAAATCATTTGATTCCCTTGTTGGCGATCGATAAACAGGGAGTGGTGGATAAATTGCATTTGCCGATTGGCAGCATACAAGGAATTAGCCTGAAGTTTTTCCAGCCAACGCTGGGGATCGGTAAAGGAGTCAGAATCGCGGAATAAATTACACAATTCAAGATATTCAAGGTTGCCGGCACGTACCTGATTTATCCAGTCTTTTTTCAGGACTCTCTTATGAATTGCATCAATGCGGCGACCATTTTCTACGATGGCCTGTTCAAACGCATGTCGCTGTTCTGCATCACTAAATGACTGACTCTGACTCAGTTTCTCACACTCCTCCATGAGACGGTGGTTAAGCAAGGACATGCTTTCTGATACTACCTCATTACCTCTATCTTCACTGAGAGCTGCAAATTGGAATGCAACATTACGGAACACATCGCGGGGTAAAAAGATTTCAGTTTTCAATAGCGTGTCACGACGCTCGACCCGTCCTACGGCCTGCACGACGACTTTGAATAGACTCATATCATGTTCGGCCATTAACAAACGATAGTTTTCACCATGGGCGAAATTAACGCTGAAATCGGCCAGCCTATGGACGTTAATATCGTCATCGGCGTAGTGTTTAAGCACAGTAACGTAGTTAGGTAATGTATTGAGGTTGCCACTGTTGTCCTTTACTTCGCTGTAAAACGGGGAATTGATGAGCACTAAGCGTTCAAAATCGACATCCAGATGTGGGGCATTGATATCATTAATATCACCGTCATGGTATTTAACAAAGTAGTTGAGGCCGGTGCCTGCACTTTTGTAGCTACTCATAAATACCAGTACGGTATTGCTGTTCTGAAGATAGGTTTCTTGCCTGATATCTTCGACATTAGCCAGTGATGAATCAAAAAAGACCAAATGGACGGTGTGACGCCCTTTGAATGGAGTAAATGTCAGGATCTGGTCATGTTTCTTATTTATATCTGTTTTTTCATCGCACCGTGAGTGCATACCATACTGCTGACGCCAGGCTGATTGATGAGTGCGCCAGGCACTGATAAAGGCCCGTTTAAATGTCCCTGAAAGGGACAAAATCAGACTGTTTTTACCCTCCCAGGCGGCAAGCAATAACGCTTCCAGCTCCCGCATGCACTGACGCTGTTTATAGGTGTTTTTCAGTACGTATTCCAGCGGTTTCTTCAACGCGTCGAAAAAGTTGTCATATGTCCTGCGATAGATTTCACAATTTTGGTAGATATCGGTCAATTTTAACTGATTATCATCGAACACCCTGAAGTCGACGTTGCGGATACTGGCTCTCAACCCGCGTAGTGCTCTGAGCGTATCGATATCTGTCTTTTGGCGTTCTACAACCCGATACCCAAGGTCACGGCTATAGCGCGCCAGAAAGTGACGATTGAAGTTACCGTTTTTGGTGTGGCTAAAACCACTGGTGGCGCTAAGTCCAATCACTTTGTTGTGCGTGCCGGTTAATAAACGAAGCAGCATGACTTCTGGCAACTCTTGTACCAAATCCATCTCGAACGCCAGAATAATTGTGCGCTCAGCTCCACTGTTCACGTAATTGAGTTCAGCTATCGGTGTCATAGTGAATACAGTTTTGGGTTGCAGATAGGTGTAGAAATGATCAATCAATAAATTTTTATCAGTGGTGCGATCGAAAATATGGCGCACCACGCCAGCTACGTTATTGGCAGCGTCAACAAACTGGCCCAAAGGGGTATTCTGGCTGCTGGAGTTATCCTGACCGCCATTCTTTACCCAGCGCTTAAAATGTCGGTTGGTGATTTCAGAGCAAGCGGCAAGGATGACAGAGATCAACTGGAACAGATCGTGCAGGGTGGGGTTGGTGTCACTGGTATCATTTTCGACTTCATAATACAGCTCGGTACGCGTTATGTCGCCTTCACTGTTGCGCATGCGAATGCGTTTCAGCCCCTCTTCATTGACGTACATTTTGGGATTAAAGCTGAATACATTGCGGGTGATTGCGATGATGCGTTCGGCGGCGTCGCCGTTGACTTCAAATGCCCCTAACTGGTCACGAAACATCTCCAGGAGCGAGCCCAGTGTTGTACCGGGTGATAATTCGCACTTTTTCGCCAGTAGATCTCGCAGGATGGTAATGAATTTGACCATCTCTTGTTCAAAAGTCGTTTGCGCTTCTTTGGGCTTGTTCCGTCGCTCCAGGCTGAGTACCGCGTTGTGAATACGTCCCACGACAGAAATAACATGCGCCAGATTATTTTCCTGTGTGATTAGCTTTACATGACATGCTTCTTCAAGGCGGGTGTAGGCTTCATGTAGTTCATCAATGATTACCGTAAAGCGAATATTTTTCTGGCGAAAAGGGCAGTCTGGATTACGTCTGAAGTGTTCATTACGAAGATAGTCTACCTGCACGGTATGCCCAGCAGTCGCAACGCTGCTGATCTGTGGAGCTTTGGGGAGCAACTTGCCGCCAATCAGCAAGTCGAAACTTATGGACTGAAAACGTACGCCTTCACCTCGCTGACAAGGCACCAGTCGGTAAGTTGATGTGTCGAACTTATTTGTAGTCATTAGTAACACCGACGGGCGGTACTGGCAAACTTCGAAAGGCAATACCTGTTTGATAAGCTCGAAGTAGACTTCGTATACGCTTAGTTCCGGTTTAACTGTTTTTCGTGCTGTCTCCGCATTTTGCATTCGCTTCTGGCGCGCCTGGAGTCCGCGACGAATGTACTCTTTAATGGATGCTTTTTCGCTATCTGGTCCAAATAGTAATTTACAGGCTGACTCAATCGTACTGCGGATACTGTGACGACAGCTTTTTAGCTGCTCTTCAAGAATATCTCTTTCGTAGCTGGTATCCTGAGAACCGTATGTTGTCAGCTTTTTTAACTGCTCTTCACAGCGATCAATTTGTGAGACATGGTAATAGAGCGAACGCATTGTGCTACCGATATATTTGCTATCTTTCGCCCCTTTGTACCACTGAATATAGCGGTCGCGATTTTTCAGGCCAGTGGCCCAGTCCCTGAAGTCGAGATCAGCAATATCCTGACGAGATAGTATGCAAATGAATTCGCCACCAGAGGCCAGAATTTTATCTTTCTGGCTGTTGTCCAGGTCGATTTGTGATTTTTGCGGCGACATGAACAGCAGGTTGGTAAAGCCACCTTCAGGAAACAGATCATTTGACTTTGTTTTTTTGGCGAAACGCTCCAGATATTCGACATACCCTTGAAGTACGCCATAGCTTTTTCCGAATCCCGTGCCATCGGAACTGAATATAACCTCAGCACCATCACGTTCATGCACGTGGTAAAGTTGAGATACTTGGGCACGGCAAGCGTTAATGTCTTTGACCAGCGTTATGTCAGGGATTTGTCTGGAGATGAGATCTTGCAGATTATTATTGATAATTTTCTCGCCAACACGCTCATAATTACGGTAACTATTTATGATTATTTGACCGCTTTCGAGCAGAATCTTTTCCACTTGCATGGGGGCAAGATGCAAGGCTGTTGCAATTTCATTGATAGTATTGGATAAAGGTTCGTGTGGATTGCTAATTGTGAAGAGGTTTAGTGCTGCTGCAATGGTATCTGGATGCAATGATTTTCTGAGAGTGGGAAAGGTGAGGCTGTAATCGTATAGCGCCAAATCATTGTTTATCAGACAGCGAAACAGCTGTTTAGTGGGATCGCCTCCAGGACGGCTGGCAAATCCCAGGATTTTTGCCTGTTCGAGTCGATACAACAATGCTGCGGCATCGCGATCAGGTGAGTCAAATGCATCGTGAAGCTGCTGGCTAAATGGCATTGTGGCATTCAGCCGGTTATGGCTTACCAACGTGGAAAAGTACCGACGTACCAAGGTAAGCAGCTTACAATCTTCCTCTATAGTCCAGCTTTTTCTCATTCTTCTTTCTCTTAATATAAATGCAGCTCCTCCGCCAAACGCCCAATATCAAAAGAACGTAACCCATATTTCCACGCCAAAAAACGTCTTCGATAAATATTTATCATATTTTCGTGACAATTTTCAGCGATACGTTGGCTAGACGAGAATCAGGGATAAACCTTCCTGTAGTACATTACTTAGCGTCACCTAAACGTTCCATGTCCACACACTTCCATTTTCGTGTCACAGTCCATTACTTGCAGAGTCTTGTTCATCGTGCTTTCACACATGGGTTTTAGCAGATCGTATTCTTACACAAAGATCAGATCTCGGTTTCCATTCATGCTTTTAATCTTTCCCAAAATAACTAAAGCCAGATGTAACAGGCGAACATGGTGAAGTGTCCGCATATTTGAATCTTGCTGATAACGGCTTCACCTGACAATATATTGTCAGTACTTCAGCATGTTAAGCTCTTCTTCTGCAATGCTGGTAAGCTCTTGGAGCATATTCCGACTTATCCCGGAATTCAGCATATTACGTGCGGTTTCCTGTTTGCCTTCCAGTTGTCCTTCTAGTCGCCCTTCCATTCTGCCTTCGAGTTTACCTTCAAGCTTGCCACGCGCAAATCCCTTGACTTCCCCTTTCTGCTTAAGTTGTTCAGCCAGTGTCATTATGTTGCCCTCGTGCTGTGACAGCCGCTGCGCCAGCGCCTGCAAAAACCTTACCGTCACATGTTCACTGCCGTTCAGCAGATAGTAGAACAGGGCCTGCACCAGTTCTTCATTCAGCGAACTCTGTTTCAGCTGAACCCGCCTGTCCATCTGCAGCATGATGTCACAGCTGCAGCTGTGTTTCATAAGCAGCGTCAGTGCCCCCATAAAACAGTGCTGCATTATCTCATCGTCATCCAGCGCCGTCACGTCCACTAGTTGAACGATCTGGTGTTAGCAGCAAGTTCCGGATTTCTGAAATACTCCAGCCAGTTCATGCTGTACGGATACGGCTCCGCTCTCCGTGATAGAACAACAGCGGGATCACCAGCGACAGCTCATGATGCTGTTCAAAATGACGCTGCATCGCTGCCACCGCATATCTGAGCATCCTGAACGCTATAAATGCGTTTTCCGTGCTCTGGTGTTTCGCGAGGCAATAAATATCCCCCTTCTCACCGCTGACGGTCTTCATGCTGAACAGCGCATCACACGCATACTGTTTCAGATCCTGATCCACAAAGGTACAGGGCTCCAACCGCAGCGTCGGCAGATCACATAACTACCGGTATTCCGTCGGAAGATGCAGCTCAACAAAATCACGGGCCACCTCCGCTGAGGCCATAAATGCCCTGAAGGCGGCATCATGCGGCGTGGGCATATTTTTCTCTTTTCTGCTCACCGTCATCCACTTAACAATCCTGAATCCCTGTTTTTAATGATATCAGCCACCGCCGTTTCCGTCATCGGATAAGCCTTGGCCAGAAATGTGCACGGGTAACGCATGATGCCTTAACGGAAGAGATCTGCTACCACAGGACGTGTCAACAACCGGAGTTTGTTCTTTAACGCTGTGAACGGTTCACTCTCTCCTGACGTCGCCGCACGTACTAGCCTGTAATACCCTTCCACCATGCAATGTCCGTCTGGATTGAGGGCTGCTCATGTCTGTTGCAGTAACGCCATTAGGTGTGAATCAGCTTCATCAGCCGTAACCCTGGAGCCCGGTGGGTACATGAGCTCCTGACTGAGCAGCAACAAACCACGCCTTGTAACGCTACTGTGTGTTTCCCATAACCAGCGCAGTACCACCGGTGATGACAGGCCTCCTGTGTGGCTTCGATGAATGACGTGAGCATTTAGCCGCTGGTGAAACTCCCGATAAAACGCCGGGATCTGGTACTCATTAACGCCATCAGACAAATGCACTGTGAAATGGAGCGCCAGCAGACGCGGCCAGTGATCCACCGCCTGCTAAATAAAACGCTGGATATTTCCCGGCTCTGAAATTAATGTTTCGGTTATTTACACTATTTTATCTCAGTTGCATTTTGTTAAGCCGGAGCAGGCACAGGAAATGAAAGGTTCGATACAAACACAAGTTACAAACAATAAGAACGGAAGGATAATTAATCAGTGAGGAATAATAACTAAATTAACTAGAAGAATGTTACTGACAATACCACCAATACTTAAATAGCAATATATTGATTAATGTAAGAACAGATGCCCGATAAGACATATACACACTACATTCACAAACACACTCTTTTTATAAAAAAAACCTATTAAACTATGAAAGTGTGATATAAGTCAAAATTACTGACGCAATCAATTGATAATGATTATCTCTATCATTATCGTGATATTCGAGAATGAAAGGGGAAGTAGTCATTATAAGCCTTTTATAAATCGTCATAGTAGAACACTTTTTATATGAGTTGCTATATGAAAATATACTGGACAAGAAAAAGCATTCCTGAACTTTCAGCACTTCCACCTTCATTAAGAAAGAAAAATTTTACTGACGCATATAATGCTGCATCTTCTCATATCGAATACTGGATAGGTGCTGGCGTCTCATTTATCTCGATGATGATTTTATTCAGAGTATATGACTTTTTTTTACCCGCCCAAGATACTTTCCCGGGTGATATCATCAGAAGTTTATGTGTTATGTGTCCATCCATATTAATCTGGTTTCAGTTTTCGGTATATGTCATGAGGAAATATTACAGGCATATTCTGGTGCGAGGAAAGGAAACCGAAACTATTTCAGAAAGGTTGATACGTGAGGCTGATACACGAGAATATGAACTATGGCGTCCGGTCCGTCGCTTTTTCTCCATTCTTTTTCTCATTGTTCTATTAGTTTGCATTCATTCACTGATAACAACTATAAAATAAAAGTTATGGCTGTTCTGATACCGGAGAAGAAACGTTCATGCTATGGTCTCCTCTTCCTGTTATATAAAAGAATTTAAAAAGACAAGCAAGGGAATATAAATAAAAACAACAAAAATTAAAAATGCAACTATAAAAAACAGTCATCAACCAGCTGTTTTTCAATGTTTACTTTATTATTCGCTATTACTCTTATTCCTGCATTCCTTACAAACAGGAATTTATATCCAAGGGGCTTCTTGTTCCTGTATATGAAGAGATTGTATTTCGAGGGTGTCTTTTTAACTCTTTTAAATTCTGGTTCCAGGATAATATTTATATCCCTGCAATTGTAACATCAGTTATAATCTCTGCATTGCATCTACAATATACATACTTTCGTACATTTTTGATGTTATTTCTGGTATCGTTAGTTCTTATTAGTGAAAAAATAAAGTCGAATGGCCTGTTAATGCCTATATTACTTCACATGGCGATGAATGTAGCCATAGCAGGAATACAATATCTGGCTTATATCAATTATACCCGTTAGCAAGATTTTTTGTTAAACAACCCTACAACAAAAATGAAATGGAATCGTTATTATGCTGTATCTTATCAACACAAGGTAGCCATCATCTCTTATGATATAATGAAGCACCTGCTATAGGCGCTTCATTAATATAATATTTGGCTCTCTCAAAATATGTGCCTGATATTACACTGACTGAACCAGACTGACATGAAAAATCTATACTAATAGTAATATATGAAGGTTTGTTACTGCAATATCTCCCATAAACACATTATACTTATGATAAGACTTATATAATATATTTATATTAAAATATCTTTATATGGCTTTAAAATGTTTTGTTTATACCAAGTTTGTAGAACATGCGGTTTTTGTCTTCAGAATGCTCTCCATAATAGTTTTCAACGTTGGTTGTTTGCCTGTATATTTCTCCTACCAGTTTTACAGAAGGGATAATTTTATAGGAAAAGCTGGCTCCAGTTCGAATTTCTTTATTATTTTTTGATAAACCATTATTACTTGTGCTTTCGAGGTTTTTTTCTCTATAAGAGAGGTCATATCTTATGAATGGACTCAAAATAAACTCCTCTGTAACTTTAAAATCATAGCCTCCACGCAATTGCCAGCGATCATATTTTGAGGAATGTTGATTATATTTTCTTTCATTATAGACTGATGCCCAGAGCGTATTATCATTATTAAATTTATATCTGACACCCAGAATCTGGAGTTCCTGATAATAATCGTTGTTATAATGTTTCGCCCCTAGCTTACCCTTTACATAATTGTTATCTTTTCTCGACTCTTGTTGTGTTTTAAAAAACACAGGGGCAACAAAACCATTCATATATAGGCTTAACTGGTCATTGAGTTTATAAGTCATATTAGGATAAAAGCGTAGTTCCAGTTTCCACTTATCCTGCTTTTTCGGATTATCGTAGTTTACATCCCATGACTCATAACGGAAACCTGCGGAAGGAGAAAAAGAATATGCTCCCCTATTTAAAGTATAACCTTTAAGATAGAGCTCTATGCGATCACGATTGGTTTTAAATCTGTCCTCAGATGTTTTTTTATGTTTTTTCCCATATTGATCCTGATACATATAGGTGAGTGACACATTCAAAGCAGAATCAGTAACAGGGTTGAAATTACTCTTAATATACGGCATGAAGACATCTGCAGAACGATAAGCATAATTATATTGCTCATTTTCAAAACCTAATTCTACAGTTGCAGCAATTACGTTGCCAGAGAATAACGTTAATATAAATATCGTTTTCTTCAACATCATAAAATCCCATAACAAAATTTTATATTTTTGTCAACAAAGACATATTACTGCCAGTGTCCATTCTGGAATAACCTGCTTCCGGTAGGCAGCAGGTTAATGGGCATTGTCTAATTAAATTTATGAGTGATATTAAGAAAAAAATCAGGATAGATAATATTTCCACTATCATCTCGGGTGAAAAATAAATCTTTTTGTACCGGTCCTGTTTCATGTGAAACAAGCAATTTATAATTCACACTGTTAACTGTATCACCCAAGAAGTCTTTTATTTTATTTCCCCAATCATCTCTGATTGAATAATTATTGTCAAAAAGGATGGATGATGGGAATTTATATGGGTTAGTTCTTAAAATATAATTATAGCGTGCATTGTTCATTGCTATATTATTTCTAATTATCAATGACCCAGTATTAAAATTATCAGTAAATCCATCCATATTATTATTAATAGCAATGGAATTAATAACTTTGTGATTTACTGGTTGACCTTCACCACCTAATTTAAAGCCATTGCCAATACTCCCTTTTAGGATATCCGCTTTATTGTATGGCAGGCCATTTTCATAGGCTACAGAATTCTCAATAGTAACAGATGCATTTGGACCATCTTCAATTTTGTTAAATAGATCCCAACCATCATCTGCATTATTATGTGCAATGCATCCTCGAAAAATGTTTCCCGGTCCGACACCTAATTTTGCTGCAAAGCCATCGGCATTAATCCCTGATAAATCAAGATTATTATATGAATCTGAGTTCAAAACTAAGTTATGAGCTGGCCAGAGCAAACGGTCTTTATCTTTCGCTGAAATAGAAATTCCCGTATCATCATTATTTCTGGCTATCACATGCTCAATAATATTATAGCTACCGGCTATACGCAAATATGCTGATTTATTATTTCCATTATCCACATTGCCGTCAAAGACCACGGATTTTAGATGCCAGTAACTTGCATCCAGATTGAATGTCTTGTTTATAAAAATGGCTTTATGTGGATTAATGGCGGAAATTGTTTTATACTTGCCAGGTATTCCACTTAATTCCCGATCTAAGGTAATTCCATGATATTGACCATCGTTAAGGTATATATTACCGCCGGGGGCGACAAATTTTACGGCTGTCTGTAAATCTACAGGATCATTTTTGCTGCCTCTGGCCTCCTGTCGACAATCACTACATACGTAAATCTCATAAGGATCGATCAGGTTTGATTTAACCTGCTCTATGCGTATAGCTTTTTTTGATATATTCCCATCAACGTTAAAGTTGACGGTGAAGTCATTATGTTTTTTTTGCAAAGTAACTGGAAACTGTACCAGTTCACCCGCCTGCACCTGCTTAGTCTGCTTCTCATTATCAATACTGACTATTCCAGCCTGATTGGCCAAAAATTGAAGAGTTGTCGAGTTTCTTACAACGGATTGAGGTGAAGCAAGAAAAAGTTCAGGGGCTTTATGCCGGACACGACTGAATTGACGTGAAGTTAATTGTTTGTAATCAACCAGTGGCTTGCCCGGTTTAAATGATGCATTTTTCACCCTTAGTTTCGCATTTCGTGCGGCAAAAAAACCAATAGCTAAACTATTATTATCCAGTTGATTCATAAAGCCTGAGTAATCAGAAAATTGCCATGACTGATTTTCTTTACGATCGGTATCAAAAGCGGTCAGGATGAACTTCTCTGGTAGTCGCTCGATCGTCATATGAATATTTCTTTTTTGCGTAAAGTTTATATTCTCAATGATCGGCTGTTTCTTAATTGTAATACCTTCATTACCCCATGTTTTTATTACTCCTTCACGAACAATTGAAGTAATCTGTACTAAGTTATCATTCTTTTTATTCTGTGTAATAAAGGCATTCATCAATATATTAGAGGCCTGGGGATATTCTTCTGTTCCAGCTGACTGAGGTTCCTGTCGCTGAGGACCGATAATATCTCTGACAAACAATCCAGCTCCCTCCTGTCCCGCTGGTGATTTTCCATTCACCTCCGGACCAATCTGTTCTAATGTCAAATCAGCCTCCAGTCGGAATGTCTGAGTAACCGGAACAATAGTATAAAAGACGGTCATACCGTCATGGGAGTTAGCAATTTTTCCCCCACGACTTTCAATAAAAAAATCTGTTGGTAAAGTGTAAAATTTTCCTGCTTCAAGAAAATTATTGTTTCCCGCAAGCCAGGCATTATTCCGTCCAATCTTGGCCGAATTTATCAGCGATGAAAAGTTGAGGTCCGTAGACTGACCAAACGTCGCCACCTGCCAGTTTTGAGCAAAAACGGGAGTACAAATCAAATTCAGAAAAAGAGCAGTCAGTAATAGTGTGTGCTTATTCATTCTAGAATGCCCCTGCTTTGTTTTCAAATTTAAAGCCAACATTGTTATTACCGAAGCACTGGTCATATTCATAACCAGTCAGTTGCTTAACAAGCTTACGAATTTCCGGTGTAGCATCTTCTTTTCTGCCACCTTTTTTCAGACGCTCTAATTCTTTAGTTATTTCGGCATGAGATGCTTTATCTAATTTCATTTTTACAGAGAAATAGATACCTATTAACGCCATACCAGCCACACCAAATATCATGACGCCATTAATTGCATTTACTGCACTGGCTGGTTGATGATGAATGCCTGACTCAAAACCAAACAGACTGAGGACAACCCCCAGACAAAATACTACAGTGGCTCTCATTAACTTACCGGCCATAACCATTGCACCAGCATAAAGACCTTCACGACGACGACCGGTTAAGACCTCATCAACATCGGCAAGGAATACATATACACTCCACGGAATGTAATATACCCCCCCCGTCCCCAGACCAAACCAGATAGTGATGCCAATAATGAGCCAGGTCATATGGGGAATATTAAGATAGTACACACCAACATAACCAATCACTGAAGATACAACAATTAAGATAGCAATGATAAATGGGCGTTTAAATCCTCGTTTGGCACACCACATCATAAAGAATGCTGTAGAGAAGAACTGACAAATACTGCTTAATGAGTTCATCTCAGAAACAAATGTTCTCGGTTGTTCAAGGTTGAAAACAATGAAATAGGTAAATGTCGCTGTAAATAGCCATTCAGCGCCGAAACCAAATAGATACATACCAAGATGGGTTCTGAAGGTTTTTAGCTTAAAGGTTGAGAAAAGATCGGTAAAAAGTTTATTAAAGCCCTCCATAAAACCATGCGTTGATTCATCAACCACATCATCAGTTGGACGTTCCCAACTGTTGAAATAGAGCATTATTAATGAAGTGATCATAATAATAGCATAAGTTAAACCGGTCAGGAAAAATGGGGTGGCTGAATCTTTATTGAAGTAGTAAAAATAGATACCAGGAATAGCGGCTGCTAAGAAATTAGCTACTTTACCAAACATAGCTTTAGAACCTGTCAAATAGGTCCTTTGATTGAAATCCTTTGTCATTTCAACAGGTAAGGTATTATACGGTATCATAATCATAGTATATACCACTTCAAAAATGATATAAGTAGAAAGATAATACCAAAAACTCATACCATTTACCCAAAGCAATGGATAGATAATCATACATGGAATGGCAATTAATATGAAGAAGCGACGACGACCAAAGCGACGACCGAGTTTTGTCTGATAAAAATTATCCGTAATAAACCCCATTAGTGGATTCAGGATGACATCCAGATAAGTAGCAATGGAAAATATTACAGTGGCCTGAAAAACTGTCAATCCACAAAATGTGGTGTAGAAATAAAGTAACCATGCTCCACTAATAGCCAGAGCTCCACTGCCGATAAGATTTCCACTACCATATGAAAAACGAGTTATGGCTTTTATTCTTCTGTTTTCTTCAGTCATTTATGATACCTCTTCCACAACAAAAGTCCATTTCCATCTCCTGGAAAAGATGGAGTATATTATTGAAGTAACATTACACTGTTATTTATAAAATAAATTTATAGAGTCTCACTGTATATGTGTTTTCCCTGAATTATTTAAATTTACTATATTGATACAACAATATGCTCACTCGACTTTATCGAATTTAACTAAATATCCGGATAATCAGATTCTATTATTCCTAAAATTTCCATTTAAAAGATAATATTTTTCAGATTAAAGCTGTCTATGGCAGAAAGAAAAACAATAGATAATTAGTTAACTATATCAATATGTAGCGCATTTTATGCGCTACCATTTTAGTTCATATTAATACTGGGTATTTACTTTAAAAAATCCTGACGTTGAGGTGTAAATATATCAAGCAAAACTCCTTTTTCTAGACATTTGCACCCGTGCACAATGTTGGGCTGCTTATATAAAGTATCACCAGTTTTTACTGTACGCACTTCATCGCCGATGGTAAATTCAAAAATACCTGACAAGACATACGTCAACTGTTCATGTTGGTGGTGATGTAAAGAGCCGATAGCCCCCTTAGAGAAATGGACCTCTACTGCCATCATATTGCCACCATGAGCCAAAACTTTTCTTTTGACCCCGTTGCCTAAATCTTCTATTGCTGTATCTTCATTAAATACAAACATCACCACATCTCTGAAAATATTTAAAGTAGTACATACACTTATGACTGAATATAACTAAGGCTGTTTGCCAATGTAGGCCAGAATGCCACCATCGACATATAAAATATGACCATTGATAAAGTTTGAAGCATCCGATGCTAAAAATATAGCTGCACCAGCAAGATCATCTGGTTTACCCCAGCGTCCAGCTGGCGTTTTTGATATAATAAACTGATCAAATGGATGGCGGCTGCCATCTGGTTGAATTTCACGTAACGGTGCTGTTTGAGGTGTAGCAATGTAGCCTGGACCAATACCATTACACTGAATATTTTTTTCACCAAACTCAGAACAGATATTTTTAGTCAGCATTTTTAAGCCGCCTTTTGCCGAAGCGTAGCCTACAACGGTTTCGCGACCCAATTCGCTCATCATGGAACAGATATTAATGATCTTGCCATGTCCTTTTTTAATCATTGAAGGCAATACCGCCTTAGCCATAATAAACTGACCTGTCAGATCAATATCTATTATTTTGCGATAATCAGCTGCTGTAGTTTCTAGCATAGGTTTACGCTGAATAATCCCTGCATTATTTACCAGAATATCAATAATGCCTACGTCACTCTCTATTTTTTTGATATTTTCCTTCACAGACTGTTCATCCGTAATATCAAATAAATAACCATGTGCGTTGATGTTGTTCTCTTTATATGCTGCCAGGCCTTTTTTAATGTTTTCTTCTATTACATCATTAAAAATGATCGTTGCACCAGCGTTACTTAGTGCTTTAGCGATCTCAAAACCAATACCATATGATGCTCCAGTGACTAAAGCATTTTTACCTTTAAGAGAGAACATATTGATGAAATCCATAAAAACTCCAATAGTGAAAAATTTGTCAGTTATTACTGGGTTAAGATTTCCTCAGGGATTTTAGCCATATATAGTGCTGGTTCACCTTCGGCATCGCAAGAATATAAAACGTACTTATTATCTGGAGAAAATGATGGATGCGGGTGCGTTACCTGCCGGTCTCCTTTCAGTACCCTCCAGGAACTATTATGTTTCACCAATTTATGTATTTTTTTATTTTTACTGCTAAGAATGTAAATCCAAGGATCATTTTCAATTTTATAACTGCAGGTATCTTTAACATCAACCGGACTACCTGAACCATCACCAACATAGAGAATACCATTATGGTTACTCATTAAATGGGAACATGCCGGCATTTCCATCACTAATGAATCTTCATCAGTATCAGGATTATATTTGCGAATATAACGCTGTTGCTGTCCTTTCATATAGGAAACATAAGCCAGTGCAGATCCATCAGGGATCCAGAACTCGTGTGTGCAACTTTCACCAGGTTGGTGCTCATGCACTTTACGCTCATTTGTCCCATCACGGTTAATCATCCACATTCTTGCATCCACCAGGTCATGGGGCCCTTCGTGGCAAAAGGCGATAGTATCGTTATTATTCGGACGAAAAATTGGATGCCCTAACCAAGTATTACGATCCAATATCACTTCAGCGTTTCCGGTTTCCAGATCAATCGTAATTAAACGGCATCGTGGATTCTTATGATAAAATTCCAGAAATATTTTCCAGTCGCTAAGTGGGGTCCAGTCAGTTTTACTGATTTCGATTCCGACGATTTCCGTACAATCAGTATTAGCAACCCATGTTCCGTACCCCACCCAATTATCCGGTACTGTGTATATGGTAACTTCTTCTAATGTGGTCAAATCAACACGCTGCAAATGTTTTTCATTCTTCACATAAAAAAGATAATTATCATCAGGGGACAGGAAGCCACCAAAGGTGTTATCTCCAGCTCCTTCAGTGAGTTGTTTCGCTGTCTGAGTTACCAAATCCATAAGATAATAATTCCGGTTACAATCAAACTCAGCAGCGAAAATCAATTTTTTACCATCATTTGTAAAACATTTTTGATAAAAATAATTGCGATGGCAAAGAATATCTGTTGGCGTTAATCGAATAACTTCGTTATTCGATTCACTATCGTAGAAAGATTCAAACTTCAACTTTTTAATATCACCCTTAGCCATATAATCTTATCCTTTATAAGAATGACAATACTTCATCATATCGTTTCTATCGTTTCGTTAGCATCCAATATAGCGTTCAAAAGTGCAGCAAACCGTGATCGAGAGCACACAACAATAAAAATGAAATGATGTTTTGAATTTTCAAATACGATGTTGCAAGTAATGTTTGTAATGTATTATCATATCGTTCATGTTGTTATGCTATGAAGCTTAACAGTATGATTTTAAATGAGGAATTCGTATGAAAATCGCATTGATGAATGAATTTAGCCAGGCATCTAAAAACGCAATAATTTTTAATGAGTTAGTTGCAGCAACCGCACATCAAGGCCATACTATTTTCAATGTAGGAATGTGTGATGACAATGATCATCGTCTGACTTACGTTCATCTCGGCATTATTTCGGCTATCTTGTTAAACAGCAGATCTGTTGATTTCGTTATTACCGGCTGTGGTACAGGACAGGGGGCATTGATGGCACTGAACACATTCCCGGGAGTTACTTGTGGTTATTGCATCGAACCAACAGATGCCTACCTGTTTGCACAGGTAAATAATGGGAATGCACTGTCCTTGCCATTTGCAAAGGGTTTTGGCTGGGGGGCAGAATTAAACATGCGCTATATTTTTGAAAAAGCATTTGATGGCGAAAAGGGATTAGGCTATCCGGCAGAACGTCGTGAATCACAAAATGCGAATGCCATTATCCTGAGTAATATGAAAGAAGCAGTTAGTAAGCCACTCATGGATGCTCTCCAGGCCATCGATCCGGAGTTACTTAAACAAGCTCTTGGTGGCGAAAAATTCCAGAAATGCTTCTTTAATAATAGTAAAGATAAAGAATTGGTTAATTACGTTAAAAATTTATTAGATAGATGAGTTATTATGAGAAGCCATATATAATAAATATGGCTTCTCTTTTATCTTCACAATTTATCTCAAATGTCGATATTACATAGTCTGAGTATAAGTTTACTGTTGTAATGGAAATTAAACATTTCAGCAGACCTCTCTTTTACCAAACAATATAGTTTTACCAGAGGTATACTAATTAGAACCTCTACGACTTCATTAAATTCACTCAAGTTATTTGATTTTTCTATTATTTCTATAGCGTCAACTGATAATACTAATCCTGAACAATACTGCAGCCCCCCCTTGATCCCTCGATTCGTTGCTACATCCACTGCTCTACTTCACTTCCACTGCTCCACTTCACTTTTGTACCAGCGGCTGCTGCGCCCCAGTTTGATGGGTTTAGGGAAATGGCCTTCACTGATCAACTTGTAAAACCATTTGTCAGTCATACCGGTGAAACTGGTGATAAAGTTCATGTCGATCAGGGAATTATCGGCACGCAGAAATACGCTGTCGTGGCTTGTTGTAGTCAACACGGTCAGAATGTCCCCTGTGAGATTTATGAAGATTGTGCGAATGCGGGGAATCTGCTGAGCTGTGCTTTCAGAACTGGCCTGTTACGGGATACCAGGGATTACCGGCGAGGTAACGGGCTTCCGGATCATACACACCTCGATGATCGCGGACAAAATCACTGAACGCCCATATCACCTCTTTAAGTATGTCTTCGCAGTCCGGTAAATGATGATCCAGCGCCACATCCCGGGTGGTACTGCTTTGATGCGCCCGGTGACACAAAGCCCGGATTATTCCAGACATCCTGAATCAAACGCCCCAGATTAGGGGCGTCGAAATATGCCTCTCTGACCATTATATTCCGGCGTACAGGTAGCAGGTCAGAAGTGACAATGCGTCACCTGACGTTAAAAGTCACTACACCCAAGATGACGTTCAATGGCACCATGTGATTCAATGTAAGCCCGGGCTGTCTGTTCCAGTACACCAGGCTCAGCGTTGTATGTGTTAGCTGCATCAAATACCAACGACAGCACTTCAGGATACACAACCAGATGTGTAATGGAGTTATCTTCACCCAATACTTTTCCCCACGCCTGCTCAATCAGATTTCTGAGAACCACCACCTCACGACTCTTACACCAGACATCGTTATTAAGTAGCAGCACCATAAGATAAGGAGTGGTATCGTTAGCCACAGCTTCCCTACTCCAGAGATAATATAAAGGGGTGGGCTCAACAGATTGATCTTTACGTCGCTTACACTGCAAATATTCAGAAATGAGTCTATGCAGTTCACCAGTAAAATCAGCCATCAGAGAGGGAATGGCCTTATTAATACCCTGCCCTGGTATTAATTTAAATTGTAATAATTTAATTTCAGGATGTGTGGCTGCAGCCCGATACAGAGTTGCAAGGACACACTTTTGCCAGAGGGCGTTACAGGAAAGCTTAACATTTGATTCTGTATACATAATAAATCACCTTACAGTTACAACAGGTCAAAAACCGCTGTAGCCAGAGTTACGCTGGCCTGATGCTTTAGTACCGGGCTTCGTCAGATAATCCAGACGCTCCAATAAGCGCTGATACTGCTCAGGGAAATCAGGATCATGAATATCCTGGATGTCACGTCCATTAGCAGGGAAATAAACAATGCAGCCCCCCGGATTAACTATGCAGAAATCGTCCTGAGGCACTGATAAATACGGAGAGGACTCTCGCGTATGGTTGGTTGACACCACAGTGCGGATTTGGCGAATCCGCGATCACGGTGCGATTTCGCACCACAGTACACAATCAATACCCCGGGTTTTATTCAGGTAAGCAGGACTGCGGATATTCGGTGTCGCGCCTTTGTGTCACGAACGGGGTGGGTGCGAAACACCAGATAAAATGCAGGTTCCGATACATCTGAACGCCCTGAGCAGGTCGGGCATTTCGGATTAAGTACTCGCACCTCCGCAGTCCTGAAACAAGTCTGGCTGGTAGCTGTAAACAGACTTCGTACATACCGCTCTGCAATAAATCCCCGTACCACAGGCCTCACAGAATTTCTTCCCATGAAAAAACTGCTCACACATCACACAATGCCACTCCAGCACGACCGGTAATGGCGATAGAAACATCTCCATATCCTCAATGTAAGGGTGGGACTTTTCCGGATTCAGCACCACGCAGGCTGCCTTCTGTTGCTCGCTCAGGGCATATAAATCATGCTCAAACCACGCCCCCTGAACATCTGTCTGCAAAATCAACCGGCCATGACAGGAAAGGCAGAAACAATGCCGGATATTTCTGCTGAGTGCAGAATCAGCACTGATAATGTGTTCACCCGGCGTGATCCCCAGCCCCGTTTTTATACCGTTCATTCTGCCACCCCCTCCTCACTGAAGTGCCCGGTATGGCTGTGCGTGCAGTACCGCTCCCCATAATAATCGTGATGACATTGTCTGCAGTGCCGGCTGGCTTTACGCACCACGGGTAAGGCATCCGGTACGAATTGCTGCAGACATTTAATCAACTGTATTTCTCTGCGCTCCGGCCTGACATAAGGGCACTCATGACCATACTCAGTCAGCCCGTCGTCAGCGTGTTCAAACCAGGGACATTCAGTGTCGTATTGCGGGTGGTATCTGAGTGCACTGCCGCAAAGGTGGCAGGTGTAGCGGGCATAAGGTGCGGCCTGTGCAGTACGTGCGCCGGTCAGACGTCCGTTGCCATCAAATGCAATAAAGGATTTTGCGTACATCGTCATATTCCTCAGCCGCTAGACGACACGCAGGCAACAGCCGTCCCGGTACGGGCAGCGTGCTCAGGTGTGAATGGCGGCTCAGTTAAAATCTGGACTGGGGTTTGGGTAAAGCAGGCTGGTTGCTTTTACAGCACTGTGGTTGTCACACAATGGCCCACTGACGTAAAAAACAGTCAGCAAGCAGAGATGGACATCGGAGGATGTGCTGTATCGGTTGCCGGAAGGAATGGTAAAGAATGTGCCATGGTTAAATCTCCGTATGGTTCATACGGAATAGCCATGTCGTAAAAAATGCGCAGAGTCCCTGAAGTGGCCTCCGGAACCGACTGTAACAATTAGCGCCAGCCCGTAGTTGTCGTTCAGGGTCTTACACCAGAGAATAAGTCTCCGGCAGGGGGCTGCCCAGTCGCGGTCGACCCCGATTACTTTTTTCAGGAAGCCCGCTGCATTTCAGGATGATGCCACATTCTTTCTGTTCTCGTTTGGCCAGGTAGCTGAGGGCATAGCGTAAGGCATTCACCGCTTTGTGATCTGAATAGTGAATGACGTGGTTAATGTTTACCGGATAATTTTTATTAAACCGGCACCAGTGGTAGTAACCATCCCCCCCGGTAACCCGCCTCCAGATATCTCCCATCAATCTGGATACCAGATACGAACTCCTGTGGCTCTGACCGTTCAGATAGCCCACAAAATGAATGTGAAGCCCTTTACGTTCCGTATATTCCATTACCCAGGCATACCCGACCAGTTTCTCTCCCACTTCGTTAATCAGTCGCAGTATCTCCGCGCACATGGCGTACCTGCAGGCACATCTGTAGCTGAGGGTGTTTTTTCGGTAAGCAAAATCCATTCTGAACGGTAACAGTTTCGAATATACCCCGAATAATGAATCCAGATGCTGGTTAAAGTGTGTCAGGAGCTGGGGCTCCATTTCGTAACCGGGATTGGTGTTGTAAGTCTTCATGTTTCTTCCTCGTGTTCTGTAACACAGGAAGAAGCGCTGGCGTAATTTTTGAAGAAAACGTTATCACACGAAGACGTGCAGGTTCACAACTCCCCGGGCGCCACAGAGAAAGTGGGACCACACCCGGGTATCAGAACCATACAGAGAACGGCATACGTGACAGTCAATCACAGCGCAGATAATATCTGAAGTGATGTCATTGTGACGACTGTACTTCATCAGAAACATTTATCAGGTAACATATTTCCAGACTGAAGCGGGAACACGATCGTAAAGTTTGTTCATGGTCAGTTCTGCCAGCCGGTGATCGACCGCAGAGTTGAAGGCTTCCATCTCCTCTGGAGTAAGCTTATAACGCGCGTGGGAAATCACTTTTTCCAGTGAACAACAGTGGAACTACTCTGGTTTAAAATTCCATTACCCTCTCGTTATCTTGTACTGTGATTAACGTAATATCGTCATAATGGCCTGACGTTATCCCGAAAGCCTTTCCACTTCCCTGTTTCTCCGGTAAAAGATGTTTTTAATACTGAAGGCATAACGCCATAACCAGATATTACAATTAACGTAGTTTTCCGCAACGTACTACATGAGTAACAGAGGTACAGGGTTAAACAACACTCCGGAAGACTTTTTAATGACATGAGGCATACTCTTTTACGTATTACTACCAAAACTCATCAGGTGAGCTGCAGGAACAGATCATTAACAGTAATTCCTTAATCACCGTTATCCACAGTATCAACACTGGCGAAGTCATACTCTTAGCTATAAAGGTGATGACGGGTTCAGAATAGTTATTACACCATACAACAAAATACAGAAAACAACAGAAAAAATAACAGAAAAAATAGCAGACATTACTTAACAAAGCACGTTACAGTCAGTGTGTGAACATTACAGATTTATATTCAGGTGTTGCGGGACTACATTACTGAAGAGAGAGTTAAGGGCAGAGTTACAAGTACTACTACAGAGAATATCGCTGCACAGATACTTCTATGAGACAGACTTCTGCAGGACCTGGTTACAAGGTGTATTTACGAGGTAGAATTACAGGATAGAATTACAAGGTACAATGACAGAGTTCATTTACACGGTAGAATTACATAAACATACTCCTATAAATAATACTAATTAACCTTTATTATTTTTTAATGGTACATGAACTGTTTTTAGCTGTAACGATAAACAAATCGTCCAAAACGAAAAATACTGGTTATCATTGCTCAGAGAACTCGTACGAGTGGCAGCTTCCCCCCTGAGCAATGCTTCATTTTCGGTGGTTCTGTGTGATAGAGTTATGCTGACTACAGTGGCAGTAACACTACTTTCCACCACACGAGGATAAAACCAGTCAAAAAAATCAATTATATGAATTAAAAGTATTTTTTATGAAATGTTATGCATATCAACCAGTATGATTAACAGAAAATTTCATCATGACAACACGTATAACTTTCAATATGACCAGTGATGAGACGCTGCGAATTGTGGATGAGTACTGTCATACCCACAAACTTTCGCGCTCTAAGGTAATCGACGCATTACTCAGCGCCACAGCACCTGTCCTTAACGATATTAACTGTTATTATCAACTTGCAGGCAAACTGCAGTCACGCTTATTAAATGGAGTGTATCAACGGGATCTTCCTCACAAACGCAATGTCGTCAGTGCAGAGAAGTATTGTCTGGAGATCTGGGAAAACAAACTTTTCACCAAAAGAATCCTGGAGTTTGACAGTTCAAATGGTGTTCTGTACGCGCTGAAACATAAAAGACACTATCGCCGGGATAAGATGATTGGACGGGTTGAAAGCCGGCGTATCAAAGACATTTGCGAATACCAGATGCAACTGTCCGGGGAGAAGGCAAAATATGCCTGTTTTATTTATATTGAAAGAACAATATACAATCACGATAATCCATCCGGTGGGACACCTGTAAAAGCGGCTGTTGGTAATGCAGTCATCCTGCTGGCAAAAGACGTGATATATGACGAGTACTTTTTTGATCTGCGGCAGTCATTTTTCGTGAGCGTTAAAGATCTGATGGCCTCTGGCGCAAAAGGTATTCCGGAGACACAGAAATATCCGGACGTTTATTGCTGGATCCCGCTTTTCTCCATAAATTCCGGCGTGGTCATTACCCCGGTCTATAAAATTGATCCCCGGAAACCCGTAACGGTAAAAAAACCGGATCAGATCACTGTTGTTTGTAATTACAGAGAATAATCTCAGTCTTCTCCGCTCACCGCAACAGTGTTTACCTCGCTTTATCTTCCGTTCAGTAAATACAAACCTCCGCTCTGGCAGGTACAGGGCGTGGTTTATCTCCGGTACTCCCCTGCACAGTAATAATCATCACTGAAAATACTGATCCTGTCACGGCAAAACGCCATCCCATATTCCGGCAACACAAAATCATCTTCCGTTTATACCGGCTTCACTGACAAAACAGACAACCTGTATTGCCTGTACACAACAGTTTCTCTCCTGGCAGGAATATTCCCCTACTGATTTTTTACGTTTCTCCCCGGTTGTTATGCCGGTGAAGGTGGTGCGTTGTTTTCATCATCAACGCCGGCTGAGATTAACAACATCCGGAGAAGATTTTTATGACCACCCCAGTTTCGCTGATGGATGACCAGATGGTCGATATGACGTTTATCACTCAACTGACCGGCCTGACCGATAAGTGGTTTTACAAGCTCATCAAGGATGGGGCCTTTCCGGCTCCCATCAAACTCGGCCGCAGCTCCCGCTGGCTGAAAAGTGAAGTGGAAGCCTGGCTGCAGGCGCGTATTGCACAGTCCCGTCCGTAATTTTTAACCACTGGCCCTTCGCCCACAGCAGACGCAATCTCCGGCCTGCCGGCGGCACTCTGCTGCCTGTTATCCCCCGTGAGGAATATGAAAATGAAACCACAGTATCAGACCCGTTACGAGCTGCTCCACGAAAGCTACCAGAAATGGCTGACCGGCTTCACCCGGCACGCCGTATCCTGGGGCGTGTGTCATCCGAATATCCACTACTTCCATAATCTGACGCCCGGGTGGGTGTCATTCAATGGTGAAAAACCGAAGATTGCCATCGTACCCCGGAGTCTGCACCGGCTGATTTATGGCTCTGACAAACGGGCCACGCCGCCCCTGGATGATGATCTGGTGGTGAACTTATGCACCAGCGAACATCTGCTGGTTCATCATCCGATGCTGGAAGGGATTCTGCTGTCTGAATGTGAACGTCTGAGGCAGCGTTCTCTGGCAAATAAACTGATCAGCCTCTTCCGTCAGTTTGGTGGCACGGAGTTGCGCCTCAAACTGGTCTGGCTTTGCTGGCTTGATTTAATGACCGGAAACAGCCTTGACGACTGGACGGAGAACCTGAAACGGAAATCAGAAAAAGAGCTGGGGGAATGGATCATCGACCGTCAGAAGCAGAACGCAGCACTGACGGATCTGATGGATCAGTACGTGCTCCTGGCATACCGCACAACGGTTGACGGTAACCGTAACTGATGCCGGTTGTTTCCGGAAGGTGCGGCAAAATACGGAAATGATGATACCCCCGGCCCTGCATGCTCACCTGCAGAGCGTGTTCGTCGTCATCATACTGAGCCATGACGGATGTCTTAAGGGCATCCTGTCATTGCTGAGCTGGCATGCTGCGGTACATGCCTCACCCTGGTGACAATAAGTACATGGCGACAGTGCTCCCTGCACCGCAAAAGAGATGTACACGGCCGGATGTTATTGCTGAATGTTTCTTCGTCAGATATTCAGGAACAGTTGTAGTAACGAATTTTACCGATCTCTGTACACGGCCGGACGCCGTCAGTGTATACGGGCGGACGTTCCATGCTGCATGACTACATCCGGCCCGGATGTCAATGAGTCCGTCAGGAACGCTTCGCTTCGAAACCCGGCCTGGATACCAGCGCCGGCACGCCGGGAAGAAGTTGATATGGTGGTTGCCGGACAACAGCGCTCCTGGATTGACTGCTGCATCACTCAACCACGCTGAATATCAAAGGAGAGCGTTACCGATTAAAAGAGAAACGGAAAGCTGTGGTGATGACCCAAAACAACACGACAATCAGTGAGGATGGAATGGTGAAAATCAGACTGCATCAGTGTAGAAAATATACTGGCTGGCATGAAAATGGCCCGGCTCGTGGCGTTGACATATTCTCTCCTGAGCATCCTGAATGACTGCAGTTGCTGTGGAAAAGTAAGCAGTCTCCACCCACGGCACCACTTAACAGACATTCAGTAACTCACCCCAGACTTTCTATAACGCTTATCGGTGCACTGAAAACAGGAGAGTGCGCTTAAAACCGCAGACCGCATTGCGGGTGTTACTGCATGACAGCCTGGCGGTATTGTGAGATGTCGGCAGGAACCGATGTCTGCGCAGGGGGAACTTCCGTGATCGGGATAAGTGCAGAAGAAATCAGATCACGACGTAAACCTGCAGTGCCTGACGCTGCAAGTGGCATTAACCATGGGACGTTGCCGATCCCGGATTGCGGAAACAGGAGCACTATTTTCTGCCGCGGGGAGTACCTCTGGCAGTAAATCCGGCTCGCTCATCTGACCGTCTCTCTCCCGGAAAAGACCAGAAATGAGATCGTCACCTCAACAGCAGGGAAGATGTCTTGACAGACTGGTTATATTGCATACGATTTATGAAGAAAAAGACAGCAAATATGGAGGCTATAGCGGAGAACACCCTACGAAATTCCTGTGAAAAACGATTGAAAAAACGATCAGATTCGATTCGTTTTTATATGCTTTTTGGGCACGTGGCGATGACGAACTGTTGCATGTGCAGAGGAGAATGCACCCGGAAGCACCAGAATCATCCAGAAAGGCAGAACGATTACGCATCAAACCAGGAGACAGCAATATCAGGATAACATACTGATTTAAAATGAATTTACAGCAATACGTGAAAACATTTTTTACTTAAAGGAGACAGATGCGCTGAAGACAGCGCAGGTATTTTTATATAAAAATGAGAAGGTTACGGGATGTCTATCCGGCACACTATGACCGGAGAATATCAGCCAGGCTTAAAAAGACAATAAATACAGTGAGTTAAATACACGGAGAAAACGAAAACGTAGTATCAGAGGGTACATCTTACAACAGAGACTGAATTTCCGGTTTTTCATAACCGGCACATTCCGGAAAGAGCAGGCTAACCGGAGGCTTTCTGACACCAGTCCCTGGCAGTTTAATCTGTACATCATGTACGGATGTTTTGTTCGCATTTTTAAAATCGGCAAAAATGCGAGAAGAGCAGCTATATTGTGGATGAACTGAAAAGTGCCCGGGAGCAACAAAAAAGGCGTGATGAACGTGCTGATGGTTCCGTTCCGCTGAAACTGTCCGGAAAAATCCACAAACAGCCTGAAAGTATTGCCCGAAGTCGTGGTGCCCCCCAAAAAAACTGTTGAATGAAATGATTGAGCTGGCGTACCAGGATTTTGTGGCAAATGAGCAGCACAAGACTCGGAGTTAAAGACTGCAGGGTCCCCGGTTACCAATTCTGCAACGTACACAACGAATGCATCCGGCTCTTACCTGTGAGGGGCACGAAAATTATACATTGAGCATGAGTGGATAATCTCGGGTGAGAGTCTCCCGTTTTTACACTATTCACTAAAGGTGAGGCATATCATTCAGTCTCTCTGAATTCTTCATTTCAGTAACTTCAGCTACCGTCGTTTCATCTCCCCCACGAACCGGGGCCGCAACTTGTTGTATCAATACCAAATTGTTGGTCATTACTGTCCTGTATCACTGGGCTGACAAGTGAACTGAAATCCGCACCTTAATATTCTGACTGGCTGCGTACATTCATGGCATGAAGCGGCCGGAGCGGCTGAGCTGAAGGTCCGTTGTGAGCGAGGAGTGATCATTAGCCTCTCAGCCGGATGCCTTAAAGAGCGTACGCCAGAAATAAAAGGATTGCGCTACTGCGCCTTCCTGTTTTGACGGGATGTGGCACATGTCATCGCTACCGCTCCCAGAAGTAACAAACCACTTAAACCAAAAGCACTTCTCCATCCCAGACTGTCGAATACCAGACCTCCAGCCGTTGAACCAAGTGCAATAGATAACTGAATCACTGCAACCATGAGGCCTCCCCCCGTCTCTGCATCTTCGGGTAACGCGCGTGCTATCCATGTCCACCACCCCGTTGGCGCAGCTGTCGCAAGTAGCCCCCACAGGCTGAGTAAAACGGCAACAGCCCAGATATGGTGTCCGACCAGCAGTAACGCACCGGTAATCGCTGCCATAAGCAACGGGATCATTATTAAGGTCTTATAAAATATGGTGTTCAGGAATGTTGAGACGATCATTGTGCCGACAAAACCTGCTACACCTATTGCGAGCAAAATCAGAGAAAGATCAGAAGGTCCCACTCTGGTGACGCTCTCCAGAAAGGGGCGCACGTAGGTAAATAAAGCAAACTGTCCCATAAAGAAGAGTCCGCAGGCCAGCAGTCCCGTTGGTACGATGGCAACGCTGAACAGGCGAAGCACAGATCTCTGTGGCTTTTGTGTTTTATCACTTTCCATCGGAGGCAGACTGACCCATTGCCAGATGAACGCAGCTATCGCAAGGGGGACCAGACATAAAAAGGCCCCACGCCAGCCGATGGTTGTCCCCAGATAGCTACCAAGTGGCGCTGCCACAACGGTGGCCAGTGCGTTTCCGCCGTTAAAAATTGCCAGTGCGCGGGGGACATGCTGCTTCGGCACGAGCCGAATGGCGGTTGCAGCCGACATTGACCAGAACCCTCCAATGACGATACCAATCAGGGCCCTCCCCAGCATATAAACCGGATAGTCAGGTGCTATGGTGATAACTATTCCCGATATGGCCATTAAGGCCGTCAGCCCCAGCAGAAGATATTTTCGATTCAGGTCTCCGGTAATACGGGAGATAGTCAGACTGGTAAGCACCGCCAGCGCACCAGAGACAGCAATTCCTTGCCCTGCCAGCCCTTCGGTAACGTGCAAATCATGGGCAATGAGCGTAAGCAGGCTGACTGGCATAAACTCAGAAGCGATCAGCACAAACACGCAAAGCGTCATGGCGAATACGCCGCTCCAGTATGCATGCGTTTTTCCGTATAATTGTTTGAGACTTACAGTGGACATTATTAGCCCCCTTAATATCGAACCAGCCAGATTCAAGCGCAATCGGGTCAGAAGTTATTCAGGGAATAACGACATAATAGTTGGGTGAGAATATAGGGAGATGCGGCATATTCTACATCACACCAGGCAGTTAAAAGCCACCCGTTTACGACAGGTGGCCTGGTAAACCTTTCGGGTTATCTTAAGTTTGCCTTGAAAAATTGCTCAAATTTGGCAAATGGGATCTTACCCGCAACGTTGTCGTACAGATCAACATGGTTTGCCTCGGGGACAATCACTAACTCTTTCTCTTTGCTGCCGATTGCCTTAAAGGCATCTTCAGCAAAATAGCGTGAATGGGCTTTTTCACCGGTCACGATGAGTGTAGGGATAGTAACTTCATTAGCGTAACTCAGCAGCGGCATATTCATAAATGACAGCGGCATGGTTGCATTCCAGGCACTGGTTGAGTTGACCGAACGCGCATGGAAACCACGCGGCATGCGGTAATAATCAAAGAACTCTTTCAATACCGGATTAGAATTCGCTGGCAAAGTTTCCGGTAAAATACGATCGGAAGCGGTGACGTTGCCCTTCTCATCAACGTAAATATCATGCCCGCCTGGCGCGAAAGCGCCATTTTCAGCATCCTTCCAGCGCTGCATGTTCAAATACTGCAATACGGCACGACGATCGGCAGTGGTATAGCGGTCTTTGCCATCGCCCACGCCATGCCCCATTGCACGGCTCATGTCATACATCACGCTGCTCGCCACCGCCTTGACACGTGTGTCCATCGCGGCGTCGTTTAAGGCCATGCCACCCCATCCGCAGATGCCGAGCAACCCGATACGGTTGCGATCCACCTCTTTTTGCAGGCCTAAGAAATCAACCGCCGCGCTGAAATCCTCGGTGTTGATATCCGGAGATGCGACGTTTCGCGGGTAGCCGCCGCTTTCACCCGTGTATGAAGGGTCAAAAGCCAGAGTGACAAACCCCCGTTCAGCCAGCGTCTGCGCATACAGGCCACTGGATTGCTCTTTCACCGCCCCGAAGGGGCCACTAACAGCAATTGCTGCCAGCTTGCGATCGCCACGATCCTTCGGTATATAGAGATCCCCGACTAAGGTGATCCCGTACCGGTTCGGAAAGGTCACCTTACGGTGATCAACTTTCGTGCTCTCAGCAAAAGTTTTATCCCATTTCTCGACCTGCGAAACGGGCGCGTTCGGATTGGTTGTATCAGCGTAACTCATATTTGTGACTCCACTTAATGATACGCATAACAGCATGGTGGGTATCGCGGCTGTCAATTTTTGGGTGAAAGCAGTCATCAAAATCCCCCTCATAAAATGTGCCAGATACTGGTTTCATACGGATAACACTGCTGTGCTTTGTTGCAACGCGCACATTATAGTTAGCATTAATAGTGCTAATTAGAGGGTAAAAAATGCTAAGATTAATAACATATTGTTCTGAATTGTGATGCAGCAGGGGAAGGATGATGGCGAAACGGGAAAACTATAACGATCTCTATCTGTTTATGCAGGTCGTGCGAGAAGGGAGTTTTACCGCCGCCGCGCAGAGGCTTGGCCTGGCGCAGTCAGGAATTAGCCGTGCAGTGCGCGAGCTGGAAGAGCGACTGGGCGTGCAGCTTCTGGTACGCACCACGCGCAAGTTATCGCTCACCCATGCCGGCGAGTTACTCTATCGAAACGTCGAATCTGGATTTGACGCCTTAGATATGGGGCTTGCCACGCTGGCCCATTATCGCCATACACCATCGGGTACGGTCCGAATTAATGCGAGCCAGCACGCCATTGATAAAGTGCTGCTGCCGAAGCTGGCGGTGTTTAAACAACGATACCCGGATATTCGGCTGGAGCTCATCAGCGAAAGCCGGTTTGTCGATATTATTACTGAGCGCTTCGATGCCGGTATACGTCTGGGCTCGGAAGTGGATAGCGGTATGGTTGCGGTGCGCATTTCGCCCGATATGGAGATGGCTGTTGTCGGCACGCCCGGGCACTTTCAGCGCTACGGATTTCCACAAACCCCCACCGATTTAGTAGGTCATCCCTGCATCGCTTACCAGTTCGGCGACGGCAGTCTGTATGCCTGGGAACTCAATCAGGACGGTAAAAAGATCACCCATCAGCCTCAGGGACAATGGGCCTTTGCTGACAGTTATATGGAAGCCAAAGCCGCAAGGCTAGGTCTGGGGCTGGCTTATGTTCCGGAGGAATTAGTGTCTGATGATATAGAACAGGGGGCGCTAATCAGAGTTTTGCAATGCTACAGCCAACGCCTGGAGGGTTCATATATCTATTATCCGCACCGCAATGTGTCACCCGCCCTACGAGCGGTTATCGATACATTGAGAATTTAAGGGGTGAAGATGAGATGGTTCGCAGGCTTAGGTAATAGTTGGAAAACAATGTCCGCTCCTGGCACAGAGCGGACTGTCAGATTAGATTCAGACCTGTACTCATTAGCTGATACAAATCAGCCACATATACCTGCATTCCAAATAATTTCAGGCAGATATTATCTCCGTGAATCCCCCCGCCACCTTTCCGGTGCGCGGGGTTTTGTCTTTTTTCACCGGGAATACATGTATGAATCCGTCTGATGCCATTGAGGCAATTGAAAAACCGCTCTCCTCCCTGCCTTACTCACTTTCCCGTCACATCCTGGAACATCTGCGCAAACTCACCAGCCACGAACCCGTGATTGGCATTATGGGAAAAAGCGGGGCCGGTAAATCCTCACTCTGTAATGCACTGTTTCAGGGGGAGGTCACCCCGGTCAGTGATGTTCACGCCGGCACCCGGGAAGTGCAGCGCTTCCGTCTGAGTGGCCATGGTCACAGCATGGTTATCACTGACCTGCCCGGGGTGGGCGAGAGCCGGGACAGGGATGCAGAGTATGAAGCCCTGTACCGTGACATTCTGCCTGAACTTGACCTGGTACTGTGGCTGATTAAAGCCGATGACCGGGCCCTGTCTGTGGATGACTATTTCTGGCGACACATCCTGCACCGGGGACATCAGCAGGTGCTGTTTGTGGTGACGCAGGCCGACAAAACGGAGCCCTGCCATGAATGGGATATGGCAGGTATTCAGCCTTCTCCCGCACAGGAACAGAACATTCGTGAGAAAACAGATGCGGTATTCCGGCTGTTCCGGCCCGTACATCCGGTTGTGGCCGTATCGGCCCGCACCGGCTGGGAACTGGATACGCTGGTCAGTGCGCTCATGACAGCACTTCCCGACCATGCCGCCAGTCCCCTGATGACCCGCCTGCAGGACGAGCTGTGCACGGAATCTGTCCGGGGGCAGGCCCGTGAACAGTTTACCGGTGCGGTGGACCGGATATTTGACACGGCGGAGAGCGTCTGTGTTGCCTCTGTGGCTCGTACGGTTCTGCGTGCCGTCCGTGACACCGTGGTCTCTGTTGCCCGCGCGGTATGGAACTGGATTTTCTTCTGAACACTCTGCCAGAGGAAATGCCTGATTACATTGCGTTAACCAACTGAAAACATGACACAAACCCCTCATACTCCTCCTGTTTCTCTTGCGTGGCTGCCTTGTTATTAATAGAATAAAACGATCGATAAAACAGGTATCGATCGTCACCATCGATCGTTTATAGTGGTTAATGGCCTGCGAAAAGGCAGCTGAATCTCTTCATCATGCAGAACGGAATTGCACACAACGGACTGATACTTCTCAGGCAGATGAGAGAGGGGAAGCATTTATGTCCGGGAAAAACCACTTTATCTGACCATGCTGTTTTGTACCTGCCGGTATCCACATTTGTGGGTACCGGCTTTTTTATTCACCCTCTGTAAGGAAAAGCTGATGAAACGACATCTGAACACCAGCTACAGGCTGGTATGGAATCACATTACGGGCACCCTGGTGGTGGCCTCCGAACTGGCCCGCTCACGGGGAAAACGCGCCGGTGTGGCGGTTGCACTGTCTCTTGCTGCTGTCACATCAGTCCCGGCACTGGCTGCTGACACGGTTGTACAGGCGGGAGAAACCGTGAACGACGGAACACTGACAAATCATGACAACCAGATTGTCCTCGGTACGGCCAACGGAATGACCATCAGTACCGGGCTGGAGTATGGGCCGGATAACGAGGCCAATACCGGCGGACAATGGATACAAAATGGCGGTATCGCCAACAACACTACTGTCACCGGTGGTGGTCTTCAGAGAGTGAATGCCGGAGGAAGCGTTTCAGACACGGTTATCAGGGCCGGAGGCGGACAGAGCCTTCAGGGGCAGGCAGTGAATACCACTCTGAACGGCGGTGAGCAGTGGGTACATGAAGGCGGGATTGCAACGGGTACCGTCATTAATGAGAAGGGCTGGCAGGCCATCAAATCCGGCGCAGTGGCAACCGACACGGTTGTGAATACCGGCGCGGAAGGGGGACCGGATGCGGAAAATGGTGATACCGGGCAGACCGTCTACGGAGATGCCGTACGCACCACCATCAATAAAAATGGTCGTCAGATTGTGGCTGCTGAAGGAACGTCAAATACCACTGTGGTTTATGCCGGCGGCGACCAGACTGTACATGGTCACGCACTGGATACCACGCTGAATGGGGGGTACCAGTATGTGCACAACGGCGGTACGGCGTCTGGCACTGTTGTAAACAGTGACGGCTGGCAGATTATCAAGGAAGGTGGTCTGGCGGATTTCACCACCGTTAACCAGAAAGGCAAACTGCAGGTGAACGCCGGTGGTACAGCCACGAATGTCACCCTGAAGCAGGGCGGCGCACTGGTCACCAGTACTGCAGCAACTGTTCTTGGCAGCAACCGTCTGGGGAATTTCACGGTGGAAAACGGTAAGGCTGACGGTGTTGTTCTGGAGTCCGGTGGTCGCCTGGATGTACTGGAGGGCCATTCAGCCTGGAAAACACTGGTGGATGACGGCGGTACCCTGGCAGTGTCTGCCGGTGGTAAGGCAACAGATGTCACCATGACATCCGGTGGTGCCCTGATTGCAGACAGTGGTGCCACTGTTGAGGGGACCAATGCCAGCGGTAAGTTCAGTATTGATGGCATATCCGGTCAGGCCAGCGGCCTGCTGCTGGAAAATGGCGGCAGCTTTACGGTTAATGCCGGAGGACTGGCCAGCAACACCACTGTCGGACATCGTGGAACACTGACGCTGGCCGCCGGGGGAAGTCTGAGTGGCAGAACACAGCTCAGTAAAGGCGCCAGTATGGTACTGAATGGTGATGTGGTCAGTACCGGCGATATTGTTAACGCAGGAGAGATTCGCTTTGATAATCAGACGACACCGGATGCCGCACTGAGCCGTGCTGTTGCAAAAGGCGACTCCCCGGTAACGTTCCATAAACTGACCACCAGTAACCTCACCGGTCAGGGTGGCACCATCAATATGCGTGTTCGCCTTGATGGCAGCAATGCCTCTGACCAGCTGGTGATTAATGGTGGTCAGGCAACCGGCAAAACCTGGCTTGCGTTCACAAATGTCGGAAACAGTAACCTCGGGGTGGCAACCACCGGACAGGGTATCCGGGTTGTGGATGCACAGAATGGTGCCACCACAGAAGAAGGTGCGTTTGCCCTGAGTCGCCCGCTTCAGGCCGGCGCCTTTAACTACACCCTGAACCGTGACAGCGATGAAGACTGGTACCTGCGCAGTGAAAATGCTTATCGTGCTGAAGTCCCCCTGTATGCCTCCATGCTGACACAGGCAATGGACTATGACCGGATTCTGGCAGGCTCCCGCAGCCATCAGAGCGGTGTAAGCGGTGAAAATAACAGCGTCCGTCTCAGCATTCAGGGCGGTCATCTCGGGCACGATAACAACGGTGGTATTGCCCGTGGGGCCACGCCGGAAAGCAACGGCAGCTATGGCTTCGTCCGTCTGGAGGGTGACCTGCTCAGAACAGAGGTTGCCGGTATGTCACTGACGACAGGAGTGTATGGTGCTGCAGGCCATTCTTCCGTTGATGTTAAGGATGATGACGGCTCCCGTGCCGGCACGGTCCGGGATGATGCCGGCAGTCTGGGCGGATACCTGAATCTGGTACACACGTCCTCCGGCCTGTGGGCTGACATTGTGGCACAGGGAACACTCCACAGCATGAAAGCGTCATCGGACAATAACGACTTCCGCGCCCGGGGCTGGGGCTGGCTGGGCTCACTGGAAACTGGTCTGCCCTTCAGTATCACTGACAACCTGATGCTGGAGCCACAACTGCAGTATACCTGGCAGGGACTTTCCCTGGATGACGGCCAGGATAACGCCGGTTATGTGAAGTTCGGGCATGGCAGTGCACAACATGTGCGTGCCGGCTTCCGTCTGGGCAGCCACAACGATATGAACTTTGGTAAAGGCACCTCATCCCGTGACACCCTGCGCGACAGTGCAAAACACAGTGTGCGTGAACTGCCGGTGAACTGGTGGGTACAGCCTTCTGTTATCCGCACCTTCAGCTCCCGGGGGGACATGAGCATGGGTACAGCCGCAGCCGGCAGTAACATGACGTTCTCACCGTCCCAGAATGGCACGACACTGGACCTGCAGGCCGGACTGGAAGCCCGTGTCCGGGAAAATATCACCCTGGGCGTTCAGGCCGGTTATGCCCACAGTGTCAGCGGCAGCAGCGCTGAAGGTTATAACGGTCAGGCCACGCTGAATGTGACTTTCTGATAATCAGGTCACTCCCCTTCAGGCCCCGGTCATCATGACCGGGGCCTTTTACTTACAGGGAGCAACAGATATGCCGGGTTGTACATCACGTTTATTGCCCGAAGGCCCTTTCTCACGCAACCAGGCTCTTGCCGTCACAACGGCTTACCTTAATGTGCTTATTGAAGATGACCAGGGTACTCATTTCCGGCGGGTTATCCGCAACGCAGAGACTGACGCCGGAAGGTTCGCCAGTGACGGTCTTCTCAGACAATAAACCTCATTAATTTCGTCCATCAGGCCGCGTCTTCTCCGGGAGACGTGGCTTTTTTCATTTATTACACCAGTAAATCTTAACCACCGATAAGGAGCAAAGTATGCGATTAGTAAGTCGTTTTGGTTATGCTGCAAACCAGATACGTCGTGACCGTCCACTGACACATGAAGAGCTGATGCACCATGTGCCGGGGATTTTCGGGGAAGAGAAACACACGTCCCGAAGCCAGAACTATACGTACATCCCCACCATCACCGTACTGGAAAGCCTGCAGCGGGAAGGCTTTCAGCCGTTCTTCGCCTGCCAGACCCGTGTGCGCGACC
>ONZV01000189.1_pt1 | contig 55133 bp, 48 predicted proteins | sample 1671561 | NCBI WGS metagenome assembly ONZV01 (sample SAMN06348169, study PRJEB24527) | human gut metagenome | reverse complement strand
ACCTTTGTTTTCAAGTTCATCTCTGTTCCTGCGAAATGGATTAAGACATCACGTAGGCATGTATTGAACATTTACTCAGACAACAATGCTTATGCCTTATTCCCATTGAAAAGAGTGGTATACAGGTTCATGCGCATCCAGTTCACCAATACACTTCCTACATCGAAGACGATATTCGTGTATCTACTCATTGCTATCTGATTCTTTAAACATTCACATAGAAAAATTCAGGCTGCTTAGGTTCCGAATACGCTTTCTCGAATTTCCAGCTGACAGCCTTATACAGCAGGCCACCGAAAAGTCGGGCATGCTCAGGACAGACCACGACACAGCGTCCGCAAGAGATGCATTTCTTTTCGTTGGTCTTGTAGGGTTCCCCCATAGTGATGGCTCCGACAGGGCACATTTTCACACAGGCATGGCAGGATGTACATTTTCCCCTACTCCCTTCTGGATGCAGAGGAATAGGCTTGGTATCACGATAAGGGCGATTTCCCTTTACTATCAGTCGGCTGACTGCTGACATCTTTGGTATCTGGAGTAGAAGTTCCCTACTCTTTGAAGCAAAATCATGGAGTTTCTCCATATCATCCGCATTAGGTCTTCCTTCTGCTATCTTGGGAAATATGGAATGCTGGGCTATGACGGCAGCCGCAGAAAGTAACTTGAAGCCATGGGATTCCACCAGGTCCTTCAGCTCTATGAGCGTATCATCGTAGGCTCTGTTACCATAGACTGATACGATGATGGCTGGGGTATTGTTTCCAAGAAAACGTCTCAATGAACGAACTGCCATTTCCGGGACTCTACCAGCATAGGAAGGTACGCCCACTATCAGCAGATCGCCATCACTTCCCAGCGAGACATCATCCTTCAGCACGTCTGAGGTAATGTCATACTCAATGACAGGCTTCTGAAACTGGGATGCTATCTCACGAACGATACGTTTGGTGGAGAAAGTGGCACTAAAATAGGCCAAATGGATATTCTTAATGTTCATAATGTCTTTGGTTTCTTTTTGTTGGATGCAAAGTTACTATTTTTAGGCGAAACCAGCGAGTGATTTCTAGAATTTTGTTATCTTTGCAGAAGATTTGCTGCACTCGGCAATTTGAAAACAAGTTTTCATTGCGCTCATTTGCATTATCTTTGCAGAAGATTTGCTGCACTCGGCATCATATTGACGAGGATTTTTGAAATAACAAAGGAACATAAAATGATAGATACAAGACTGAAAGTTTTCAGAAGTGTGGCTACACTCCTGAGTTTCACTAAGGCTGCCAACGAACTGTTCATCAGTCAGCCTGCCATCAGCAAGCACATACAAGAGCTTGAAAAGGAATATGGGGTGCAACTGTTCGACAGAATCGGCAATCGCATCCAGCTCACCCGTGCCGGACAACTTATGCTTGACCATGCCTGCAAGATTATCGATGCCTATCAGAATCTCGATTTCGACATGAAGAAGCTCACAGAGAAATCAGGTGGCGAACTGCGCATCGGAGCCAGTACCACCATCTCACAATATGTTCTCCCCGAACTAATTGCTGAATTCAGGAAACTATACCCCGACATTCGTATTACCCTGCTCAGCGGAAATTCTCATGAGATAGAGGATGCGCTTGCTGCAGGAAGGATAGATCTGGGTATGGTGGAAGGCATCAAGCGGCAGCCCACCTTTAAATACACTCCTTTCATGAAAGATGAGCTGGTGGCGTTCGTACATTGTTCCAATCCCCTAGCCCAGCAAGATGAGATTTCTTTGAATCTTCTCAGGCAGACACCGATTGTACTGCGTGAATTAGGTTCCGGAACCTTGGATGTCATCCAAAAAGCCCTGCAGGAAAACGGCATTGCTCTTTCTGATCTGAACATTGAGATGAATCTGGGAACCACAGAGGGCATCAAGCATTTCGTGGAACATTCCTTAAGCATGGGTATCATCAGCATAAGAGCCATCTACAGGAGTATCTATGAACAAGTATTCAAGGTTCTGGAAATTGAGAATCTGAAGATGGAACGAGAATTTCTATTTGTTGAGAAGAGGGGCGAGGCCGCTAAACTCCAGCAGACATTCAAGAGATTTATAACTAAAGATTATAACGTATAGTTATTATGTATATACAACATCTCATGATTTTTCGTACCTTTGCACCCGCTTTTCAAAAGCGAATAACCGACAAAAAAAGAAAAATATGAGATTATCAGAACAAAGGAGCAGTATGCTGCATGGCGTATTGCTCATCGCGCTCTTCGCATGCGCTGCTTTCTACATCGGTGGCATGGACTGTGTGAAAGCTCTTTCGTTTAGCCCCATGGTGGTGGGCATCATCATTGGTATGCTCTATGCCAATAGTTTACGTAACAACCTGCCTGACACCTGGGTACCGGGCATCAAGTTTTGCAGCAAGCGAATCCTCCGCACAGGCATCATCCTTTATGGTTTCAAGCTCACCTTCCAGGATGTGATGGCTGTGGGCTTCTCTGCCATCGTAATGGATGCCATCATCGTATGCGGCACCATCGGTTTGGGAATCCTGGTGGGAAGACTCCTGAAAATTGACCGCAGCATCGCACTGCTCACCGCTTGCGGAAGTGCCATCTGTGGAGCTGCTGCAGTATTGGGTATAGATGGGGCCATTCGTCCGAAGCCTTACAAGACGGCAGTAGCCGTAGCCACCGTAGTCATCTTTGGAACATTATCCATGTTCCTCTACCCTATTCTCTACAGGGCTGGCATCTTTGACCTATCACCAGATATGATGGGACTCTTTACGGGTTCCACCGTTCATGAAGTAGCCCATGTGGTAGGTGCAGCCAATGCCATGGGAGCCGAGGTGAGCAACAATGCCATCATTGTGAAGATGATAAGGGTGATGATGCTGGTACCGGTATTACTGGTGATTGCATGGACCGTTGCAAGGGATGTTGCCAAAAGAGATAATCTGGAAAATGCTGATACCAACAAGCCTAAAATCAGCATTCCATGGTTTGCCATTCTCTTCCTGGTAGTGATCGGATTCAATTCTCTTGATTTGCTTCCGGAAAGCATAGTGGATTGGATTAACCAACTGGACACCTTCCTCCTGACCATGTCCATGGCAGCATTGGGAGCCGAAACAAGCTTTGACAAATTCAAGAAAGCTGGCATTAAGCCTTTCCTCTTGGCTGCCATTCTTTATTGCTGGCTCATTGGAGGTGGATATTGTCTGGTGAAGTTTGCCATTCCTTACTTGCAATAATAGTATCACATATATGATACTGTCAAAACTGAATATCCATGTGAAATATTGAACGATTCACATGGATATTTTTATTCGTTAACGTCTTTACTTTCTTCTTCTCCAAGGAATTTCAACCGTAGGCTCGTAAGCTTTCAAGCCTTCATCACCTGTAAAGCTTTCAACTTCATATCCTAAATCTGTATAATATTTTACCACCTCAACAATAGAAGCATCGCCTAAAGCTTGCCCTCCTATAACAGTGATCTTCCACTTCTCTGCCAACTTTTTTAAGTTTTCAGGATTCCACAAACTGCTTTGTTCAGTAAATGCAGCCCATGGTGATTTCTCATCAGCCGAATCGATCATGATTTGAGCAAATTCCTCACCTAATGACATTCTGTCTCCTGAAGAATGAGCTATATGATTTTCTGTCTCAATGATCGTTGCCAGTGGCAGGATAAAGGTTGTTCCTTTCTTCTTTTCTTCCTCTATTTTCTCAGAGACCTTCTCGTATGTAACCAAGGCATTGCTTGGACCACAAGTTTCCTTTCCTGATACTTTGAGCCAAACGTAAAGTACACTCGTATCAATCACCAATACCTTTCTCATTATATTTTATCGTTAACCATCATTCTACCAATTGTTCCTGAAGCCATCAATTTGGTTAGATTCTCTTTTTCTTCCAAGAGATTGACATGACTATCACCATTCTCATCACGGGTAACATAGCTGACAAACGGAATCATCTTGTTGCCTAACTCATCTAACAAAACTGGATTATGCGTCGTACAGAGCACATCAACCTGGCGCTGTCGTGACAAGTCCTTCAACATATCAACCAACTCCTTAGCACGAGAAGGATGCAAGCCATTATCCACCTCTTCGATAAGCAATAAACTATGAGGTGCAACCGCCAAAAAGCTACGACAATGCACATAAAACGCCAGCTACATTACTACCATCAGACTTCAACTCTTTTGAAATCTTGCAGTAATCACGCATCTTAGCAGGAACAGGATCAAAAATGATGATGCTACAATATTTGCCCAAATTGCGGTGAGTTAATAGACCGTGACCTGAATGTAGCAAAAAATATACTTGATGAAGGTTTAAGAAATATATCGGCAGGAACTGTCGATTACACCGATGGAAAGGGCGTAAGACTTGCTTGCAAGCATTCCTTGATGAAGTCGGAATCCTACAAGTCTTTAGCTTGTGGGTAGTTCAATTAATGTTAGCGGATAATAGTATCCGTTTTCAGCCTGTAAAAATACAAAAATAAGATACTACGTCACAAATTACTCAATAATTTGCCACAAAAGTACAAATTCTCAGTGCATCCTATCTGCACAGTACTAAAAAAGCCACCAGTTTTACTGATGGCTCACCGATTTAAGAAACAAACTAATCAATTTACTATCCGTTGTATTCCAAACATTATGATTGTTCTAAATACTACAACTCCATCCTGTACCATATAAATGCCTGTTATGAACCAGGTACTGATGAAGCTATCAGAACTTCCTTGCCAGTTTCTCTGCCTCTACCGGCTTATTGGTAGTAATGAAATCAACATTCATTTCAATGAGCTTCTTGATGATAACATCATCATCAGAAGTCCATCCATTTACCTTCAATCCCAATTCATGAGCTTCTTTAATCCACTCAGGATGCTTGAAAAGTATCTTATAACTATAATCAATACCTTGATAACCAAGTTTCTTCACTTCAGCTGGTGTATAATTGCCATTAACATAATAAATAACAGCATTAGAATCCAACTGACGAACCAATGCACAAGCTGCAGAACTGAAAGAGATATACTCCACCTGTTTGGTCAAGCCCATACGATTCACCATCTCCACCGTTTTGCGAGTAAGACGATCTTCGTCGCACTGTAAAGGTTGTCTTTTGATTTCAAGAATCAGTTTTATTGCAGGATGATTCTTCAACTCATTTAAATATTGCTCTAAGGTTGATACTTCTTCTCCATTTTTTAGAAGTTGTATTTTCAAATCAGCATACTTTGAATCAGCAATGATCAAATCATTGATTTTCGGGTCATGGTTGACAATGATAACACTGTCAGCAGTGATATGCACATCACATTCAGAACCGTAAACCTTGGCATCTGCAGCCTTACGCAAAGAAGCTATCGAGTTTTGGGCCGAACCTTTCGTATCCCAATACCCACGATGTGCTATTATCTGAGTCTTAACTTTTGGATTTGAAATCAGAACAGTTTGCTCATATTTCTCTCCAAAACGATTGGTGAATACCACCGTAATACTCTTGGCATCAGAAGAAGGCAAGGCTCTAAACAGATGCCCGGTAGCAGTAAGACCTTCTTTATGTCCTTTGCTCGCAGCATAGGCTTCATCTACATCAACAAACTTCTCCATCTCACCCATGGCTTGTCCGTCCTGCAGCCATTCAACCTTGCAGCTTGGATCCCAATCCCAAACATTTACCACTACATATTGAGGCTGACTCAACATATTACCTTTACCATAAACACGCATCTGATAATCAATGTTATGACCTGTGGATTTATAATGCCATTTCAGCTGATTCCCATCCACATCCATCACCAGATAACCATTAGGCGCTCCACAGCGATTAACCTGACTCTTCCACCAGGCACCACAGGCGGCACCAATATTGTGTTCCAAAAGTTGAGCATCCATGACATTGTTCTGGAAATAATGAGTATGACCAGTCAAGACATGTACCTGATAATCCTTTAGGGCATCGGCCAACTCCTCTGCATTGCGAACATTGCCCTCACCCTCTGTGCTATTCCAAACAGCCGCATGCATATTGAGGAAGACCAAAGAGCCCTTCGGTACAAAACTCAAATCATGCTTCAGCCAGTCTAAATCAGCATCCGTAATAGCCTCTATATACTTCTTGTGACCCACGTAATTTATATTCTTCAATGTAACTACGTGTACTTTACCTATGTTGTAGGAATAATTGACAGGTCCGAAAAAACGGTGATAATATTGCTCTCCATATACAGGTGTACCAAGTGTCATATTATGCAAATCCTGATAACGCTTGTCGAAATCATGATTGCCTATACATTGGAAGGTGGTCATTTTGATGCCATCAAATGAGGCGGCATATTCACTATACAGGTTCATACTGTCAAATACTAAATCTCCCAAGGTATTGGCCACTACCTCTCTCTCTCGGCTCAGGGTATCCACATAGCCCTTCAAATCGCGGATAGATTCCTGCTTCCAACGCTTCATGTCATGCTCATTCTTTACCTGAGGATCAGAGATGGCAATATAATAAAACTTATCAGATAACTTTTTCCTCTTCTCCAAAATGAAATCATGTCGGCTGTGATCTTTTGCAAGTTCATCCACGCGAACGTAAAAGCCTTTAGCAAGGCTCTTCTGGCAGGGAAGCACATAGGATGAAGGAGTGGATATACTGACGAACTTGCAGACATTGGTATCAGTAGGCAATGTCCATTCTCCAAGAGAATTGGTTTGCACAAAACTTCGGCCATTGTTTACAACCACCCCGGCAATCCCCTTACCCTTGATGTCTTTTACCTTACCGGAAAAAACAAAAGAAGAAGCTTGTTGGGCAGCCATACCCAATGGCATGGCCCCAATAGACGCTAACAACAGAATTTTACTCAGATTTTTATTCATCACGCTAAAAACTAAACATTTATCAATTTAATATGGTCAAAGAAAGCCAAAGCCTCTTCTGCAGTATTGGCATCACCGGCAGCCTCCTCCAAGGCTGCAGTATCACTCTCCAGGCAGATGATGTTGGCACAATCCAGTACATGATTCATGATTCGAATTGCCTCCTCTTTGGTCATATGCTGCGACTTATAGCTCTTCTTTACATATTTGTTCACACGCTCCACGGCCTTGAAGACAGCCGGCTTTCTAAATTCTGTTCCTGAAGAACTCAACCCCACCTCTACCTCATAGGTGTGGGTATAGTTACAGAGAAAAGTATTCCATTTCTTGGTAATCTCACCACCTAAGAAATGCTCTTCATCAAAAGCTGGCTTGACATTGGGAATCTCCCCACCATATACTTCGAGCGTAAACTCTTTCTTGTCCTGTGCAGCCATGTGGGCAATAGTACCCATCAGAAGCGCTGCAATCAAAAATAGTCTTACTTTCATTTTTTCAATCCTTTCATTAAACATCTAATCAATTATAATTCTGGTCTCTTCTGCCAGATCAGTCGGGTATTGAAATCATCACCACCCATCGATTTCACAGCCTCCAAATAATGTTCACGATTCATACGTTGCAAGATAGCTGGGTATTTGAAACGATATGGCATATGCAATGAAGCATCTACACCTGGACCTTTCGGTATATCAGGATAACCGGTACGATTATACTCAAACCATTGCTGGAAATCAATGAAGAAGAGTGCATAGAACTTCTGTTCCATGATGCGGCGAAGCGTTCCATCATACGCTGCCTTCCCGTTATCAAAATACCCGTCAGGAACCTCAACTCCCCATTGCGTAATAGCTGCAGCAACAGCTTTTTCATAGAGCAGCCTGGCATCATCAGAGATAAGACCGCGTTGTGCCAACTCTGCTTTGATGAAGAGTACCTCTGCATAGGTGAGACACTGTATATCCTGTGGCGCTGTGGCCAGATTTGCCGCATTTGGAGAAGAAGCAGTAAATGTAGGCTCCACATCATAACCACTAGGCAAACCGATAAAGGAAGTAACCTCTTGACCGGTTTGAGGATCCTTATTGGTAGCCTGAGTTGCAAACACTTCCAGACGAGGATCCTTCCAATCCTGAAGACGATCGATGAAAAATGCAGAAAGTGACTTGTAGGCAGAAAGGTCTGATGGACGTGTCATTGGAGCTTCATCAGGAGCAATTCCTGAGATATGTACCTTAGCATTGTCATCATTCGATTCAAAAACCGGATAAGTAGTAGGATCTGCCAACATCTTCTTCAACTCTGCCTTGGCCAAATCACCCAATTCCTTGGAATCTATGACACGCAGCAAAGCGCGCAAACGCAAGGAGTTGGTAAACTTCTTCCATTTCAGGATGCCCTGCAAGTCAGAACCGCTGCTGCAATACATCTTGTCACCATTGGTATTGAACTGCAAACCTTTTTTGAGATTATATATGCTGTTCGCCACATCCAAGCTGTCGATGATAAACCTGTAGACATCAGTCTGAGACTCAAACTTTGGATAGTAGAGCTGTTCCTCACCACGGCATGATTCCTGTACAGGAATATCACCGAAGGCATCTGTCGTGTTCTCAAATATCCAGCATCTGAGGGTCAATGCAATTGCCTGATAGTTCGGATCTCCCACTTTCACGGCTTCGTCATAGATGGCCTTGGCATTGGTATTCCATTTGTAATAATTGGTCCAGACGCCATCACCTGCCGTATCACTGATGTTGAACCAGCCCACACCGCTGGTGGAGTTTGTTGTTACAAGGCACTGCATCAACTGGAAGGTCCAGCTATTGTATCGGGTCCAGGTGTAAGTGCCCATACCATAAATGAGAGGATCCAAAAAACTTCCAGCATTAGCAGTATTCATACGGGTTGGATCCACATTGGTATCGTCCATTGATTCGCATGCCGAGGTCATCAGCATGAAAGGAACGGTCATCAGCGTCATTATATTTCTAAAAATCTTTTTCATCGATTCTTTCTTTTTTTGTTCATTACATCTTATTCTTAACTAGAAATCAACTTTGAGATTAACACCCCAGGAACGACTGGTAGGAAGAGTACCCACCTCTACACCTGGTACAAATGTATTGCCATCAAGTGAGGTTGTCTCCGGGTCATACATTGGATAACTGGTAATGCAAAGCAGATTGCGCCCATATATACCCACTGAAGCATTGTTGATGAAAGTATTCTTCAACCAAGATTTTGGCAACTGATAATCCAGACGAACCTCGCGAAGCTTGAGATAAGTGGTACTGAAAGTATTGGTTTCCACATTACCAATGCGGTAATACTCCTTATAATATGACTCCAGGGTGACAAGTTTCTGATTCGGACTATAAGTACCATCTCCGTTATCAACCACACCCGGTGCTATGCAATACACACCAGCTACAGGAGTAATCTTCTGCTTTTCAAAGAGCTTCAGAACATCAGGGTCCGCAATATCCAGGTAGAGACTGGTTCCAGGCTTTCTACCATTCAAGGTCTCAGCCAGGTGACCCTGTTCGCACATCTTGTGATGTGACTGAGAATAGGTCTTACCTCCAACCTTTCCATCCCATTGCATGGAGAATGACCAGTTCTTGAATCGCAACGAGGTATTGAATGCACCCTCCCAATCTGGTAAGGCACATGCCACATATTCAATCTCAGAAGGACGAGCAGGCAAACCGGCAGAAGTGATAATCACCTCACCCTTAGCATTACGCTTGAGCTTGTAGCCCCAGATATCTCCCGTGGTTCCACCTTTGGTACCGATGATACTTACATTGCCACTCACATAAGAACCGAGAATCTGACGCTCATCAGCAAATTCTGAAAGTGATTCTATCTTGTTCTTATTGGTTGACCAGGTAGCGGTCATATCCCACTGCCAATCTCTATTCCTGATAGGAGTACCACGGAGTACGATCTCCACACCTCTGTTGCTGACACATCCCGAATTGATGGTACCCTTGGTGTATCCAGTAGTAGGATCAAAGGGAGCATTGAGAATCTGATTCTTGGTGCGATTATAATAATAGGTCACATCCAATCCCAAACGGCTGCCAAATGCTTTGAAATCCAATCCTCCTTCCCAGTTGGTAGACATCTCGGGCTTGAAGTCGGCATTATAAAGTGTACCTGGCTTAACCAAAGAACCCGAGAAATCACTAGTTGTATAGTAAGGTGATGTCTTGTAAGGCTGAGTATCATTACCCACCTGTGCCCAAGAAGCGCGCACTTTCAGCAGATTCACCCACTTTGGCATTTTCATCATGCTATTCAACACACCACTCAGACTCACAGAAGGGTAGAAGAAAGAACGATTCTTGCGCGGCAAGGTAGATGACCAGTCATTGCGCCCTGTTATATCCAGGAACAACATCTCCTGATAAGCCAGATTAGCCATGAAATAAAGCGAGTTCACACGCTTCTTGCGAATAGTGGTACCAACCAATGGATTTGAAACTCCATTGGCCAAACTATATACACCAGGCGTATTCAAACCGGTAACAGAAGCTGACAACAAATCATAATACGACTGCATCATGTTACCACCCGCTGAAGCATTCACGTTGAGTCCATTCTCGAAACTGTTATGGTAAGATAAAAGTACATCAGAGTTAACCTCATAGTCAAAGATGTTCTGCTTCTTGAAGAAACCGGTAGGGAAAGCCTTGTCATCCCATGGTCTGTGCTGCTCCTGCTGCTGAGCCGTAGCCTGTAAACCAGAACGCAATTGCAAATCAAGGAAACGATTGATGGTAAAATTGGCAGAAATATTACCATTGAAACTATGCTTCTTTGCAGGGTTGGTTGCCTCGTAAAGCAAAACATACGGATTAGGCAGATAACTGGAGAATGGACGTATCTGCTTGATATTCTCCTTACCCTTGTACCACATTGGCTTAAACCAATCGAGGTTGAAGTTAGGATTCATGAATATCAGGAAATAGCTTAAGGAGTTAGAGTTATAGGTAAGCTGAGGAGTATTCTCCACATCTCTGTAAGTATAACTCATACGTGCATTGATCTTCACACGCTTGGAAATCTGTTGTGATCCGGCGAAAGCTGCAGTCAAGCGCTGATAGCCAGAGTTAGGCAAAATCCATTCACTCTTACTATGAGTCAAAGAGATACGCATATTGCCTGTACCGTTATTACCAGTCAAGGCCAGGGAGTTGGTCATCGTATGCCCCGTTTGGAACAATCCGGAGTGATTGTCTTTATAGGCTCTCCAAGGAGTGGCCACATCAGCACGACCTTCTTTCTCCGGGTCATATTGATAGAACATCTGTCCATCAAACTTCGCACCAAAAGCTGAGCTTGTACCACTGGTGCTAGCCAAACCATCATCACCTGCACCATAGGAGTAATAAGGTTGTCCAGCCCACTCTGTCCCCTTAGAACCGATGTTCTTGGCTACACCCTGTCCGAATTCATACTGATAATCAGGAAAGTGAGCAGCCTGTTCCCAGGAATTATTGAAATTATAACTGATACCTAATCCCTTCTTGGCTTTCTTACCAGACTTGGTGGTAACCATAATGACACCATTAGCAGCTCTTGAACCATAGAGAGCAGAGGCAGACGCTCCCTTCAATACCTGAATGCTCTCAATGTCATCCGGATTTAAATCAGAGAATCCATTACCAAAGTCAATCGAACCTTCGGAGTTGCCACCGGCACCATAAGAGCCACCAGGATTATTCATAGGGCTGGAAAGTGGCACACCATCCACAACGATAAGTGCGCCATTTCCGTCCATATTCATGGAAACGTTGCCACGAAGATTAATCTGGGTTGATGACAGGGGACCACCGGCTGAAATGACATTCAAACCTGCCACCTGTCCCTGCAAAGCTTGAGACCAGTTGGCAGGCATCGTTGCCGTAATTTCAGAACCAGATACGGTTTGGGTAGCATATCCGAGACTTTTTTCCTCACGCTTGATACCCAAAGCGGTAACCACTACATTATTCAGTTCTATAGGATCGTCGCTGAACTTCGACTTCTGTATTTTTTTACCATTTACAGAACTTTTCTTTTCAATAGTCTTGCTGCTATCCTGTGCAACTTGACCATACATGCTTCCTGCAGTACAGCATAATGTGAGCGCGAAGAAACAATGCTTCATACGTTGCTTTTTCATTTACTACCTTTTTATAGAGAATTCATAACTAACAATTTCTGGTGCAAAGGTAGGACTATGATATTACGTATTGAGGTCAATGAGGATACATTCTATTTACTTTCTTGTTATCAAAGAATTACAAACAAAGCTAACTTCCACATATACAACTGATTGCAAAAATTTGGAGCAAACTAAAGACAACAGTTTGCAAAACTCAGCCAAAGGAAGAATGCTTTGATGCCTTTACTCCATTACCTGTTGCTGTCTTCCTCTAACCTGTGATCCCGTTCATATACATCAAGAGCATACTCCTGCCTGAGCAGTTCACCCCGATGAAGCCCTTCAACCACCTCTGCCGTAAGTCCACAATCACTGAAATCAACAAGATAAGTACAAAGCAACTTGTTGATGATAGGAATGAGATCCTTTGCTCCTAAGCTGCAAGCTAAATCAATGGCCGCAGCCACCACGTAACCATCACAACAGTCAGCGGTTTCCAATCTGCCATCATAGAAGACGAGCATGTCCTTCACCCACGCTGTCGCCTGTTCCTTCAAGGCAGGATTCTTTTCAACATAAAACCCCACATATTCATAAACGTTCATGCGGCAGTAATGGTCAAGCTTTGGCGTTTTCAGGAATTTCGTGAATTCAGAGAAAGGATTCGGATTCAACTTGTAGAGGGTTGGGGCAAAGAGATAATTGGTCGCCAGCCAGCTCAACTGATCTAAGAAATAGGGTGTCCAGTTCTGTGTTCCAGTTTTTAGTATCAAAAACAATGTAATAACCATCTAAATCATTGATAATCATTCGCTAAATAAACTATAATCTTGTGCGAATCTACATCAGACTTTTTGACAGTTAAATTTGTCTTATATTTTGTGCTTAATTTACAGATTTACAGTGTGCTAAGTTGCTAAAACATAATCAAAAACGAGAACATGGAACTGGACACCCTAGTTATTTGATTACCAAGAGGATATGAAGGAACGGATTGAGAAGGCGATGCGCCTTCATCGGTCCGTGATGGCACAAATGCCAACGGGTACGGGAAAAACGGTTCTACTCGCTTCGGTCGTAGAATCGTTTTGGAGGGAACATTCCAATTGCAATGTTTGGATTGTTGTCCATAGAAGGAAGTTGGTGTCGCAGATAAAAGACACTTTGAATAAGTTTCTTTTGAATTTCAGTTTTTCGAATCACCCCGTGAGGGTGTGTCATAAGTCTATGGCGCACCCTTTTTTCTTATCATCTGACAGGAATCCCTGTCTTGTTACACACATATCAATGCGAGAAAAATGATATATATAAATTATTGCCACAAAAACAACATATCCGATAGCAAAATGTCATTTTAAAGGCTAAAAACAAGTGGTTGACCCATATCAAGAAAAACATATTGCAATGATATTTCTCGGCAAAAGATGCCGTTATTCGATAAAAAAGTGTTAACTTTGCACTCGCATTTAAGGAATAACAAATAATAAATTTTAAAAAGGTTAATAATTATGATGACTATTTTTACAATGGCTTTCGCCGCAGTTATGTTTTCAGGTATGGTTCTTTGCATGGGCATGTTCTTGAAACACGTAGTAGACTCAATTCCAGAAATGGCTAACATGAGCCATTCTGTTAGCTTGAGCAAGTAAGAATAGAACACTACAATATACATATATGAATCACTTTAGAAATAGAGAGAGATTTATATAACGATGGAGGGTGTGTCATAAGTCTGAATAATAGTTGGCGCATAACAGCTGTTGTGCGGCCGAAGATACTGACTGTCTCAACAACATATCCTATCTCTTCCAACAACATATCCTATCTCTTCCAACAACAAGAAGAGGGTGAACCATAAACTTATGACACACCCTCTTGGCCTTCTTAAGCGTAAGCTTGAAGAATACGGTCTAGCTCGTCGAGTTCTTCCTCCTTTGTTGCCCAGCTTGTCACGAATCGGCAGATGATTTCATGTTCGCTCTTTCTTTCCCATATCTCGAATGCTACTTTTGGGGAAAGGGCTTCGTAGAGGGCAGGTGAGAGTACAACAAACTGCTGATTGGTTGGAGAATCGTAGGCAATGGCGATACCATGCTTTTCGAAGATGCTGCGGATGCGGGTAGCCATAGCGATGGCATGGCGCGATATCTTGAAATAGAGCTCATCCGTAAACAGTGTGTCAAACTGGATGCCGAGCATTCTGCCCTTGGCAAGCAAGGCTCCATGACGCTTCACGTTGGTGAAGAAGTATTTCGGTGCCTTCATGCCCGAGAATACCACAGCTTCTCCCATCATGGCACCCACCTTGGTTCCGCCGATATAGAATACATCACAATGTTTTGCAAGGAATGGCAAGTCATAGTCGCATGCCGCTGAAACCAGACCGTATCCCAGTCGGGCACCATCGATGAAGAGACGGAGGTCATATTTCTGGCAAGTTGCATACAGCGCAGCCAGTTCTTCTCTGGTGTAGACCATTCCGAACTCAGTCGGCATCGAGATATAAACCATGCCTGGCTGTACCATGTGAGGATGCGATTCGTCGGCTAGGAAGGTATCCATATAGGCTGACAGGGTGCCGGTTGTCAGCTTGCTGTTTTTTCCTGGCAGGGTAATGACCTTATGCCCGAAAGCTTCTACTGCTCCTGATTCATGTACCTCGATATGACCGGTTTCCACACAGATTACTCCTTCGCATCCCATGAGGACGGAATCAATGACCGTGGTGTTGGTCTGCGTACCGCCTATCAGGAAGAACACTTCTGCATTCTCATTGTCCACAGCCTTGCGGATTTTCTCTTTTGCAGATTCTGAGTATGGATCAAAACCATAACCAGATGTTTTATCACCGTTTGTCTTGCCAAGAGCTTCTAGAATCTCTGGCAGCATACCATTGTTGTAATCACTTTCAAATGAAATCATATTCTTAATATTACGTGTTTTAATTTGAACTAATTTCTTTATTCTTTTTCTATTTTTACTTCTGTCAGTTTACCCGTCTGTGAGTCGATGATATAACCATACAGATTGCAAAGGTAATGATATCACCCTTAGAAAATGGGAAGCATGCAAAGTTAAGAAAAAAATGGTTAACAATGGCAAATAACCAAGAAAAATTCCATGAAATAATAATTTTTTATAAAAAGAATATTATATTGGACCTTTTCTTGCGTAAACAGGAAATTTTAGTTACCTTTGCACGAAAAGCACTACTAGGCATGAAAATTCAAGAAGTAATGAAATGATTTGTGTTCTTCAGCGACCAGATGTCATCGAAGAAACGGATGAAAACGCAAAGTAAATGAAAGACTAAAATGATAAGAGAATATTAACAAATGGAACAAGAAGAAAAGAAACAGAAATCTCAAGCTGTAGAGAATCAGGCATCCTGCTCGCCTCTGCAGCCAGTTGAACCACATCCTTTTATTTCTGTCATACCGCTGGCAGTACTTATCACCCTCATCGTCCTGGTTGTCAAAATCTTCCCTGATGATGCCCTGGCTGGTGCCTCTCAGGTGGCCCTCATGATAGCCACAGCCGTTTGTGTAGCACTCGGTATGGGCATCTATAGGATGAAATGGAATATCTTTGAAGAGATGATCAAAAAGACCGTGGGCGATGCCGGAGTATCTATCCTGATCCTGCTGCTCATCGGAATGATGTCAGCTACCTGGATGATCAGTGGCGTAGTACCTACATTAATATATTATGGTGTACAGATCATGTCGCCAACCTTTTTCCTTCCCTGCGCATGCATCATCTCCAGTATCATTTCTGTGATGACGGGAACCTCATGGACCACTATTGCCACCATCGGTATTGCTCTGATGGGAATCGGTGATGCCCTGGGAATACCAGCCCCCTACACCGCTGGAGCCATAATCTCCGGTGCCTATTTCGGGGATAAACTCTCGCCTATGAGCGATACCACCGTCCTTGCTTCGAGTATAGCTGGAGCGGATCTCTTCTCACATATCCGCTATATGCTCTATACTACCATACCAAGCATCCTGCTCTCGCTGGTACTCTATCTCATCATCGGACTCTGTTATGATTCCAAGCCAGTGGATATCAGCCAGTATCTCACCGGTCTGAGTCATGGTTTCAATATCTCCTTGTTTACGATGCTGGTTCCGGCTTTTACAGGATGGCTCATCTACCGCAAGACTCCATCTCTCATCACACTTCTTCTTTCAGCCCTTTCAGCATGCATCTGTGCCCTCATTCTCCAGCCGGAAGTACTTGTAGGGATAGCAGGTGAAGACAGCATCTCTGCCAAAAGCCTCTTTGAAGGAATCATGACCACCTGCTATACCCATACCCAGGTAGATTGCGGTATGGCTAACATCAATGATCTCGTAGCCACCCGAGGCATGGCTGGCATGCTCAATACCATCTGGCTCATCCTCTGTGCCATGTGTTTCGGTTCATGTATGGTAGCCAGCGGCATGCTCCACGCCATTACCCACATGCTCCTGAAAAGCATCCACAGCACCGTATCACTTGTCTGCAGCACCGTGACATCAGGCGTCTTGCTCAATCTCGTTATGGGTGACCAGTTCCTGAGCATTATTATGAATGCATCTATCTATAAGGATGAATATGCCGAACGAGGCTATCGTCCGGAACTCTTGAGCCGAAGTACAGAGGATAGCGCTACCGTAACGAGCGTATTGGTTCCATGGACAGCCTGCGGTATGACGCAGAGTACGGTTCTTGGTATCCCGACACTTGTCTATCTCCCCTTCTGCTTCTTCAACATCATCAGTCCTTTGATGAGTTGTCTGGTTGCCATCCTTGGCTTCGTACCCAACCCACAACCCAGGGAAAACAAAGCATCTGCAGCGGAAGAGTCTGATATCCATTAATATGAATAGGAGATTCATAGATATAGGAGGCTAATTCAATACCCAACTTGCATTTGATATCTTGCCAATCTATACCATCATCGACATGATAGAGACTGTAGAATAACCCATAATATAATGAAAGAGAGTCCTTTAAAAAACCGGACTCTCTTTTAATACTGAGCTCCTTTAAACCAGTCCGTTTAAATCAATGGAATATTTGGTAGGCAGCTTCTGCTCCTTCTTGATAAACATCAGCATGTAAATAGGGAGATAAGTGATTTTTCCCACCTTCTTCACATTATCATTACACAGCACATAGGCTTTAGAAATCTGATAAGTTGTTGAGTTCACCACATTCGTAAGCGCTTTGTGACGCTCATAATCCTTGCCCGATTTAACCTCTATCGGCAACACCTCACCATTTTGCTCTATCACAAAATCCAGTTCACCCTGACGCTTGTTGTTATAATAATACAACTGGAAACCGTGCGCCCAGAGCTCTTGTGCTACGGCATTCTCATATACCGAACCAAAGTTGATGGACGGTTCGTTATCCAAAATCTTCAGTTGAATGCCATCCGCATAAAGACTTGCCAAAAGACCAATATCTGCCATAAACAGCTTGAATAAGTTTCTGCTGCTCGACAAAATCAACGGCACAGTAGGCTCCTCAACATTATATACCGGCAAAGCTACACCGGCATCCTTCAACCACAAGAAACTGTTCTGATAACGTGCAAACTTGATGTTTTCATTCAGGTTCTTCAATATGAAACGCTTGTTCTTGGCATCAAGCTCAGCAGGGATCCTGTCAAAGATTTCCTGAATATACAATTTATGGTCAGGGTCATATTTCGCTATATCCTGCTTATAGAGACGTATGATAGCCTGCTGCTCTGCCATTACATCTTGCAGATTATTGGTAGCCAGATATTTATCAACAGCTGCAGGCATTCCACCTACTATAAGATAAAGGCGGAATACCTCCATCATCTTTTCATGGATGAATTCATCTACAGCAGTTCCTTCCGTAAAATGCTTCCTCAAAGCATCTATAATTCTATCGTTGATACCAACTGCTGTAGCAAACTCCTCCAAATCAAGAGGATACATATCTTTCACATCCATATATCCCACTGGTGCAGAACGGAGATTCTTGATCTCCACACCCAATAGGCTACCGCTTAAAACATAGCGATAGCTCCCCTCTTCCACCAGAAATTTGATGGCAGTTACGATTTCCGGGCATTCCTGCACTTCATCAAAGAACACAAGGGTACTGCCCTTGATCAAATCCTGGCTGGTCACAGTGGAGAGACGCAACAAGATGTCCTGACTATTCTTCGCCTTGCTGAAGACCTTTACCAAGCCTGGATTTTCGATGAAGTTGATTTCTATGAATCTTTCAAAATGTTCATGACCGAAACGACGGATAGAATATGTTTTTCCTATCTGTCTTGCTCCTGTCAACATCAAAGCTTTCTTATTCGTTTCGAAGAAATCAGCTAAATATCTGTCTATCTTACGTTTAATCATATCCTTGTCCCCTTTTCTATTATTAAACGGACATATTTTGTCCGCTTTTCCATGGCAAATATACGATAATTTGTCCGTTTTTCCAAGGTATTTACGCATCTTTTTGTCCGTTTTTTCAAATTTTAACAGTTCCCCTTGTAAACTATAAACTGCTATTCCCTACCTCAGCAAGCTATAATAAGGCGGTCCCATCCCGCAAAATATGGCGAGGGCTTTGATGCCCCGCCAACCTTAGAGCGTAGCGGTTCCGAGCGACGAGGAGGAGCGGTTTCCTCCCTCTTCCCTGAGGGTGAGAGGGTCGGGGTGAGAGGTGGAGCCTTCCTTAACGGTAAGGAAGGACGGGTAGGTTTTCGAAAAAAACTATTGCCCTTACGCATATTTGTGCAAATTACACTTATAATCATGTGCTTTATGATGTGTTTACGCAAACAGGTTGCATAAAACGTGCAAACGTTTGCACATAGAAATGTAACCTTTTTGAAACTTTTTCTTGCTTCATATTGGATTTCTTCTTAAATTTGCAGCCGAAAATAGATACCAACTAACAAACGAAGGCTAAGTTTAATATAAACGAAACCAAATATAAAAGTAAAGATATGATGAAGCAAACATTCATAAAATCAGCTATGTTGCTGCTGCTGATCCTTTCAATAGCAACGACGCGAGCGCAGGAGGTCGCTCTGAAGACCAACTTACTGGGATGGGCTTCCACATCTGCCAACGCCGGCATCGAAATCGGCACGGGCAAGAAAACAACCTTCCAACTCTTCGGTACCCTGAACCCCTGGAAGTTCTCGGGCGACAAGAAGATGAGATTCTGGAATGTTATGCCAGAATACAGATGGTACACCTGCCAGAAGTTTGGAGGCCATTTCTTCGGAATCCATGCCCTAGGCGGTGAATACAACATTAAAAACATTGACATGCCCTTCGGTATCCTGCCGAAAACTCTGGAGGGCAGGCACTATGAAGGCTGGTATGTAGGTGGAGGCCTTACCTACGGCTATCAGTGGCTACTCAATAAGCACCTCAATTTCGAAGGGTCTATCGGTTTGGGATATGCCTACAGTCCTTACAAGCTTTACGGACGATGCGAAAAATGTCTCGACAAAGACCACCGCAACTATGTGGGCCCTACAAAAGCCGCACTATCTCTCATATACGTGTTCTAAGAATTTAATTTAACTGTGGTTTTAAACTGACAATAAAAACACGTAATAACTAGACAGAATACAAAAAAAATTAGGGAAATCATAATATGGATAAAATGAAGCTTTATGCGGTCATTTCGCCCCTCTGCATGCTCTTCTCTCAGGGCATCATGCCTGCTCAGGCTCAACAGCTGGCAGGGGGTAAGGTTCAGGTAGAAAGTGTTTTAGCACGCAAGAACGGCAACCGGATGGACGTTGCCTTCCGTATGAATCTGAACGATTTGAAGATGAAATCAGAGCAGCAGATTGTTTTCACACCAGTAATGGTAGGAACTGATTCTATCGCTCTCAACCCTATCATCATCCAGGGTAGAAACCAGGCTGTAAGATACCGCCGACTTGCCGACAGCAAGAAGAATCCGCATGCACAGGTTCTTACCCGCAAGAACAAGACCAGTCAGCAGGTTTACTTCGCCCAGTCTGTTCCTTATCAGAAATGGATGAAGAAGTTCAAACTCTCGGTGAAAGAAGATCTCTGCGGATGTGGCAACCTGATAGAACAGGACAATACACCGATTGCGGATATCGACCGTACACCGAAGATTACGAAGGATTTCTTTGTGCAGCCGAAGGCGGAAGCCAAGAAGGTGAGAGCCGAAAAGGGTGAAGCCTATCTCAGCTTTGTGGTTAACAAGAGTTATATTCTTGCCAACTTCCGTGAGAATGCTACTGAGCTGAAGAAGATTACTTCCACCATCGACCTGGTGAAGAACGACAAGAACGTTGAAATCACAGATATTGATATCCATGGTTTTGCTTCGCCTGATGGTTCGTATGCCAACAACAAGCGCCTTGCCAACGAGCGTGCAGCTGCCCTCCGCAAATATGTGAGCAGCCTCTACACCTTAAACAGCAAGCTCTTTACCTATCAGGCTACACCGGAAGACTGGGAAGGATTCAAGAAGAAGATCCAGGCTAGTCATCTGGCTGATAAGGAAGCAATTCTCGAGATAGCTAACTCCTCGCTGGCTCCCGACGATAAGGACCTGAAGATCAGAAAGCTCCATCCGGCAAGTTACCGCTACATTCTGGATCATATCTATCCTCGTCTCCGTCATAGCGACTATACGATAACCTACACGGTTCGTCCGTTCAGCATCGAAGAGGCCAAAGAGATATTGAAGACCAAACCACAGCAGCTTTCTCTGCAGGAGATGTTCCTGGTGGCACAGACTTACGAGCCGGGTTCGCCAGAGTTTAACGAGGTATTCGACATTGCCGTCCGCCTCTTCCCAGATGATGAGACTGCGAATCTCAATGCCGCCTGCACCGATTTGCAGAAAGGTGACCTTACTTCTGCCGAAAAGCATCTTGCCAAGGCAGGCAACTCGAAAGAGGCAGAGCGTGTAAGAGATGTCTTCAAGCAGATAAAGGAATTGGAATAACAGAAAATTAGAGAATAACGATTATAAACAAGCTTAACTTTCAAAAATTATGAAGATTAAACATTTATTTGGCTTGGCTGTCATCGCAGCTATGACAGCAAGCTGTTCAAGCAATGAGGACCTGGGAACTGCAGGTTCTGGTACTGGTACTAATGAAGCAGGTGTAGGCTATGCTACTTTCACCATCAACTTGCCTTCGGTAAGTGGAACTCGTGCAGATGCTGGTGGTGCTGAAATGAACGAAGGCACACCAGAAGAGTATGCTGTAAAAAGCGCAACTGCCCTCATCTTCCAGAAGTATGGTTCAGATGAAGGCTCTTACAAGTTTGTTGAAAGCGTAACTTTACCTACTGCTGCTGCTGATTGGTCAGACGATACTACAGATGGTATCACAACTACCACTAAAAAGCTGGTAGCAAAGCTTACCAATGTAGATACCAAGAATCAATACAGTGTTTTGGTTTTGCTTAACAATGATAAAACTGGTGGCGTAAAGGTAGGATTGCCTACTGTAGGCCAAAGCTATAATGATTGGAACAAAAATGTTTTGACACCTTCTGTAGCAGAATTGGCTGCTTCTGGTGACTTCTATATGGCTAATGCCCCATTGAATGGAACTGCCTCCCCAACAACTTTGGTAAATATTGACAATAGCAAGATTTATCCTACAAAGGAAAAGGCAGAAACATTAGAAAGTGCCGCAACAGTTTTTGTAGAGCGTGGAGTAGCAAAGATGACTGTTGCTGACCCTGGAACAATAACTGTTAAGGACAAGGCAAACCCAACAGTTACTACAAATAGTGAGGTAACATTTAGCAACTGGGCTTTAGATATCACAAACAAGAAGACATACGCTGTTCATAATATTGATGGCTTGAGTGTAGATTATGACAAAATTTGGAACACAGATCCTTCCAATCGTTTCATAGGTACTAACAACCGTGTTTATTGGGGTAAGGACCCTAACTACAATTTGGCTGAACTCAATACTGCAGATGATGCTAATGATAAAAAAAGAGAAAAAGAATTCAATTTTATCGATGCTACAAGTAAGATTGATAAAGACTTCGGCGAAACCAATCCGGTATATTGTTTAGAGAACACCTTCAACTTGGCAAACATGTATCAGGGTCAGACAACCCGTGTTATCTTCAAGGCAACATATGCTCCTAAGGCTGTTGATGCTACTGGTATTATTACTAGCCTTGCAGAGAAAGATGGAACATTCTACACCATCGGTAATATGAAAACTATCCTGAATGAAACAAAATTGAAGGCTGCTGTAGATGCAGCAGCAACTTCAGTTCTCTCAGATTGTACAGTTGACTACGATGCAAATCTCAAGAAGGAAGGCTCTCATGTGATTACCTTGGCAGATATCAAGGATGCTACTGGTAAACCTCTTGTTGCCGAGACAGAATATAACGGTAAAAAGGGTACTGTTATCGTTGACGAGATCAATACTAAACTCGGCTTGAAAGCTGGTTGTAAAGAAGCGATGGTTGGTATCAATACCTATCTTCAGGGTGTTACATACTATATCGCTCGTGTTAAGCACTTCGGCGCATTGACTCCATGGAACTCAGGTGAAAACTATGGAGAAAACAACGACAAGTATCTTGGCCGTTATGGTATGCTCCGTAACAACTGGTATGAATTGACAGTTGGCAACGTCTATGGTCCTGGCTACCCTGGTGTGCCTCCAGTAGACCCAACTCTGCCAGACGATGAGAATGAGAAGTATCTTAGCGTCAGCGTAAAGATCCTTTCTTGGGCTAAGCGTTCAGACACCGTCGATTTGTAATTCATTTCACATTATTATATATAGCTCAGCCGCTCTAGCGCTAAGGAGCGGCTGGCTATATCGGAAGAATAAGAATCTATTTATACACTTTACTTTTTCATAAAACAGATAAGCATCATGGCAAACAAGAAGTTTAACAGTTGGATCAAGAATATATGCATGGGATGGGGATTCATCATGGCGGGCAGTATGCTCAGCAGCTGCAACGACTTGATGCACGACGACCTGCCTCCTTGTGACATGGGTGTTGACTTGCAGTTCAAGTACGACTACAACGTGCAGCGTGCCGACATGTTCAAAGATCATGTGGGCGGACTCTGCGTATTCGTATACGACGAGCAGGGCAACTTCATTGCTCGCCATGATGCCTATAACGATGCGACATCACAGCCGCTCAAGGACCCTAACTATGCCATGCGAATCAATCTGGAACCGGGCAAATACAGATTCGCAACCTTCGCCTTCCAAAAGAAATACGAAGATGCACTTGCGCAGCCAGGTGCCAAATTCCAGATAGCTCTGCCACAGCAGGGTGACAACATCACCGCCCTCCATGCACGACTCGACCGCGAACAGGGCAAGGTGAACAACCAGAGCCAACCGCTCGATACACTCTGGCAAGGACTCAGCAACGAACTGGTTGAAGTAAAAGACCTGCAGGTTACACGCCATACTATCGGTCTGGTTCGTGATACCAAGCAGCTCACCATCAGCCTGCATCAGACCGACGAGCCTGCCAACATCAATGCCGATGACTTCAGTTATCAGATAACCAATGCCAACGGCGATATCAGTTACGACAACTCTCTCCTCCCCGACGAGGAGTTGACATATACCCCATACTACACCTGGACCACTGAGTTTAAAGATAAGGAAGGCAATGTAAAGGAGCGCACCGCTCATGCCGCCCTCATGTTCTCCCGACTCATCTGGCATCCGGCAGAAGAAAACGACAAGAACGCCATCCTCACCATCACGAACAAGACTACAGGCGAAGAGGTGGCACGCATCAATCTTGCTGACTGTCTGGCTCAAGGCCGTGGTGCCTTCGAACGCCATTATTCAGCACAGGAATTCCTGGACCGTGAGTACGACTATAAGCTCGACTTCTTCCTCCAGGGCAACCAGTGGAAGTATGTGCAGCTCAGCATTTCCATCCTGGATTGGAGCAAGCGCATCCAGCGTGTCGATTTCTAACCGTTTCAGGTGTCAGAGCCCCTTCCGGGCATTTAGCTCATAAGAGTATTTGACTTTAAAAATTGGAAACAATGAAAATACGAGATTTCATTTTAAGTTTAGTTAGTTGGTTTATATTGTTGGTTACAGTAAGTTGCTCTGACGAACTTGGAGGCGAGCGCGCTCCCATTTCGTCAGAAAGCAACTTGCATGTACTCGTACCAACCGTGCTCAGCAGCCGCGGTACCCGTACCGACGATGCTTCCGGCCTTCCTACCTATAATGCTACGGTAGATGAATGCCAGATCAACGACCTGACCCTCTATGCTTTCCCTACAGGAAATGAAGGCAAGCTCCTGGTAGAGACGCTCCCTGCCCCACTGGCTTCGATGATGCTGGAGCAGCATGTAGCTAACTATCAGCTCAATATCGAGCCGGGCACTTACCATATCTATGTGGTTGCCAACATGAACAAAGTGTTGAGTGGTAAGACTATCAAAACTGAAGATGAACTCAAAAATATAGTACTGAGTTATGGCGTTGGAACAGAACCGGGAATGCCTGTTTCTACAAACATCCCGATGATTTATGAGCCAAAGGATGTGAACGGTAATATCATCGATACAAAAATAGAAAAAAGTGGTAAGAAATATACCGAGGTAGCAGCTAACCTGAAGTTTACATGCGTAAAGGTTAAGCTCAACCTCATTATGGATCCATCTATAAGCGATAATCTTTATGGCAAGAGCTATAGCATAACAGATATTGCTGCACAGAAGCTTACTCCTTCTACCCATTTATTATGGGATGGTAAGTTTACCCAGACAGATGTAACTCCAGAATATGCTAAAGGCATAGATACACCTCTTTATAAGAGTACTCCTACAGGCGACGCAAGCAAAGGATGTTATTATCAGAATGGAGAATACACCATAAATGAAGGTAACAAAGATGTAGCTAACGAAGATGTTGTGAAAATCGTTGATGCTTATAAGGATAAGGGTACACCGAACCCTACGAACTTAAAGCAGTGGCTTTTTCAAGGTACCTACTATCTGCCAGAGCGTTATATCTCTAACGCAGAGGAACAGTCGGTATTGAAGATTAACGGTATGGTTAATAGCAGCAACAAGAATCAATATACCATTAACCTGGGACATAAGCAGAACGCATCAGATGATCTGCCTACATTCCCTCGTGGCACCTATTATGAAATTACAGGTAAGCTGAAGAGCTATGGTGATATGGATCTTGACTGCGATGTGAAAGTGAGCGACTGGAAGCCAGTAGAAATCAATGCTGATTTCTACCATACTAATTTATGGGTTAACAAGACCAAGGCTGAAGTCTCTTCTACAAAGAGTGATACTATCTCTTATAATTCAAGCGAAACTGTTGTAAACTTTGGCTGCATTGACACCAAGACTGTTGGTGAAACAAATCAAGATATTATCGTTGTAACAAAAAGAGATGGCAACAATATTATCTTTGGTATCAATCCAGAAATACCAATAAATCAGTTCGAAAAGGATCCGACAACAGGAAAGAGAGAAGGAACTGCTAGAGTTTACTTACAGGCAAACAACATCAAGAAGTATATTGAAGTACACTATGATGTTACTCCTTATTTTAAGGTGAGCCCAAAGAACGTAGTTATCTATTGGGATATAGATCCTGACGGAAAGCAGGTTTTAGAGAAACACTTTGTGGTAGAAACCAACCTGGGTGGATTGAAAGCATATCAGAACATCAATGGTACGCAAACTAAAGTTTCTTCTGGTTCTACAGTAAATGTTGGTGGTGATGCCCCTTCACGCCTGGAAATAAACTATACCAACGAACCGGTAGAAGAGGAAGGAATAAAGGTATATGGAAAGTACGTGATGAAGGTAAAGGAAACCAATGATCCTAAGACGACTACCGTTTATAACTTCACACTTTCTCCGCTAAAGAACATTTCTGGTGACGAGGTTGCTTCGCAAGAAGTTACAGTTACAGTAAAACCAAAGTTCGGTCCTTATCGTATCTACATGCGAGCTATCAATAATATATGTAACTGGGATGGTAATGAAGACGGGACCGCTAATCTAGATGTCGTTTTTGCTGAACAAAAAACAGAATATACTGGAATAAACGGCAGTTATAATGATAAGTATAATTTCAATTGGTATGATGGTTGGACTGATAAAGATGTAAGTAAAGACGAAAATAATGACGATAATAAACATATTCAAGATGGTAGACATAAAATGTATATGTATACACAGCTTGGTGAGAATGATGAGCATAGTACTACCGTTAAAGATGACGCATATGTATGGATATTTTCAGAAAAATTCCCTGGTGACCAAATGACAGGTGACGTAAATAATGCTGGATGGTATTATAAAGATATGCCATTTAATGCAAATAGCAAGTATGCAGAAAATAAAGCGACAGGTACAAAGCAAATTAAACCAGGTCAAACGCTAGTTATATTTGGTACTGGCGAGAATCATGGCAATGATAAGACTGGTTGTACTCCACACCGTTTTCCTCATACCATGGACCCAGGTATTCCTTTGTTCAACTACGAAGATCGTGAAGGCTGGTATCTCTATGACCCTACCTGCATTCCATATTATCGAGTATATGATGACAAGCCGACTATTATAAATGTTGACTATGTGATATATACTAAAAGTGATATTTATAAATGGAAAATCAATTTTGGAAAGAAGAATAGAGCATTCGATTCGTATACTTTGGAATGTAAATCTGATAAGTTCAAGCAAAAAAGCGAAGATGTTGGAAATGGTTGGAAACGTACAATTCTCAGTTTCAAAGCACCTAAGGGCGAATACGAAAAAGCAATAAAGATTTGTTTTGATGATAGCAGCGAAGGAACTATGCTCTTCGGTGGTGACAGCTACGAGTGTAAATACGATGCAACCAACGGATACCAGATATTCGGCAATTACGATGGTAGCAGCTGGCAAGAAGGCAAACCGTCAGGAGTTTCTAAATAATAAAGATAGAAAATATAATGATGACAAGAATAAAGACTTTAATGATATGGATAGGATTGCTCTTAAGCCTTGCATCATGTAAGGACTCTTTAGAGGCAATTACTCTCGGTGGGGACGAACTCCCTACCGAGGGAGTTACGCTGAGCATACAATTGCCTAATTTCACTCCTCAGGAAATCTCAACCCGAGCTGGAGGCGAAACTACAGAGAGCATTACTTCTCTGTGGCTTGTATGTTATGACACTTCAGACAATTATCTTGATATGCAGGATTGTACAAAAGCTTATGCTGATGCAACTGCTGATGCAGATGGTTACAGGAAAATCAAAACAAACCTTCCTAAAGGTACAGAAACGGTACATTTGGTTGCCAACGTTCCTGACTTGACAAAAGCACAGGCTGAAAAGCTTGATGCGATGGATGATATCACTCCTGGTTTATCAAAGCCAATCTGTTGGGGCAAAGCTAAACTTAGCGACCTGATGAAAGACAGCAAGATTTCACTTACCCGTCAATGTGCAAAGATTACATGCACGGTAGATGCAGCCGTAAGTGATTTCGAAATCACAGACCTTCATGTATGGCATTCTGCTAGCAAAGGTTCTATTGCGCCAGCTAAATACGAAGAGTCTACCAATGAAAACTTGGCAGAAACTACAGATTTGATGGATGACACCAAACCTATTGCTGGAGGTCCTGCTGCTGTAGTTGCAGTAAATGAAACTTCTGCAGGCAAGGCTGACATCATTATCAAGGCTAAATATAAGGGTACAGAAGGCTTCTATAAAGTAGCCCTCTATTATAAAAAAGATGATGGCAAAACTGCACAATATGCATTGGTACGTAACCACAACTATATCGTGAAGGTTAAATCTGTAAACGATGCGGGCTATGCGACTGAAGCTGAAGCATTAAAGGCTGAGCCAGAAAATCGTCTGAAGGTAACCGTGGTAGATGATAATCCGGAGATTTTTGATATGATAGCCTGCAAAGACTACGAACTGGGTGTTTGTGGTACACAGACGGTTGATGCTTCAAGTACAACTGCTCCTATCACTTTGGTTACAAATCTTAAACCTGAGAATACAACAGATAATAATCTCTATAAGGTTGAAATTAGCAGCGATGCACAGTGGATAACTAGCTGGTCACCAGGTAGCCAGTCAACCACAACAAGTCCTGATTCAGGAACTAAGTTTGTTCTCAACCTCACATTGACTGCAAACAACAAATCGGAGAAGCCTCGGGAAGGTACGATTACCATCACTTCCGGTGACTTGAAAAGAACCATCAAGATTCATCAGGAAGGTTACGACTTTAAACGTGCTAAAGATCGAAAGGTTGTCATGAATTACGATGGTACTATTCATGATAATTACTTTGCTTGGCTTGATGAAATGCATGGTGTTAAACCTAGCGAGAATAAGGTCGAAGATCAGGAACAGACCAGAAACCAGGGCTTGCACTTCAGCGTAGGAGATAATAAGATCTATTATCTGATTCCAAAGAAACTTGGTGACCAAGTCGTGAAGAAATCTGACAAAATCAGTTATTCAGAAGAAAGCAACTATTATAAAGTTACATTGGACAACAGCACCAATAACTACGATTTATGGATAGACGAAGAGGGTTTTGTCATCAAGAATACTGCAGATGCTGATCATCCGTTTACCATCAAATACCCGATCTATCATGCTGGTGTATTTGGAGAAATTAAAAATCTGGGAGACGAACAGTTGGGTGAAACAAAAAAAGGTTGGTACTACTACGGAGTAGTGAAGATTCTGGTAGATGAACCATCAGAAGATGGTAAAACTACTACGTCTAATAAGACATACTACATGTTAGACCGTAATCTAGGCGCATCCAACAGCGATTTCTATTCGCCAGGTTCTGCCAATATTGCCAATGATAAAGGTTCTATAGGTGGATATTTCAAGATATCAAATGGTAAAAGCAGTAACGACTATATCAACAAGTATGTAATCGGCAATTTTAGAGTACCAAAGGGCAACGAGCTAGAGGCAATTGCAAATAAAATCGAAGTAAAGCCGTTGAGTACATCTACGGGTGAACTATATAATTGTCTTCGCATCCCGACAGAGTCTTCGCAGAAGGATTACATCTATATCCCAATCAGCGGATATTACGAGAGCAACAGCTTCAAGGATGAATATCACGCAAATCTGTGGAGCCAGTCTTTGTTGTCGGGTTATCAGGGCTTCAGTGAAAACAGTAAAGAATATGGCTTCTGGTATATCTACCTAGATATATATAATAAGATAAAGACTATCACAAATACCCGTTTCGTTCAGGGATATGATGGCAGTAGCACCGGCCGCTACAAGGCGATGCCTATCCGCTTGATATACGTTCCGTAATGAGTCAGAATCTTACACTTTAATATAGTTCAGGATAAAACCAGAGAATCCACAGCAGGCACTCAAGCCAGCTGTGGATTTATTGATTCTTAGCTTCACTCAAATCTGCACTAGTGTCCCGTTTAGTCTGGACGATTATTATATAAGTTATTAATATCCAATATTTTATGTTCTAGAAGTTGTGTACTCGATTTGATTTTGTACCTTTGCACTCATATGGTATCCTAGCCTATTTAACCCGATGATTTCTAAACGGGACAGCAGTGATCTGGTTTAAAAAACAATATGATTTAGCCCCAGTTCTTTATGACCTGATGCAGTCAGAAAAGATTAGACAGCATCTTCATCATGATTAAAGTTCTCATAGAACTTCATTCGCTTCTTTTCTAATTCCGCAATTTCTTGATACATGAACTTACATGTAAAATCATAAATCGGCATTGCAGCACTATGCTCGTCTGCTTTCTTAAATTTCAACTTTTGGCTATAATAGTTCACAAGATGCTCATCAGGGTCACAATCAGCAGCAAATAAGAAAAGATATTCACAACCAACAATCTTTCTCAACTCAAAAATCAAAGGAACGATAAAATGCCAAAAGACGATTGCTCCCAGACTTTGGTCAAGATTATATTTATCCCAAACTTCACGACAATCATCATTGGCACAGAAATGCACAATCTCCACACCAGCAAAGGTTTTGCCCACATTCTTGATGTTTTTGTCGAAAATAGAATTGATTTCCTGAGAATCTGTTGTAGTATGAAGGATACGAGCCACTTCATCTTTCTTCAATCCTTTTTTTGCCCTAACAGATTCCAAAATGGCTTTCAATCCATCCCTATCTTCTTCTGGCACGTTTCCCCCATTCAGCTTTTCAGACAAAGTAGAACAAAGTTCCTTGAGCCTAGTCAATTTTTCTCCTTCTATGAATTCATCAAACAACAATCCACACTTCAAAGAAAAGAAGAACAACACATTAGCATCGCTATCTTTCACCACATAATAGGCAACAACACCAGACTCATCTTCTTGATAGGCCTCATTCAGCAAAGCATCCGCAACATTGTTGTTTCGAGTGCTATAGAAAGAATCGATCAATCGCAAATTCTCTTCATTAGAAGCCAGCCGTTCACAACGAAGAGAATGTATCAAAGCCATTTGTTCCTCAGTTATTCTCATGGTTTATGCAGTATAAAGATTTAATTGACGCAAAACTGCTCGTCTTTCACGAACCCTGTTGGCATCAACCATAATGTCTTCTGTTTTCATCTCTACCTCACATGAATCCTGTTCATCATAGCCTTCTCTTGCGTGTTTCCAAGAAAACTCTCCATGCGTTAAAGTACTCAAACTCCAAGACTTCTGTGGAGCATAAGTTTTAAACACCATATCAAACACTGGCTCATATTGTACAACCTGCTCTTTATCCATCAATTCTGGGAGAGAATCATTTTTATAATGCTGGCGAATCTGAACCATGACAGGACCATATTTCCAAGCCTCAAATTGTGCATCAAACATGGGTTCGCCCTTTTGAATCAAGCACTCACGCTGCGTGAAATAAAGTAGCTTATGCAACTTCATTTCATCAATACGAACGCCAAAATCATCCATATAGCGCTTGTATATATAAGAGGCAACTTGTAATATTCCCATCATAGTCATTATTCATTTTATAGTTTATTGCCGCAAAGTTACGCTTTTTTATTGAAACCGCCAAAGAAAATCAAAAGAAATCTGCGAAAATCCGTGCTTTATCTATATCCTAAGAAGCTTATGACACACCCTCACAAAACGGGTGAATGAGAGCAAGAAAACGAATGAATGAGAGTAAGAAGAGGGGTAAAACAAGGATTTTAACCTACTAAGACAGTTCTTTCAACTAAGAAAAGAAACATTTATACTTAGATAAAATCTCCGTTCATCGACGTTGAATGTCCGTTCAACGTCGATGAACCGCCATTCATAGACGCTGAACCGCGGTTCAACGTCGATGAACGGAGATTTCAATAGGGTTAAAGAACATTTTATCCTATAATCAACCAAGACTTTTCCCGAGATTAACCCATTATTAATACAGCAAGAAGGAAGAAAGGAGATAAGAGGAAGCCTGAAAAGAAATAAAAGGAGGAGAGAAAAGAAATAAGAGAAGGGAGAAAAGAAATAAAAGGTATAAGGAAATGAGATAAGGGGCATAAATGAAGAAAAGATGTTTTTAATTTGGTGGTTTCACCATTTATTCGTATCTTTGCCAACAAAGAGAATATCACTTAAAAGAAAGGCGAGCAATTATGGCAAGAAAACTATATCCGATAGGATTACAAACTTTCGAACGAATCAGAGTAGAGGATAAGTTCTACATTGACAAGACGGAATATGTATATCGTATGGCACATACTGATGGTACTTATTTCTTCCTGAGCCGTCCACGCCGTTTCGGAAAGTCGCTGTTGCTGACTACCATGAAGAGCTATTTTGAAGGAAAGAAGGAGCTTTTCAAAGGACTCGCCATCGAAAAGCTAGAAAAGGATTGGATAAGCTATCCGGTGCTGCATTTCGATATGAGCATGGGTAAGCACATGGAGATAGCCCAGCTGGAAAGATATTTCGACCAGCAACTTGCAGAACAAGAGCAGAAATGGGGCATTACGAATCCGGCTGTTGATGCCAACGTCCGCCTCATCTCACTTATCCAGACTGCCTATAGGGAAACGGGCAAGCAAGTGGTAATACTGATTGACGAATATGATGCCCCTTTGCTTGATGTGGTGCACGAGGATGAAAAACTGGAAGAACTTCGCAACGCCATGCGCAATTTCTACAGTCCGCTAAAAGGATGCGAGAAATTGCTCCGCTTCGTATTCCTCACAGGCATCACCAAATTCTCTCAGCTCAGCATCTTCAGCGAATTGAACAACATCACCAATATCAGTATGGACGAGCCGTATGCCGGCATTTGCGGAATTACGGAAGATGAACTGGTGAACGGAATGCGGAATGACATAGATGCACTTGCTGAAAAATTAAACTTATCGTATGAGCAGACGTTAGCTAAGTTAAAGGATAATTATGACGGCTATCATTTTACATGGCCTTCTCCTGACGTTTATAATCCGTTCAGCTTATTAACCTGCTTTGCCAAGCAGAAGATTGATTCCTACTGGTTTGGATCAGGCACTCCTACTTATCTGATCAATATGATGCGCAATTTCAACTTTCTGCCAGCGAACCTGGGCGAGAGCATGGAAGCCGGAAAGGATGACTTTGATGCTGCCACGGAAACCATGACCACCATCATGCCACTGCTCTATCAAAGTGGCTACATCACCATCAAGGATTATGATGAAGAAACGGAACTCTATACCCTAGCCATTCCCAACAAGGAAATAAGAGTTGGATTGTACAGAAGTTTGTTGCCTCATTATCTGACCTCAAAGACTGCAATGTGCAATACCACCATCGCCAAGATGTCGGTGCTTATTAAACAGGGCAAGATAGACGAAGCATTACAGTTGCTGAAATCGTTTTGGGAGACTGTGCCTTATTGCAACAACACCCATTACGAAGGGCATTACCAGCAAACGATGTATATCATCTTTGCCTTGCTCACGAATTTCAGGATTATAGTGGAGCAACATACGTCAAAGGGGAGAATTGATATAACCATGGAGACGGACGATACTATCTATGTAATGGAGCTGAAGTTTGGAAAGACTGCCCAGGAGGCTCTTGAGCAGATAGAAAGCAAGCATTATGCCGATGCCTTTGCCATGAGCGGCAAGGAAATTATCAAGGTAGGTATGAGCTTCAATATCAAAGAAGACAACACCATCGTGTTCGATTGGAAATCATCAGAAATTTAGATGACAAAAAAAGCGTGCAGGCGACTATGATGTGGCTTGCACGCTTTTTCCTTTTATATTCTTTTTATATTCATCCTACAGCGAAAGGGGTCGTAAAGACTTGAAGAAGACCGAGATGAGTTCCTTCTGCTACTTGCAATAATCAATAGTTACGACATCTTAAACTATTAATTAAGATGATTATTTCCTTGATTCCGCAATAATAACTCCACGAAATCTTTTATATTTACAACAAAAATGCGAGGAAATTCAATCTCATTGAGAATTTTAAAGTGAGCATCATTACTCACTATACAACTTGCACCAGCAGAAAAAGCACAATCTACAAATTTGTTGTCATCCTCATCAGCTTGAATGAGATGCAACTTATAATAGGGTGTTACGAATTCCACATTCTTTTGACTTAGAATCACAGACACAACATTACTGGCAATATTTGCATTAGTCTTCTGCTCAATGATTTCTAAATACTCCTCAATAATTTCATTTGTAACGCACAAGGTCAATTTACCTTTCAAGAAATCATCCCAAATCTTACGATAAGGGCTTATCCTTGGAAGGCTCATCAATAAGCAATTAGTATCAAGAACTATCTTTCTCATTTGCCAGAAGTACGTAAATGTTCATTACCCCAGCTCTCTATGGTATCAAGAGTTATACTTCCATTATCGCACAACTCATCAATCCCCTCATCAACCTTCTTTGCAAAGTATTGAGAGAGAACATTTTCAAGATTATCTAATTCCTGTGGAGTCTTGATATAAGACATCATTTGAAGAATCTTCATCTGAGCAGGGTTAAATACAGTCTGTTCCATTCTATTTCAATTAAACGTTCAACTTTGCCGCCAAAGTTACGCTTTTTTCTCGAAACCACCAAGCAATTAACAAGAAATCTGCAAGTTATCAGCAAATAACCACGAAATTAACCGTAAACTATAAACTATTAACTGTAAACTATAAACAGCTGTTCCCTACCTCAGCAAGCTATAGTAAGGCGGTCCCATCCCGCACAACATGGCGAAGACCGCTTTGGTCCGCCAACCTTAGAGCGTAGCGGTTCCGAGCGACGAGGAGGAGCGGTTTCCTCCCTCTTCCCTGAGGGTGAGAGGGTCGGGGTGAGAGGTGGAGCCTTCCTTAAGGGTAAGGAAGGACGGGTAGGTTTTCGAAAAAACTCCCTTTGGCTAAAGATTTTGCAAATGAGCGCAATGAAAGTTTGCTTTCAAATTGCCGAGTGCAGCTAATCTTATCTAAAGGGAGACGGAGGGATTCGAAAGACTCCTTCTTTAACGGTAAGGAACCTTATATCCAAGGCAATACCTAAATTGACTGCTTACCCTCATTTCTCATATTTTATTCCTGGATATATCACCAATACAGCATACCAAGCATATTGCAAGCAGTTACACTTTTCGGTGTATTTTACATTGCTTTTTAACCTACTTGATAAGTATCAAATCAAAGTACATTAGACGAGTCTTTAATGGCTTATCAGAAACAATACCTCTATATGATTTTTCCTGCTCTTCTGTGCTGAACATAAAATCAAAACCATTCTTCTTATAAAATGCTACAGGCACGTCTTCATTATAGGCATCAACTACCAAATAACGACATCCCGTTTTATTATATGGCTCAACAAACCAGGACTTAATAAAGTCCATTACTTCTGTCCCGATATGAAGATGCTGAAATTTTGTTGAAATTCCCAATCTTCCTATAAGTACAGCAGGATATATCAAATCCTGTTTTATATGAGGAACATGCTTTCCAACCTTTTTCTTTCTCGCATTAGGCAAGTATTTTGTGAAAATACTGGCATTTGAGACCGTAAAGGCACATACGATATCAGCCTTGGATTCCTCAAGATAATAGCAGTAAGATTTACCGAACAAGTTGTCGGCATAAGACACAGCATCATTATGGAAGAATCCATCCAAGTCTTCATTGCCACATGAAAATGAAATAGATTCTTCCAATATTTCTTTTGTCAATGGTGAAAACACCGTTTTATCTGCTAAAAATCCCATAATACTAACTTAAAATTTTGCTTTTGCCAGAATAGCCTTCATCTCAGCACGCTGCTTTGAGAAATCTATGCTACCACGCTTCTTCAATGTTTCTTCAGCTTTTTCTCTGAAAGCTAAAGCCTCGTCACCTGTCAGCATTGGGATACCACTAATTGCTAATGCCATAATCCTATCTCCTATTTATTTAATTTATATAACTTGCCGCCAAAGTTACGCTTTTTTCTCGAAACCACCAAGCAATTAACAAGAAATCTGCAAGTTATCAGCAAATAACCACGAAATTAACCGTAAACTATAACTATTAACTGTAAACTATAGACTGCTATTCCCAGACGGTCCATCCCGCACAACATGGCGAGGGCTTTGATGCCCCGCCAACCTTAGAGCGTAGCGGTTCTGAGCACCGGAGGGCGGTTACATCCTTCCTTCTGAGGAGGAAGGCTTGGTTAGAGGTGGAGCTCTCCTTGCAGGAGAGACGGAGAGGTAGAAAATTCAGCACTGTAGGGCGGTTTTCCTCTTCTTCCCTGAGGTTTCTGTCCCCCGCTAACGGGGGACCGAAGGGGGTGTAAAGACCATTGAAAAGGGGCTTGGGGAAAGCGGTGGAGCCTCCCTTAAGGGTAAGGGAGGATGGGTGGGTTTTCGAAAAATTTTGATAGACTTTATAAAAGTCACAAAGAACATAGTAATAATCCACCAGTTGCCTTAACCCAATCCCCTCATTCATCAGATGCGAGTAGATATGAGTCAATTGGAAGATAATATTAAACTCCACTGTTGGGATCACAAGATAACCTCATATTGTCTTTTGATTGTTTTCCAACTGCTTCATTCTCTTCAATAGCAGAGAGTTAAGTAAGGACTTTATTTTTCTTGCCAACCTATCGTTATCTATTTTGACGATAGCAGCAAAATACAGTTAACTATAAAACACAATTTCTCCTACCCTCTATAGTATCATCATAGCGTTTTATATACTTATCAACGATTTGGATAGATAAGTCATCAAGATGAGAGCATCTATTATAAATATCTCTCAATTGCATATTCCGAAGATTTTCCAAATCTTCAATAGAGTCAACTATAGTTTGAGACGGATTATCTATAACCTCATTGTTGACTTCAGATGTTTGAGTAGCCGTCAGTTTCTTTGGTTTTATCTGCTTTAATAACTGCCTGCAAGACATATAAGGCTGGTTTTGAGCTAACCAATTATAAACTGCAATAAGGCACGTCATCTGCTGTTTTTCTCTCTCATCAAGTTGCTTGATCTCAAGGACATCAACATAACCATCAAAAACCTGATGAAATAAGCTTTGCAATTTTTTCAACTTATCCTGTGCATCCAGCAATATCATCGTCATTCTTTGAACATCATTGATAAAGCCACCTGAAGGCTGGTAACACTGTCTGAAGAAGATTGTCAAATCAGTAGAATAATGAGAATACAAGGAGTTTAATTTCTTCAAATTATCTTTTGCACTTTGATCTTCATTCTCCTTTTTGTTAATTTCATAACCTAATCCGAATCTATTTATTTCAGTTGCAGGCAACTCTATGTGAGTATTTAAAATCTTATCACACACATCATTAGAAACTTGATCCATTTTGGCATTGTACGCCTTTCCTACTCGATGAATGTCATCAATACCTTGCCAATATTCTTTTATTACATCAACAAATAGCTTACGCAAAGTTATCAATTGATCACAATAAGCTTTTCTGGAAGGAAGGACATAGCTTTTTTCATACAAATGCACCATCATTGTGCGGGGCTCTTGCATATCGTCAAGTGGTAACTTTTCTCTACTTATATGCTTTTCAAAAGTCAAATCTAAATCTTCAAAAATCACATCTTTTATTATCTCTGAATGATATACATCTGCATTTGGAAATGCTTTTCTCAGCAAATCAATATGATGCAGATTAATGCGATGCATTATATCTCCATCTCCATTTTCAAATTGTTTCCCTGCAGTAAAATAGTCTAAGAAAGTAAGACATTTAACCTCATTTTCACAAATTTCAAACTCCAAGATATTATTTTGGATACGAAATTGTTTAACGAAGTTTTCTTCTAGTTGACTAAATGTGGTAGAATCGTAACCAGCCAATTTCAGTCCAAGAAGAACATCTGCCATCTCATCCAAATCATCAGGAAAATTAGCCTCTATCCTAAATTCAGAGAACTCAGGCTTATAAGAAAGCTGCAAATTACATATCGTTAAGAATTTTGCTAACCAAAAATAGTCACGCCACTCTTCAGGCTTTTCCAAAGAGATAGAACTATCAAGCCATTTATATAAATAGAAATAGACCTCAGTCTGCAAAGAAAATTTTTTTCTTACATCATCCATCGTAAGACCTATTTGGCTTCCGAACAATTTATCTACAGATTCCTCAAGTTCGATTTCCGTAAAGTTAACAGGCACTAAGTATTGCCAACAAAGAGGCGCAGTTTGCCTTAACCAATCAAACGCGGCTTGATTATTATCAATATAATGTTTAACTCCACACCACACCAATGTCCTTGCCACAATATACGCTTGCATAGAGTTTATCTTCTTACCCTCCAATTCACGTAAAAGAGAATCAGGCGTATATTTTCCTTCATCTATAAGGGCCATAAGAAACAAAGGACTTGTGTTTTCATTAATATGCTCGAATAATTCCATACCAATTTCTTCTAAACCATTTCTATAATTCCTAAATATCTCTTCAATTATGATATGAGTCCTAATGGGGTGAACATCAGAAAATCCTTCACCATTATACTCAAAGAATTCACCTTTCATTTGGTCTATACATTGAGACAGGTCCATTGGAGAAAGATGACACAAGTTCCGAATGGCATTCACAGAGATATTTCCCTGCAAGACATTCGAGACAGATATATACTGAAGAAAGGAGGCATTTACATGATCAAGTCTTCCTATCTGTTCAGAGATTCTTGCCCTTAGAGGAACACCTTGTGTCAAGAAATACACATATTCAAGCAATGTTTGAGGATGTCCAGAATTATTCCAAGCCTCTTCAAATATATCAATATGGCACAATCCTCTTTCGCATAGATGATCAAAGATATCCTTTGCCTCAGATTCGGTTAAATCTAAAGCAAGAGTAGAATAATGAAGTTTCTCATTAACCTTGTTTTTACACCTATTCCAATCATCCTGCCGGATTGTTACTAAGCATTTAACAAAAGGAGTATCCTCTATTTCATTTACCACTTGAATCCATGAAGTATCGTATGGCAGCACATCTAAATATACAAAAGCTTCACTCTTCAAGCCTTTCGAAATATCTTTGATGGTGGCAATAATCTGCGATATGTTATTTCGATTTACATATTTAATCTCGTATCGTAAAGGAGTACCACAAATCTTCAAATAACGATATGCTAAACTACTTTTGCCAGAACCTGAGACACCCGTTATGAAAACAAGATTATTGTCTTTCAGCTTCTCATAGAGTTGTTGCAACTTTTCTTCTCTGACAACATCATAATTTTTGGCAATATGTATTTCCTTAGCAGATATACCTTGATAATAAGATATTTCAGAATTAACATCTTCCTGACAAACTGACTGAAAAAGTGGAATTACTGTTAGTCCAAATTGAGTAAAGAATTCCTTTTGGCGCACAGAAAACTCAATAATCTGCCCTACCTGACAACATAAATCATCATAAGTAGCAGACATTTTATTTATCACAAGATAACAAATCCACTGAACCAAATAATCCTTTACTATTAAAGGATCAATAGATGGAAATCGATTTTTTAAAACGGATTCAACATAATTTTCCAACTCTCCTTGCGATTTAGACTGCCATAATATTTTTGCAGCAAGCTCCTTGGAAGAAGCATAATCCAAATGAAGAGTTTCCTCTTTTTTGAGCGACTTTACAAGAGAGGACACCTTCGTCAATCTATCAGAAATCACTCCTTTATCATTGCCATGTCCAACCGCCACGAATGATATTTTTACATTTGAATTTTCATCTAAACTATCCTTACCACGAGAAAACAAAGAAGTAGATTTACCCTTGGAAAACAGATCAGAATACACGATTGTCCCAGAATAACACTTCACCTGTATGGTTTCGATAATTTGGTCATTCAAATATATGTCTAAATCTTCTCTTCCTTCGGGCACGAATACTTCTTTAGAATCAGCAGACTCTATCATTCTATACAACGTATAGAGATATTGAACATGATAACCAAAAACTGTTGATGAAACGGACATAACTATAACCTTTGTCTCAAATCTGATACTTAAAAATCAAGATTAAGCTTTAAATATTTCCTCATATAATTTCTCAATGCTCTCATTCACCATAACAGGAGCGAACACCCTCTCTCCGAAGCTTTTAGAATATTCTGCCATATTCCTGAGAAGATCAGGAGATTCCATCAGTTTTCGAAGCTGCATGGTAAGCGCATCCACATCATCAAATGGGAAAGTGAGGCAGTTCTTTCCTTCTTTAATAACATCAGGCAGACCACCTACAGGAGTAACCACACAAGGTATGCCATAGCCCCAGGCATCAAACATCTGTTTTTCTATTTTGCAGAGGATAGTAGGAAAGCTATTCCTTACTTCATGCTAGATAGCGAAGTCTGGGAGAAAATCTTCCAACTGGTATCCCTTACCCATTCTGGTCATTATATACTTTAATACCCAATTAAATCCTCTTTCATCTTTGTATGCAGCTCTGTACCCAAAGCCTCGCTTCTGGGTTTGCCAAAGAATGAACGCTTTAGTTCCTCTACCGCTCCAAATCCCATACGCTCCATCTCTGCCAACTTATCATCATCGAAATTCTGTTTGTTCTTCAGCAATTGACAAGCAGTAGAATTCAGACTTTGATATCTTTGTTCTAAACCTAGGGTATCTTGATTAACCACCATATTACCCTCTGTATGAAGCCCGATTGTGAAGTCTGTTTCTGATACTGCAGTATAATTCACACCAATCAGTTGGTTTGAATAGAAATAAGAAAGATTTTCTATATTAGCCTCATAAGGATTAGCAGCTACCGGATTCGTCATTTTTAGCTGATTACAAGATTTACAACTTGGTATCAAATTGTAAAAACACATAGCCAAAGCTGGATACTCATCACTCCCTTTAGGATAGAAATGGTCAAACTCTATAGTACGTTTCGTCTGAGTACCCTGCATCACTTCAACTACATCCAGAAACTCATGCTCGCAATATGGACAAACCTTCAAATTCATCTTCTCAAACAAAGCATACGAATTATAGGTTTCTTGCCGGTCAACATATTTCGAGATACCATTTGAGAATCTGTTTATATACACCTTCTTCATATAATCAAATTTCAGGAGCTTAGGGCAATTAGCCACCCAACTGGCAAGAGTCGAGCAATCGGCCAGCACAAATTGTTTGAGCCAATCAAAAGTGTCATGTCTAAAATCATACTCCTTGTCATAACTTTCAAATCCAGGAAGAACTATAACATTCTGATAAAAGTCCTTGCGTTGTTCCTTGCGCATGATATCAGCCACATAACTTTTTACCGCTTCATAATGAAGCTGCTTCAATTCTTCTATATTCGGGAATAATAGTCTTATCATCTTATTGCAACTTTTCCAACAACATACTGAAACAATGACGAATCAATGCATCACCTATATTCGGAATCAATTGGCGAATCATCGTAAGTTCCTCTTTTTCTGATAAAGAAAGCTCACTTTTCCTAGATACCAATGATTTTAACAGTTCAAACTTATCTTCCAAGAAAATACGAGCCTGTTCCCCGATGGTATATTTCAAAAAGAAGCCATCTGCCATAATACTATGAACATTGGCAGCATAATAAGGTCTCTCACTTTTTGAGATAATACACCTACCATACTCATCATAGTTCATCTTGATAACCTGGGATGCCATAACATCAGATAGCATAAATGGTGAATGAGTACTAATCAGAACTTGCAATTCTGAATTTTGGTCACGTTTACTTAGCAAGACATTTAGATTTCTAATGAAAGTCCTGCACATTTCCGGGTGCATATAATTCTCAGGTTCATCCAGCAAAAGAATGAGATTAGGCTGAATGGCTTCCGAATATTTTTGTCCTTGCGTCAATATTTTAACTTTTACTCCATATTCTTCCAACACGCCCCATATCTTAGCATATTGATACTCACCAGAACTTACATAAGTCCAATGATAAGGTAACAGACATTTTGTAAAAACACCAATTTCGTCTGGTCGATATTGCTCCATCCGTTCAAACACTTCGCCCATCACAGATTTTTCACTAATATCTATATCCATTACAGGTATAGAGAACTCTGTATCTGTGAAGTATTTGTCATCCATCTTACTTAAAAGATGGAAAAAATCTCTAATATCAGAACCAATCTGCCAAACAAGTCCTCGATTACTGGTTTCTTCATCAGTATGGTAATCAATATATTGGCATAACCAATCGATACGTTTCAAAATACCTATTTTCTCTCCATCAGGCAATTCTCTAGGGTCTTCAACTCCCAAATTATATACCATGCCGGCATATCTGTAGTATTTTTCAGGAAACTCATAATCCACCTGTTCAGCCCACTTACGCAAATATATGGCAAAATCTACCATCAAGTCATGTATAAAACGACTCTTGGGAGTAGATTTCTTATCAAACTGTACTGGCTTGTCGTATTGCCCGCTACGAAGATTCTTTTCCTTTTGCTCTTTCGCTCTATCCTTATATGTCCAATACTCTTTTTTTACCAGTTTTTCATCCAAATCAGAATGGATTTTATTCTGCCAGTTATTCCATTTAATAACCAAAGAGGCCTTTCTTTTGATACTTTCTTCTGCAAAATGACACAAGTACTCTTTTAAGAAATCACATTCCATAGAAATACTTGCCTTACCATATTGAGCAATTATTCTTGGGATAAATGTATCAGTATGATACACCCCTTCCTGCCTTTCATCTTCGTAAGGACAGTTTGCAAAAGCATATCTATCAAAGGCATTGACTATATACGTATTATCTTTATCCGCTTTAGTTGCAGGAGTAGTGGAAAGAATCACATGCTTGTCAAAATCATATGTGAAATAATATGCACGTTTCTTATGACCAAGACCTACTTCCTCAGCAAAAAAGGCATTTCCATCATGCATTTTATACAACAACAGATAAGCATCACTAGCATCAGACTCTATTCTGCGCCACTCGTCCATACCAATTAGTTGCAGGAAATTGGTTTTACCAGACCCAGTTTTTCCGACAATGATCTTTATATTACTCATGACCCCATTATCATAAATGTAATCCATCAACGGATTCTTTTCCTGCTTTTCAATAAGCAGCTTAGAATCATGGTAATGACAAACGAATTCATCAGAAAGAGATACTTCCTGGTTTTCGATATTGCGAAAGTGCGCTATATAGCAATATATCAGTTTCATATTATGTCTTACTCACACATTATTACATACTTCATGACATCACTATATAAACATTCAGACAAGAGAATCACCTTAATTCCTTTAACGATATAGTCTTTATAGAAGGCACCGCCACAGGCATTAGGTGTTATATATACCAAGTCCAGTCTAATTTCCTTCAAACTCTTTCTGATTCTACGAAGCAGCATGATAAAATCAACCAACTTTCTGATTCCAACCTTACCAATATCTTGCAGATTCAAAAAATAATCTGCTTTCTATATTTTAAATCGTAAGTGTTCTTTTACCTTTGCACTCAGAATTCTGATAGTCAAAGTTGCTTAATAGATACAAAGGTAAAAGAACACTTATGGCTTTGTACTATTTCTGCTTCTCAATACCTTTTCCAAAACCTCTTTACTAATCTCATTTTGGCATTTGATGATCTCTTGCTGAATTTCTTCAGCATGTTGCAAGTCGCCAATATTCAAGCAATACTGATGGAGTCTTTGCAGGGCATCAATAGCTTCCAAATTGTTCCCACAAATCGCCAAAGCCGCCAAATCTTTCTGTTGTTCATTATTAGCTGCCACTTTGAGCACCTTGAACATGTTATCTAAAAATGTATACATAATTGTGTAGTTATATTGATTAATGAATCTGCTTACACAAAGCTTTTACCCCCAGGCGGTCCCATCCCGAACAACCATGGCGAAGACCAGAAGCAAGTTGTAATAAGGCGGTCCCATCCCGCAAAATATGGCGAAGACCTTTGATGGTCCGCCAACCTTAGAGCGTAGCGGTTCTGAGCACCGGAGGGCGGTTACATCCCTAATCCCTATGGTAGGGATTTAGGGCTTGGGTATAGGGTAAGGACCCTCCCGCAGGGGAGGGACAGGTGGGGCAAATATAGCACTAAGGGCGGTTTCCCTCTTCTTCCCTGAGGTTTCTGTCCCCCGCTAACGGGGGAACCGAAGGGGGTGTAAAGACCATTGAAGAAGACCGAGATGAGAGGTGGAGCCTTCCTTAACGGTAAGGAAGGTTTCTGTCCCCTACAAGGGGAACCGAAGGGGTCGTAAAGACTTTTAAGCCCATCAAGAATATCAAAAGAAATTAGTCATGACTATTAGGTTTTACCCTAAACATAGCCACAGTGTTTGAAAATTCTGCAACAATATCTAAAACATTCGGATTATCTTTTCGAATAATTAAAGCTGCAAAATTTTCAATTCCCTCCATATCTTCGATACTGACAGGCATCAAAATAAACTTATCTTTCATTTGATAAAAGGAAAACCAATATTCAAACAGACGGCTTCGCATATGCTGCTTACCATCCCCACTCTCACAAATATACAAGAGAGCTGCTTCGTTCATATTAAAGAAGTTCTCTATGATAAGCATCACCGTATCACGCATTTTCAAGTCTCGTGGAGAAGGTATTTTATTTACATTGATGATAGAAAAGACATATGATTCTGCATTTTCAATGATGTCATCATCATCAAAGCCAATAGCAAGTACCACACCAAAATCACTTTTAAAGCGATAAGTTCGAGACGTTTCATGCCAATAAACCTCATAAGGAGCAGAAGCATTAATTATATCCAAAGGAAGTGGTTTCATTACCAAACATTTATATATTTAGGATATACCCCCGTTCGTTCCTTATATTCCTCACAAAGGCTCTTAGTAATTTCAGCTACACGAGCCTTTTTACGCTCTTTTGCCGCCATAAATCTTTTCATAGCAGCTTCACGTTTTTCCCAAAATTCTTTATCTAATGTATCCATAATAGTTCTCCTTTTAAATTCTTTAATTGCAATCTGCCGCAAAAATACGCTTTTTCCTCGAAACCACCAAGAAAATCAAAAGAAATCTGCAACTCATCAGCGAATTACTACAAAATCAACTGTAAACGATAAACTATTAACTGTAAACTATAAACTGCTATTCCCAGGCGGTCCCATCCCGCACAACCATGGCGAGGGCTTTGATGCAGCATCAGGTCTCCCCCCGCAACAGCCTGGCGGTCCCATCCCGCAAAATATGGCGAAGACCTTTGATGGTCCGCCAACCTTAGAGCGTAGCGGTTACGAGCACCGAGTAGGGCGGTTTTCTCCCTCGCTCCTGAGGGGAGAAGACCGAGATGAGAGGTGGAGCCCTCTTTAAGGGTAAAGAGGGACGGGGTGATTTTCGAAAAATCCTCCTTTTATTTAAAGAGGAACGTGGCGTTTCGATAACGCATACCCTCCAATCACCCCATAACATACCAGCGGTATGAGAAAGGCAATCGCCATACTGCCCGTAGTATCCGCAATATACCCCATGATTACTGGAGCAACCGCTCCACCCACTATCGTCATGATAAGCAATGAAGAAGCAAGTTTGGTCTTTGTACCCGCATCCCTCAATGCCAGCGAGAAGATAGTCGGAAACATGATGCTCTCTCCCAGATACAGGGCGAAAAACGCAATGAGAGATAAGGTTCCGCTACATACTACCACAATCAATGTGGCTACAAAGGTGAGGATGGCACAGACCAGCAGCACCAGCCTTGGCTGGATATAATTCATGATGACACCACCAGCCAATCTGCCGATAAAGAACAGACCCATTCCGCCAAAGGCGAGATACAGACTGGCAGTCTGCTTCTCTATATGAATGCTCTCCTCAGCATAGTTGATGAAGAAACTGTTCACACCCGTCTGGGCAGCCACATAGAGAAATAAGGTCAGCATACCAAAACCGAATGCCATCACTCGCATCGGCTTCTCCTCCACCATCTCGTTCGTATCCGCCTCATGCGCTCTCCTTGGATCAGGCAACTTGATTCTTGACAGGACCAGTGCCACAGAAAGCACGAAGATACCCACCAGGGCATAAGGGATGGCAATGTTGACACCCGAGAACAGAAGCTGTCCGCCAACCAGCGGCCCTACAATCCATCCGATACCATTGAGCGACTGTGACAGGTTGATTCTGCTCTCCGCCTTGTCAGGATGCCCCAGTACCGTAGTATAAGGATTCGCACTCGTTTCCAGACAGGTCAGTCCGCATCCTATCACAAACAGCGACAGAACGAAGAAGTAGAAACTGTTGATCCTGCTTCCCGGTATGAACATCAGAGCACCGATACCGAAGAGAACCAGTCCTGTTATCACTCCCCTCCTATAGCCCCACTTCCGGATAATCCATCCGGCAGGCAGCGCCATCAGAAAGTAGGCACCATAGACAGCAGCCTGCGTCAGGGCCGACATCGCCTTGCTGATATGGAATGACTCCTGGAAATGCGGATTCAGTACCTCCAGGATGCCATGGGCAAAGCCCCACATGAAGAAGAGGCTGCTGATAATGAGGAAGGGCACCAGATAGTTATGCCCTTCGTATCTGAAGATGGATGGCTTCGTCATGATTCTCTGCAAATTTAAGACTGTCCTTTACTACCAGTGCCAGATAACCGCCGCCACCGGCTCCCGGCATCTTCCATGCCAGAACCTCCTCCATATTGCTGTAGCGGTCAATCATCGGCTGCACACTCGCCTCCGGTTCTATCACACCATTGATGGACGGATTCACCATACCCGGGAACATCGCAATCTGGGCCTCGAAAGATGCCCTGTATGCTGCAGCAAAGGCACCGAGGTCGTGCGCCAGAATCGCCTTCCAGCAGGCATCAGCTGCATCAGCCAGCGCCTTCACTTTCTCAGGCGTGATATCCTTACCTTCCACCACACTGCATCCCGGCCTTCTCGGTTCCATCGGAATCATCATCAGATGGTCTTCCAGGAATCGGAGAGTCATCTCATCCTGCGTACTCTCTATCTTCTCCGGCCAGAAGTTGTTGTCATAATAATGACGCACCAGACCGGGCACACAGATACCGATAGAATCCTGGGCACCCGAGATGATACCGTCATGACGCTCTGGATTGTTCTCAAAGCAGAATACCAGTCGGGCAAGCATTTCCGGTTCCATCTTCGGCAACTTCACCGGCCATATCTTCTGAATCATCTTACGGGTAGAGGTGGACAGACCGCAGCGGTCGCGCACCTCAAAGGTCGGTTCCAGCGAGATGGTAATCGCCCATCCCGGATGATACATGCTGACATAAGGCTGGTCAATCCAAGTACCAGCCAGATCCAGACGGGTAGGAATCCCTGCCTCCTGTGCCGTATTATCAGATACGTTCAATAACGCCTTCTTCAAGCCAGAAGAAGAACGTGCCTTCAAACCCGCATGAGGCGTGCGCTGGAGTTCGACATATTCAATGCCCCTTTCCTTACAGATTCTACGTTTCTCATCAGACCCACCTTCAGCGTTCACCACAAACACGTCCGGTTTCACCTTATCAAGAGTAGGCAGGAAGTCGATCACTCCGCTTCCCTCATTGATATACGCCTCCTTCACCGCCTTGATATTCTTGACCATAAATAGCCTTTCCTCCTGCGGGAACATAGGCTTGCGATGCTTATACTCCAGATAAGTAGCATCCGATCCGATACCCACATACAGGTCACCATACTGTGATGCCTGCTGGAAAAACTCCACATGACCAGAATGTAGCAGGTCATAGCAACCGCTTACAAAAACTTTTTTCTTCATTATGATTTTCATTGATAATCGAAGTGCAGATAGTCATCCTCATCTAGCTGATTACCTATCTGCATTTCGATAAACATAAACAGAGTTATTTCAATTAATTATTTGATTAATTTATTTTTTTTTATATTTTAGCCTCCAGAAGAAGTGCCAAGTACGGAACAATGGTTCACAAAGCGCTTCTGCAGGATAATATCGCACGAAGTGCATATTCCTCCATATCTTCAGAAAAAACTTCTTCCCCATACTCTGATGCGTAAACCCAGCATACTTCGTAAAGTGCCTACCGAAGTTACCACCATCCAGAATCTCTGCCAACAGCAACTTTCCTCGTTTTTCATCCATCGGAGCTATCATCTTCTCCTCAGGTAATCCCAAAGCCTCATGCAGCACATACATCACCGCCCCTGCGAACTTCCACAAGCCAAGATATTTCAGCTCTCGCTGCAAAGTATCCCTAATCACTAATAACTCATCATTATTCACTACATAGTAGTAGTCAATGATTTGTCTCATTCCAATTCCTTCATCAAAGAAATGGTGATATAGATGCGTCAGCTGATAAACAACATTAAATGCTGTCGTTGGTATAGCGATTTCTCCAATACCATCTGGCAGACTAACAACATTTGAGCATTGCAAATCCGCATTCCGTTTGAACCACTTCTGCAAACGTGCATTATAGATAGGATTATTCATTATACCCGGGAAGAAATGTAGTTCCACCGGCACCCCGTCAAACGACGTCTCCAAATGATGGAATCTAATATCATCACCAATTTCAAAATGAGTCTTAGCATAGTCTGTTATATCTTCTCTGCTTGCATTCACCCAAACATCAATATCCCCAGGAGTACGGGAATAAGGATTCGGATACATCAAGGCATTCCCTTGTCCTTTCAGGATGCAACATCGCAATCCATCTTCTCTAAACTTTGAATAGAGTTTACCCGCCACAGCATTCACCTTCATGTTCTGTCGATGAATTTGTTGTGCCGCTCCCATCCAAGTCATCAGCAAATCCCTTTCCATAGGATTTTGCTTTAGCTCTTCAGAAAATTCTTTCGTCAATCTCTCGATACCATCAAAACAAAAGCCAAGAAGAGCTTGTCTAGAAGCAAAATTGTATAGTTGTCGCCAATCTATTTTGGCGACGACCATACTCATATCTACCTTCTTACCAAGGCAATAATTTAAGAACAAAAAGATTGCCGATGTTTTTATCATTTCTTATTTCAGATATTTCCTGTCATTATCCTCGAACCAGTCAACGAGAGCTTCCTCGAAACTCCACTTAAACTGATAACCGCAGTTCTTCAACTTCTCACCACAGATATTAGTAGAAATCTGGAGCTTCTTCACTCTCGCAGGACAGATACCCATTGGCGAGCCAAGAAGCATGGCAGCTCTAGCCATAGGCATGATAACCCAGTTAGGAATATCAGGCACAAACTGAGTCAATCCTGTAACCTTCTTCATAGCCTCAACAATATGCTGAATAGTATAAGCAGGCTCGAAGCAACAGTTATAAATCTCCACGCCCTTAGCAGACTTCACGTCTGCCCCATTCGTGTTATTCGAGTTATTCGTGTTCACCCCTTCTTCCACCTTCCATAGCATGAAGCGAACCAACTCCTTTACATAGATACAAGCCTTGATGGTATCCTTTCTGCCAGGGTAAGCAAACTTATGACCACGGATAGCCCAATACAATCTGGTGAAGTTACCATTCTCACCCTTTCCGAATACCACACCAGGGCGAACGATAGTGAGCTGACGATGAGTCGCATCGCCATTCTGCCACTTCTCATGAATCTTCTCTGCCACCAACTTTGATATACCGTATGCAGTATTAGGAGTTGGTAAAGTAGTCTCCTTCTTCAACTCCTCCGCAGCTCCGTATGGTGCAATACTTGAAGTAAACACAATCTTCTTGATATTCCACTTCTCTGCAAACGCCACCACATTCTCAGCACCACGGATATTCGTCTCGAAATACTCATGATCCTCATGACCAGGAGTACGATGAACTGCAGCAAAGTTGAAGATCACATCGTCCTCAGTAGGAGTAAATGGCAAGTTCTCGATAGGCTTGCGGATATCATACTCGATGAAAGTTGACTGCAACTTCTGCCCATCACGCAAAGCTGGCTTGTAATCCTTCACTACCGGATTAGGAGTGCCAGGCTTAACGATATCGAGGTTATATACTTGGGCGTTTGGATAACGCTCCTTAATCAAATTTGTAAGATGGGTACCGATGAAACCGGTACCACCAGTGATAATATAGTTCATAAAACTATGTTTTATAGATTATTGGCTGCACTCGGCAAAATCAAGCGAGCTTGTTTTGCTCTCGTTTGCACAATAATTCATTAATCAATATTTATTCCGTTCTTCTTAAATGCCTCATATTTCTCTTCAACGAACTCCTTGATTTTTCTTTTGAATCTCTCTTCTGAGAAACCTTCCGCCCATTGACGACAATCAGCAGGAGCGAATGGTTGTGATCCCATTGCCTCAAACTTATTGACAGCTTCAACAATTGCTTCAGGAGTCTGCTCATAAAAGAACAATCCGGTCTTACCACCATTTACTGTCTCTAGTGAACCACCATGACCATACGCAATAACAGGTGTACCACAACTTTGAGCTTCTATAGGAATCATACCAAAATCCTCATCTGCAGCAAAGACAAAAGCCTTTGCATGCTGCATCTTGTCTTTCAATACATCAAATGGCTGATATCCCATTACTGTCACATTAGCATTAGCCAGTTTACGATAAGCCTCCAGATTTGGACCACCACCTATCACTACCAGTTTCTTATCAGGCATCTGATTAAAGGCTTCGATGATGGTATCAATCTTCTTGTAAGCTACTAATCTACTACTAGCTAGATAATACTCCTTTTTATCATTACATAATTCAAAATTGGAGATATCAATGTTAGGATGGATAGTAGTCGCTTTTCGTCTATATGTTTTTTTGATGCGCTGACCCACATAATCAGAATTACTGATATAATAATCCACACGACTTCCTGCTATGGCATCAAACTGACGGATAGGATGGAGCATTAAACGAACCAACCAACTCTTGAAACCCTTATCCAAATGCGACTCCTCTAAATATTCGTTATACATATCCCAACAATATCTGATAGGACTATGACAATAACAAATGTGAAGCTGGTCAGCCTTTGTCAAAATACCTTTTGCTACACAATGAGAAGAAGAGATAACAACATCATATCCTCTCAGATCAAACTGTTCAATGGCAAAAGGGAACAAAGGAAGATAGGCACGATGCTTCTTTGTTCCCAAAGGCATTTTCTGAATAAAGGAAGTGTGAACCTTTTCCCAAGGAATACCAAGTTCATCACATACCTCTTTCTTTGCTACTAATGTATATATATCAGCATCAGGAAATACGTCCAGAATTGCTTTAACAACCTTGTCAGAGCCACCGACTGTGACAAGCCATTCTTGTACGATTGCAACTTTCATATATCATTAATTGAGATTCATTACATTACTTTCCAAACTCTTTAATCCTCTGCTCCTCTTTCAAAGAGCAAACCAGTAGTTGCCCATTCTTCTCGGCTACGATATAGCCGTCCAAACCTTGAACTACCACCTTGCTTTCATCGGCTGCATGAACCACGCAGTTCTTGCATTCATACAAACGGATGTCCTTGCCAACCTTGGCATTGCCAGCCTCATCCTGTGGAAGCAGGGTACGGAGGCTGCCCCAGCTACCTAAGTCGCTCCAGCCAAACTCGGCCGGCAAGGTATAGATCTCCTTCGACTTCTCCATTACTGCATAGTCAATGCTTATCTTCTCGCAGGTTGGGAAGAGCTTGCCGACTACCTCTTTCTCCTGTTCGGTATAGAAAGAAGGAGCCATCTCGTCCATGATGCTAGCAAGGTTTGGCTGGAAGGTTCGGATTGCCTTGCTGATGGTATCAATGTTCCATACGAAGATTCCGGCATTCCAATAGTAGTTGCCAGCGGCAAGGTACTGCTCGGCTGTCTCCAGGTTTGGCTTTTCCTTGAAAGCCTCTACCTTGTAGATTTCATCTGCGGATGTTGGCTCTGCTGCGGCGATATAGCCATAGCCTGTTTCCGGACGGCTTGGTTTAATACCGATGGTAACGATGGCGTTCTTATCGGATGTATAGTTCAAAGCCTTGCTGAGCACTCGCTGATACTCCGAGGTATTAATGACCAGGGCATCGGATGGTGTCACCACGATGTTGGCATCAGGATGCTTCTTCTGGATCTTCCAGCAGGCATAAGCAATACATGGAGCGGTATTGCGAGCCTCCGGCTCTGATAATATGTTATTAACTGGCATATCAGGGATTTGCTCTTTGACAATGCTGATATATTTCTCGTTTGTCACTACCCACATGTTCTCGACAGGACAGATTGGCTTCAATCTATCTACTGTTAACTGTATGAGGGAACGACCCACTCCCATTACATCAATGAACTGCTTTGGGTAATCGGGAGTTGACATAGGCCAGAAGCGGCTGCCTACGCCGCCGGCCATGATAATAACATGTGTATCTATCATTTTATTTTTTTACAAAAATTTCTTATACCTATCAAAAAATTGCGCAATTTAGCCATTGTTGCGGTCTTACCGAAAAGAAAAACCAACAATCTACCTTGCCATGACACCCAAGAATTTGCAAAATGATGTATACTATAAGTATCCATACTTGTCCTTAGAACATAGCGTTTACCAGAAGTGTCTATCGGGCTGAAGAATTGGTAAGGGAAATAGCATATTATATTAGGATTCTTATCAAATTCTTTAATAGAATTTACTTCTTTTAGCTTGAAATTATCACATAGAATACTCATTATAACTTCAGGCATAACCACCAAATCAGGTTCACCATTCTTATTCAAGAAATGTCTATTTTCATAATAATCTAACATTTTTTTGAAAAAAGGATGATGAGCTTCAGCTCCCATAGTAGCCGTTTCTATAAAACCGGCAGATTCCATACCCATAAAATAAGGTAAAGACAATAAAGAATCATACGATTTCAAAACTTCGACATCAGAATCCAAATATATTCCTCCATAATTATACAATGCATAGCATCTTATATAATCAGAACAAAACGCATATCGCTTTGCTTCAAAAGCTTCCTTAACCCATACAGATTGATTGACATCAAAACTGTTTGCATCCCACAATCTGATTTCATAATCAGGCAGTTTCTCTTTCCAAGAATTTATGCACTTCTTTATTTTTTCTGGATAAGGATCACCACCCATCCAACAAAAATGTAATATTTTTGGTATCATGTTATTTTTCTTTTGCTAAAGTTTTTACATCCATACCCAATATCTTTCGTATTGGAGCTTTAATAATTTGTTTCAATCGGAACATCAACGAATCAGATTGCCAACTATGATTAATACAATGTATTGCATAATTACGTTTATCCAACTCACTTTTACCTGGTGCAACGAAACAAGATGGGTAAATTTTAACCCCAAAATCTAAACTTTGTTCTTCATCCTTATATCTGTATCCGTACTTTTCAATTTGCATTGCAAAAATGGTTGGAGCAATCAAATCTGTAGCCATAGAACCATCTTCTTTCAAGAAATGCTTATCCTTATAATAACTGAGTATATGTTCTATTACAGGATTCTCCTTCTTTGCTATCATAAATGCAGCTTGTAAGCCTATACCAGTCGGCATCGCATTTCCCAATCGGTTACCCTCTCTATCAATTACACCACTGGGAATTCTTTTAGCCATATCCTTATGATATTCCTGAAAGAAAGACACATCGTTATCTAGAAAATCATCAAGCGACTTTTTAACAATAACGTCAGAGTCCATATAAATACCACCCCATTTGTAGAGAGCATAAAGTCTAATTACATCGGCAGCAAAAGCCCATTTTCTGCATTGTAAGGCTTCTCTCACGTAAGGAAAATCACATTCTAATGCCATATCCTTCGTCCAAACCTTTATCTCATATTCAGGTAATACTTTGTGCCAAGTATCTAAACAAATCTTGATGTCATCTGGGTATTCATCACCACTAAACCACATCAAATGAATTATTTTTGGAACTTGAGTTTCATTTTTCATTTCCATTCTTTTATAATTTAGTTATTATTTTACTTTTCAAATCAGGGTCTACCAAATTAAACAAATTTCTAATCAATGATCTAAAACGAACATACAATATAAATATGGAGGTATGAAATTTACCATGTCCATTTTCCAACATAGCACGTTTCATTTCATTGATTCTTTTTGGAGAAGAAGTTTGAGAAATACCTCCCATACGGAAAACAGCCAAATCTACATCGATTTTTTTAAACTTAGCATTATGACGAGAAAATCTCAACATCAATTCAAAATCCATAACAATCTTATAATCTATACCATATCCACCGAAACGCTCGTAAGCAGACTTCGATATATAGGTTGATTGATGACAAACAAGGAAATTGAAAGGTATCTCAGGATATTCTATGACAGGATGCTCTATAGATTTGAATCCAGTTTTTTCATTCCATCTAATCGTATTACCTTTAATTACATCGTAGCCTGGTTCATAATTTCTAGCAAACTTATCCAAGGCATCATCAGCCAATAAATCTCCAGCATTCATCATAACGATGTAATCCCCAGTAGCATGGGCTATACCCTTATTAAAGGCATCACTTCTACCTTTATCTGGCTCAGAGATAATCACGTCTATTTTATCACGATACTTGTTTACAACATCCATCGTACCATCCTTTGATGCACCATCAATAATAAGATATTCTTTATTATCATATTGCTGATTGATAACACTCAGAATAGTTTCTTCTATCTCATTTTCGCAATTATATGCGATAGTTACAATACTAATCTTTGGAGTACTCATATAATTTTAAATAATATTTCTCTCTTAAATACAATATAATCAAATACTCTTTCGATGTGAAAAGTCGAAATCCATAGAGTTTTTATTGATAAAAATAACACGAGCCCTATACTAACATTATACTTTTGCATTTTTTCTTATAACCTTACATGGATTTCCTGCAGCAATACAGTCAGAAGGGATATTACCACAGACAACGGAACCTGCACCAATAACAGAATGAGCACCAATATGGCTTCCTTTTAAGACAATAGACTGAGCACCAATCAATACCCCTTCTTCTATCACCACAGGTTTGGTCTTGGTCTTCTTGTCTCCATTCATTCTGTCCTCATAGTTCAAGCTATGACAATCCGTATCCATTATCGTTACCAAAGCTCCGATCCTTACATCATTACCTATGACAATCTTCTCATCGCACCATATTGTGGGAGAACTCATTCCTACATTATTGCCTATAGTAAGATTCGCCCCCCCCATTCACAAACAAACAACCTCTAACATTCCTTGTAATAGGATTGATTGCCTCGCCACTATGAATAGTAAAGTCATCGCCAATCGTCAATCTTCCTTTAGGATAAAGTTTTAGATAGAAGCGATTTTTCACGTTGAAATTACTTCCAATACTTGCCCCTGCCGATTTGAACATCAATCGGTTAAATGGCAGATAAAATACTTGACGAATAAAGCGAGGAACAAATGTTATTTTATGAATTAGTCCCATATTTTCAATTAATAAAGACAAATCAGCACCGTTTACTATTTTTTACTCAATAATAAAAAAAATCAGTTGTTATTTAACAGTCTCTAAACTAAAACACATTTTAATTGAAACGTAAGTATTCGGTATTACCTCACATTACCGATAAGCATATGAGGTTTAGCCCTC
>ONZV01000150.1_pt1 | contig 61845 bp, 38 predicted proteins | sample 1671561 | NCBI WGS metagenome assembly ONZV01 (sample SAMN06348169, study PRJEB24527) | human gut metagenome | reverse complement strand
ATTTATAAAATATATTGCAAAATGAATGCAATGTAATTATAATCCGCAGTATAAATTCCAAATAAAGAATAGGAGGTTTTACAAATGAAGTTGCGAAAAACAACCAAAAGATGGATCAGCATGGCATTAACGCTTCTGATGATGATAACATCAGTATTTACAGGCGATTATGCCATTTTTGCTGCGGATTCTGAAGAATATACATACGCAGACGGATTTCTGGTAACAGAACCAGTAAAAGGAACTGCATATGCATTTAATTTTCAAAACAAAGACAGTGAAATCTATGATACATCAAAAGAAAGTGCTAATCCGGAAATGAAATGTGGCGCATTTGGATTGATGACCGTGGAGAAGGCGGGAAAATTCCATAGTACACAGCATGGCATGAACGGACAGGCACAGATGACGTTTCAGGTCGCTGGAAATTGTATGATTACAATTGGAGGATGTCAGTTTACAGGACAGAATGACCAGTTTGTATTAAAAACAACAACGGGAGCATTGGATGCCGTGTCTAAAGCAGCAAAAACAGCAAAATGTTATAATCCGGCTGATACAAGTGGTCAGGACAGAGTAAGCTTTTGTTATGTGGGAGATGCGGGAACAGTTACCGTGAGTTCACCGGGATCGTATATACCGGAAATTCTGATTACACCGCTTGCAGATGATTATATACCACAGTCTATAATGGTGGCTGATGGAATGACAGCAGCACAGATGGCAGTGAATACCAGCTATTATTATGATTTCAGGATAAAAGATAGTGTGCTTTACAATTTAGACAGCAGTACGTCAGAACCTGCTTTGAATACAGGTGTTATAGGATTGATGGAGGTTCGGACACCCGGACGGTATAAGGATTCAACACATGGAATGCAAGGAAAAACGGAATTTACGATTCAGGTACCAGGAGACTGCAGCATTATGATTGGAGGCTGCCGGTGGGGTGGTGATATTAAACTTAATACTGAATCCGGAACACTTGACCAGACGGTTCAGTCTTCAAAGACACAGAATTGTTATAGTGAATCCCAGACCGACGGTTCGGATCGAATTGTTTTTGAGTATACGGGAAATGCCGGAACAGTTACGCTGACAGCAAATACATATATTCCGTATATTCTTGTGACTCCATCCGAACTTCAGAGACCGGAAGTTACAAGACAGATTGAAGTGTGGGATTTTGGAGCAAAGCAGGAAGAGGATACACAAATATATCATAACAATATCACACAGGCAGCATGGGATGCCAATGGTCTTATAGGTGAAAATGGTACACTGGATGGGACGGTTAATACAGATAAGATAGTGAATTTTGGTACACTTGCAGTAAAATACGAAAATGGAGACAGCATACAGGGCGGTGTCAATGCGCTGAAATTTGTCACAGGCGGTGTGAATTATACGACATTTTCATATGAGGACGGATATTGTTCTGATGGTGTATGGAAATGCAATGGAAAAGGTGGAAATACAAGACGCTGTGTTACATTAAATGATGTAAGTGCCGGAGATAAAATTGTGGCATATATGGGGTCTTATACAAAAGAAACCGACAAAGTTCATTTCCTTTATAAAGGGACACAGGGAACACAGGACGATACAGCAGATATTGGAAATGCAGCCTGTAAACGGTATGAATTTATTGCACAGTACAGTGGACAGTATCAGATTTATGTTGGAAGTGCGACAAATGTAAAACCGGTATACCACAGAATTTTACAGATTCCTCCGGTTGAGGTAACAGGAACTGTAGATATAGCAGGTACGGATATTGCAGAATATGGCGTAAAATTTATAAATACGGAAACACTGGAAGAAGTGCAGGCAAAGGTTAAAAATGGAATGTATAAAGTTTCCCTGACACCGGGATATACATATACGGCAGTTCTTACAGAAAATGTGGGATTTGGTTTCACAGATGCGTGTAAAAATATTACAGTGCAGGATACAGATGTAATAAACGGAAAACAGCAGAATCTTTTTGTGGAAAGTAAAAATGTGTGTGAATTAAAAGGAAACATATCAGGCTTTGATACAGATTATGATACCAGTGCATTAAGGGTTATTTTAAAAGCACCTCAAAATTCAGAAAAAGAAGATGTTGTTTTTATACCGGATGAACAGGGAGCTTACAGTGTAAGTATTGAACCGGATGTAACATATACGATTACATTAAACGGCGTTAACGATTATGAGCCGGACGGAACAGCGCAAATCTGTCTGACACAATCAGCACAAGAGAATATTCATGTCGTAAAAAAAGAAACTTACACAGTGTCAGGTGCATTTACAGGTTTGGATGTGCCGGATACAGTGACAGCGTTACAGTTTGTGAATATGGAAGACCGGTATATATATGATGCAGCGATTTCTGCAAATAGTTATCAGCTTAAACTGCGTAACGGTACATATGAAGTAAAAGCAGAGGCAGGGGACTATCAGACTGTTTCACATATTGTCGTTGAAAATCAGGCAGTCGCAAGAGATTTGCTATTTTTAACGACAAAAAAAGAAAAACTTGAATGGGTACCGGATATTTATGTCGGATATGACCAGAAAGAGCATAATTATCAGACAGTGCGGGAAGCAGTAAAAGCATGTAAAGCGATGAATCCTTCTAATGAATCTGAGCGTATTACTGTTCATATCGCGCCGGGGGTGTATCGTGAGCAGGTTCTTGTAGATACACCATATGTAACATTTATTAATGATGAACCGGAAAAAGAAGTGCTGTTAACGTGGTATTATGGTATTGGATACGAATACTACAGTATTGGTGCTGACGGGTATTATTCAGAAGCAGCAGCGTATGACAAATTTGAAAAAAATACTGCACAAAAATGGGGTGCGGCTGTTTATATAAAAAATACGGCAACAGCATTTCGCGCACAGAATATTACATTTGAATCGTCATTTAATAAATACATTACAGATGAAGAATTGGCAGACGGTGTGACACCGGGTGGACCGGATATTAAGAATTTTGAAAGAACCAAAGATTCTGATGCGGCAAGCGGTGAGGCTACAGAACGTGCCAGTGCGCTTGCAGTTGAAGGTTCACAGTCGGAGTTTTATGAGTGTAGAATTGTCAGTAGTCAGGATACACTGTATACAGGTAATAATATTCAGGCATATTTCAAGAACTGTTTCATAGATGGCAATACTGATTATATCTTTGGCGGCGGTGATGTTTTATTTGATGCCTGTGAACTGAGTTATTATGGATACAGCAATACACAAAAGGGCGCTTATATTACGGCTGCGGCAGATGGAAGTACGACCGGTTACATTTTCAGAAATTGTTATGTGTCAGCCAATGATGCATGGGATGTAGCGGCAGGATATTTTGGAAGACCATGGAGAAGCAGTGCAACGGTTGCATTTTTAAATACAAAGCTTCAGACAAAGGATACAGTAACAGCGGTAGGCTGGAATTCAATGAGTGGTGCCAGACCGGAAGATGCAAATTATCAGGAATACAATACGACGGTTTTAGGAAGCGGTGCGGCAGATGTTTCAGCTAGAACGGCAGGCACAGTAAAGAATGAAAATCCATATGCAGATATTGTGCAGACATTTAAGGGCTGGAAGCCGTTTTATTTTGTACAGGAAACAGACACGGCAGTGACAGTGAAAGATATTGCTATCGAAGGCGAGCTTAAAACGGGTTCTGTTTTAAAGGCATTGTATACGTTAAGTGGTAATGAAGAAGCGGATGCCTCTGTATTGGAATGGTATCGTATAACACCATCAGGAGAAGAAACACTGGTAAAGGCAGTACCTTCTTATGCGGATAAAAGCTATACAATTACGCAGGAGGATGCAGGATGTTTTATCAAACTGGTTATAAAGCCGGAAACAATCAGTGGAACAACAGGTGACAGTAAGAGCTTTGTATCGGCACAGGTGCCAAAACAGCCAACGAAACCGGAGCAGCCGTCAAAACCTGAACAGCCGGATACTCCATCATTCAATGCGGCAACGGTATGGACCGTAGGGGATTCAACGGTATGCAGCTTTAATGATACCTATTATTATCCAAGGTATGGATGGGGAACACAGTTAGAACATTATTTTGATAGCAGTCTCACAGTGAAAAATCTTGCATTGTCAGGAAGAAGCTCAAAAAGCTATGTGCAGGAAGAACAGTATCAGACATTAATGCAGGGAATGAAAGCAGGAGATTACCTGTTTGTTGGCTTTGGACATAATGATGAAAAAGCGGATGAAGGACGGTATACGAATCCAAATGGCAATTATTTGACAGAAGGTTCATTTGCCAATTCGCTGTATGTAAATTATGTAAAACCGGCGCAGGAAAAAGGCGTTACAGTTGTTCTTTGTACACCGATTGTCAGAAGAACAGCAACAGGAATATGGGAAGATTCAAATCTGCATATCACATCGGATTCAGGTGAATTTGAAGGAGGAAATTATGCCGAGGCAATTCGTAAAATGGGTGAGGATTTAGATATAACCGTTGTGGATATGACAACGCTTACAAAGAATCTTTATGATGAACTGGGAGCAGATGAAACATTGAATTTACATGCATGGACCTCGTCTTCTGATACCAGCGTAGATAATACGCATACGAATATTTATGGTGCACGTTATAATGCATACATGATGACAAGAATATTGAAAGAACAGAATATTCCGGGACTTTCAGAACGTATTAAGGAGGCCCAAAAACCATTAAAGAGCGAAGTATTGCAGCCAAATCCGGATTATAAGGAAGCAGAATATACTCCGGTTACAGAGGTCAGTCAGCTTTGGAAACAGATTGGTATCTGGAGCGGTTCGGTATTTGGCGACCTTGGCGGTAAGCCGTCAAAGGCAACGCATGTGCTGGAAGGACTGGATAATAACACAGTCCATATTAAGAGTACAAAGGGAAAAATAACGGATACTTCTGACGGTATAGCGATGTATTATTATAAAGTCCCGGCAAAAAGTGTATTTACACTGTCAGCTAAAATGAGAGTGTTATCTTACGATGTACATGATCAGGCTTCATTTGGACTGATGGTAAGAGATGCTGTATGGCTGGATATGAATACGAAAGATATGATGGGAGATTATGTGGCAGCAGGACCACTAAAATTATCAAAACAGGGAAATGTATGGAACTGTTTTGCGAGAAAGAGTGGTGCTTTAACACGGGGAGGAATCTGTGTAAATGAAATTGCAGCAGGTGATGTGATTGATGTTAAAATTGAAAGCAGTACAGACGGATATGCCTGCACATTCGGGAAAGAAGAAACAATTACCGGTGGATTTGACTTTAAATTGACATCTATTGATTCCGATTATGTCTATGTGGGCATGTACGTGGCAAGAAATGCCGATGTAACATTCTCTGATGTAAAGCTTATCGTAGACGGTAAGGAAGTTACAGCAGAACCGGAACAGCCAAGCGAACCGGAAAAGCCGACCATACCGGAACAGCCGACAACGCCGAGTAAGCCAACGATACCGGAGCAGCCGACTACCCCGAGTCAGCCGACCGCCCCGACAGAGCCGACTACCCCGGAGCAGCCGACCACCCCGACTGAACCGACGACACCGACAGAGCCGACGACACCGACAGAGCCGACCACACCGACTGAACCGACGACACCGACAGAGCCGACCACCCCGGAACAGCCGACCACCCCGACAGAGCCGACCACACCGAGTGAGCCGACCACACCGGAGCAGCCGACAACACCAAGTGAGCCGACCACCCCGACAGAAACAAAGACAACGGTTATAGTCAATGGCAACGGTACGGTAACGCTTCCTGAAACAGTTGAATTTGTGGGTGCAGACGGCAGTGTATTAAAGAATACAAAGTTGAGCCTGAATATTGTAAAAGAAGGACAGGCATACGATACAGCTGCACAGCAGATGAAAGCGGCAATCGAAAAAGAAATGCCGGAAACTTTGAAAAACAGCAGTGTTTCTTATCTGGAAATGAATCTGACAGATGAAGCAGGTCAGACTGTAACATTTAAGAACGGCAAGCTGGGTATTACATTAGAATATCCGGCAGGGACAGGAAAGAGCGGTTGCTCATTTGCAGTGCTTCATTTGACAGACAATGGTCTGGAAACGCTGATACCGCAGCTGACAGACAGCGGACTTTATGTTGAAGTTTCCTCATTCAGCCCGTTTGCGGTAGTTTATCAGGTAGTAAATGAACAGCCGACCACACCGTCAGAACCTGAACAGCCGACAACACCGACCGAGCCGACAACACCGGAACAGCCGGCTGTTTCACGGCCAACGACATCAGGACAGCCATCCGAGTCCGTCCAGTCTTCAACAGCAGGTTCTGTGACAGGTACAGAGACAGCATCTGATGCACAGGCAGATAATGCGGGTGTAAAAACTGCGGACAGTATGCGTGCAATTCCTTTTGTACTGGCAATGTTTGCAGCACTGACGGCCTTGGTAGTGCTGGCGGGCAGAAAGAAAAAAGAAGTAAAATAAAACAGAAGATAAATAAAACGATAGTAAAATAAACAGTTAGATACCGGATTTTCCATGTCGAAACAAAAAGACATGGAAAGTCCGGTATTTTCTGCTTTATAAGAAATTACGGTGCAATATTAAAAATTAGCAAAAAATAGATATACACAAAATTTCAGCTGTGGTATTATAGAACTATAACTATAGTGCGATAGTACAAAAGAACTATATGGACATATTGAAAATTCATGGAGGAATTGCGTATGAAGAAAAAATACCGCTTAAAAGGCTGGGTAAGAAGGACTTTGAGTATATTACTGGTTGTGGTGCTGACAACAGCAGTCCTGCCGGATATGGGAAGCGTATTTGTGCGGGCTGACGGAGCGGTGGTTTATACACAGGCATCAGCGCCGACAGTCGATGAAGCTAATAAGATTATTTATGGGAATGGTACACCGCTGCTGTTAAAGCGTACTAGTCGTGTAGAACGTGGACGGACGGTATATTATCATAGTATTTATACTTATGAGAATCAGATTGAGGGGACATTGGTAAAAGAAGAAGCAGATAGTAGTGCTTTAGCAGGCTGGACACTGGTTGGAGGTTATGCAGACGGTTCATATGTAGGAGATATTTTAATCCGGATTGCGGATGGGAGTAGTGAAATATCCAACATATATGGAACAGATGGACAGGATATTATCGGTAATATCACGATTGAAATAGAAAATAACAGTATGTCAGATACTCAGATTTATGGCAGTTATAATAAAGCTTTTGTCCGGGGGAATATTACAATTTCCTCTACAGGCGGCAGAAATAATGTCAGTTCGCCATGCGCTTATATTACAGTGGCTACAGGAAATGTAGATGGTAATATAAAACTGGATTTTGTCAATGCAAATGCCGACAGAGTGAATATTACAGGTAATGATGAATGTTCATTTACAGGAAATGTTGATATCAGTATGGCAGATTCATATGCCTGTTATTTGAATATGGGTATTTTTACAGCTCGCAATGTCGGTTGTACATTTCAAAACAGTTATGTTCAATATATTAACCGGTATTCGGGAAGAATATATGCAGATAGTGTAAATATTACTGCAGAAGGTTTAATTGCGTTGGAAGCCTCTTTTATCAGGGACGGAAATATATCCGGAGATGTTATGATGAATCTGACAAGTTGTACATTTGGATTATTTACAGGCGTAGCAGGGTATGTAGGAAATTATGTTGATGTTTCGATAAGTCAGACAAGGTTTGTAACAAATGAAAATACAAACGAGTTTTCAGTAGCTCTAGCAGAGGTAGGAGGAAATGTAAATGTTTTATTGGATAATATTGAAGCATTTAAGTGTGGCCTGAATATTGGAGATGGCAATGTTCATGGAGTGGTAACAACGAAAATAACCGGTACAAATGCGTTCAGTTTCATTAATTGCGGAATGAATGCAACACAAAGTATACTATATCTGTCAGGCAGTTTATCAATTACAGATGTTATTAAAATGAATGGATTTACAGATAAGCGGGTACATATTCAAAATTTCACAACAGAAAATCCGATAGTACTACAGTATTCGGAAGAAGATTGCACAGATGGACGGATTGTGGCAGTTGACGAAAGCGGAAGTGCGGTGTCAGTATCTGATTTTACAGTTACAGATATGAACAATCAGGTTTATAATCTGCTTTCAATGGGAAATGAAGCAGTAATTGCTTTGAAAAGCAACAATACCATCACTGCCACAGCCACCGGTAACGGCAGTATTTCACCAAGCGGTGCGGTCAGTTATACAAAAGGGGCTTCGGCGGTTTATACCATTACGCCGGATCAGGGTTATGCAATTGCCGACGTGCTGGTAGATGGACGCAGTATCGGCGTGACAGAGCGCTATACATTTGACAATATTTTTGCAGACCATACCATTGAAGCAAGATTTGAAGAAATATCTGTAAATGGCATGGAATTAATTCATGAACCATCCCGGCTTGAGTATCAGGAGGGCGATACCATGGATTTTACCGGAATGAAGGTAAAGCTGTCTTATACTGATGGGACATCGTATGAATGTCCGTATGAGGAATTTGAACAGTATGGTATTACAACAGACTATGATGGACAGCCGTTGACGGAAAGCATGAATTTAACGCAGTTTAAGATTACCTATGGAACGTACCTTGCATATACAGAACCAATCAGTGTGACCGCCAGAACGCAGAATATTGGCATAACTCTGAATCCATTTGATTTTGGCGAACAGGAAGAAGGCTATATATCCAATGGCGGAAGCGGGGACGAATATATTGAAATCAGTAATACCGGAAATGATACGGTAGAAATTGATATTACGATGCCGGACGGAATGGATTATTTTGTTATAGAAAAAGACAAGCTTACGCTTGCTCCGGGCGCGGGTGGAAAAATCTATGTACGTCCAAAACAGGGACTTCCGGCAGGAATATATACGGGGACATTAAAAGTAGGTACACCGTCAGGTACATTAAAAGAAACAACGCTTCAGTTTACCGTAAAACCAGATGTCACATTGCCGACAGGTTCAATTAACGTGTCAGGTGATAAATGGTCAGGTGTTTTAAATCAGATTACATTTGGAAAGTTTTTTAATAAAACACAGAAAGTATCGCTATCAGCCGCAGACAGCGGAAGCGGTGTAGGCAGTATCCATTACATGATTGCAGACAGAAGTTATACAATAGATGACTTAAGTGCATTGTCAAACGGTAAATGGACGCTGTATGAAAAAGAATTTAATATCGAACCGGACAGACAATATATCATTTATGCAAAAATTACAGATAAAGCAGGAAATGCCATTTATATATCGTCAGATGGTATGATATTAGATGCGACACTGCCGAAGCTTGGTGGTGTTGAGCAGAATGGACAGTATTATGATATAAGTGAAAATTTTAACAAAAAATTTACAGTTCAGGACGAAAATCTTGACTATGTAACGATTAACGGAAAGCGGGTATTTCCTGAAAATGGTGAATATACACTTTATCCGAAAGATGATATTCAGGAAATTACCGCCGTTGATAAAGCCGGAAATGTATCGGTTGTACAGGTAACGGTTGCCATAAGACAGCCGTCTGTTCCACCGGTAATCACAGGCATTGCAGATGGTGGCGTTTACTGCGAATCTGTAAGCTTTACAGTAGAAGATGGCAATCTGGATAAGGTCTTTGCAGGCGATATAGAGCTGATACCGGAAGATGGAGTATATACGGTAAATGGAAACGGTCAGCCTGTAAAAATCACGGCACAGGACGTTGATGACAACCGTACAGAGATGACGATTCAGGTGAATCCGCAGCATACATGGAAAACCGGTGGCGTAGAAAAAGCACCGACCTGTACGGAAACAGGTTCTGCAAATGCGGTTTGTGAAGTATGCGGTGAACACGGACAGACCGAATTGCTGCCGCTTGGACATGATTTTTCGCAGGACTGGACGATTGATGTTGAGCCAACAGGAAAAACAGCAGGTGAAAAATCCCACCATTGCAGCCGTTGTGATGGCAGAAGGGACGTTATGAAGATTCCGGCAACAGGTGTGGGAACGGTAAAGGTGACGCTCGTTACAGGAGAAGGTGTGCCGGAAATGTCAGTGGCAAACAGTCAGGAAAGTCTGATAAAGAATGTGCTGACACAAAAGGAAACTGATATGCTGGCACAGGGGTATGATATTTATCTTACAGTGACAGTAAGCCCGAAGGAAGATGTGTCGGAGCTTCAGCAGGAACAGATTGCGGGCTGGATATTAAAACGACCGGAAAATGGCGGTATTGTGGGATATTATGATATTTCAATGACAAAGCAGACCGGTGATGACGGTGAAAAAATTCCGGTTACACAGACTGTTGCAAAGCTGATTTTAAAAGCAGGCAGACCGGACGAGAGTGGTATGGCAGACGGTACGACAAGAGAATATCAGATGCTTATTTTTAATGGCGGCGATATACAGGAATTAGTAACCGTTCGTGAAGATGACGGAAAGATTCGTTTCGCAACAGACCAGACCGGAACGATTGTGCTGGTATACCATGATACGGCAGTTACACCGGATAATCCATCAGACAAACCGGGGAATACGCCACCGCATAATCCAACGGACACACCGGGCAATCCACCGTCAGATGACTCGTCGGATAATCCGGGAAATGATCACGGCGATAGTGACTCCGGCAATTCAAAAAATAAAGGAACAACACCTGTCCAGACCGGTGACAGCACCCCTGTCACATGGCTGTTTGCCTTACTGGCATTAAGCGGAACAGGCATTGTTGGTTCAAAAGCAAAAAAGAAATCTAAAGTGACGGAATAAAAAAAATAACCCCGCAGGGACGGTTGGCAGATAAAATCTGACAGTCCCTGCGGGGGATTTTTGTTTCGGAGTATTTTTGTTTTTTACGGCAGTTTCTGTTCCCGGTAAGCGGACGGACTGATATGAAACAGCCGTTTAAACGCACGGCGGTAAGAATACACACTGTTATAGCCGACGTTTTCAGCAATCTGCTCAATCGTACATGTCGTGTCCGACAGCAAAACACAGCTTTTTTCAATACGGCATTTTTCAAGGTATTCCGCAAAACAGATACCGGCGTGTTCTTTAAAAATACTTGAAAGATAGCCTTCGGAAACTTGAAAATGCTGTGCCGTACCTGAAAGATTTAAGTTGGCATCGGCATAGTTTTGCAGGATAAAATCGGCAGTTTCCTGAACAAGTTCCTTCTTTTTGCTCATTCTTTGTCCGGCAAGTGCAGAGCTGACCGAAAGACACAGGTCATGCAGGTGTGAAAAATAATGTTTAAAATCACCCTGACAGCTGATAATTTCCTGCTGGAAAGCAAATAGCTGTTCCGAAAAACCGTACTTTACCGGATTCAGACCCCAAAAGGTGGCAGTTACGGCAGTATGAAGGGTAAGCATTTGCCCGGCAATCATCTGCCCGGGCGAAAAAGAGCGAAGCCGTGTATTTTCATCTTCAAGAACGGTCAGGATAAATCGAATCAAATCAATGTTGTTGGTTTTTATGCCCTTTATTAATAAATCTGCGGCAGTCTGTGGATAGAAACAGCGGTCTGCATTTTCCGCAGTAAAAAACAATTGGTCAGAATACACGGTAATATCGTCATGGTTGTCCGTCAGCGAAAATGAAAGCGCAGTCAGCGCCTCTTTTTTTGCAAAGATAAATTCGGACAGGCTGACACAGGGACGGCTGATGCCCCAAAAGACTGTACAGTTGTGCCGCTGTTTAAAATATTCATAAGACTGCTTAATATAGATGTCTGGCTCAAATTCTTCAGGATAATTAAAAAGCAGTAAAAATTCATGATTTTCCGTGCGATAGAAGAATGTTGGAAATTCTGCCAGTCCGGCGGTGTATTTTGGAATGATGGAAACCAGTGTACGCCGGTAAGAATCTGTTTCTGCTTTATATGTACCGGACAGTGAAAATGCAGCGATACAAAAAAACGGATACGGAAAGCGGCGGCGCAGTAAATCTGCGGTTTCCGGTTCCGGTGCATAACTTGTCCGTGTAAATGCTTCATGTAAAATCCCATATATTAATAACTGCTCATTCATACTACTCCATTTCTGAGCGACTTTGTCGCGAAGATGCGATGAGAAATTCGCGCAGGCGATTTCTCATCTGTAATCATGGCTATTTGTTTTCGCTCGGAAACAATATAGCCGTGTGAAAAAGCTTTGATTTAAGGCTTTTTCACACTACTCCAATTTCTTTGTTTTCATACAGAGTACATTTTGTACGATGAAAAAATGTACCCTGCACGTTTATCATAACGAAAAACAGAACTAAAAACAAGATATTTTGCAAAAAACTTTTACAAAAAATAATTGCAAAAGATACATTTTGCACAAAAATGGATTGTATCTTTGAAATGCCGGGGTGAAAGATTATGATACATATATGGGAAGATGTTGGGGAGAAAAGCACCCACCTATGAGCAAGCTCATTCGGTTTAGACCTTTTGACCCTGATATCATGGAAAATATTTATTTGGAGGGTTAGTAATGAATCAGAAGACACAAAACCGCGCACAGCGGAGAAGGGCGAACAGACATCACGTAAAAAGGGCAACGGCATTTGCACTGGCAGGACTGATGGCAACATCAGGCATATCCCTGCCGGCGGGAACATTTGCATATGGGGCGGAAAATAACACCCTGCTTGCATTTGCAGGCGCAGAAGGCGGTGGAAGATTTGCAACCGGCGGACGCGGATATGATGTGTATGTCGTTACAACACTGGAGGATTACGGAAAAGGTGAAACACCGGTAGAAGGGTCTTTGCGTTATGGCATTGAAGAATTTGCCAAAGATAAAGGCGGAACGATGATTGTATTTAATGTGGGTGGTACGATAGAATTAAAGCAGACACTGACCTTTAAAGAAAGAAAAAATATTACCGTAGCAGGACAGACAGCACCGGGGGATGGTATTACCCTGTCCGGCTGGGATACAAATATCAGCAATTCTGAAAATCTGATTATCCGTTATATGCGTTTCCGTCCGGGTGCGGCAAATGTACATACCGGCGGAGATTCCATGGATGCACTCTGGGGAAGGGATAATAAGACTTTTATGATCGACCACTGTTCGTTTAGCTGGAATACCGATGAAACAGTTTCAACTTACCGCGGACAGGACGGAACAGTACAGTGGTGTATTGTATCGGAAAGTCTGACTGTTTCAGGACATTCCAAAGGCCGTCACGGATATGGCGGTATTTTTGGTGGCGACAATGTATTGTTTCAGAATAACCTGATTGCGAATCATACATCGAGAAATCCAAGAATCGGCGGCGGATGCATGGGCGATCCGACAAAGGATGGAGGCAGTACGGCAACACTGCAGTTAAGCAATAATATTATTTATAACTGGGGATATAACACCTGCTATGGTGGTGGTTATGCGTATACCAATTTTATCAACAATTTCTTAAAACCGGGACAGGGAACGAGAGAACAGGTTCGGTATCAGGTCATTGATATGGGTGAAGCCACAAAACCGGGCGGATTTTATGTAAACGGCAACTACATGGACGGCAATGCTGAAATTACCGCTGACAATGCAAAAGGTTCAAAAATGTCAGGTGTGACAGAAGGAGCCAATAAAACTGTAGTTTCAGAAACACCGTATACGGCAGAAGGATTTGACAGTGCCACCGTGACAAGTGCTGCGGACTGTTATGAACCGGTGCTTGCGCAGGCGGGTGCGACCTATCCGTACCGTGATGCCATTGATGCGAGAGTTGTAGCCGAAACGCGGACAGATTCGGGAAGATATGTGAATACAGAAGATGAGGTCGGCGGCTATCCGGCAAAAGAATCTGTACGGGCTGCTTCATTTGATACAGATATGGACGGAATTCCGGATACATGGGAAACGGCACATGGCTTAAATCCGAATGATGCAAGTGATTCCAAGAAAATCAATCCGGCAACCGGATATGCTTACGTAGAAGAATATTTTAACGGACTTGTTGAAAATGTAGAGCAGTCCGGTTATACGGCACCAAATCCGGATATTACCCTTGATTTACAGGATAATGCACAGTATGATGAAGGACAGACAGTAACAGTGACAGCTGATGTAAAGGCAAACAATGGGGGAAGCATTGCAAAGGTAGAATTTTACAATGGTATACAGCTTGTCGGAACAGCAGATACCGCACCATTTACCTTTGATTATACGGGGTTGACAGACGGCACGTACAATATCACCGCTAGAGCCTATGATAATGATGGCAATCAGACCCAGTCATCTGTATCGAAGCTGCATATTAACAGCACAGCTGGCACAGGCGAGTGGACAAGCACTGATATTGGCAATCCGGGTGTAGCGGGAAATGCAAGTTTGGAAAATGGTGTGATGACAGTGAAAGGTGCCGGAAAATTAGGCGCATCAGAAGGCTGCGTATCCGGCAGTACCTATGCAGATGCCACCACCGATGATTTTCAGTATACGTATCAGCTTGTCAAAGGTGATGCAGAAATTATTACAAAACTGGATTCAGCAACAACCGTTGACAACCATGTATTTACCGGTGTGATGTTCCGTGAAAGCTTAGAGAGCGGTTCAAAGACGGCGGCACTCGGTATGTCAATGGTTAAAATCAGCAATGAAACCACATGGTCAACCTATCTTGCAAGCAGACTTGAAACAAACGGTAAAATTTCGGATATTTCTGAAACGATTGATTCGCCTGCAAATGCAGAAAAAGCGGGAATACCACTGGTAAGTGATTTGCATTTTAAGAGCGGTGCAGACTTTAACGGAACATGGTTTAAGTTGATAAGACGCGGCGATACCTTTACAGGATATGCATCTGATGACGGTGTAACGTGGACAAAGGTCGGTTCGAAGACTATTGAAATGGCACAAGACATTTATGTGGGATTTGCCGTAGATGCGAATAAAGCGGCAAACAGCCTTGAAAATTTAAGCACGGCAAAGTTTTCCAATATTGCGATTCATGAAGAATTTACAGATGTTGACTATAACCTTGAACACATTACAACAAGCGGTGCGGATTATGCGGCAGTCGGTACAGATTTTACAACGCAGCTTACGGCAGACAGCGGATATCATCTTCCGGATGCAATTGAAATTAAAGCAGGAGAAAATGTTCTTGCAAAGCAGGATTATACCTATGATGCCAAAACAGGAGATATTGTTGTAAAGGCAGACAGGCTGACATCCGGTGTAAAGCTTACAATTTCAGCACAGGCAGAAGAAGATGTTAAAATTGATTATACATTGCAGACCTACGGCGATACGGAAGATGTAACCGTGACACAGGATGCAGGCAGTATGACAATCAGCCAGACCGCAGAATCTGCAAGTATGGTTGGAAATAAGGGAACGGCAGGAAAAAATGTTTCCTACATTTTATTCCCACAGTCGAAAGAAGCGGCAAAAATGACGTTGAAATTAAAGGTCAATTCATTTAGCAATGGAAAATATTCCGGCGTGTATGCCGGTGCTTTCCAGCCGGACGGAGATTACCTTTATAATTCAATCGGATTCAGAGGTACAGGTGATGTAAATGCCGTATCACCGTACTGGCTGAAAGCTTCCGGCAAGGCTGGAAACGGAAGTCCGAAGCAGGCATGGACAGAAGGGGCTGTTTATACGGTAAGCATTGAAAAGAAAGCAAACAATACCTATTATGCCACATTTCAGGAGGAAGGCAGTGAAACGGTCAATGAAAAGACCTTTAAGGCTTCGGATTCTGAACTGACACCGGATATGATGGCACAGTTCGGACTGGCGGTTCACAGTGCGGATGTCACAGTGACGGATATGGTGCTTTCTGATATGTCAGGAAATGTGCTGTATGACCAGAATAGGGACAATTCAGGTCAGGAGGAAAGCGGATATAAGCCACAGGTATCCGGTTCGGATTTGCTAACTGTTACCGGGGCGGGTTCTGTCATGAAAGCAGAGCAGTCCGCAGCAAAAGGATATATTACACAGGAAGCAGGTGATGCGGGCGTCAATACAAGTTATATTTTACTGCCGGAAAATGATGCATTTGCTTCAATGTCCATGACAATTAAGATTAAGGACTATTCTATTACGGGACAAGATGCAAAAAGAACAGGTGTTTTTGTGGGTGCATTCCAGACTTCAGGAAAGTACGCATTTGCTTCTTTAGGCTTCAGAGGATACAATTCATCTGTCGGAACAGACGCACTTTCAGGATACTGGATGAAGTCAACCGGAAAAGCCGGAAACGGTTCACCAAAGTATGAGGTTGCAGCAGATAATAAATATAATGTAACTTTTACAAAGACAGCAAACGGCTATCTTGCCGAATTTGAAAGCCTTGGCAAACCGCTTCTTGTCGATGCCAACGGTAAAAAGACTTATTCTGATAAAAAGGAATTCAAGTGGAAGGATATGACACTGACAGCAGATGATGCCGTATCCTACGGACTGGCACTGGTTGGTGCAGATGTAGAAATTACCAATTGGGTGGCAAAAGATGCTGATGGAAACATTTTATACAATCAGAAAGATGATTATAAAGATGCCGGAACAGCACCAACTGTTACCAAGGTAGATGCACCGGTGATTGCACAAGACCGTTCATCGATTACGGTATCATGGAGCGGCGAGGGTGCGCAGTTAGACGGAAAGTACCGTGTAGAAGTATCACAGGATAATGGCGCAACATATACAGAACTGGATACCACTGCGGAAACCTCTTACAGCTATGTACCGGAAAATTCAGGAGAGTACCGGTTCAGAATTACCGGTGTCTGCGGTGAACAGGAAAGCAATTCCATGGAAACGGCGTCTGTACACTTTGTACTGCCGATGACTGCACCATCAATTGATGCAAAATCAGGAAATGCGGCAAATACGATTACATGGTCTGCCGTACCGGAAGCGGTCAGCTACAGAATTTACCGTTCAACACAGCGTGCAGAGGGGTATACAGAGATTGGAACTACTGGAGATATTACATTTACGGATACAACTGCTGAAAATGAAGTGCCGTATTTCTACACTGTAGCGGCAGTCGGACAGGACAACGAAAGTAATCCGTCAGAGCCGGTATCCATTATGGCAACAGCAGGACATACAGGCGAATACCAGTTTGGTTCACAGGCGGCACAGATGACGGTGCTTGAAAAGTCTAATGATACGGTAACGGGAAATGAAGCTGCTTTAAAGTTTGCCTATGATGAAGCCGGAAAAGTATCGGTGTATGCAGGAGATCGGCTGCTGTCTGAAAAAGAAACGGCAGCAGGAGAAGCGGTGGATATAACGATTCCGTTACAGGACGGAAGAAATGCAGTAAAAGTTGTCTTTGAAAATACACAGGGCATAAAGACATACCGTAATTTTAACTTTGTTAAACTTTCATCATACGATATGGTTGTAGATGCTTCCGGTATCAGAACGCTTGACAGTGAGTCTGTACCGGTGTATACAACAGTGGCGGAAGCACTGGCAGCAGTGCCGGCAGACAATCAGGAACAGAAAGTTATTTTTGTAAAGAACGGTACGTATTACGAAAAATTAAGCATTACATCGCCGTATATCACTTTAATTGGCGAGGATAGCGAAAAGACCGTGCTGTGTTATGATGCGGCTTCGGGAAAAACAGACCCGGTAACGGGGGCAGCATACGGAACCTCAGGCAGTGCATCGGTTTCAATTGAAGCAGCGGCACACCATACATACATGGAAAATCTGACGGTTGCGAATACCTTTGATTATCCGAATGAAACGATTGAAGGCAAGCAGGCAGTTGCAATGCTTACAAGAGCAGATCAGCTTATTTTTAATAATGTACGGCTGACCGGATGGCAGGATACCTTACAGGCAGACGGCGGCGGACGCCAGTATTTTAAGAATTGTTATATTGAAGGAAATGTAGACTGGATTTTCGGCAGTGCACAGGCAGTATTTGACGACTGCGATATTGTCGCCAATGCGGCAGGCTATGTAACGGCGGCAAGTACTGAAAGTACAAAAACAACAGGCTATGTATTCATAAACAGCAGACTGCTTAAAAAATCAGATTCAGTGGCAGAAAATAGTGTGGCACTGGGCAGACCGTGGCGGTCAAATGCCTGTGTAACGTATGTAAAATGCTTTATGGACAGCCATATTAAGACAAAAGGCTATGATAATATGAGCGGCAATACCCACAGTGCAGCACGTTTTTATGAATATCAGTCCTACGGACCGGGCTTTGCGGTTAATACCGACAGACGACAGCTTGCCAAAGCAGAAGGAGAAGCATTGACAGTCAACGGTGTCTTTGCAAGGGAAGCAGGCGAAGGTATGGCGTTTGCAGAAGGCTGGGATGCAGTAGCGGCATATGCGGCAGCCTCCGCAGATTACACAGAAAGCGGAGCAGTATCGGTAGATTTTTCGGAACTGGATAGGGCAATTCAGAACGCTGAGGGCTTAAACAGCGCCGATTATAAGGATTTCAGTACAGTTGAATCTGCTTTAAATGCGGCAAAGGCGCTCGACAGGACAACGGCAACACAGGAAGAAGTCAGCGTACTGGCACACAGGCTGATAGAAGCTGTTGCAAATCTGGAAATTGTGACACCGGTTCCAACGCCAACACCAGACCCAACACCGGAACCGGAGCCAACGCCAGACCCAACGCCAACACCGGAGCCGGAGCCAACACCAACACCGACCCCGACCCCGACGCCGGAGCCGACCCCGACGCCTTCTGAGCCGGACAAGAACCAGCCGGGCGGTACAGACAACAGCGGAAATAACAGTGGTACAAACGGTGCTGCAGAAAGCGGAAAGCAGGAGAATGCCAAACAGGAAGACAACAACGGTGCAGCTTCAGAAAATGAATTTTTAGAAAATCCATCCGAAAATGCAGCAGAAAATCAGCAGGAAAGTGTGCAGACAGCAGATAAAACACATTCCGTATGGTATCTTTTCGGTGCGGCAGTTTCAGCAATGTTTGCAGGATTCGCAGGCAGTAAGCGAAAGAAAAAGTCCGATGAAGAACTTTAAGAGTATTAAGAGCGACTTTAAAACAATGATTTAAAAAAGATAAAAATAACAGAAATCATATACCGCGCGCGGATAGGATTTCTGTTATTTTTTTGCAAAAGATGTATGAAGTCACGGACGGCGGATATCCTATGGATAAAAAGCGCAACCGGCGCAGAAATGAAATGAGGATTTATTTCGATGCAGACAATAAATACAGATAATATCAGGACAGAATTTTCAACCAGTGCGGATGAAAATATCCGCAGTATGAAAAAACAAATCCGCATTGAGGAGAATTTTGATATTTTAACGAGAGAAATTATAATCGGTGGAAAAAAGGCAGGATTCTTTTTTATAGATGGATTTGTACAGGAAGATATGATAGAAAAACTGATGCAGTTTTTTTATTCACTCAAACCGGAAGATTTATCGGATGTGGATTCCTTTCTTGAAAAAGGCATGCCCTATACAGAAGTCAATAAAATTACTAAGCAGAGTGATGCACTGACGGCATTTTTTTCGGGAGTAACAGTCTGCTTTATTGACGGCTTTTCAGAGTGCCTGTCCTTAGACTGCCGGACGTATCCGATGCGTAGTGTGACAGAGCCGTGGAAGGATAAAGTACTTCGTGGTTCAAGGGACGGTTTTGTGGAAACGCTCGTTTTAAACGCGGCACTTCTGCGCAGAAGAATCCGCGATCCACAATTAAGTCTGGAGTTGATGGGCGTAGGTACACGCTCGCGTTCCGACGTTGCTGTCTGCTATATGGAAGATAAAGTCGACAAAAAGCTGTTAGACAGCATAAAAAAGCGGATTCAGGCAATCCGTGTAGAAGCATTGACAATGAATATAGAAAGTCTTGCAGAGTGTTTATATGAGCATAAATGGATAAATCCGTTTCCGAAATTTAAGTATTCGGAACGTCCGGACACCGCTGCCGCTGCGGTATTAGACGGAAATATCGTGATTATGGTAGATAATTCTCCGGCGGTCATGATTGTGCCAACTTCGATTTTTGATATTATCGAAGAAGCAGACGATTATAATTTTGCGCCGGTCATTGGGACGTATTTAAGAATTTCGAGATTCCTGCTGACATTGGTTACAATGCTTCTGACACCGACATGGCTGTTACTGATTGACAACCCGCAGTGGTTGCCGGAGTGGATGATGTTTATTACGGTGTCCGATGAGATTACTGTACCGGTGTTTTTTCAGCTGCTACTGCTGGAACTTTCCATTGATGGATTAAAGCTGGCAGCTGTTAATACGCCGACCCTGCTTTCAACACCGCTCAGCGTTGTTGCCGGTATTGTGGTAGGTGAGTATGCGGTCAGCTCCGGGTGGTTTAACGCAGAATCCATGCTGTATATGGCGGTGGTTTCGGTAGGCACGTATTCGCAGGCAAGCTTTGAGATGGGATATGCAATGAAATTTATGCGGATTATTCTGCTGTGTCTGACGGCGGCATTCAACCTGGCAGGATATATTGCGGGAATCCTTTTAATAGCGGCAACGATAGCTTTTAACCGTACCATGACGGGATGCAGTTATATTTATCCGCTGATTCCGTTTGATAAAAAAATGCTGAAACGCAAGCTTTTAAGAGTCCGTCTGCCACATGGAAATGAAAAATAGGTGTGTACAGGGAAGAGATTAAGCCCGCAAAGCGGGCTTGATTATTTTCTGTGCAATTTTGTGAAAATTGTATAGCATTAAAAAAACCTTTTCAAAAATAAATAGCTTTAACTTTGTAAAATACGGCAGTATCTGGAAACGCTAAAGGTTATAAAAAATGTAAAAACAAGTGATTATAGAAAGTGCATAAAAATAGTTTTATAACGTAAAAAACATGTACAAAATGCACAAATATATTTGTAAAAACTGCCGTTGACTTTTGGTTTGTAAAAAAATACAATGACTGCATTGTGCCGGCAAAGCAAAAATAAAGAGGAAAATCATTTCTCACATGAGATTTTTGCTTCGCAAAAACAAACAGGCAAAAACAAGGAGGTTTCACAAGGTGAAAGCGAAAAAGGGTTTAAAAAAAGTATTGGCATGGGGCATGAGTATTGTCTGTATGCTGGCAATGGTGCTTGCAGGCAGTCCTATGACGGCAAAAGCATCTGCTTCTACATCATGGAATTTTAAAAATACCGGTTTTAAAAATCTGGGGACAATTTCCTCTACGGTAACAGTGGATAACCTGTCACTGATTGCAACATCATCAAAGACTATGTCTGTGATTGCAAATAGTCAGACAGTGGATGGAACAGCATATACATATGCACTGGCATTGGGCGGCAGCGGTTCGACAAGCTATCGTGCAGTCAAAGTACCGGTATCGGGAACAGACACCATTAAAGTAACCTGTATGAGTTCCGGCAGTGCGGCAAGAACACTTGTTGTGGCAGACGGTTCGGGAAATAAGCTTGGCACGATGAATGCAGGCACAACGGCAGCAACGGTTTCATATAATTATTCCGGTTCATCAGGATACGTGTACCTGTATTCCTCAAACAGCGGTATTAACATTTACAAGATTCAGGTGGACCGTTCTGCTTCATCCAGTTCTGGAAGTTCATCTTCCGGCAGTTCCACAACTGATACCAGCAACGGAACAGTCGTTACTTCATTTTCAGAACTGACGGCGGCTGTGACAAAGGCTGAAAAAGCGGGCGGCGGCATTGTCTATGTGAAGGGCAGCAGTATCAGCTGTACGGCACAGCTTGCATTAAAAGCTTCTAATGCCAATGTATCTATTATCGGTGTAAAAAACAGTGACGGTACCTATCCGGTGTTAGACTTTTCAGCATTCCGTTCAGCTTATATCGGAAAAGCAACAACGGATTCAGAAGTCGGCATCCGCATTTCGGGAAGCAATTATACAATCAAGAACCTGATTATCCAGAAAGCACCGGATAACGGCATCCAGATTAAGGGAAGCAGCGCAGGCAACAATACGATTGAAAACTGCATCGTGCGTTACAACAATGATGCCGGGGTGCAGATTACAGGTGGTGCATATAGCAATACCATGCGTTTTGTATACAGCTACAGAAATTGTGATGTCTATACACTCGGTGGCAACGCAGACGGCTTTGCGCCGAAGCTTGGCGCAGGCAAGGGAAATGTATTCTACGGCTGTTATTCATGGGAAAATTCAGATGACGGCTGGGATTCTTACGATAAGGACAGCTTAACCTACAACCTGACATATACCAACTGTGCATGCTGGAACAACGGTGACCCGACTATTTTTACCGGTGAATACGATTATAATAACGGAAATGCACTGGATACGGATTTACTTTTGGTTGAATTAATCAGCAAGAAGGATTCTTCTTTTGCAAGCAATTACAAAAATGGAAAGTTTTCTCTGCCGGGCGGCAGCTTTATCAGCACCACACAGGGAACTTTAAGCATTGCAAACTGGAAAAGCAAATATGACGGCAATCCAAACGGATTTAAGTTCGGTTCTGTAAATACCACAAGCAGCTGTGTAAGAACCGTAACCAACTGTTTAGCCTTTGGACACGGCAGTAAAGGCTTTGATAACAATAACAGCTCCTGCACGGCATATTTAAGCAACTGCATTTCTTATGACAACGGCTACAATTATTATATGCCGCCGTTTACACTCAAGAAATTCAGCAATGTCCTAAGCTTTTCAGGAGCATCTTCTAACAAGCTGCCAAGCGGATATACGGCTTCCATACCGTCTTCCTCAAAGCAGGCACAGATTAGAAGCACAGTCAATGCAACGGTAAGCAGTATTACAACACAGTGTAAAAACAATGTAATACCGGGAGAAGTATATTTTAATATTTTCAGTTAAGTAAATAGAAATGAAGTTGGAGCGAAAGTTCCTAACGAGGATGCCGGCACAACAAAAAACAGAAAATAAGCGTCACGGAAAAGTTTATGTTTCCGTGACGCATTTTTAATTTATAAATGCTGTGACGGTATTTCAGTAATGCGCATTTGTAATATTCCCTTTCGTCTGATAATATGATGTAAAATTGATTTTTATATTGAAATAGGAGAAATGCGAAAATCCATAAATTAAAGATTTTCGCATAACAGAATTGTGCCACAGGCGTCACAATTCTGAATTTATCGCAGAACTGAATAAATTCAGTCCGCGATTCTTCCGGCATTAAAATGCCTACAGAATAGGAGAATGTTATGAAATATATTGACCTGCACTGTGATACGCTCACAGAGTTAAAAGAAGGGGAAACGCTAGTCCGGAATCATAAAAATGTAGATTTAAAATCCTTGAAAAAGGGCGGGTGTGTGATTCAGTGTGCATCCATTTTTATTCCGACAGGGACGTATACGGGAGTGGACAGAAAAGAAGCCATACAGACAGAGTATGACCGTGTAGTTTCCGTTTATAAACGCGAATTAAATGCCAACCCAAAAGAACTGTACAGGGTTCTGACCCGGCGGGATATACCGGATATCCGGCAGAACGATAAAATGCAGGATGTAGGCACGGGTATACTGCTTACGATTGAGGATGGCGGCGTTATGGGCGGAGAAATGCAGAAATTATACCGTGCGTATGAAGACGGTGTACGCCTTGTAACCCTGACATGGAATCATGAAAATGAAATCGGGTACCCAAACAGCACAGACCGGGATATCATGCAGAAGGGCTTAAAACCGTTTGGATTTGAAGTGCTTGAAGAAATGAACCGGCTCGGCATGGTAATTGATGTATCGCATTTATCGGACGGCGGATTTTTAAATGTGGCGGAGTTTGCAAAAAAGACAGGCATGCCGTTTGTAGCATCCCATTCCAATGCACGCGCCATAACGGCGCACCCACGCAATCTGCCTGATATGTATATAAGGAAGCTTTCGGAAGCGGGCGGCGTTATGGGCTTGAATTTTGCATCGCATTTTCTTTCGGATACACAGCCGCCGGACGGTGAAAGCCGTATCTGCGATATGGTTACACACATTCTGCATATCCGCAAAATTGCAGGCAGTGAGGTGCTGGCAATCGGTTCGGATTTTGACGGGGTGGAGAGCCGGATGGAAATTGACAGTCCTGCCAAAATGGTCATGCTGTATGAAACACTTCATCAGACAGGGCTTTCGGAGGATGAACTGGAAAAAATATTTTACAAAAATGCACAAAGAGTATTGACCGCTGTTTTACGATAATCCCGGTTTTATAATTTTTTTTATTTTTTTCCGCTAAATTAATAATTATCCCGGCAGATTTATGGTATGATTATATATATGTGGTATTGGGGTTAAAAGTCCCCAAACGATGATTTTTACGGATTATGTGCTAGAACGAAGATTGGAAAGTGGATGGTCATGAGTAGAGTAATTGGAATTGACTTAGGGACAACAAATAGCTGCGTTGCAGTGCTGGAGGGCGATGTGCCGACAGTGATTGCCAATAAGGAAGGATACCGGACAACACCGTCTGTTGTGGCTTTTGCAAAAGACAAGACGATGCTTGTGGGAGATCCGGCAAGAAGGCAGGCAGCTGTCAATGCAGAGCGGACAATTTTTTCCATTAAACGTCATATGGGATCGGATTACAGAAAAAAGATTGACGGAAAAGCATATTCGCCGCAGGAAATATCTGCTTTTATTTTAATGAAGCTGAAAAAAGACGCAGAAGATTTTCTGGGGGATACGGTCACAGATGCCGTGATTACCGTACCGGCGTATTTTAACGATGCACAGCGGCAGGCGACTAAAGATGCGGGACGGATTGCTGGGTTAAATGTACTGCGTATCATCAATGAGCCGACTTCTGCAGCATTGGCATATGGTCTTGACAACGGACAGGCACAGAAAATTCTTGTCTATGATCTGGGCGGCGGCACATTCGATGTGTCCATTATTGAAATCGGCGACCATGTGATTGAAGTACTTGCAACGTCCGGTGACAATCATCTGGGCGGTGATGATTTTGATGAGCGCATTGTGCAGTATCTTGTGGAGCAGTTTAAAAAGACGGAGGGAATTAACCTGTCTAAGGATACGGCAGCGCTTCAGCGGTTAAAAGAAGAAGCGGAAAAAGCGAAAAAGGAGCTGTCATCCTGTATGACAACGAATATTAACCTGCCGTTTCTTGCGATGGCAAAAGACGGACCACATCATATGGATATCCAGCTTTCCCGCAGTAAATTTGAAGAACTGACCAAAGATTTGATTGAGCGGACGGTGATTCCGGTTGAAAATGCAATCCACGATGCAGGGCTTACAAAGTCACAGATTGATATGGTATTGCTGGTAGGCGGTTCAACAAGAATCCCGGCAGTGCAGGATAAAGTGCGGACCTTGATGGGCAAAGAGCCTTCAAGAAATGTTAATCCGGACGAATGTGTGGCAATCGGTGCGGCAGTCCAGGCAGGAAAGCTGGGCGGACAGCTTATGGCGGGTTCTGCGGCTTCTGAGATGATTTTAATGGATGTAACGCCGCTGTCGCTTTCAATTGAAACGGTAGGCGGTGTGTCAAGCCGTCTGATTGAGCGTAATACAACGATTCCTACAAGACACAGCCAGATATTTACGACTGCGGGCAATTTTCAGACAAGTGTAGATATCAAAGTGTTTCAAGGTGAGAGAAAATTTACAAGGGATAATAAACTGCTGGGGAATTTCCGCCTTTCGGGTATTAAGCGGGCGATGGCGGGTACACCGCAGATTGAAGTGACCTTTGATATTGATGCCAACGGCATTGTCAATGTATCGGCAAAGGATTTAGGCACGGGTCATGAACAGTCCATTACGATTACGTCCAGCTCCAATTTGTCCGAGGAGGAGATTGAGCGCGCAAAATGGGAAGCCCAGATGTACGGAAGACAGGATGAAGCAAAGACACAGCTGCTTGCGGTACGTCAGGAGGCAGTGCAGTTTGCAGGACAGGCGCAGGCAGAATTGGACAGCCATAAAAAAGAGTGGGAACGCAGTAAGAAAAAGGCGGTTAAAGAAATCCTCGGTAAGCTGAAACGTACTTTATATAAAGTGCCGCCGGAAAAGATTACGGCGGATTCTGCCGCAGTTATCCGTGATTTGCAGGAAGAACTGCAGCGGGCATTAAACAGCTAGGACATTCCTGCACTTTCTAAAAATCTATAAAAATGCAGAACCGGGACAAAACAGACAGTTGAAAACATAACCTTGTATATGGTATGATGAAGTGTCAGATAGAAAGTGGAAATGCCGCATTGTGTGGCGGAATGGAGAGAAAATGGCTGGTTCTACATATGGAAACAGATTTAAGATTATGACATGGGGCGAATCCCATGGAGAAGCGTTAGGCGTTGTAGTGGACGGCTGCCCGGCGGGTTTAGAGCTTTGTGAGGAAGATATCCAGAAATTTCTCGATCGAAGAAAACCGGGACAGTCTAAATTTACGACACCCCGCAAAGAAGCTGATAAAGTAAAGATTCTGTCGGGCGTTTTTGAAGGGAAAACGACAGGAACATCGATATCCATGGTAGTATTTAATACCAATCAGCGTTCAGGCGATTATTCGGAGATTGCAGGATACTACAGACCGGGACATGCCGATTATACATTTGATGCAAAATACGGATTCAGGGATTACCGCGGCGGCGGAAGAAGTTCCGCAAGAGAAACGATTGGCAGGGTCGCAGCGGGTGCGATTGCGTTAAAGATACTGGAAAGCCTTGGGATTACCCTGCACGCTTACGCAAAGGAAATCGGCGGAATTGCGATTGACTATGAAAAGTTTGATCTGCAGGCAGCACGCGAAAATGCATTTACAATGCCGGATAAGGAAGCGGCAGCAAAGGTTGAAGCGTATGCCACGCAAAAGATACAGGAGGGCGATTCAATCGGCGGTATCATTGAGTGTGTGGTTGAGGGTATGATGCCGGGAATCGGTGAACCGGTATTTGACAAGCTGGACGCTTCTCTTGGAAAAGCAATGCTTTCAATCGGTGCGGTTAAAGGCTTTGAAATTGGAAGTGGCTTTGAAGCGGCAAAGATGACCGGCAGTGAGAATAACGACAGCTTTGTGATGAAGGACGGAAAACTTACAAAAAAAACCAACCACGCAGGCGGCGTTTTAGGCGGCATGAGTGACGGCAGCAACATTGTATTCCGTGCTGCGGTTAAGCCGACACCGTCTATTTCGGCAGTGCAGGATACGGTCAATAAGGATGGTGAAAATATTGAAATTTCCATTAAGGGCAGACATGACCCGATGATTGTGCCACGTGCCGTAGTCGTTGTGGAAGCAATGACGGCACTCACACTCGTGGATCTGATTTTTGAAAATATGACGGCAAGATTGGATGGAATCTGTGCCTTTTATAATAGAAGCAAGTAAGAAAGAGGAAAGAGATGTATCGTTTATTAAAAACAGACGGGCGTGCAAAACGCGGTGAATTACAGACCGTGCATGGAACAATCCAGACACCTGTATTTATGAATGTCGGAACAGTAGCAGCCATTAAGGGTGCCGTATCGACAATGGATTTAAAGGAAATCGGAACACAGGTGGAATTGTCAAACACATATCATCTGCATGTACGTACCGGGGACAAACTGATTAAGGAGATGGGCGGTCTGCATAAGTTTATGAACTGGGACAGACCGATTCTGACCGATTCGGGTGGATTTCAGGTGTTCTCCCTTGCAGGGCTTAGAAAGATTAAAGAAGAAGGCGTAACTTTCCAGTCCCACATTGATGGCAGAAAGATTTTTATGGGTCCGGAAGAAAGTATGCAGATTCAGTCTAACTTAGGTTCTACAATTGCCATGGCATTTGATGAATGTGCACCGGCGAAGGCAGAACGCGATTATGTGGAAAAGTCTGTTGCCCGTACAACGCGCTGGCTGGCACGCTGTAAAAAAGAAATGCAACGCTTGAATTCCCTGCCGGATACCGTTAATCCAAACCAGCTTTTATTTGGTATCAATCAGGGTGCAGTTTATGCTGATATCCGTATTGATCATGCAAAACGTATTTCGGAACTGGATTTGCCGGGCTATGCAGTCGGCGGACTTGCAGTCGGTGAAACCCATGAAGAAATGTACCACATACTCGATGAAACCGTTCCATATCTGCCACAGAACAAGCCGACTTACCTGATGGGTGTCGGTACACCGGCAAATATTCTGGAAGCGGTAGACAGAGGGATTGACTTCTTTGACTGTGTATATCCGTCCAGAAACGGAAGACACGGGCATGTGTATACAAAGTTTGGTAAAATCAACCTTTTTAACGCACAGTACGAAAAGGACGACAGACCGATTGAAGAAGGCTGTCAGTGTCCGGTCTGCAAAAACTATACGAGAGCATATGTACGCCATCTTTTAAAGGCAAAAGAAATGCTTGGTATGCGTTTCTGTGTACTGCATAATCTGTACTTCTACAATCATTTAATGGAAGATATCCGGGGAGCGATTGAAGAAGGAAGATACAGTGTCTTTAAGAAAGAACGTCTGGAAATGTTAAAGACCTATGACAAAAAGTAAAAAATTATAAACAAAATGTTTTTTAGTGGACAGAAAGAATAAATTCCGCTATTATAGAGTGTATGTGTCAGGGACACGTATGTTATTACATTTGAAAGTATATTTTAGGAGGCAAATTAAAATGGGTTCAATTGGAATTATCGTTATTTATGTCGTTGCATTAGGACTGATGATGTATTTTCTTGCAATTAAGCCACAGAAGAAACAGCAGAAGGCACAGCAGCAGTTAATGGATTCAATCGAAATCGGCGATTATGTATTAACAACAAGCGGTTTCTACGGCGTAATTATGGATATTACAGATGATGATGTTATTGTAGAATTCGGTAACAACAAAAACTGCCGTATCTCCATGCAGAAGAAAGCAATTGCACAGGTAGAAAAGGCAAAGAGTTCGGAAGAATAAGTAATGAAAGCACAGACACCGGAGCGGAAAGCATCAATTCCCGCTTCGGTGTCTTTTGTTATTTATTTATCAGGCATTACATATTGAAAAATACATAAAAATACGTTATGATAATAAACAATAACCTTTTTCATACATAAATATGAAGGTGGAGAAGTATTCAGGGGCGGCAGGTACGGGTAGAACCTTCCGGATTCCTGTAAGAAAAGAGAAAGACAGGTGGTAGTAGCATGGATTGTAAAATAACATTAATTCCGGGAGACGGAATCGGACCGGAAATCGTAAGAGAGGCCGTAAAGGTATTAGATGCTGTGGGAAAGAAGTATGAGCATCATTTTACCTATGAAAAGATTTTAATGGGCGGTTGTTCCATTGATGCATACGGTGTGCCACTTACAGATGAGGCAATTGCTGTAGCAAAGGCATCCGATGCCGTATTACTGGGGGCAGTCGGCGGCAATGTCGGCAACTCCAAGTGGTATGACGTTGCTCCGAATTTAAGACCGGAGGCAGGACTGTTAAAGATTCGTAAGGAACTGGAATTGTTTGCCAATATTCGTCCTGCATATTTATACAATGAATTAAAAGATGCGTGTCCGTTAAAGCAGGAAGTAATCGGGGACGGATTTGACATGGTTATCATGAGAGAATTAACCGGCGGACTGTATTTTGGTGAACGACACACAGAAGAAGTAAACGGTGTCGTAACAGCAACCGATACGCTCACTTATAATGAAGAAGAAATCAGAAGAATTGCCATTAAAGGCTTTGAAATTGCCATGAAGCGCAGAAAGAAGCTGACAAGCGTGGATAAGGCAAATGTTCTTGATTCTTCAAGACTTTGGAGAAAGGTCGTAAAGGAAGTTGCAAAGGATTATCCGGAAGTTGAAGTAAGCGATATGCTTGTAGACAACTGTGCAATGCAGCTGGTTATGAATCCGGGACAGTTTGATGTGATTTTAACAGAGAATATGTTTGGTGATATTTTATCCGATGAAGCCAGCATGATTACCGGTTCAATCGGTATGTTATCCAGTGCCAGCTTAGGAAAGACAAAACTCGGCTTATATGAACCAAGCCACGGTTCTGCACCGGATATTGCAGGCAAAGACATTGCCAATCCGATTGCCACCATTTTAAGTGCGGCAATGATGCTTCGCTACTCACTGGATTTAGATAAGGAAGCAGATGCCATTGAAGCGGCAGTAGCACAGGTATTAAAGGAAGGCTACAGAACCGTGGACATTATGGCAGACGGCATGCAGCAGTGCTCAACAACAAAGATGGGCGATTTAATCGCAGAACGTGTTTAAGATACGGATATAAAAAAGTAAAATCTGTTATGAAGCCGGAATCCCGTTTGTGCAGATACAGCGGGATTTCAGGCTTTCATGTTTAGAATAAAAAGAAAAGAAACGGAGAACAGTCATGAAAAGTGATAACGTTAAAAAAGGAATGCAGCAGGCACCACACCGCTCGCTGTTTAACGCATTAGGCTTTACAAAGGAAGAAATGGATAAACCGCTCGTTGGTATTGTAAGCTCTTACAATGAAATTGTACCGGGACACATGAATCTGGATAAGATTGTAAATGCCGTAAAATTAGGTGTTGCAGAAGCAGGCGGTGTACCGGTTGTATTTCCGGCAATCGCAGTCTGTGACGGTATTGCAATGGGACATATCGGCATGAAATATTCTCTTGTAACAAGAGATCTGATTGCGGATTCCACAGAATGTATGGCACTGGCACATCAGTTTGATGCACTTGTTATGGTGCCAAACTGCGATAAGAATGTACCGGGACTTTTAATGGCAGCAGCAAGAGTGAATGTGCCGACTGTATTTGTCAGCGGCGGTCCGATGCTTGCAGGTCATGTAAAGGGTAAAAAGAGAAGTCTTTCATCCATGTTTGAAGCAGTCGGTTCTTATGCAGCCGGTTCAATGACGGAAGACGATGTACGTGAATTTGAAGAAAAAGTATGTCCGACATGCGGTTCATGCTCCGGCATGTATACGGCAAACTCCATGAACTGTCTGACAGAAGCACTGGGTATGGGACTTCGCGGCAACGGTACAATCCCGGCAGTATATTCTGAAAGAATCAAGCTGGCAAAACATGCCGGTATGGCAGTGATGGATATGTACCGCAAGAATATCCGTCCAAGAGATATTATGACAAAAGAAGCAATCATGAATGCACTGACAGTTGATATGGCATTAGGCTGTTCTACCAACAGTATGTTACATCTTCCTGCCATTGCACATGAAATCGGCTTTGATTTTGATATTAAATTTGCAAATCCAATCAGCGAAAAGACACCGAACCTGTGCCATTTAGCACCGGCAGGTCCTACTTATATGGAAGATTTAAATGAAGCGGGCGGCGTATATGCGGTTATGAAGGAACTGGCTGATGCAGGACTTCTGAATACTGACTGCATGACCGTAACAGGAAAGACGGTCGGAGAAAATATTAAAAATGCGGTAAACTTAAATCCGGAAGTCATAAGACCGTTAGATAACCCATATAGTAAGACAGGCGGACTTGCGGTATTGAGCGGAAATCTTGCACCGGACGGCAGTGTTGTAAAGCGTTCAGCCGTTGTAGATGAAATGATGGTTCATGAAGGTCCGGCAAGAGTCTTTGACTGTGAAGAAGATGCGATTGCGGCAATTAAGGGCGGCAGGATTGTAGCAGGCGATGTCGTTGTAATCCGCTATGAAGGACCAAAGGGTGGTCCGGGTATGAGAGAAATGTTAAATCCGACTTCTGCAATTGCAGGCATGGGCTTAGGATCAAGTGTTGCACTGATTACAGACGGACGTTTCTCTGGTGCAAGCCGCGGTGCTTCTATCGGACACGTTTCACCGGAAGCAGCAGTCGGCGGACCGATTGCACTCGTAGAAGAAGGCGATATCATCAAGATTAACATTCCTGCATTAACACTGGAACTGGCAGTATCTGATGAAGAACTTGCAGCAAGAAAGGCAAAATGGCAGCCACGTGAACCAAAGGTTACAACAGGCTACTTAAAGAGATATGCTTCATTAGTAACCTCAGGAAACAGAGGGGCTGTTCTTCAGGTACCGGAAAATGAACAGTAATAAAAAGGTGCTTACAGAGGGCTGTTTGTTTTAAAATGCAATTAAACATCCCAGACGGCAGATGGAAAATCTGCGTTAGCGGATTTTTCACCGCCGCTTTGCGGCAAAGCTGTTTAAGAGTGGGTAATAGTATGAAAATTGAATATAAAGGAAGGAAAGATACATGAAGTTAAATGGCTCAGAAATCATTGTAGAATGTTTAAAAGAACAAAATGTGGATACAATTTTTGGTTATCCAGGCGGCGCAATTCTGAATGTATACGATGCGTTATACAAACATTCAGATGAGATTACACATATTCTGACATCTCATGAACAGGGTGCTTCCCATGCAGCAGACGGTTATGCAAGAGCAACGGGAAAGGTTGGCGTATGTTTTGCAACATCCGGTCCGGGTGCGACAAACCTCGTAACGGGAATTGCCACAGCATATATGGATTCGATTCCGGTTGTTGCAATTACCTGTAATGTAACCGTTCCGCTGTTAGGTAAGGACAGCTTTCAGGAAATCGATATTGCAGGTGTGACAATGCCGATTACAAAGCATAACTTTATTGTTAAAGACGTAACAAAACTGGCAGACGTTATCCGTGCGGCGTTCCGGATTGCAAAGGAAGGCAGACCGGGTCCTGTTTTAATTGATGTAACAAAGGATGTAACGGCAGCAGAATGTGATTATATCAAGGAAACACCGAAGACAATTGAACGTCAGACAGATACGATTAAAGAAGAAGATGTGGAACGTGCCGTTGAAATGATTAAGGCATCAAAGCGTCCATACGTTTTTGTCGGCGGTGGTGTCATTGCTTCGGATGCTTCTGATGAGCTGGCGAGATTTGTAAAGAAGATTGATGCGCCGGTTGCAGATTCCCTGATGGGCAAAGGCGCATTTGACGGAACAGACCCGCATTATACAGGGATGCTTGGTATGCATGGTACAAAGACGTCTAACTTCGGAGTATCTGAATGTGACCTGCTGATTGCCATTGGTGCGAGATTCTCAGACCGTGTAACCGGTAATGCAAATAAATTTGCAAAAAATGCAAAGATTCTTCACTTTGATATCGATGCAGCAGAGATTAATAAGAATATCCATTCTGATGCAAGCGTTGTCGGTGATGCCCTTGAAATCTTAAAACGTGTCAATGCAAAGTTAGAACAGCAGGACAGACATGAGTGGCTGGAACATATCCACGATTATGAGAAACAGTATCCGATGGCATATCGTAAGGACTGCTTAAACGGACCACTCATTATGGAAAAAATTTATGAGCTGACAAAGGGTGAAGCGATTATTTCAACTGATGTCGGACAGCATCAGATGTGGGCAGCACAGCATTACAAATATAAAAAGCCAAGAACGCTGCTTACATCAGGCGGTCTTGGTACAATGGGCTACGGACTTGGTGCGGCAATTGGAGCCAAGGTAGGCTGCAAGGATAAAACAGTCATCAACATTGCAGGTGATGGCTGCTTCAGAATGAATATGAACGAAGTGGCAACAGCAACCCGTTATAACATTCCGGTTATCGAGATTATTTTCAATAACCATGTACTCGGTATGGTACGCCAGTGGCAGGATTTATTCTACGGAAAACGCTATTCGGCAACTGTTTTGGATGATTGTGTGGATTTTGTCAAAGTGTCGGAAGGCATGGGGGCAAAGGGCTACCGTGTTCAGACAATTGAGGAATTTGAAGCAGCATTAAAGGATGCAATGGCATTAAATATTCCGTGTGTCATTGACTGTCTTATTGACAGAGAAGATAAAGTATTCCCGATGGTTTCACCGGGGGCGGCAATTTCAGAAGCATTTGACAGAAAAGATTTAGACAGAATGAACTCAGAAAAATAAAGAATTGAGTTGACAGGAACACATTAATGGAATAAAATGTCAGATAATAGTTTTAAAACTTGTAGGAGGAAAGAAAAGTGGCAAGAGTTTATAATTTTAGTGCAGGTCCGGCAGTATTACCGGAGGAAGTATTGAAGGAAGCAGCAGATGAAATGCTGGATTATCAGGGCTCAGGACAGTCTGTTATGGAGATGAGCCATCGTTCTAAAGTATACGATAACATCATCAAAGAAGCAGAAGCAGATTTAAGAGAACTGATGAATATCCCGGATAATTATAAGGTATTATTCTTACAGGGCGGTGCATCCCAGTTTTTCGCAGAAGTTCCGATGAACCTTATGAAGAATAAGAAAGCAGCTTACATTATCACAGGACAGTGGGCAAAGAAAGCTTATAAAGAAGCTCAGATTTACGGTGAAGCCGTTGCAGTTGCTTCATCTGAGGATAAGACATTCTCGTACATACCGGATTGTTCGGATCTGGATATTCCGGAAGATGCCGATTATGTTTACATTTGTGAAAACAATACAATTTATGGTACAAAATTCAAGACTCTTCCAAACACAAAGGGACATCTGCTTGTATCGGATGTTTCATCCTGTTTCTTATCTGAACCGATTGATGTAACAAAGTACGGCGTTGTATACGGCGGCGTTCAGAAGAACATCGGACCAGCCGGTGTGGTTATTGCAATTATCAGGGAAGACTTGATTACAGATGACGTATTACCGGGAACACCGACCATGTTAAAGTGGAAGACACAGGCAGATGCAGATTCTCTTTACAATACACCTCCTTGTTATAATATTTATATCTGCGGTAAGGTATTTAAGTGGATTAAGAAGATGGGCGGTTTAAGCGCCATGAAGGAACATAATGAAAAGAAAGCAAAGATTCTTTATGATTTCCTTGACGAGAGTAAGTTATTTAAGGGAACTGTTGTAAAAGAAGACCGTTCTTTAATGAATGTTCCTTTTGTAACCGGTGACAAGGAACTGGATGCAAAATTTGTTGAAGAAGCAACAAAAGCAGGCTTTGTAAACTTAAAGGGACACAGAACCGTTGGCGGTATGAGAGCATCTATTTACAATGCAATGCCAATCGAAGGGGTAGAAAAACTGGTTGAGTTTATGAAGAAGTTTGAAAAGGAGAATACAAAATAATGGTAAACGTACATTGCTTAAATAATATTGCCTCTGTAGGTCTTGACCTTTTTTCAGATGACTACAATATGGAGAGTTCTTATGAAGATGCACAGGCAGTTCTTGTAAGAAGTGCCAAAATGCATGATATGGAATTAAATGATCATTTACTTGCAATTGCAAGAGCCGGTGCAGGAGTCAATAATATTCCACTTGATAAATGTGCAGAAGCCGGTATTGTTGTATTTAATACACCAGGGGCGAATGCCAATGCCGTAAAAGAACAGGTGCTAGCAGCAATGCTGTTAGCTTCCCGTGATTTAATCGGCGGTAATCAGTGGGTTGCTGAAAATAAAGACAATGCAGATATTGCAAAAGCAACCGAAAAGGCAAAGAAAGCTTTTGCAGGACAGGAATTAAAGGGTAAGAAGCTTGGCGTTATCGGTCTTGGCGCAATCGGACAGCTTGTTGCCAATGCAGCCATTGCACTGGGTATGGATGTTTACGGTTATGATCCGTATCTTTCAGTCAATGCTGCTTGGAATCTTTCAAGCAAGGTTACGCATATTGTCAATGTAGAAGACATTTATAAAGAATGTAATTATATTACCATTCATGTTCCGGCATTAGACAGTACAAAGGGGATGATTAACAAAGCTGCATTTGATTTAATGCAGGATGGTACAATTATCGTCAACTGTGCAAGAGATGTTCTTGTCGATGAAACAGCAATCGGTGAGGCTTTAAAGTCCGGCAGGGTAAAGAAGTATGTAACAGACTTCCCGAATCCGACAACTGCCGGAATGGAAGGTGCAATTGTACTTCCACACCTTGGGGCTTCTACCGCAGAAGCAGAAGATAACTGTGCAGTGATGGCAGTCAAGGAATTGAGAAATTACATTGAAAACGGTAATATTATAAATTCTGTAAATTATCCTGCCTGTGATATGGGTGTCTGCACGACTACAGGACGAATTGCAGTCTGCCACAAAAATGTTCCGGCTGTTATCAGCAAGATTACAACGATTCTTGGCGATGCAGGTGTAAACATTGATGAAATGGCAAATAAGTCCAGAGGCGATTATGCATATTCTTTATTTGACGTTGACAAGAATGTAGATGACAGTGTTATTGATAAACTGGCTTCTATTGAAGGTATCATCAAAGTCAGAGTCGTAAAATAATAAATTCAGAGCTGTTTTCTAGAATTGGAGGAGAACAGCTCTTTTTTTGCTTTGATTTTAGAAATGTTTGTTTACTTAAACAAATGGGTACGGTATAATAATAAAAAAATACAAATGTGATAGTGGAGGAGTAAAATGAACAGCGGGATCAATCCAAAAGAAAATGATTATGAACTGGCTAAAGCGAATGCAGTTGCTATGAACTGCCATTGTCTGGTATGCAGTATTATGTCGGTGGCATATTTTGTGGAGTTTTTAAAGGGTGACAGGACACTGTTATATGTACTTGTAACAATTATTCTGGCAATGGCGCCGGTAGCAGGAGAATTTATTTCCTATAAAAAGATGCATGATACAAAGATGATTAAGCATTTCGTAGGAATTGGCTATGCAATTTTATATACATTTGTAATGTTTACAACCAATAATCACTTTACGTTTGTATATGTTATTCCCATGCTGATTGCTATTACGGTTTACAATGATTTTAAGTATTCGCTGCCGATTGAAGTCGGTATGGTGATTGTCAATGTCGTACAGCTGGTAATGTTTTTCCAGAAGGGCATTTACACCAAAGCAGATATAGCATCTGTGGAAATCCAGTTTTTTGTTATTGTATTGATTTGCGGTATTCAGCTGTATGTCTCAATTGTGGCAGAAAAGTTGAATCAGAAGAAGCTTGCAGAGTTGAAGGCAGAGCATGAAAAGACGGAAGAACTGCTGATGCGGATTATGGATACCTCCGATAAGATGACACAGCAGATCACAGTAAGTGTACAAAAGACAGCATCGCTTGGTGAAAGCATGCAGGCAATGAAAGAATCCATGGAAGAAGTCAATTCCGGTTCTAATGATACGGCAGAAGCAGTACAGAGCCAGTTAAACCAGACTGAAGAAATTCAGGCAATGGTAGAGCAGGTTGAAAAAGGCACAGAGAATATCATAGACAGTATGAATCAGAATAAAGAAGCCATTGCGCAGGGAAATGCAAATGTCGGTATTCTTGTAAAACAGGCAGAAGAAACGGTTGAATCCGGCAAAAAGGTGACAGAAGAACTTTCACAGCTGGATACATATATGAGCCAGATGAATTCAATTCTGGATATTATTAACAGTATTACGTCACAGACAAGTCTTCTGGCGTTAAATGCAAGCATTGAAGCAGCGAGAGCCGGAGATGCGGGACGTGGTTTTGCAGTTGTTGCTTCCGAGATTTCACAAATGGCACAGCAGACGAAAGATTCCACGGTGCAGATTTCGCAGCTGATTGAAAATGTATCCAATGCCATTCAGATGGTGGTTGAGGTCAGCGGCAGTATGATTTCCATGATTGAAAGCCAGAATGAAACCACTGAAAAGACAGCAGAAAGCTTTACGGTTATTGAAAAGAATTCGGACAATGTATACGGACATTCTAATGAACTGGCAGCCTATGTTACAAAGTTAGCCGATGCGAACAAGAAAATTGTGGACAGCATTTCTACCATTTCGGCAATTTCCGAAGAAGTGGCTGCCCATGCAAGTGATACGCTTTCCGCAACAGAAAGCAACAATGTGATTGTGGAAGAACTGGCAGCGTTAAGCGGACAGCTTGAAACACTGGCACAGGAATTAAAAGAACAGTAAAAAGGGGCAGGGGATGACCCCGGAAAAGAGGACATATGGCAGTAATCAGACCTTTTGAATGTGTACGTCCGCAGGCAGAAAAAGCAGAGCGGGTGGCAGCACTTCCGTATGATGTATACAACAGAGAAGAAGCGTGCAGGGAAGTTGCCCGCGAGCCGCTTTCATTTTTAAAAATAGACCGTGCGGAAACACAGTTTGACAGTTCGGTCGATACCTACGCACCGGAAGTTTATGCAAAGGCAAAAGAACTTTTGGAAAACGCTATTGCAGACGGTACATTTATCAAAGACAGCGAGCAGGCATATTATATTTATGAACTTACAATGGATGGCAGAGTGCAGACCGGACTTGTGGCATGTGCTTCAATTGATGACTACGAATCCAATGGCATTAAAAAACATGAAAATACAAGAGCTGATAAGGAATTAGACCGCATTACGCACGTGGATACCTGTAATGCGCAGACCGGTCCGATATTTTTAGCATACCGTGCCAATGCCGTGATTAACGGTGAGATTGATAAGGCAAAGAAAAATTCTTCTTTATATAATTTTGTATCGCCGGACGGGGTCCGTCATCAGGTATGGAAAATCAGCGAACCGCAGTCCGTTAAAGCAATCCGCGGTGCATTTGAAGGAATTTCATCTATATATATTGCAGATGGACATCACAGAGCCGCTTCAGCAGTTAAAGTCGGCTTAAAGCGCCGTGCCGAAAACCCACAGTATACGGGAAAAGAAGAATTTAATTATTTCCTGTCTGTGCTGTTTCCGGACGAGCAGTTAAAGATTCTGGACTATAACAGGGTGTTAAAGGATTTAAACGGTTATACCGAACAGGATTTTTTGGAAAAAGTTAAAGAAAAATTTACAGTTGAAGAAAGTGCTGTGCAGGTGCATCCGGACAAGCAGGGAACCTTTGGCATGTATCTGGGAAAGAAGTGGTATCGGCTGACGGCAAAGCCGGAAATCTTATCGGATGACCCGGTAGACGGTCTGGATGTGTCTGTTTTGCAAAATGCCCTGTTGTCGCCGGTACTTGGCATTAAAGACCCAAAGACCGATGCACGCATTGATTTTGTAGGCGGTATCCGTGGAATTGGAGAACTGGAAAGACGCTGCGAAACAGATTGTGTACTGGCATTTTCAATGTATCCGACATCAATTGCACAGCTTTTTGCCGTGGCAGATGCAGGACGGCTGATGCCGCCGAAGTCCACATGGTTTGAACCGAAGCTGCGCAGCGGACTGTTTATACATCAGATTTAAAAATATGGAGAAATGTGAAAAATCATAAATCACAATTTTTCACATAACTAATTGTGCCGCAGGCGTTACAATTAGATTTATCGCAGGACAAAATCAGTCATTTTGTCCGCGGTTCCTCCAGCATTAAAATGCCTGCGGAATTGGAGAAGAATATGATTCATCAAACTATGGAACTGGATATTGATTATGAGCGGGCGGGGATTTTACATAAGGGACAGAAAGCGACACTGACAACTTATATTAAGGAAATGTATCCGGGAATGCAGAAGCCGTTTCACAGACCAATGGTTTTAATCTGTCCGGGTGGCGGTTATGAACATCATTCGCCGCGGGAAGGGGAAGCCGTTGCAGTGAAACTACTCTCGCTTGGCATGAATGCGGCAATTTTAAGATACAGTCTGATTCCCGATGAATTTCCGTGTGCGCTGTACGAAGCGGCGTACGCTGTACGGTATCTGCGGGAACATGCTAAAGAATGGGACTGTGATCCGGATAAAATTATTATCGCCGGTTTTTCGGCGGGGGGACATGTAGCGGCAAGTCTTGGAACAATGTGGAACAGCAAAGAGCTGGAAGGATTTGTCAAAGAGTACCTGCATACAGAGCCGGAAATGATAAAGCCGGATGGCATGCTGCTTGGATATCCGGTGATTACATCCGGGGAGAAAGCTCACAGAAAATCATTTGAAAGACTGCTTGGGACACGTTATGAGCAGCTGTTTGAGAGTGTATCACTGGAAGAACGTGTAACGAAAGACACACCGCAGACCTTTTTATGGCATACAGTCACAGACGGTGCTGTACCGGTAGAAAATTCCATGCTGTTTGCACAGGCATTGCAAAAAGAACATATTGGATTTGAATTGCACCTTTTTCCACACGGTAATCACGGACTTGGACTTGGAACGCGGGAAACAGATACCGCAGACGGAACACATTTCCAGCCGGAAGTATCCGTCTGGCCGGAATTATTTGCAACGTGGGTGGAAAATTTATAAAAAAAAGAATGGAGATAATGTGAATAATCTTTAAAACGAAGATTTTTCACACAGCTATTTTGTGCCGCAGGCGCCACAAAATAGCTCTTATCGCAGAGTCCAATCTGACATTGGACCTGCGATTCCTCCGGCATTAAAATGCCTGCGGAATGGAGATTAGTATGAATCGGTTATATCAATTCATGAACTGGCCTGAGATTGAAGGACTGGTATATTCAGAGTGCAGTCATCCGATGGAGCTGCTCGGTGCGCATATGTGCAGGGATGGTATGCTGGTACAGGTTTTCCGTCCCGATGCGGTCGAGGCAGAGATTCATATTGCGGGGAGAAAAAAAGCGTACGCTTGTGAAAAGGTTGACGAATCAGGCTATTTTGCGGTCTGTATTCCGATAAAGAAACAGACTGCCTATACTGTCTGTATTGAAGATATCAAAGGACAGAAAAAAGAATATATAGACCCTTATGCGTGCGGCACGGCTTTAACGGCAGAGCAGCACAAAAAACTTGCGGCAGGCGATGACTGGGAAGCATACCGGCTTTTTGGCGCGCATGAGCGCACTGTGGGCGGAATCCGCGGCGTTTGCTTTGCTGTATGGGCACCCAATGCACAGCGTGTCAGTGTGGTAGGTGATTTTAATCACTGGGACGGACGGATTTTTCCGATGGAAAAACATGAGGACAGTGGTATCTTTGAACTGTTTATACCTGAAATGAAGGCAGGTACAGCCTATAAATATGAAATTAAATTTAAAGGCGGCAATATTGCGGTAAAGACAGACCCGTACTGCAGACAGTGCGACGCCGGTCAGGGCTTTGCATCGGTTGTGTATGCAGATATTCCGTTTGCATGGGAAGATGGTGCATGGCAGAAGGCGGAAGAAAACCGGGATATAGAAAAAGAACCGGCTGCCATTTATGAAATATCACCGGAAACCTGTCGCCAGATTAAAGAACCGGAGCAGTTCGCGGCACAGATTGCAAAACTTGGATACACACATATTGAACTGCAGGCGGCAGCGCAGTATGACAGCAGACGCAGAAATCTCCGGGAAACAGCAGGCTATTTCGCACCTGCGGATATTTTTGGTACGCCGGATGACTTGAAGCGCCTTGTCAATGCAATGCACAAAGAAAATATCGGTGTTATTGCAGACTGGAATGCTGCATTTATGGGAAATCTTCCATCAGGGCTTACGTGGTTTGACGGAACGAACCTTTATGAGAGCAGTGCATTCTGCCTGACACCGGATGCAGATGTGGCGGTATCCTCATTCCAATATGGAAAGCCACAGGTAAAAATGTTTTTAATTTCCAATGCAATCATGTGGATAAAGGAGTATCATATAGATGGGCTTTTTGTAGATGAAGTGGCAAGTGCGCTGTACTTAGACTATGGCCGCGCACCGGGCGAGTGGATTCCGAATCTTTACGGTGAAAATGAAAATCTCGATGCGGTTGCATTTTTCAAACAGCTAAAAAAAGTGCTGATAAAAGAAAAATGTCCGGCGGTTCTGATTGCGCAGGATTCCAGTACGTGGGGCAGGGTGACCGGCAGCCATGAAGATGCACTGGGGTTTGATTTTAAATGGAACCACGGCTGGAAAAATGATTTTGATAAATTTATGCAGAGTGACCCGCTTTTCAGAAAGGGTGTATATCAGAAACTGACAGATAATATGCTGTATTTTTACAGTGAATTTTTTATACAGGAACTACATATAACCGAACAGGAACTGCCGGGCAGCAATGATGGGGAAAAACATGCCAATATGCGTCTTGCAACGGCATATCAGTATTGTTATCCAGGTAAAAAGCGGACGGCGGAAAACTGTACCGGCACATTGCCGCAAAGCTTTATGGAAGCATTAAATGCATTTTATAAGGCGCATCCTGCATTATATACCGCAGATTATGAACCGGAGGGCTTTGCATGGACAGATACGCAGGATGAACAGGAAACGGTGCTGGCATTTGTGCGCCGGAGTATGGTATCAGACAGTACATCGCAGGATGTGTTGGTGAAGCATCCGGCAGACGGTCAAAAACAGATAAATTCCGGCGAACAGCTGTTAGTAATTGCAAATTTCACACCGGTTGTCCGTAAGGATTTCCGTATGGGTGTTTTAGAGCCGGGTAAATATAAGGAAATTTTTAATACAGATGCAGCACATTTCGGTGGACAAAACATTTTAAATGAACAGCAGCTGTCTTCGGAAAAGGTGGAAAGAAACGGCTGTGAAAATTCTATTGTACTGGATTTACCGCCGCTGGCACTAACCGTTTATGCGTATGAACCGTTTACAAAACTGGAACTGGAAGAAATCCGAATCCGGGAAGAAGCTGAACTTGCGGCAAAGGCAGCACAGGAACAGGCATGGCAGGCAGAACAGTTAAAAGTAAAAGCAGAAGAAGAAGCACAGGCTGCCCTTGAAGCGCAAAAACAGGCTGAACTTGCGGCAAAGGCGGCACAGCAGGCGTGCGAAGAAGCCGAAAAACAGGCACAGGAGGCAGAAGCTGCCAAGTTAAAAATCGAGCAGGAAACCAAAAAGAAGCTTGCGGCTTTAAAGCGCCGGAAATAAGTAGCCCGGGATAAAATGCCCCAACAGGCGCAAAAGCTGAAAAACACAAAAAAGAAAACAAAAAACGGAGGAAATCATGAATTATTTTGTCGCACTTAGTTCGACACAGGATACGGCAGAACAAATTGAGTTTTTCTTTTCAAAGGCAAATCTGGTTGCGCTGTTTAATAAACTGTGCAATTGGAGTGTCAGTCTGGCAGGAAAAATCATTATGGCACTGATTGTCTGGCAGATTGGAAAACGTCTGATCATCTGGATGGTTAAAATTATTGTAAAAGCACTCGGAAAAAGTGATTTAGATGTCGGCGTAGCCAGATTTATCGGTTCAATTACAAAGTTTGCAGGATATGCCATTCTGATACTGATAGTAGTAGGAATACTGGGAATTCCGACAGCCTCGCTGATTACGGTATTCGGTTCGGCGGCACTGGCAGTCGGTATGTCCTTACAGGGCAGTCTGTCAAACTTCGCGGGTGGAATTTTACTTTTGATATTTAAGCCGTTTAAAATCGGCGATTATATCATATCGGGAAGCTGTGAAGGAACGGTTGTGTCCATTGAGCTTTTATACACCAAACTGCATACAATTGATAACAAGATTATCATGATGCCAAACGGCACCCTGTCCAACTCGAATATTATCAATGTCGGTGCGGAAGAAGTGCGAAGACTGGATATCCAGATTGGCGTGGGATATCAGACGGATTTATCCAAGGCAAAGGCACTGCTGATGGAATGCTTAAACCGCAAGGAAGAAATCATCAAAGACAAAGATGTCCGCGTTATTGTAAAGAGTCTGGACGAGAGCTGTATTACACTCGAAACCAGAGCGTGGGTTGCCAATGACAAATATTGGGATACCCGCTTTGAACTGTTAGAAGAATACAAAAAGATATTTGATGAAAACGGCATTGAAATTCCGTTTAACCAGTTAGACGTACATATTACAAAGTAAATATAAAAAGATACAGACTAAAAGAGCTGTCACATGAAAATGTGGCGGCTCTTTTTAGTGCGCCTTGCGGCGCACGCCGCTAATGTGAATTTCTTTCATATTTTTTACGCAGATTTTACAAACTTTGGACACATTTAATGGATAAACTATCCAACATAAGGAAATGCATTTTTGAAAAAACAAAGGGAGGGATGCACATGGCAATCGAAGTATTTAACCGATATGAGAAAAAATACATGTTAAATGCCATACAGTACGAAAAACTGACACAGGCAATCAGTGAATATATGGTTGTGGATGCGTATAACCGCGATAAGCCGTTCTATGAAATCAGCAACATTTATTATGATACACCGGATAATGCATTAATCCGGGCATCGATTGAAGGACCGGTGTATAAAGAAAAGCTCCGCATGAGAAGCTATGGAACACCAAAGGAAACAGATCATGTCTTTGTTGAAATTAAAAAGAAGTACAAAGGCATTGTCAACAAGCGGCGTACGATTATGCCGTTAAATGAAGCCTATGACTATTTAAACCATCATCGGGTGCCGGATATGGAAAATCCGCAGATGAACCGGCAGGTATTCCGGGAAATCGACTATTTCTGCCATACCCGCAATTTAGTGCCGAAGGTTTATTTATCCTATGAACGGCGGGCGTATTTTGAAAAAAATGACGGGGATTTCCGTGTTACATTTGATAAAAATATCACAACCCGCAGGGAAGATGTCCGGTTAGAGAGCGGAAGCTATGGACAGCAGCTTTTACCGGAAAATACGTACCTGATGGAAATTAAAATCAACAGGGCAGTGCCGCTGTGGTTTGCAAAAATTTTGTCGGAGCTTGAAATTTATCCCATATCTTTTTCAAAATATGGAACAGAATATAAAAAATATGTTATGGAAAATCAAAGAATGAATGGAGGAGAAACATTATGTTTGAATCAATATTTACAAGTACAGCGCAGGATACAATCAGCATTGGTCCAGCCATGTTAGGGCTTCTTACGGCACTCGTGTTAGGACTTTTAATTGGCATCGCCTATATGACTGCCTGCAAAAAGGACGGTTACAACAAAAACTTTATCATCGGTCTGGTACTGCTTCCGGCGATTGTGTCTGTTGTTATCTTTTTAATCGGCAGTAATGTGGCAAGAGCATTTTCAATGGCAGGCGCATTTGCACTGGTTCGTTTCAGAAGTGCACCGGGAAATGCAAAAGATATTGCAGTTGTATTTTTTACGATGGCAGCAGGACTTGCCTGTGGACTCGGATATGTCGCATTTGCAGCCATATTTGCAGTTGTGATTATACTTGTTTTAATCGTACTTTCTGTATCAAACTTCGGCGATATGGCATCCGGAAACCGCCAGTTAAAGATTACAATCCCGGAAAATTTAAACTATACCGATGCGTTTAACGAAGTTTTTGACAGCTATACCACAAACAGCCAGCTTCGCAAAGTAAAGACAACCAACATGGGAACCCTGTTTGAACTTACATACACGGTCGCATTAAAAAAAGATGCCAATGAGAAGAATTTTATTGATGCACTGCGTGTAAAAAACGGCAATTTAAATATTGTGCTTGGCATTCCTGAAACGGAAAGCACGAATTTAAACTAAGCTGTGAAGATATTGCCATGAAAGTCTGGCAGAAGTATTTAAGTCAAGTCAGAAGAAATTCAAATCACAAAAATAATAAAACAAAAAGGATATAAAGCAGTCCCACAAATGCCGCTATAGGCAGGAATGTCTTTGTATCCTTATTTTTATGGAAAAATGTGGACACCATTAAGCGATGTGATACGCACGGCAAAGGGCATATCAATCGAGAAATTTTCAAAAAACACTTGTATTATTGGCTCAATTATTATATTATAAACACATATACGAAAGGGACGTGAGGAAAATGATAGATAATAACACACAATTTTTTAAAACACAGCCAGACAAGGCAATTTCAGTAGAAGGAATTTTAGAGCAGGTATATCGTGCTTTGAAGGAAAAGGGTTACAATCCGGTGAATCAGATTGTGGGATACATTATGTCAGGAGATCCTACCTATATTACAAGCCATAACAATGCAAGAAGCCTGATTATGAAGGTAGAACGCGATGAGCTTGTTGAAGAAGTGATTAAATATTTCATCGAAGGAAAAGGCTTATAATATGAGAATCATCGGACTGGATTATGGTACGAAGACAGTAGGTGTTGCAATCAGTGATGCACTCGGCATTACAGCACAGGGCTTAGAAACCATTACGCGCAAAGAAGCGAATAAGTTACGAAAGACACTTGCCCGGATAGAGGCAATCATTGAAGAATATGAAGTAGAGCAGATTGTTTTAGGATTCCCAAAGAATATGGATAATTCTGTTGGAGAGCGTGCGCAGGATTGTCAGAATTTTGCAGAAATGTTAGAAAGAAGAACGGGACTGCCGGTCGTATTATGGGATGAACGCCTGACTACGGTATCGGCAGATAAAGTATTGATGGAAAGCGGTGTACGCAGAGAGAACCGTAAAGCTGTAATCGATAAGATTGCGGCAGTATTTATCTTACAGGGATATTTAGATTACAAAGCAAATGGCAACTAAGCGTGTGAGCATGGCAGTTTTGGAAAGTCTTCCGGAACTGCCATCAAAACTATTGGTTTGTCCCTTTTACCCTGTCGTATAGAATCTCAGAATCAGGAATGGAGAAGAACATGGAAAAGCTTACCTTTGTAACGGAAGACCAGGAAAGTGTAGATTTTTACATTATAGAGGAAACGAGAGTCAATGGTATCAATTATCTTTTAGTCACCGAATCTGAAGACGAAGAAGATGAAGAAGCGGAAGCTTATATTTTAAAAGACACATCAAAGGCAGAAGATACAGAAGCGGTTTATGAATTTGTTGAATCGGAAGAAGAACTGGATGCAGTCAGCCGCATTTTTGCCGAGTTACTGGAAGATATGGATTTAGAATAGTTTTAGAGGTGTTAAATGAAGAAAGAATATGTAGGTTCTGTTAAGATTATCCCACTGGGTGGTCTTGACAAGATTGGTATGAACATTACTGCCATACAATACGATGACAGTATTATTGTAGTGGACTGCGGTCTTGCATTCCCGGAAGAAGAAATGTTAGGAATTGATCTGGTTATCCCGGATGTCACCTATTTAAAGGAAAATGCAGATAAAGTCAAAGGTTTTGTCATTACGCATGGACATGAAGACCACATCGGTTCAATTCCGTATGTATTAAAGGAAGTCAATGCGCCGATTTATGCGACAAAGCTCACGATGGGTCTGATTGATTCCAAGTTAAAAGAACACGGCATGCAGCGTCAGGTAAAGCGTAAGGTGGTACGTTACGGACAGTCTATTAATTTAGGTGATTTCAGGGTTGAATTTATCCGTACAAACCACAGTATTGCAGATGCAGCAGCACTGGCAATTTTCTCGCCGGCAGGTGTCATTATCCATACCGGTGACTTTAAAGTGGATTATACACCGGTTTACGGTGAACCGATTGATTTACAGAGAATGGGCGAACTGGGCAAAAAGGGTGTTCTTGCACTGATGTGTGATTCTACGAATGCACTCCGTCCGGGCTTTACAATGTCAGAACGTACCGTTGGTGCAACGTTTGATAAGATTTTCACAGATAATAAAAACAGCCGTTTGATTATTGCAACTTTCGCATCCAATGTAGACCGTGTACAGCAGATTATCAATTCTGCGGTAAAGTACGGCAGAAAAGTCTGTGTTGAAGGACGAAGCATGGTCAATATCATTGAAGTTGCCGAGAATCTGGACTACTTAAAGATTCCGGAAGGCACACTCATTGATACGGAAGAAATGAAAAATTATACACCGGAGCAGATTGTACTGATTACAACGGGCAGTCAGGGTGAGTCTATGGCGGCACTTTCAAGAATGGCTGCTTCCCTGCACAGAAAAGTGTCTATCCAGCCGGGTGACTGTGTTGTCTTTTCATCAACACCGATTCCGGGTAACGAAAAGTCTGTCGCAAAGGTTATTAATGAACTCGGTATGAAAGGGGCTAAGGTTATTTTCCAGGATACCCACGTATCAGGACATGCCTGTCAGGAGGAAATTAAGTTGCTCTACTCCCTGATTAAGCCGAAATATGCAATTCCGGTTCATGGCGAATACAGACATTTAATGGCACAGAAAGAAGTTGTACAGTCTTTAGGTTATGATAAAGAGGATATTTTCATTGCAAAATGTGGTGATGTACTGGAATTAAGCGAAGAAAAAGCAGGCATTGTAGGACATGTACAGACTGGCGAGATTCTTGTTGACGGTTTAGGTGTCGGTGATGTCGGCAATATTGTACTGCGTGACCGTCAGAATCTTGCAGAAAACGGTATTATCATCGTTGTACTCACACTTGAAAAGTACAGCGGACAGCTGGTAGCAGGTCCGGATATTGTGACAAGAGGTTTTGTCTATGTCCGTGAAGCAGAAGAACTGTTAGATGAAGCAAGAGAAGTGGTATCCGGTTCTGTAGAAACCTGTATGGATAAAAACATTACAGACTGGAGCAAAATTAAGAACATTATCAAGGATGATTTAAGCGAATATCTTTGGAAGAAGATGAAAAGAAACCCAGTTATACTTCCGATTATTATGGAAGCACATATGTAACGTAAAATGGAGATGTAAATGGGAAGAATCGATGAGCTGAAAGCAGAATTAATACAGGCGGTTTTAGACAGTGAAGAATACCGCGAATATAAGAGGCTGGAGGCGGAAGTGTCCAAAAATGCCGATTTAAAAAGGGCAATTGATGAATTTCGGAGACGGAATTTTGAAATACAGTACAACGATGAAATTCAGGAGATTGATGAGAATATTTCGCAGCTGGAAGCGCAATACGCTGATATGAGAAATCAGGGACTGGCAAAAAGTTACTTTTCGGCAGAACTGTGTCTGTGCCGTCTGGTACAGGATGTCTGCGTATCGCTTGTGGATGCGGTAGATTTTGATGTGGACTTTTTAAATGAAAGCGGCAGATAAATGCCGGGCAGTATGGGAGATTGACAAAAAATGAACAAAAAAAGTATCCGGATGATTTTAGGTGTTTCGCTTAATGTAATTGTAATTGCGGTAGGTGTGTTTATCATTTTTACGGCAGGAAGCAAAGCGTATACCTTTGGTCATAATATTTTTGATGAAGAAGCCGTTTCTTCCGAGGCACAGGCAAGGGAAACACAGGTTACGATTTCAGACGGCATTACGTCTAAGCAGCTTGCAAAGCTCCTTTATGACAAAGGACTTGTAAAAGATAAGACCTGTTTTTATTATCAGATTATATTATCCGATTATAAGGATAAATTTGTAGGAGGTACGTATACCTTAAATACGGCGATGACACCGACAGAAATGATGAAAGTGCTGTCGGGTGCAGATACAGGAGAGGATAAATAATGGGAACAATTGTCAATGAACGGATTGTTGATTACATTAATTCTTTAGATAAAGGGAATTCTCCGGTTTGTAATGCAATAGAAAAGGAAGCGTTGGCGGACGGTGTTCCGATTATCAGAAAAGAGATGGGTAATCTGCTCAAGGTGCTGCTTTTGTTAAAGCGGCCGCAAAAAATTCTCGAAGTGGGAACGGCAGTAGGTTACTCATCTATTCTTATGAGCGAAAATATGCCCGAAAACTGCCGCATTACGACAATTGAGAATTATGAAAAACGGATTCCTGTTGCAAAGAACAATTTCAAACGGGCAGGAAAAGAAGAGGTCATCACGCTTTTAGAGGGTGATGCGATGGATATTTTAAAAGAACTTGATGGAATGTATGATTTTATCTTTATGGATGCGGCAAAAGGACAATATATTAATTTTCTGCCCGAACTGCTGCGGTTAATGCCTGCGGGCGGACTGCTCATTTCAGACAATGTATTACAGGAAGGTGATATTGTAGAGTCCCGTTACGGTGTAACAAGAAGAAACCGGACAATCCACACAAGAATGAGAGAATATATTTATACACTGACCCATGCAGAACAGTTAGAAACGAGTATCGTTCCGATTGGTGACGGTATTACATTAAGTGTTAAGAAAGGATAGTGTGAAGAATCCTTAAACCTAAGATTCTTCACACAGCACTTTGTGCCGCAGGCGTCACAAAGTCGCTTTTTATCGCAGAGCCAAATAAGATTTGGCTCGCGATTCCTCCGGCATTAAAATGCCTGCGGAATGGAGATTTGTTTCTGAGCGAAAACAAATCTCCCTGATAGCAGATGAGAAATCGCCTGCGCGAATTTCTCATCGCTTCTTCGCAACAAGTCGCTCAGAAATGAGGATAAGAGAATGGCTGGACATTTTTATAACGGACGCGAACTGGAACTGCTGATTCCGGCAAGCAGTCTGGAAGTTTTAAAGACGGCGGTAATATTTGGTGCGGATGCAGTATATATTGGTGGTGAAGCCTTTGGACTGCGTGCAAAAGCAAAGAATTTTTCGATGGAAGATATGAAGGAAGGCATTGCATTTGCACATGCACATGATGTGAAAGTTTATGTGACGGCAAATATTCTGGCACACAATTATGATTTAGAGGGTGCAAGAGCCTATTTTGAAGAATTAAAGACAATCGGACCGGATGCGCTGATTATTTCCGATCCGGGGATGTTTACGATTGCAAAGGAAGTGATGCCGGATACGGATATCCACATCAGCACACAGGCAAACAATACCAATTATATGACGTATCAGTTCTGGTGGAAGCAGGGTGCAAAGCGTGTTGTAACGGCAAGAGAGCTTTCTTTAAATGAAATCAAGGGAATCCGTGCGCATATCCCGGATGATATGGAGATTGAAACGTTTATTCACGGGGCTATGTGTATTTCCTATTCGGGAAGATGTCTGCTCAGCAGCTTTATGGCAGGACGCGATGCAAACCGCGGAGCGTGTACACATCCATGCCGTTGGAAGTATTCTGTTGTGGAAGAATCCAGACCGGGCGAGTATATGCCGGTTTACGAAAATGAACGCGGAACGTATATTTTTAATTCCAAGGATTTATGTATGATTGAACATATTCCCGAATTGATTGAAGCCGGCATTGACAGCTTTAAAATCGAAGGAAGAATGAAGACGGCATTATATGTGGCAACGGTTGCAAGAACGTACCGTCTGGCAATTGATGAATTTTTACAGGACCCTGAATTATATAAGAGCCGGATTCCTTTTTACAAGTCTGAAATCCAGAAATGTACGTACAGACAGTATACAACAGGTTTTTTCTTTGGAAAACCGGATGAAAACACCCAGATTTATGATTCCAATACATATGTTAAGGAATATACGTACCTCGGCATTGTAGGAGAGTGTAATGACAAGGGATTGTATCATATTGAACAGCGTAACAAATTCTCTGTCGGGGAAACGATAGAAGTTATGCGCCCGGATGGTACGAACATGGAAGTTACCGTCAAGGCAATTTACAACGAAGACGGAGAAGCGATGGAAAGTGCACCGCATCCGAAACAGCAGCTTTATATTGATTTAGGTGTTCCGCTTTGCCAGTATGACATATTAAGAAGAAAAGAAGATTAGATTGGAAAAGCAATAAAAGGCATTCCGGCACATACTATATATAAATATGTGTCAGGGGTGCCTTTCTTTGAAAGCATTTGAAAAGCCGCTATCGGCAAAAGAAGAAAAGGAAATGATAGAACGTTTTCATAATGGGGATATGGAAGCGAGAAATATATTGGTGGAGCGCAATATGAGGCTCGTGGCACACATGGTCAAAAAATATCTTCAGGCAGACCGTGATACGGATGATTTAATCTCTGTCGGCACGATTGGGCTGATTAAGGCGGTCAATTCATTCAAACCGGATAAAAGTATCCGGCTGGCAACCTATGCCGCAAAATGCATTGATAATGAACTGCTGATGATGCTCCGCATGGAAAAGCGCAAATCCAAAGAAGTGTCGATGTATGAGCCGATTGGAAAAGATAAAGAGGGCAACGAAATCAGCCTGATAGATATTGTCGGTGAAGAAAAAGAAGATGTAGTAGAAGATTGTCTTTTTGCACAAAGGGTGTTGTGTCTGTATCAGAATCTTGATAAAGTATTAAATGAAAGAGAAAAAACCATTATTATCCGGAGGTACGGTTTAAATGGCAAAGAACCGATGACCCAGAGTGAACTGGCAGACCTGCTGGGTATCAGCAGAAGCTATATCAGCAGGATTGAAAAAAAGGCGCTTTTAAAGCTAAAAAAACTGCTGGAGGATGCCAAACTATAAAAGTAAAAGAAGGGAATTACCATGCAGGAAAAACATGAAGTCATAAAAGAAAGACTGCGTTTTGTGAGGGAACGCATGAAAGCAGAAAATGTAGACATATTTGTAGTATTTACCGATGATTATCATATGTCTGAGTATTCGGGCGCATATTTTGCAGACCGGGAATACCTGTCCGGGTTTACCGGCTCTGCGGGAACTTTGGCAGTGACACAGACAGAAGCAGCACTTTTTACGGACGGCAGATATTTTGTTCAGGCACAGGCACAGCTTGAAGGTACGGGCATTACGCTGATGAAAATGGGCTGTGCAGGCGTGCCGACGCTTACAGAGTATATCCGTGAGCGGCTGGGCGCAGGCGGAGTGCTTGGCATGGATGCAAGAACGTGTGTGGCACAGACAGGAATGGAGTGGATAAAACTTACAGAGGCGTGCGGCGGCAGGATCAAAGGGGATTTTATGCCGGTACAGGAACTGTGGAAAGACAGACCGGCATTTCCGGCTTCCAAAGCGTATGAACTGGAACTTAAATACAGCGGAGAGAGCCGTGAGGATAAAATTCACAGAATTTATCAGGAAATGGAGACGGCACACGCGGCATATCATGCGGTGGCTTCGTTAGACGACATCTGCTGGATTTTAAACCTGCGCGGCGATGATGTAGCATGTAATCCGGTGATTATGGCATATCTGCTGTTTGCACCGAATGCAGTGTATCTGTATACAGAGGAATCCCGTTTTACGCAGGCAATGAAAGCTGATCTGGCACAGGATGGGATACAGCTTCGTCTGTATAATCAAATCTATGCGGATTTACGCAGTCTTGCGGGTAAGAAAACTTCGGTGTGGATGGATATGAAAAGAGTGAATCTGGCGCTTTTCCAGAGTGTGCCGGAAACTGCAGAATGCATTTGTAAGGAAAATCCGTCCGTGCATATGAAAGCGGTCAAAAATCCGACAGAACTTGCGAATCTGCGGGATGTCCACATTGATGACGGACTTGCCGTGACGAAATTTATGTATTGGCTCAAAAATACAATGAAGCAGTACGAAGCAGGAAAAGAATGGAATGTCACGGAAGTGACGGCAGCAGAGTATCTGGATAATTTAAGAAGCCATATTCCGGATTACAAGGAATTGAGTTTTGATACAATCAGTGCATACGGTGAAAATGCGGCAATGATGCATTATCACGCAGAAAAAGACCACTGTGCGGTGCTGTATCCAAGGGGGATGCTTCTGGTAGATTCGGGCGGACAGTACCTTCGCGGCACGACAGATATTACCCGTACCTTTGCACTGGGTGAAGTGACAGCAGAGATGAAAAAATATTTCACACTCACCTTAAAGGGCATGTTAAATCTTGCCAATACACGTTTTTTAAAAGGCTGTACGGGCTTTAGCCTGGACATTCTGGCAAGAGGTCCGCTGTGGGAACAGGGCATGGATTACCGGTGCGGCACGGGTCACGGAATCGGGTATCTGCTCAACGTGCATGAGTCGCCCAACGGCTTCCGTTGGAAGCACAATCCGGGCAGAAATGATTTGTGCGTATTTGAAGAAGGCATGGTCACTTCCGATGAGCCGGGTGTATACATTGAAGGCGCTTACGGTATCCGTATTGAAAATGAAATAGAGTGTGTCGGTGACGGTGAAAATGAGTACGGCACCTTTTTAAAATTTGAACCGCTGACCTTTGTTCCGATTGATCTGGACCTGGTAGACACGGCATGGCTGGAGAAAAAAGACATCGAAAGGCTCAATGCGTACCATGCAGCGGTTTACAGCAGATTGTCACCGCATTTATCCGGTGAGGAACTTGAATTTTTAAAGCAGTATACAAGACCGGTAGAATAAACAGCCGTATCAGGCGGGAAAAGAGGGAAAATGAGTAAACAGCAAATGAGTAAAAATGAACCTGTGGATAAAACAGTCGATTTAAAACTGGGCAAATGGAGAGAAAAATCCATTGCGATGGAAGAAGAACGCAAAAAAGAGGAGGAAGAACGCAGACAGCAGGGAAAATTCAAGTGTTTCATGCAGGATTTTACCGGCTGGGTGCATAAAGAACCAAAGACGGCGGCAGGTGCAGCAATCGGTGTACTGGTGCTGGTGATCCTGCTTGTAAGCCTTATCTGTGCGGTGGTGTCAAAGGTAAAGCCGGAAGACTACATTACGGTATCCTACACCGGAGCGGACGGATATGCCGTAGCAGAGTGCAGCGTGGATACGGAAAAGCTCTACCGCAGGCTTACAGGAAAGACAAAAGATGCAGATAAACAGAGCCGTTACAGAAGTCTTGCAGAATCCGTATCGGCAGCAGTGCATCAGATGAATATTGCAAACGGTCAAAAAGTAAAGATCGAGGTTTTATTTGATAAGGAGCTTGCAAAAGAACTGGGAGTTAAAATCAAAGCAAAAGACTATACCGTGCGTGCCAAAGGTATTGATGCAGGTACAAAGATTGATTTATTCTCCAATGTAGAAGTGACCTTTGCTGGAATCAGCCCGGATGCGTATGCACTGGTTACCAACAAGTGGGGCGATGAGTATCTTGGCAGTCTTATATTTACGGCGGATATGACGGAAAACATTCAAAAAGGTGATGCAGTGACAATCCGCTGTGAAACCGGCAAAGAAGAACTCGGACGGCACGGTTATATCACAGATACATTAGAGGTAACAGTGCGCGCCGAGGGTTTAAGTGAGTATGTACAGACACCGGTTGACATAGACAATGCAGTGCTGTCAGAAATGCAGGGACAGATTGAGGATACGATTTCTGCACAGACAGAGAATACAACCTTCCGTATGTTATATAAAGCCACAGGAAAGACTTCTTATTTAAGAAGCAGCAATATTGAAGAAGCTTCGGATATTGAATGTCTTGGCATATACTTTTTAAAGAAAAAAGAAACAGCAGACGCGGTGGCAGGACCGGACAATTACCTGTATTTTCTTTATCAGGCAGTGATAGAAAATGATGACAATGAAGAAGATGTTTATTTTGCATTTGCTTATTCAGATGGATATGTGACATCACAGGGAATATTTGACATTGTCCATGATGAAAATGAAAAACGCTACAGCTGTTCGGATGATTATGACAGAATTTATGAGGAAGCAATAGAACAAAATGAAACACAGTACCGGATTGAACAGATACAGTAACCGGTTGATGGAATGAGGTGTAAAGATGGTTACAATTGAACAGTTATTCAGACAGGCACAGCAGGCAGGCGCAGCAGAAATATATCTGATGGCGGGCAGAAAACCGGCAGCACGGATTGGTGGAAAGATAAAGAATCTCGATTATCCGGAATTAAGCAGCACAGAAGCAGAAAAAATTCTGCTTGAAATGCTGGATGCAAAACAGGCGGCACAGTACAGGGAAACAAAAAGTGTGGATGAAGTGATTGCATTTCATGGAATCGGCAGATTCCGCGTGCATATTTACCAGAATGACGGTGTGCCGTCAGCCTGTGTAAAAATTATCAATAAGAAAGAGGGACTTCCGGAAGAACTAAAAGCACTGGCAGGGATTACGCAGGGACTGGTACTTGTCTGCGGAAAGCCGCACAGCGGAAAGAGTGCCACACTTGCGGCACTGGCAGAACAGATGCTTGCAGGACGTTTTATGCATCTGGTAACGCTGGAAAGTCCCGTAGAATATCCGATAGAAGCAGGAAAAGGGCTGTTAAGCCGCCGCTGTATCGGAAAAGATACCGGTTCTTATAAGGAAGGAATGGACAATCTGCTGCATGAATCGGCAGATGGTGTTTTAATCGGTGAACTTGAAACACCAGAAGCTGTACAGGCGGCACTGCGTGCGGCAAAGATGGGACTTGTTGTGCTTGGAACGGTAAACAGCGTGGATGCAGATACGGCTGTTGAGCGGATTGCACAGTTATCGGGAATGGAAGCACCGTTGCAAAAGACCCGGGTCTGGAAAATAACAAAGGCAGTAATTCAGCAAAAGTATGAGCTGTGTGAAAGTACAGGCAAATTTGTATATAACTGTGAAATCTTAAAAAATAATAGTTGACAAATTAAAAATATATCTGTAATATGAATAGTGAGAAGAATAAAACTATATTATATTACAGAGGTGAGCAATGTTTTCGAAGGTTTACAGTACTACGATTACGGGCATTACAGCCTATGTAGTTACAGTGGAAGTGGATGTGGGGAGAGGGCTGCCGGTATTTGATATGGGCGGTTATCTTTCCACAGAAGTAAAAGAGGCGAAGGAGCGTGTGCGGATTGCCCTGCGTAATTCCGGTTATGAACAGAAACCGCGGCGCATTACAGTCAATATTTCTCCGGCGGACTTACACAAATACGGGACAGGATTTGATCTGCCGATTGCCATAGGGATTCTTGGCGCACAGGATGAAGTCAATATGACGGCATTTGAAGATATGGTAATTATTGGGGAGTTAAGCCTTGATGGCACGGTCAACCCGGTAAAAGGAATTCTGCCATCGGTATGTGAAGCATTACAGCAGGGAAAGAAGCGCTGTATTCTGCCGGCAGAGAATATGGCAGAGGGAAGTGTTGTAAAGGGAATGGAACTGATACCGGTACGGACACTGAAAGAAGCGGTGGTATATTTACAGACGGGAAAAAGTCCGGCGCAGGAAAGGAATAGTCCTCTAAAAGGAAACTATGATACGGCAGGGAAAGAAAGTCCACAGGAACAGCTGGACTTCCTGGAGATAAAAGGGCAGGAGAGTGCAAAGCGGGCAACGATGATTGCTGCGGCGGGGATGCACAACATTTTATATGTAGGACCGCCGGGAAGCGGTAAGACGATGCTTGCTAAAAGAATTTCATCGATTATGCCGGAATTATCGTTTGAGGAACAGCTGGAACTGACAAAGATATACAGTATTGCAGGACAGTTAAATCCCAATCATCCGTTGATGACGAAAAGACCGTTCCGGGCGCCGGGGCATGGTGTGACCCAGGCGGCACTTTTGGGCGGAGGCAGAGTGCCAAGACCGGGAGAGGTCACGCTTTCGGGAAAAGGCGTTTTATTTTTAGATGAACTCACAGAGTATCGTCAGACAGTTCTGGAGGGGCTTAGAGAGCCGCTTGAGGAGAAAAAAGTGATTCTTACACGTTTAACGGAAACGTGTGTCTATCCGGCAGATTTTATGCTGGCAGCAGCGATGAATCCATGTCGCTGTGGATATTTTCCAGACAGAAGCAGATGTACCTGCACACAGCAGGATGTTACACGATTTTTGGGCAGAATCAGTCGTCCGTTATGGGACCGCTTTGATATCTGTATACAGGTTACGGATGCAGGTGTCCATAAAATGCAGTATCAAAGCTGTAATAAAAAAGGGTCATCGGCTTACATGAAAGAAAAGGTGGAGTGTGCAAGAGCATGGCAGGCGGAGCGTTTTGCAAAGGAGAATATTTATTTTAATGCGCAGATGAGTGCCATGCAGCTTGAAAAATATTGCAGGCTGGGAGAAAAAGAACAGGAGTTTATGGAAAAAGTCTATGATAAATTCCATCTTACATCAAGAGGATATCACAAGATTTTAAAGACGGCGCGCACGATTGCGGATATTGAAGAGTGTACAGAAATTGAAATTGCCCATTTAAGCGAGGCACTTTCTTACCGCAGCTACCGTTCGGTAATCGAATAAAATGATACCGGGGTTAAATAGCAGTTTATTTACACAGAAGAAATGGAGAATATATGCAGGAAAAAGAAGAATTATACTGGTACTGGCTGTGCAATCTTTCAGGGATAGGCAATAAGCGGATAAAAAGACTGCTGGATGTATTTAAAAGTCCAAAGGCGGTTTTTTATGCGGCGCCGGAAGCACTGCACGGCTGTACAGGTCTTACACAGCCAAACATAGAAACGATTATGAAAAACAGAAATATGGAAAAAGTTTATAAAAGTTTTACACAATTACAGCATAAGGGAATATCGTTTATATATAAGGAAGGAAAACAGTATCCCAAAAACCTTCTGCAATTATATGATATGCCTTACGGATTATACAGCAAAGGACAGCCTTTGCGCGCAGATGAACCGGCAGTTGCCATGGTGGGGGCAAGAGGATGTTCCGGCTATGGAAGGTCGGTTGCGTACAGCTTCGCAAAGGCATTTGCACAACTTGGCATTACTGTGGTAAGCGGCATGGCATCGGGTATTGATACTGCGGCACATGAAGGTTGTATTGCGGGCGGGGGAAGAACGGTGGCGGTACTTGGAAACGGCGTGGATATCTGCTATCCGCGTGAAAATATCCGGCTTTATATGCAGATTCAGGAGAAGGGAACAATTCTTTCGGAATATCCGCCGGGGACAGCACCGGCAGCAGGTAGATTTCCGGTTAGAAACCGCATTATCAGCGGGATATCTGATGCGGTGATTGTTGTAGAAGCTAGAAAAAGAAGCGGTTCACTTATAACGGCAGATGCGGCATTGGAGCAGAATAGGGATGTTTATGTTGTGCCAGGGAATATCGGGCAGCCGCTCAGTGAAGGATGTAATGAACTGATAAAACAGGGGGCAATTGTAATTACAAAACCGGAAGATATTTTTCAGACAAAGGCGTTAAAAGATAAAATTTTTATGAATAAAACAGTCGGGAAAGGGGAAGAAAAAGAAAAAATACAAAAAAAATTCCTTGCAACCCCCAAAGATATGGTGTATAGTTGTTTCGATTTGTATCCAAAAAGCCTTGATGAACTTTTAGCAGAAACAGGGCTTGAAATAGCAGATTTAAATCAGATGATTCTGGAAATGCAGCTTGAGGGGCTGATTACGGAAATCTCAAAAAACTGTTATGTAAGGAACGATTTAGAGATTTGAGGAGGAAAAAAAGAGACTATGGCAAAATATCTGGTAATCGTAGAGTCCCCGGCAAAGGTAAAGACGATTAAAAAATTTCTGGGGGCAAATTATGAGGTTATGGCATCTCAGGGGCACATCAGAGATTTACCGAAAAGTCAGATGGGAATTGATATAGATAACGATTTTGAACCGAAATATATAACAATCCGTGGGAAAGGAGATATTCTTGCTGCTTTAAGAAAAGAAGTCAAAAAAGCAGATAAAGTGTATCTTGCAACCGATCCCGACCGCGAAGGAGAAGCGATTTCATGGCATCTGGCAAAGGCATTGAAGCTGGAGGATAAAGATATTTACCGGATTACATTTAATGAAATTACAAAAAATGCAGTAAAAGCTTCTATTAAAAATGCACGCAAGATTGATATGAATCTTGTGGATGCCCAGCAGTCCAGACGTGTGCTTGACCGGATGGTAGGTTATCAGATTAGTCCACTGTTATGGGCAAAGATTAAAAGAGGCTTAAGTGCCGGCCGTGTACAATCTGTTGCTCTGCGTATCATTTGTGACAGGGAAGATGAGATTAATTCATTTATTCCGCAGGAATACTGGACAATGGAAGCAGTATTAGACGTAAAAGGTGAGAAAAAGCCCCTGACGGCAAAGTTTTACGGAGATGCTGACGGGAAAATCGACATTAAAGATGAAGCACAGATACAGGAAATTACACAGGCGGTAGAAAAAGAAAAATTCTATGTTGAAAGCATTAAAAAAGGTGAAAAGACAAAAAAATGCCCATTGCCGTTTACAACCAGTACCTTACAGCAGGAAGCAGCAAAAACATTGAATTTTTCAACACAAAAAACCATGCGCCTTGCACAGCAGCTCTATGAAGGTGTGGATATTGCAGGCAGAGGAACAATAGGTGTAATTTCGTATCTGCGTACGGATTCCACAAGAGTAGCAGATGAAGCAGTAGTTATGGCAGCAGAATATATTGAAGCTTCTTATGGAAAGGATTATGTAGGAAATACCGGTGTGGATAAAAAAGATGATAAAAAGATTCAGGATGCACACGAAGCAATCCGGCCGACAGATATTGCACTGTCGCCGGTTGTGATTAAAGAATCGTTATCCAGAGATCAGTTCCGTCTTTATCAGCTTATCTGGAAGCGCTTTACGGCAAGTCAGATGAGTCCGGCGGTCTATGAAACCATTTCTGTAAAGATTGCGGCAGGAAAATACCGTTTTACGGTAGCAGCTTCCAAGGTAAAGTTTGAAGGATTCTTATCTGTATATAAGGATAATGAAGAAAAGGAAGCCTCCAATGCACTGGTAAAGGGAATTGATGAGCAGTCAGAACTGACATTAAATGAACTGAATCCACAGCAGCATTTTACACAGCCGCCGGCACATTATACGGAAGCATCGCTTGTAAAGACACTCGAAGAACTGGGAATCGGCCGCCCGAGTACGTATGCGCCGACCATTACAACGATTATCGCAAGACATTACGTTGCAAAGGAAAATAAAAATCTTTATGTGACAGAACTGGGTGAAGCGGTCAATAACATTATGAAGAAAGCATTTCCTTCTATTGTAGATGTGAATTTTACCGCAAACATGGAATCACTGCTCGACGGTGTGGAAGAGGGCTCAGTAAAATGGAAAGAGGTTATCAGAAATTTCTATCCGGACTTAAATGAAGCTGTCAAAGCGGCAGAAAAAGAACTTGAATCGGTAAAGATTGAAGATGAAGTAACGGATGTTGTCTGTGAGAAGTGTGGCAGAAACATGGTTGTAAAATACGGTCCGCACGGTAAGTTTTTAGGCTGCCCTGGTTTCCCGGAATGTAGAAATACCAAACCATATCTTGAAAAAATCGGTGTGGCATGTCCGAAGTGCGGAAAAGAAGTCGTTATGAGAAAGACCAAGAAGGGCAGAAGATATTTTGGCTGTGAGGATAATCCGGAATGTGATTTTATGACATGGCAGAAGCCTTCTGATAAGAAATGCCCGAAATGCGGCGGCTATATGCTGGAAAAAGGCAATAAGCTGGTGTGCGGTGATGAAAACTGCGGCTATGTAGAAAATCGTGAAAACGATGAAAATAAATAGAAAGCTTTTGAAATAAAGTGAAATTTTGTGAAAAATACAGTGAATTCAGTTGAATTGTAATGAAAAACGTGTTATTATCAATAATAGAGTATGGCAGTTTGCCAAGTAAACATAAGGAGGATAGAAATGAGTGTCCAGTTATTAGATAAAACCAGAAAAATCAATAAATTGCTTCATAACAATCACTCACATCGGGTTGAATTCAATGATATCTGTGCTGTGTTGAGCGGCATTCTCGAATCCAATATCCTTGTGATCAGTAAAAAAGGCAAGGTGCTTGGCACGGGATTTTATAACAGTGAGGAAGTTATTGATGAACTGATTTATGACAAGGTTGGCGGATTTGTGGATAATATGCTGAATGAAAGACTGCTCAGTGTTCTTTCGACAAAAGAAAATGTAAATCTGGCAACTTTGGGATTTACAAATGAGAATGTCAAAAAGTTTCAGGCACTGCTTGCACCGATAGAGATTGCCGGTGAACGGCTTGGAACGCTGTTTATGTACAAGAGCAATAACAGCTATGAAATTGATGACATTATTTTGTGTGAATATGGAACAACTGTTGTCGGACTGGAGATGATGCGTTCCGTAAATGAGGAAAATGCTGAGGAAGTCCGTAAACAGCAGATTGTGAAATCGGCAATCAGTACGCTTTCTTCTTCAGAGCTGGAAGCGATTAAACACATTTTTAAAGAATTGGATGGGACAGAGGGCATTCTTGTTGCGAGTAAGATTGCAGACAGGGTTGGTATTACAAGGTCTGTTATAGTAAATGCATTGAGAAAATTTGAAAGCGCAGGAGTTATTGAGTCCAGATCATCGGGGATGAAGGGAACGTACATCAAAGTCATTAATGAAGTCGTTTTTGAAGAAATAAAAAAACTTGATGAAAACTAATAAAAAGGTCTGATGCGTATATAGGAATTATGATACACAAGTGTAGCGCATCAGTCCTTTTTTTATGGCAAAATCTGTCAAAATTGGAATAATAATGTAAAAAATGCTA
>ONZV01000148.1_pt1 | contig 62248 bp, 58 predicted proteins | sample 1671561 | NCBI WGS metagenome assembly ONZV01 (sample SAMN06348169, study PRJEB24527) | human gut metagenome | reverse complement strand
ACTCTTAACTAGCTGTCTTGATCCTTCGGAAAAAAATAAAGACGATGAGCCATATTCGATCGAGTTGGTTAACGATGTTGTCGTTCTATCGGCCGATGAGACCCAAAAGCCAAACAGTATCGAATTTACTGTATCAGACGATTGGTATATCGCTCCCGAGACTAACCCGGAGACCGAATATAAAGGCTCCGACTGGGTAACAGTCGACACCGAGCACGGTTCAAAAGGCATACACTCCATCGGGATTATCGCCCAAGCTAATTTCAGTGGTAAAGAAAGAGAGGCTGCATTCAGGCTCACCTGTGGCGAAAACAGTTCTCTTATCATTGTAAAACAAAGCACCCGCACTCAAAATGGCACGATACTAGACTTCGCAATTCCCCGGCGCATCATCGCCGACTACCAGACCATTGTCTCTTCCAAATCGACCGACTTAATCCAAAAACCTATTGCCTTATACATCAACGATGAAAAATTTGACGTGACTCCCCTCTCCCGCCAAGAGGGAATTTTTGAGTTGCCGGCACGTCTCAAAGGAGCACACTCCATGTATGTGACTATCGGCGAAGAGCAATACCAATTCGGGGAAGTCGAGATATACACAAGCGGTGAGCCGATAAACAATTTCGTCGTAGGTTTTCCGTTCAGCATGGACGTAGACAACATCACAACCCTCGTCACCTGCAATAGTGGCTCTTACGACTACTCGTTCGCTTCTGACTCCAACGGCGCAATATCTCTCCCTTTGTTTCGCAACGCCGATGGCCGAGCACTCGGTTTTTGTTCGTTTAGAGACCTCGAACAAATCTCTTCCCGATACATCTATGGAAGAATTGTATGTGGAACCAACGAAGACGAGATGATCCATTATGACACCACAAACTATACAGCCAGTTTGTGGAGCAGTTCCTCTCAACAAGTCATTATCGACATCGCCACAGGACTTGTCTATTACATAGACGAACAAGATGTTCTGATACGCATGAATGCTCAGTTCCAACAACGCGATGAACGCAGTTTCTATGTATCGAACCTACAACGTTACCAAGAAGATCTTGATTTCAATACACGCATTTATATCATAGAACTGCCTGAGGGAAACTTGAATTATTGGAAAGAATTATCCCAACACAACCCCGGACTGTATGTCACCGCTCGTGCTTACAAAACCCAAGTTCCCGATGCCATAGGCATTTGGGGCAAATGGATAGGCGCAAGTGACGGTTCTATCTACCTCAACGAGAATCAGATCATGAACAAATATGGGAAAATCAAAGAATTTACACCTCCTACCGAAGGGCAGGCCAAAAGCGAAGTTTTCACTTGTTACGGTTCGGGAATGCTATATCGGTTGCGTTATTTGCATTACTGGGAAGATGCCTCGCACATTCACTCGACCCTCCGTATAGAAACTCCCGAAGGAACCTCAATGTGGGAGACCGACTGGGTAGATCCCGCCCCCGACAATACCACTATGATTTGGTATCCCTACTACAAAGCCTACCAATATCCCGACAAAACCATATTACTCCCCGGCAACATCGAGAATGGCAATAGTACTCTCTTCGCCATCACCATTACTCCGACCGGTGGTGTAGACTCTTTTGAAGCTACACCTATCGACCGAGAGCAATTCTCTAACATTATAAACCATTGGGATATACAGAAATTCCCCTATTTAAGTAACCACGATTATATCATAACCGAGGACAATAAAGTTTATCGTCGCAGCATTGTCCCATTCGGTAACGAACAACTCATCTACAATGGCGATGGATATATTCAAAATTGCATAAGTTTCCAAAACGTATGCAGTATGGTCGTGAGCGAAAATGACCAACTTTACCTCATCGACTACGATGCACAAGGGACAGAAAAAAACAAAATCCCCCTTTATGGCGAAAAGTTTGAAGCAATAGGATACAGAATGTGCCGTTTTAAGTAGCAATTAGCTCCTTCAAAAAAGACTAATAACCAGATAATTATCAAATTTTAAATTGTTAAAACAAGAAACACATTTGGTTAATTCCCGAAAAACCTCCAACTTTGTCCCGATTTTATGGGTTCCCGGTAGTGAAGGAAGCGTCCTAAGCAAGAGGAACTAACCGCTGAAAATCAGCGGGGTCTGCCGTTTCGGTGCGATACCCTGACGTCAGATTTAGTATGAACCATAATACTTCATTATGAAGAAAACAAAGTCAGTTATTGGTATGCTGGCGTTGGTTTTATTGTTTTCGTCGGCTTTCAATCCGGTAGAAACTGGATTAAAAGAAGGGAAACAGGCCCCGATGTTGAAATTAAAAAATTCAGAGGGGGCAGTTACTCTCAGTGAATTAAAAGGCCGATATGTTTTGCTGAATTTCTGGGCCGGATACGATGCTCCGTCTCGTATGGGAAATATACGGTTTGCCCGAGAAATAGACAAAAGCAAAATCGAAAACATCAGTCTCGTATCGGTATCGTTCGATACCAGTCGAAAAGTATTCGAAGAGACAATCAAACGAGACGGGCTAAACACCGCTACCCAATTCTATGACAAAGACGGTTCTCAATCGGATATATTCGATAACTACCGTCTGAACAAAGGATTCGCCAGTTATCTGATTTCGCCCGAGGGTGTCATCATCGCCAAAGACCCGAATCCAGAACAATTGACAAAACTTATTCGTCAATAATCAAAACCTCCGTTATGTAAATGAAGCATAACGGAGGTTTTCTCTTTCTCCCCTAAACACTTTTCGAATTTCGGAACAACGCATTCCGACTCTACAAATTATTTCTTCCCATTCAATCACCTTAACAGGAGACTTTGAACTTTCATATTTTTCATTACATAACATTGCGACAGCAAACGATTTACATTATCTTTGCAGACAATTTCGGGAAAGGAATCCCTACAACCTTACAGAAGGTCGCAACGCAGATATATACTTAAAATTTCATTATCAATGATTATAGCCAGTCAGAAAAAAAAGGAAAATATTGCCGAATACTTGCTGTATATGTGGCAAATTGAGGATATTATCCGAGCTTACGGGCTGGATATAGACCAAATACAAAAGCATATCATCAATTCTTATGACTTACCCGAGGAACAAAAAAAGAGCATGCGGGAATGGTACGAATCACTCATCGATATGATGCACTCGGAGGGTGTAGAAAAGAAAGGCCATTTACAACTGAACAAGAACGTACTTATCGACTTGACAGATTTGCACCTACGTTTGCTGAAATCTACCCGAGAACCGTTTTACGGAGCAGCATTTTTCAAGACTCTTCCCTATATAGTGGAGCTGAGAGCCAAATCGGGAGAAGGAAAGACCGGTGAATTGGAAACCTGTTTCAATGCGTTGTACGGAGTATTGTTACTGCGATTGCAGAAAAAAGAAATCCAATCCGACACACTGAAAGCGATTCAACAGATATCGACTTTCCTTTCGATTCTCGCCGAAAAATACAAACAGGAAAAAGCCGGTGAATTGGAACTGGAATAAAACATAAAATGCGATGACTAAGAAAATTCTTATTACGGGCGCTAACGGACAGTTGGGACATGAAATGCGGAACGCATTGAAAGGGAACAACCGTTTTGAATGTATCTTTACCGATGTCGCCGAATTGGACATCTGCAATGCCGAAGCCGTAAAACAAACCATAGCCGACAACCACATCGACTATATCGTCAACTGTGCCGCCTATACTCAGGTAGACAAAGCGGAAGACAATGCCGAACTTTGCAAAAAAATCAATACCGATGCCGTCGAAAACCTTGCTCGCGCGGCTGCCGATTACGGAGCCCGCATGATTCATATCTCCACCGACTATGTTTTCAACGGAAGAGGTTACCGTCCTTATACCGAAGATGTGGTCCCTGACCCGCAATCGGTTTACGGTTCGACCAAACTGGAAGGCGAAAAAATATTGACCGACATCTGTCCCGAAAGCATTATCATTCGCACAGCATGGTTATACTCTCCTTACGGCAACAATTTTGTCAAAACCATGCTGCATTTAGGAGAAGAACGGGAGGAGTTATCGGTAGTTGCCGACCAGATAGGCACGCCCACTTGTGCCGCCGACCTCGCACAAGCAATCCTTGTCATACTGCAAGCGGATACATTCGTGCCGGGAACATACCATTTCTCCGACGAAGGGGCATGCAGTTGGTATGACTTCACAGTAACTATTCACAGGCTGGCCGGGATCACGACCTGTCGAGTGACACCGATACGAAGCGACGAATATCCCAGTAAGGCACACAGACCTTTTTACAGTGTCCTCGATAAAAGTAAAATTAAAAAAACATACGGGCTGACTATTCCTCACTGGTACGAAAGCCTGTCGAATTGCATAAAATTATTACAAGAAACCCATTAATAACGTGAGTACACTTACAGAAGAAATCAGTAAACGTAGAACATTCGCTATTATCAGCCACCCGGATGCAGGAAAAACGACACTAACCGAGAAACTACTTCTTTTCGGAGGAGCTATTCACATTGCCGGAGCTGTAAAATCGAATAAAATCAAAAAGACCGCCACTTCGGACTGGATGGAGATAGAGAAGCAACGCGGTATCTCGGTCGCCACGTCGGTCATGGGATTCAATTACGGCGATTACAAGATAAATATTCTCGACACCCCGGGTCACCAAGACTTCGCCGAAGATACATACCGCACACTGACAGCAGTAGATAGCGTAATTATCGTAGTCGATGTTGCGAAAGGTGTTGAAACACAAACTCGCAAACTCATGGAGGTGTGTCGTATGCGCAACACACCGGTAATTGTGTTTGTCAACAAACTCGATCGTGAGGGTCGCGACCCGTTCGACATTCTGGACGAATTGGAAGCAGAGCTGAAAATAAACGTACGTCCCCTCAGTTGGCCTATCAACATCGGACAAAAATTCAAAGGAGTTTACAATATCTACGAACAGAACCTAAACCTATTTACACCGAATAAACAAGTCGTTACCGAACGCATCGAATTAACTGATGTGAACAGTCCCGAATTGGAAACCTACATAGGAGAACAAGATGCCGAAAAGTTACGTGCCGACCTCGAATTGGTCGAAGGCGTCTATCCCGAATTTAACACGGAAGATTATTTAGCAGCCAAAATGGCTCCCGTATTTTTCGGCTCGGCGCTAAATATGTTCGGAGTAAAAGAATTGCTCGATTGCTTTGTGAAAATAGCGCCTGCACCCAAACCCATTCAAGCGGTAGAAAGAGTCGTCCGCCCCGAAGAGGAAAACTTCACAGGGTTCGTATTCAAGATACACGCCAACATGGATCCCAATCATCGCAGTTGTATTGCTTTCGTAAAAGTATGTTCGGGAAAATTCGAACGAAATGCCAATTACAAGCATGTGCGCAGTAACAAGATGATGCGCTTTTCGAGTCCCACGGCATTCATGGCACAGAAGAAATCGGTGGTCGACGAAGCTTATCCCGGCGACATCGTCGGGTTGCCCGATACAGGCAACTTCAAAATAGGCGATACGCTCACCTGTGGCGAAGAATTGCACTTCAAGGGGCTACCGAGTTTCTCGCCCGAAATGTTTAAATACATCGAAAACGATGATCCGATGAAGTCGAAACAATTGAACAAGGGTATAGATCAACTAATGGACGAAGGTGTAGCCCAATTATTCGTCAGTCAATTCAACGGTCGTAAAATTATCGGGACAGTAGGGCAACTACAATTCGAAGTTATCCAATACCGATTGCTACACGAATATGGAGCACAATGCCGTTGGGAACCCATCAGCCTTTACAAGGCTTGTTGGATAGAAAGCGACGACCCACAGGCTCTCGAAGCATTCAAAAAACGGAAACACCAGTTCATGAGCGTGGACCGCGATGGTCGCGACGTCTTCATGGCCGATTCGAACTATGTTCTGCAAATGGCTCAAACAGATTTTCCCAAGATAAAATTCCACTTCACAAGTGAATTCTAACCGGGCCTCTTCCTCTATATGGCTAACGCCCCACAAAGGAAGGGTTTAAAAGTAATCTACTTCTCCCCTATGGCACGTTGTGCCATAGGGGAGAAGCTGAAAAACAATAGTCCCGAAGAGAGGGGTTGATAATGCCCTCTTTCGTAAGACATGAAATATCGAGACCCTATCCTCGGTCGCCAACCAAAAAGAACAATTGCAACCTTATACCATCAGGGAATTTCAATACCCCATATTTGATTAGGTTCTATTCTCTTGAAATAGACAACCTTCTTTTTATTCATAGACGACAAGACCAACCGACCGTCCATATTCGTCCCTCGATAATAATTTAATGTAAATTCGGCAGGAGTATATACTCTCGAATCTTTATCGGGAACATATTCAAAACGTTGCTCCGACTCCAACCACATAGAATCTGTGACCAAATGTGTATCCCAAATCAATATCTTATTGACCGTTTTTGAATGAGGAGGAACTGTATCAAGCCTCCCGGAGCCACACAAAGTCCTATAATCGACAACCGCATAAGCATCCGTTTTATTCATCGTCACAATATCGACAGAATAAATACCCGATTTGTCATATTCTTCCTCACAACCGAACAAGAAAAGAACAAAAGCAATAGCCGAATAAATAAAAGGCTTTTTCATTTCAACGTTGTTTTTCGATAGGTTAATCATATAAAATACAATCGATTTTTGCCTCCCTATTCCCCTCCGGCAGACGTTTAAAACTAAAAAAGCGTAGGGAACTTACCTGTTTATCTTACAAGAGGTACGACCAAGTAACCACGCAGAAATAAACAGCTACCCCCACGCCGACCGATATATACCTGCACTCCCGTGCGCATATATGGCAAGCATGAGCGTTTGCACTGTTTATCCTTCTGCTAAAAATTGGTCGTTTTCTTGTAAAGGATAAAACAAAACGCTTCAAAAAAATATGTCTGTCGAACAGACCAAACAGCCGAACGACTTGGCGAAGATAGTGTAAAGGGAAATTAAAAACAAGTTTTATATTGTGTTTTTATCTCCTAATTACATAAAGCCTATATGTATACGATACAGAGAAAATACCACGGAACTAACCATCTTGAATGCTGACTATTGAACTCGATTACGAGAACAGTAAGGAAAAGTTAATAAAGTCATTTAATAAAAAAAATCCCCGAAAAGAAATTCTTTCCGGGGATATATACTTGGAGAGTGTTTTAAAATTTAATTTCTATCTACTGCCAAGAAGGCTCTATTTCAATCAAAAACGATTAAATACCCAACTCTTTTTTAATCGCTTCGATTTTGGCATCGGCCGCTGCATTGGCTGCATCGTAATCGGCATAGTTATCCATCTTGATACCACGCACTTCGATATAAAATTTGATTTTAGGTTCTGTACCAGAAGGACGAATAGAGACTTTGGAACCATCTGCCGAAAAATATTGCAAGACATTGGAAGTTACAGGCATATCGAGTTTCGATTTCGTACCATTCACCACATCGGTAGCTTCAAGCGATGCATAATCTTTTATAAGAATCACAGGAGAACCACCGAGTTCTTTCATAGGATTCTCACGGAAATTCTTCATCATGGCGACTATCTCCTCGGCTCCCGATTTCCCTTTACGAACGACCGAGATACCCTTTTCTTTGGAATATCCATATTTAATATAGATATCCTGCAACATTTGGTACATAGTCATACCTTTGTCTTTCGCCCAAGCGGCGATTTCAGCCATTAAAGAAATAGACGATACAGAGTCTTTGTCGCGAACGAAATCTTCGGGCAAAAATCCGTAGCTTTCTTCTCCGCCACCTATATAGCGGGCTTTGCCTTCGTTCTCACGAATAACAGAAGCAATCCATTTGAAGCCTGTATAGCAATCGTACATTTTGAATCCGTTCTGCTCGGCGATCGTCTTGATAGTCTCGGTCGTCACAATAGTCTTAACGATATATTCGTTACCTTTCAGCAGCCCTAATTCTTTATTACGGGTCATCAGGTAATTGAGGAATATCATCACAATCTGATTACCATTCACCAAAACGAATTCACCTTTATCGTTACGCACAGCGATACCGATACGATCGGCATCGGGATCAGAAGCCATGACCAACTCGGCATCGGTTTCAATGGCTTTCTTAATAGCCATATCGAGAGCCGCAGGTTCTTCGGGATTGGGAGAAACGACAGTCGGAAAATCTCCACTCACAACATCTTGTTCGGGAACGTGAATGATGTTGGTGAATCCGAAGTTTTTCAACGAAGCAGGAATCAACTTCACACCCGTACCATGTATAGGCGTGTATACGATTTTCATATCGTGATGATGAGCAATGGCCTCGGGACTAAGCGATAGAGTCTTAATACGGTCGAGATACCGACGATCTATTTCCTCTCCGATAATCTCGATCAGCTCTGCATTTCCCCGGAACTTCACATCTTTCACCGAAGTGATTTTATTTACTTCGTCTATGGTATTCTTATCGTGAGGTGCTATCATCTGTGCCCCGTCGTTCCAATAAGCCTTATATCCATTGTATTCTTTGGGATTATGCGATGCTGTAAGTATCACTCCACTCTGACACCCCAACTCTCGAATGGCAAAAGAAACTTCGGGAGTAGGACGCAAAGCATCGAACAAATATACTTTAATACCATTCGCCGAAAAAACATCGGCAGCGACCTCGGCAAATTTGCGGCTGTTGTTCCGGCAATCGTGACCGATAGCAACCTTTATCTGGGGCAGGTCGGCAAAGGCCTTTTTCAAATAATTGGACAATCCCTGAGTAGCAGCTCCCACCGTATAGATATTCATACGATTCGTTCCGGCTCCCATAATTCCACGCAGACCACCCGTACCAAATTCGAGATCCTTATAAAACGCCTCTATCAAATCGGTCTTATCTTCGTTATCGAGCATGGCACGCACAGCGGCCTTTGTTTCTTCGTCATAGCCATCGCCCAACCATATTTGAGCTTTGGCGGTCACCTGTTTCAATAAATCTTCATTTCCCATATCGTAAAGAATTCAATAGTTAATTATCTTCTGTCACAAATTTAGTTATTTCAACGAGACCACCACACTATTTAAGCAAAAGTTTCTCATTAATTTAACATTCAGTAATCCAAGAGCTACCTCACTCTCCCAAACAATTCCCGACAAGGCTCAATACTTCGGAGGCGTTTCGAGAAAGCGATCGCCCGTCTGCCGCACGATTTCTTCATAGTACTCTTGGGAATATCCGGGGAAAAGTGGAGAATCGGGCAATCCATAACCATTATCCTTGAATTTTCCATTTTCTTCTTGCTTTACATTTCCATCGAGGAATTTCACCATAAGATACTCACCTAACTTCTTCCAACGAGCGGTCGAGGCTTCGGCGGCATCGCAACTATATTGCGTGAGGTAGGCAATAGCCTCTTGGGGAGAGGTCGCATACAACTCGACAGCAGCCTTATCGACCGCCGGCTGACGGAGATTCAACGAGGTTTCGACAGCCGACTGGACTTTGCGAATATCTCCTATCATAGGCTCATAACGAGCATAAGCCATATTCGCCACCCAATTATGAATCCAAAAAGCCGAGGTCCATGAGAAATCATACATCGATCCATTCTCCGGACTAAAACATTCGGGAACCTGTGTAATACCACAATACATCGGAATATAAACACATGTATTGGCATCATCGACTCCGAACCAAAGTACACCACCGACAGGATCGGGCAACCAATTCCGCATTTGTCCGACTAACGTAAATCCGGTCTGCTGCGTGGCAATGGCTCGTTCCATGCAGTAGGATTTGCCATCTACCTCGAATGACATGGGGCGGAAACGATAAGGGACTTTGAATGGCCCAGCCCCTACATCTTGCGTCATGTCGAAAGGCGTATCTTCGAAATGGTCACGCATAGCCTCTTTCATATCTTGTACAGATAACTTTCGCGAGGGTTTAACATAAAGCGGAAACGGTTCAGCCGATTCTCCATTGACATAGGGCAAATAATTGTCCATCGTACTATCATACTTACGGAAGAAAGACCACACCCGAGCATCGCAAGCTCTCAAAGCTCCGAAATCGGCGGGTGAATAGGCTCGCGCAAAACTGAAATCTTTATTCAGCCCATCAAAATACCCCATCTCCCGAGCAAAAGAAATCACATCGGGAGAGTACAGGCAATTCTCTTTATCGTCCATAGGAATCTTGTGAATACGAGGATAATTGGCATGACCAGCGATACAATCGTCAGGAATACGAACCGCCACCCAAACGGCTCCCCGGCGTCCGGGGCCCTTGCCGATCAAGTCCAAAATCCATGCTTCATTGGGATCGGCAATCGTAAACGATTCTCCACTACTATAATATCCATATTTTTTTACAAGTCCGGTCATTACCTTTATAGCTTCGCGTGCGGTTTTCGCCCGTTCGAGTGCAAGTTGCATCAACGAGCCATAATCGATAATACCTGTCGTATCGACCAATTCGGGACGACCACCCCATGTCGATTCCACAACAGTAAGCTGATGTTCGTTCATATTGCCCATCACGGCGTAGGTATGTTCTACCTGTTCTATTTCTCCCAATGGTTTATTCGTATCCCACTCTACAATCGAACGCATAGAGCCTTTTGGCCAATCGGCAGCAGGAGAAGAAGTCAAAGCTCCGTACAAAGTATGAGAGTCTGCCGAATAAGTAACCAATACACTACCATCGACAGTAGCCTGCTTCCCGGCAATCAATCCCGTACAAGCCCACACGTGGACAAAAAATCCTACCGTAAAAAAAACTAAAATCGCAATTTTCTTCATATCAAATAATTTTTATTTACCACACAAAAGAGTTCGTATAAGACTGCTCGTTGCCACACATATCGGAAACCACAACGTGCAACGTATGCTCGCTACCTTTTTTTACCCTGTTACTTTCGAGACAATATGAAATTCTACCTGTCTTCCCGTCTAATTCGAACAAAACAAATTTCCCGTCGATCTCTCCCCGATAACTTTTCAAACCACTTTGGTCATCGCTTATTTTCAAAATGACTTTTTCCCGAGTCGACCATTTGTCTGGTGCGATCGGAAGTATCGTCGGAGGCAATGTATCTACCGAAACGGCATAAGACCCGAACTCCGTAATTTTAGCCTTATACCAACCATTTGCATACTCCCCGCAAACCGGATAGGATCTATCATCGTCCAAACGAACCAAATAATATTGCCTTTTATCTGACAATTTATCCTCGGTCAACCGTACAGAAATTTCGGCAGCTTTATGCAAAGGGGGTACAGAAGATGCAATAATGTGAATATCGGAACAATATTTTCTCGAAGGAATCTTTCTTCTCGTAAAATCGAGATTTTCATACAAAGCTCCTGCCGGCACAAAAATGCCAAAATCGTCTTTTTTATAGAGATTATCTACTGCATAAGAGAAATATATCCCCTCTTTTTTAGGGAGTGGAGGTTCCTGCAATTTTCCAATCAATGAAAATTCGACAGAGGAACTATTCCCGTCATAATCGGTCAAAACATACCGACAACGATAGGCTCGCTCCTCATCGACATGAAGAATGCCTCTATTTTCTACTTGTTTATAAATAGACTTCAACCGATTACCCGGTGCAATATAAGTGCGCATAATCACTCCTTCTTCGGCAAAGCTATTAATATAACGAGTCTCGTCAAACGAATAACGATAGATATAGGTCGAAAAAAACAGGCTGTCATCGATATACAAATCGACTTGATGGACTCCATATTTATTCGTCGTACCCGTCATTCGATCATACGCCTCGATACCAAACGATACATCGCCCCATACCGGAACCGACTCCCCTATCGAGTAAGAACCGGCCGAAGCGCGCACCGCTTTTCTTTCCATGCGACGAGTCGTATTTCCCATCACCCCTTCATGCGTATAAAAAACGAGGTTACGAACTTCGGGAGCTACATCGTCTGTGATTAAAGGAGACAACCATTCCTGAGGATCCATCGGGTCTTGCGTATCGGTATCCCGTATATCCAAATGCAAATGAGGACCACCAGACGATCCCGAATTTCCGCTATATCCGATTATATCGCCTTGTGCGACAGGGATTTCACCTTCGGCAAATTCACAATCGATAGAAAAATCCTCTTGCTCATACTGCTGACGGCGAACAATTTCATCGATAAAAGGCGCAAACCGGTCCAAATGTCCGTAAACCGTAGTCAAACCCGACGAGTGATTGATATACACAGCTCTGCCAAATCCCCACGGAGAAACAACGACCCGAGAAACATAACCGTCATCCATAGCATATACTGGCAATCCGATACGTCCTTGTGTCTTCAAATCAATCCCCGAATGGAAATGATTCGGTCGTAATTCTCCGAAATTAGCACTCATCAATAACGGAATTTTCAAAGGCGATATCATCTCACCTCTACCCACCGTTAAAATTAAAAAAGAAAATATCCCTAAAAATATAGGACGTAAATACATAATACTCCTCATTCTTTTCTATAACATGCAAATAATATAAAAGATCAGGCTTGAAATTGCCGGAACGCAACTTATCTGTATCCCCATCTTCGCATAATGCAAAGATAACGCAAGCGGGGGCAATATGAAAATTTAAACAAGTTCTTATCCATACAATTTTCTATTTTTTACAGTTCGAAAAATTTGAATGTAACTATAAGGGTTATACATTCTTTTTGTGTCATAATAATAAACAAAATTCAAAAAGCTCAAAACCATGAAAAAAATCTCACTTTTATCTATTTTCATCTTTCTTGTTCTAAATTCTATATTTGCCGTTACTTATGATAATTTATATGTGGTAGGCAATGCTTGTTCGGCCGGTTGGAATCCAGACGGAGCACTCGTCATGGTTCAAGAAAGTGAAAATATTTTTACGTGGAGCGGTCCATTAAAAAAAGACAACGGGAATCAAGAACGATTTAAATTACTCACAGCACGGTCTTGGACAACCTCACTGACCTGTAACTTGGAAAAAGCAGGCCATCAAATAATTACTTCGGGCGGAGAGTATGATTTATACATAAAATTAGAAACCGACGGTAAACCGGATAACGCTTTCCAAGTAGCGGAAACCGGAATATATACGATAGAAGTGAATACATCGTCCATGAAGATGAAATGCACCAAAATCGCCGATTATGAAGATCCCAATCTTGTATTTACCAAAGAAACATTCCATTCAACCTCGGAAGGGTCGCTAAATTACAGGAAATTGGAACCACCAACCATAGAAAAGGGTAAACAGTATCCCTTAGTTATTTTCCTGCATGGTGCGGGAGAGAGGCTCAGACAATGAAAGTCAGCTGAGATACGGTTCTGAAATGTTCGCAAATCCCCAAAACCGAAAAGATTATCCTGCATTCGTACTATTCCCACAATGTCCTCCGTCCAATTTTTGGCCATTCGAGTCACAACCGGCCTCTTATGATGCTACAACTTTCCCAATCGATTATCCAACCTCCACACCGATCAAACTGGTAAAAGAACTTATCGATTCTTACCTTCAAATGGAAGAAATCGATAAAGACCGTATATATATCCTCGGCATTTCGATGGGTGGCATGGGTACATTCGATATAGCCTGCCGGTATCCCGAGACTTTCGCCGCAGCTATACCCATTTGCGGCGGAGTGAATGTAGAAAGACTAGACAACAAGGTAAAAAACATATATTGGCGACTTTTCCACGGCGACGCAGACGGAGTCGTTCCCGTAAACAATTCCCGCCAAGCCTACCAGAAACTTACAAATATCAAAGCTGACGCAGAATATATAGAAGTTCCCGGTGCAAGCCATTTCGTATGGGACGAGGTTTTTAAAAGAGAAGACTTTTTATCTTGGATATTCGCCAAAAAACGTCAATCGACAGGAGGAAGCGATATTGAAACGAGTAAAACCGATACATCTTTACGATGTTATTGTTATAACCAAATGTTGTATATCGACACGAACGATCAAACGCCACTAAAAGCCAATGTATATACGACATCAGGTGCGCTAGTTCATTCATCTTGCTACAACAGTTCTTCTATCGTTTCACCTCTCACCTCATTGAAACCGGGGATTTATATTATAGAGATTCTTCAAGGAGAGAAGCGATACCATTCGAAAATTTCGTTATAAACGTCCCTGCAAAAAAAACTTCTTCTTACATACAATAAACAAGTCCGACCGATATAGATTCATTATCGGCCGGACTGTTTTACACGAATCTAACGCAACTAATTATCGCCCGGTAGCCTGCAAATAGGCTGTAAGTTTCTGTTGGTAAGCCGTACATGCCTCGGCATACTGATCATGGCTTTGCTGCATAAGCGACTGAGCATCGAGCAATTCGGACAGAGAGACAGTCCCCGCCTTATAATAATCGTTATTGAGACGAAGATTTTCGGTAGAAGATTCTATGGATTTCTCGGAAAGAAGCACTTGCTGATAGGCTTCCTGTAAATCGTTCCATTTGACTTCTATCTCAACCAACATCATTTCCCGGGAATCCTGCCGGGTATTTTCGGCTTGCTGCTTTTTTATTTTTTCCCGTTTAATGGCGTGCGAACCTCCCCACCATGAAGAAATAGGAACCGACACACTGGCAAAAATCATTCCGAAATCGGTATCTTTTTCCATCAAATCATGATAAATATACCCGGCTCCTACCCCCACAGAAGGAAGATTTTCTCCTCGCTTCATACGCAGTTGCAATTTAGCAGCCTCCACACTCTTATCGAGCAGTTTACTTTCGGCACGATTTTCAAGTCCCGTCTCGGGGGCAACATAATAGTCCAACGGAGATACAGCCGAAGGAAAATCATCGAAAGCAATATCGAATTCACTCTTATCGACACCTATAAGTTGGCACAATAGCATCTTTGTCACTGACAAACCATTCTCTACTTTTAATCGATTCGCCATAATGTCTTGCTGTTGCAACTCCACTCTTAACAAATCGTTTCGTGTAGTAAGCCCCGCATCAACCGCTGCTTTTACATCTTTATATATTCCTTTGAGTTGAGTTTCCAACGTCTCCAACGTACGCAACTTCTCTTTTAGTGCGACAATCTGCCAATAATATTGATTAACAGAGGCTTCTACCTGATCTTCTGTAAGAGAAAGCTGATATTCACTCACTTGTTTTCCTATATTTGCCAACTTATTCCCATTGACAATGCGACCACCCATAAATACAGGTTGAACCAAAGTCACCCCTGCCGTCTTCCCTTTCTTCAACATCTCCATAGATAAATATAATCCGCAAAACGAAATGTTTGGGTGATTAAAAACAAAAAGTTGCCTTTTTAAAACGAAGCGTATAGCTTGAATCGTTTTTTACCGATTCGTTAGTAATAGAAAAGCACCGAAGATATTTCTTTTCGGTGCTTTCTTGTAATCTGATAATCTTATAAGGGTGTTAAAACGTCATTATAAGGTGCTCATGAGACGGCAGAATCGGCGTGCTGCTTGTAGAGCATCATGTCGGTATAGGTGGCATTGTAGTTCATGTGGGCGTTGAATTCGGCTTTCGTACAACCGTCAAAGGGGTTGCCGACGCTCTTGTTTCTGCCTATCCAGTCGCACAATTCGAGTATGGAGGACTTGTTGGAGGTAAAATAGACAAACGAATGGCCGGAGAGAATGGTCAGGACGTCGAGATAGTCAGATAGCCGCCAGTACATGGTATAGGTGCCTACCTCGGTTGACAGGTATGGGGGATCGACCAGGAATACTACACCGGGGATATTCTTATACTCCTCGAACACCTCCCGGTAGTCCCGGCTTGTAATTTTCAGATCGGACAAATAGTCGGGGCAAAGAGTATAGTCGGACTGGCGAATGTTGTTGTACAGGGTCTCCTTTTGCATCTCCACGGAGTTCAAAACGTATTTCATCGAGAATAGCAGCGAGGAGGAGAGCGTGATGAAGTCTACATATCCGGTGTCTCGTTCTTCTTGCTGAATGCGCTTGAAAATTCGTTCGCGAAGGTCGCCTGTAATTGCCTTGTGTCGGGGTACGGCATCACCTACTATTGCACGAATATCGGCGATTAGATGGTTGGTACGTGGTATGTTTTCGAGCCGACGGCGGTAGTTATCGAAGTCGTTGTACACCACGGTGGCGTTGGGCTTGCACCGCTTGGTGATGTGGGAGAGCAGACCGGAGCCACCGAAGAGGTCGACGAAGGTGGCATCGTCGGGGAATTGGTCGAGGACTTTCATAAATTCACGCGCGAACATACGCTTCTGCCCTACGAACGGGAGTGGTGCGGAGAGGTACAGGTTCTTTTTCATACGTTGAGTTCGAATTTTACGTTATCATTCCCGGCAAGCAAATCCCGGGTACGGTCGATGTTGTTGTCGTAGATGTGCACGTTGCCGAGATTAAGGGTAATCGATTGCAGGGGCAAATCGATATGTCGGGCCATGAGGTAGAGGTGGTAGATGTCGGCGGGGAGGCCGAGGTTGGCATCGGAACTGCGCTGGTAGGCCGACACCACCAGTTCGCCGCCGTCGAGTTGAAACTGCACGAGGCTGAGGCACGGTGCTTGGTTGGTCTCCGCGTCGGTTGAACCGAGGAAGAGCACATAGTTCTTACTGCTACGCTTCTCTCGGTTGATTTTTTCGATAAGGGGCGGCAACTTCTCGAAATAGGTGGGATAACTGTTGACGAGCGTTTGCCCACAGTAATCCCACCAGCTGATGCCCGCCTCTCGATACTTCTCGACCTGCCGCTCGCCGCTCATAAAGAGCCGCAGTTCGTCTTTGAGTTTCCGTCGGGCGATGTTGTGCCCCTCGAAGATGTCGAGCAGGTCGGCCGGTGTCAGCGAGAGCGACTCGTTGAGCAGATAGCGGCTCGTGCCTTTTTTACCGACCTGCGTCTTGCCATCGATAAGGACTTTTTCCAGCAGTTGGTAGTATTTGTTCATAACCGATTTTTGGGGCAAAGGTATTGTGCTACCCTTGCCGCACCATGCCTGGAGTTCACTCTTACACTGCACCCAGCATGCAGTCGCTTTTGAAGCGGCGAATGAGGTCATAGACCTTTCGCTCGCATACACCGTATTTCTCGGCCAGCACAGCTACGATATAGGAGGTTTTTTCTCCATTGGCCAGCAGCCGGGCATAATCGTTGTACAGCTCGATGTAGCGCACGTCGTCGAGGCGTACACCAGCGGCTCGGCAGATGGTCAGCAGTTCCCGATTCAATTTCAACAGTTCGATTACTTTCATTTCCACAAAAAATAGTACATTTGCAATATCTCACTTACATACACATACAAAAACAGCCACAAGTGTAGTCTGGGTATTTGCCCCCGGCTACGCACTTGTGGCGTGTATGTGTTAATATGTAGGTGAGATGACTATTAACAGGCCGGGGGCTTTTCATTCTCCCCAGGCCTTTGTGGGTTGGCTATGCGGGTTCTCTGCTGTCGCCGGACAATGCACTGAACATCTTTTCCACCAACAATCTGGTTTCTTCGACGGTTGAGGTCATGGAATAGACATTCATGTTGAAGCTGCCTTGCCCTACGGTGACATGGCCTTTTTCGGTTCCGTTTTCCATAATCCGGTAGTTGACCGATTGAAGGGTTTCTACCGGTTCTTCTCCATTATAGGAGCGGCTGATGTTTTCGCTGATTTTCACTAATTCAATCATACGTTGCTTTTTAAGAGGGTTATGTTACGATAATTTGTATTGCTGTTTGAGGCAAAGAATCCATCACGTTGTCGATTACGGTGCCATAGTCGTCTACCGGGCGCACTTTGGCCGAAACGGTGTAGGTGTGAGTGCCTGTTGTGGGTCTGGAGCCTGTGAGTTGTTGAATGGTCGCTCTAACTTGTGCTATAAGTCCGGAGTTAAATGTCTGCATGACTTTGTAAGAGCCGTATCCTTGGGTAATGATTTCGAATTCGTATCGGGTACCGTTTGGCGGATTGCCATTGGGGAAGCTGTATGATAGGGCAATGGCGGCGGTCTGGTAATTGCCTGTGATGGCTAAGAATCGACCCAGTTTCACGTAGACATATCGACTTGTAACCTGGGCCGTCATGGCTATGGCGTTGGGTACGGGAAAGTAGTCGGCCACGGTGATTTGGGTGTCGACGGCTGTCCAGTATTCGAAGGTCTTCTTATCGATAAGGAAGAGAGTAATTTTGAGTGTCGATTCGTTCGTGGCCTTTCCGGGGAATGTGTCGCTTTGCCCTGCAGGAGGCCTGACGATGACGCCGTCGCTGAACATCTTTACCCGGAAAGAGGAGTTCCAGGTGTTTCCTGTTTTCAGTGTGGTGACGGCGTTGGTTGTGGTATTGGTGAGCAGCCGGGCGTAGCTGCTGCCGTTCCCGTCGGTGACGAGAATGGCCGGATAGTAATCGCCGATACTCTTGTCGGAAGCCAAGGCCAGCCACGATTCGACGGGAACTCCTGTTGAATTGACCGAGGCGTAGCTGATGTTGACGAACAGGTAGGGAGTATCGACATTGATTTCGTCGATCTGGCTGCCAGTGAGGTTGGGCCGTGCATTATGGTCGTAGCCGTCGAAATCGCTGAGGCGACAAAAATCCGTCCCCGGGTGGGGATAGGCCACATAGTCGAAGGAGGTATCATGGATAGCAACGATATTCGTGCCGTGCGGTATCGTGGCTTTCAAGCCATAGCGTATGCCTTGATTCTTATCCGTCTCGCTTCCTTCCCATTGATCGACGTATGTCGTGACCCCGCCGGATTGCTGAGGATAGTTTTCGGAAAGCGGCGCGGCCTGCGGATAGCGCACGGGTTTATGACGGCTCCATTTGTTGATACGTCCCGGACGGCCACCCTGCAACAGGGGGCGTTCGAGGGCAACAATGTCGGCCACGTCCCATACCCCGTTTGCAGGGTATATTCCCAGCAGATTATACGGGTCGGTTATCGCTATCGGGGCTGCTATCTTGTTTTTATCGATGGCCATAGGCTCACTTTCCTCCTTTCCCTTTTAATTCGAATAATTCCTTTTTCAATCGTTCTATATCTTCCATAAGGGCTTTAACCAGTCGGGCGGTCTCTTGTGCCGCCCCGGCGATGGTGTTGATATAGTCGGGTGACAGATAGTTCAGAGCCCCGTATCCGTCCTCCGTCTCGTATGCCATCGATGGCAATACCTCTTTCACCTTTTGATAGACCAGCCCCGTATGGGCTTCCCCGTCCACACCGCCCTTGTTACGCTTCCGTGCTTTTTCGGTGTATCGGAAATCGCATACCCTGCCCATAGCCAAGAGCCTGTCGGTATAACTTCGGGTATAGTCGAAATCTCGCTTCAAACGCATGTCCGAAGTCGTTAGAGCAGTGACCGAGCCTTGGGCTGTGAGGTTGCCGCTCATGGTTATATTTCCTACTCCCGTGAGGTCGCCTCTAATGTTTCCAGTGCCGTCGAAGGGCTGCCCCCAGAGGGTACAGGTATTGTCGAAATAGGTGAAACTACCATCTTTCAGTACGACTACGGCGTTTTCTATTGCGTTGCTGGTATTGGCCGGCTTGTCGGGGGTAGTTTCGATGTTGCCTGTATAGGTGTCGATGTAAAGGTAGTCTTTCCCGATAATCCGGTATCGAAACTGGTTTTTCCATTGGACGTTGGTCTTTACCCACACATTGCCTTCGGCATCGATGCAAGCCTGTATATAGAGTTCTCGTTGCGATTTCGATTTTTTGACGGTCATCAGATTGAGCGAAGTGGCTCCTTCGCCACAAGTGATGTAGAGGCGGCTGTAAACCGCGCTGCTGTATACATAGTTTTCGATGGCTTCGATTTCGATGACTATGCCGGAATAGTTGGTGTTGTTGTCGGTGACGGTGGCTATTTTGTTCCAGTACCAGTAGCTTGTACCGTCGATGTATTTATGAGCGGTTAGGGAGATCCATCCGGCCTCTTGGTAGTGGTAAATGTCTTTATTGAAAAAGGCATTGGTGTTGGCGGCAGTTCCGGCAGAGGTGGCATATCCTGCATTCGTGGCGTAATCGGCATTTTGGGCTTTGCCTGCGGTCAGGGCGGTGTAGGTGCCGCTTACGTTATTGATTTCGGCCAGCGAATAGGTGGGCTTGTTGGGTTGCTGTGCCCAGTCGGGGACGGTAATTCCTTTTGACACGACGATACCCAAGGCCGTCTTGTTGACGGCCGTCACCACATTGCCGGAACCTATCGTAGATGCGCCAGCGCTGGCGAGTTTCCAGATTTCGTTGATGGTGTAGGCGTTGAAGGTGTCGGTGAGTGTGGCGTTGTCGAATGTGCCGCCAAGTTCGTCGAAGCCGTGCACGAGCCTGATGAGCCCACCACCTCCACCGCTACCCCCTTCGAGGTTGCCGAGGCCGAGTGCCGAGAGAGAGCCGGTGGTATAGAGGCTGACCGGCTCCCCATTCTTGGCGTCATATATCTTGATGGCCTTGTTGCTGGCATCCCAAATCAAGGTCGCCCCGCCGATGGTGACCCTGCCGTCGACGTCGAGCTCGGTAAAGGGTACCAGCGGGGTGACGTCGAGCAGTTTCCCGGTCTCCGGGTCTTCGTTGAGCTGGAAGATGTTGAGGTAGGCATCGATGAGCTTGTCGCCGAAAAAGAAAGCCCCGAGGTTGGTGTCGATTTTCCCCTTTTTGTCCCACCGGATATTGCCGGCGGCGAGGTAGCCGGTGCCGTCCATGCGGATCAGAGCCGTGGCCTCGGTACCTTCAAGTCCTTCCTTTTCGGTGTATTCCCCAGACTGCTCGTCGTAGGTAAAGCGGTCTACGGGGTTGCCACCCGCCCAATAGGAGATGCTGCTGGTGCCCTGGTCGAGGCCGCTCACCCCGCTCATGACGATGTACTCGCCCTCGGGGGTACGGTAGCCGAGCTGCACGAGACTCGTGGCAATGATACCCCCGTCGATGGTGGTATCGTTACGAAAGGCTTCTTTGAGATATTCGCGCTCCTCGAGGGCCTTGTCGAGGTCGTCGTAATGCTCGGTGATGAGTTTGCCTTTGATTCGAAGGGTTTTGGTTGTTGAGTCGTAGACCAGATAGGAGCTTTGGTCGGGGGCACCGACAGCGAGGTCGCCGAGGACTTTGAAGAAGGCCCGGGCGGTGGTCATGTCGAATCCTTGGGCGATGATTTCTTTTCCTTCCAAAGTGTAGGAGTCGATGCCCTGCACCAGCTTGATGCTGGGGGCGTCGATGGCGACCGACGAGATGATGATGGCATTCTGGCGCATGGGTTCCTCGGCGCCGCCCACGACGGGGTCGTAGCCCAGCTGGATAAGGGCGTCACCGGCCACGGGGATGTCCGAGCCGGTGTCGGCGTCGGTTTTGGAGAGGTCGACGTAGTTGTCGCCAACCCCGACCACCTTGCGCCAGTAGTAGCGGGGCTTCAAGGCCGTTGCCCGGTCGACCGCCCGGCAGATGGCCATATCGCCGACGATGAAGTCGTTTTCCGGGGCGACATTCCCGTCGTCCGCATAGCACCGGTAATACGACTCGAACTCCTCCACCCGGTAGAGGCTGGCGAAGGAGGCGGAGCTGACGATATACTCCCCGGCGATGTGGGTGGCCCGGTTGACCTGCGTCTCCTGGATTGTCGCCTTTTTGCGTATAAAGATGTTGTCGGCTTCTATATAGGTGTTACCCTGCTCGTCGGTGCGGAAGGTTCCGCCGCTCACAAGCGAGGAGTAAGTCCCGATGTCCAGCCCTTTCGCGAAGGTGATTTTCTCCTGCGCCGTGTCGGGGCGAAGCCGGCTGAGCGCCTCTTTGAGGGTGCGCCGGGCGCTGAAGACGTTGTTGTCGGTGGGCAGGGTGTTGTCCCAGCTCCGGATCAGGTCGGGAAACGCACCCGACGTGGCCTCCCGCACATAATTCTCCACGGCGGTGATGTTGTCGTTGATCGTCGTCATCGCCCCGGTGCTGGTGGCGTCGCTGATTTCCAAATCCACCTGTGAGGGAAGGTTCACCTTCCGCGTGATTTTGGTAATGCGGCTGCTGCGATAGCCGGTATCCGGGAAATATTTGTCACTTTCGAGCCGCACCCGTCGCCCCACATAGAGGTCGATGGCGTGTTCTTCGATGTAGACATGGTCGGTCGGCGCCTTGTAACGGCTCACATCGATGGCATTCTCCTCGTTGTAGCGGTCGACCGCCTCCTTGAATTCCTGCTCGGCCAGCGGGTAATACTCGTCGGGCATGCGGATATTCCACAAGATGTACTTGTCGCCCGCCTTGGGACACAGCGTGTCGTTGGGGAGTTGGGTGTCGTCGTCATAGGGCCAGATGGTGATGATCTCGAACTCCTTATTGTCGCTGTCGTAGTTAACTTCGAAGTAATAGGTGCCGTCGGCTTCTTCTCCGAGCCCGGCCAGTTCCGAACCTTCCTGAAAGGATACCCGTTTGACCTGCCGGGCCAGCTCGTAATCGTTCGGGTCGAAGTCGAGTGAGTCGTCCTTGAAATACCAGATTGTAAATGGATTGCCTTCCTCGTCTTTCGTCTCTTCCTTGCGCACCGAGCTCACGGTACCGACGCGTCTGGGATAGATGTCGGCGAAGGCGTCGGCCTCGTAGTGATGCCACACGCCGTATTTGTCGACATTCACATCGACGTGCTTCGCGCCGCCGGGGAGTTGCAGGCGGGTGTGCCCGTATTTCTCGGGGTCGATGTTGCGGCTGCTGCCCACCGGATAGAGCCGGGTGTAGAACTTGGCGTTGTCGGCCATGTCGCTGCTCAGCGAGAGCAGGCCCTTGCCGTAGGCCAACGTCACCTCCTCGCCTTGTTCGCAGCGGCAGATGTTGACGGTTTGCCCCTCGACCCACCACTCGGCGCGGTTGCCAGCCTTCTCGGCCACCTCTTTGAGGGCCTCGTCGCAATACTTGCCGAAGTAGTCGATGACGATATTGTCGGTCCCCTCGACCGTGCCCACCTTCCAGTCGGTTGTGCCCATGCCGTTGTTGATGCTCTTGACTATCAGGGCAACGTGGTCACGAGGCGGAGCGGTCAAGGTAAAGACCGGTTCGTCGTCGCCATCCGTGTCGTTGATGACCAGGAATCGCTTTACCAGGCTTTCGATGCCGTAGAGCTTGACGGCATATTTCCACTCAATTGTCGATGTTTGCTCGGGCTTATACCGCTCCATAAGCCAGTAACGCCGCCCCATGAACTCGGCATAGTCATTCACCTCGAGGGGCACGTGTTCGTAGAGTGTGAACGACAGACTGAGCACGTTGTCGCCCTGCAACTCCATCTCTTGCGTCGAGTTGTCGTCACAGGGTACCTGTGTTTTCACCATGCCGTCGCTGTCGTAAATCGTTATCATCTCGTATGCTGTTTTAAGGTCGTTTTAATGCTGTTTTATCGCCGTTCAATCGTCATTCAACCGCCGGTCAAATTACTGGTACCGGCTCCCGGAAGGTGACGTAGAAGCGACTCGCCTGCTTGCCCTCCCGCCAGAGGTAGGTGAGCGGCTCGTAGTCGCTCCCCTCCTTGTAGAACACACGGAGGGTCATGTCCAAATCGGGAAACTCGATGTCGAGCCACCCGTCGTCGCCCGCCTTTAAAAAGGCGATAAAGGCCTTGTATTGAGCCAGCCACTTATTCCGGGTGTCTGCATAGAGGGCAAAGTACAACTTCACATCGCGGGCCTGATTCTTCACGTCGAGGGCGGCCGAGTACTTCTCGCCGTTCTCCTCCCGTATATCCACGGCCACGTGCGACTTGGTTTTTGCCGGTGCCATGATAGCTTTCAAGTTGTTGCGGTCGCCCCGCTTCTTCTCGACCAGGAAAGCGCCATACTCTTGCCAAATGTCGACCCCGTTTATGAAAACCTTACCTCCCAATATTGTATCCATACTTATTTCATTTTAAGCCCATCTCTCACGATTTTCTTGATATCCTCCTTTATCTCGCCCAGGTGCCTGGCACTGGTACCGGTGTTCTCCTCGATGCGCCGCAGGTGGTCCACGGCTGCGCCCATCTGCTCGCTCACATCGCTCATTTTGTCGTCCATACTCGACCAGTGCATCTGGCCGGAGACAAAGAGCCCTTCGAGCTTGGTGCCCTGGTCTTGGCTCATGGCGGTGAAACCGCCCGATTTGCCGCTTTGGCTCGTGCCACTATCGCCGGTATAGCCCGTGGCGGCAGCGGCAGAATCTCTAATTTCGAGCCCCCGGTTGACCATATCTTCCCACATCTTATTGAGCCGTTCGATTTCGTCATCGCCCAATATTCCGTCGGACATGGCCTCCCCATAAGCCTTATACCACGCCTCCATATCCGGCTTGAGCAATTCGTCGAGCTTGGTTTTCAACAAGGCGCGCATCAGATACTCGCTCATGTTGTCGGAAAAATCCTCCCAACTCGACGACATATCCATGAGCATATCTATGAAGTTGTCGTACACGCTGTCGAAGGAGACCTGCGTGATACTCTCGTAGTAAGCCTGCTCAAGTTCTTTGCGTTGCTCGGCAAAGGCGATATAGTCGTCCATATACTGCGCCGCATCCTTGTAACCCTCACTGGCATAGTCCTTGATTTTGGCGTAAAGGTCGGGAGCTTCCCGGGCAACCTTTGCCATCTCTTCGCTCGACAGGTTCCAGAAATCGGCAGCTTCGTCTATCGTCCGCCCAACCACATCACTGATGCGCTGCCAATCGTAGTCACTCATGGCCCGGTCGATTCGGTAATCCGAGGAGTGCTTTCCTCCGATTCCCCAAAAGCCATTGGTAGAAGCCGCTCCTGCACGACGCATCTCCTCTTGGGTATTGGCCTCGGAGTTGGCTATCAGAGCCATCTGCTCAGCATACTTGTCGGTTGCATCTTGGCCGGAGGTGTCCTTGATTTCGTCGGCCAACCGCTCTATGGAATAGGCCAGGGCTTCGTTGGCGCTGCTCAAGTGCTCCAATTCTTCCTCCAAGCGCGGGTCGCTGTCGCCATTGCCTACCAGTTTGCCCAGCCCCCCGAAGGAGAGCGCGTTGAAGATATTGGCTATCCCTTTTAACAGGGATTCACCAATTTGGCGAAAGATGTTCAAGGAGAAGATATTCTCAATAATTCCACTGACAGCCCCCAGAACCGTATCAATCAGCCCGGCGACAATTCCTCCAATTCCCTCTTCGGCCAATTCGTCCAGAATGGAGAGTATGGCGGAAATGATAGAGCCTACAAAACCGGAATTGCCCAACCCTTTTTGCAAGGCATCGACGACGCTGTTGTTGCCGAAAAGTTTCTCGATGCCATTCACAAGAGAGCCTCCGAGTTGCTCGGTCAGTTTTCCTCCGTTGAACAGCTTGTCGAGCTGCATGAAGCCCTGGCCTATACCACTGAGGCTTCCCGACGAAAGGTTCCTGATTCCCGATTCGAGGTTGACGAACATGCTGGCCGCCTGTTCTGAGGACTCCCGGAGGTCGGTCGTAGTGCTCTGTACCTGGGCCCCGAACAGCTGGACGTCTTGCGAGGCTTTGTCGAGGTTCTTCGCAGCTTCCCCCACATAGAGTTCAGCCGCATCGATGCTCCGGGCGTCGCCGCTACTCTCGGCCTCTTTCAGTTTTTCCTTGGCCGTAGCCAGCGCCTCGGTAGCTTCGAGTTCCCGCTGTTGTGCGGCCATATAGTTGCGCATGGCGTTTTGGTAGGCTACGAGGTCATCGCTGATGCGGCGGAAAATCTCCCCGTCCCAAATCGTTTCGGACTGTTGCAGGTTGGAAATCAGACCATACAGCGTTTCCTTCTCGTCGATACCGGCCGAGGACTGAAATTCCGAGCTTTGTGCTATTGCCTTCAGACGGTCAATGGTTGGCTGCAGCTGTTCGCGGAACATTACCCCGAAGTTGCCGAACACGCTGCCCCAGTCAATCTGCTGTTGAATCGCCGACAGTTCCAACCGGTTGATGGCCGAGGCCCGCTCTTTTTCGAGAGAGAGACGCTCGCCCTCGGACTGTGCCTGGCGTATCTTCTCGGCATACTCTTCGGCAATGGCCAACTTCTGCTGCTGGTAGGAGCCGTACTCTTTCAGATAGTCGCGCATGGCGGCGGCCTCTTCCCGGTAAACAGCTGTGCGCTCCTTGTCTCGTGTATCTTCGGCGAGGGTATTGGCGCGGTCGATCTCCTCCTGCTGCCTGCCGGTCAACCCGGAGGCATTGGTACCGGCGACTCCGGCTTTCTTGTTTAGCTCAGCCAGCCCACGGGCTGTCTTCTCTATCTCGGCTTTGCGCTTGTTGTAGTCGGCATCAATCTGTGCCAGCCGCTTTGCCGTACCCTCATCCATCAGGTCAAGCTCTTCGTCCTGATTCTGTCTCTCCAGTGCCAGCAGCTCGTCATTCAACCTTTGCTGAGCCTGCTTTCTATTCTCGGCCTGGTTCTTGGTAGAATTGTCTGCGGGAGCTTCGGGCGTAATCGGCCGATAGTCGGAAAGGCCAGACTCTTTGATGATTCGGGAATTTTCTTGCTGAAACCATTCGGCTTGATTAAGATAGTGTTGCTTTTCATTCTCTACTTCTTGCAATGCCTTGTTAAACGCGGTCTCAGCCGGGTCACTGCCGTAGTGGCCGATATTGCTTCCACCAAAAAACATGTAGGCCTTTCCGCCGGGGCCCCAAAACGGGCGGTACTCTTCCTTACCCTTGCTGCGTATCTCGTTGGCCTTTTCGTCGGCCTCTACGGCTTTCTTAATATACGACTGGGCCTTGGCCTGATTGAACAGCGATTCAATATAGGCATTACCCTTTTGTATCAGCACGTCATACCATTCGGCCAATGTCTTGTATGAACCGAAAGCGTCACCGTATTTACGATTCAGTTCATCCACTTTGCTCTTCTCCTGCTCTTTCGTACCAACAAAATCTCGCAGCTCACTAATGGTATTGTCCAACTCGGCCCGGGTACGTACTGAAACGGCATGCCCCTCTTTTTCCACCTCGTTTTTCTCCTGCAGGGACTTTTTCAAGGCGTCGACTCCCTCTTTGGCACTGAATAGCCCCTTCACCCAGTCGACAATCTCATCGCCATACATGACCAGCAGCATGATGCCTGTGGTCAGTGCAGTCTGCCACGAGAAAAGAGAGGAGAGAATTTGCCGCCATACGGGCACCCCTTTTTGTCCAGCCTTTACCAGGCCTTCATATTCACGCTTCGCCCTTTGCACCTCGTCGGCGAAGATGGGCAGGTTGTTGGAGATGGCGAGGAAAAACATTTGGGGACCCATGGCCAGAGAGGGCATCTCCCTGGCCATCTGCTGGATGCTCATGTGCAGGCCGTTGAATTGTTGCTTGGCCGCAGGTAATTCGGGCGGTATGGTCTGTGTGCTTTCAGCAGTTGCATCCAAATGTTTCAACTGCGCCTCCAGTTCGGCTATCTGCTTCTGGAGGACTTCAATTCCGGCAATGTTCTCACGCTGGTCGAGATTCGGGGAGGCGTTTTGCCCGGCCCTGCGCAATTCTTCCATTTGATTCTCGAGCAGAGCTATGGAGTCGCGCAATTTTTGGGCTTGTTTGTCCAGTTCAGCATTCGCCGAAGCTGTCTTTCCTTTCAGCTCGTCCACCTTGCGGCCTGCCTTGTCGAGACCACCCGACAGGCGGTCTTTCATAATAATCTCTATCTCTACCGGTTCTGTTGCCATATCACTTTTTCAGGTTGCTTTGGAAAAATCCCACGATGTCGGCGGCCTCGTCCTCCGCGCTCTTCTCCTCCTGTTTCTTTCGGATATAGCGGGGCGCGTCTGCCAGCATCATAATCAAGGTCTGGAAGTTCACACCTTCCAGTATGTACTTTACGCTCCAGCCGGTGGCGTCGGCCACCTGCCAGATAAAACCGAAGGGGCTATGTGAGGGCTCGAATACCGTCTTTAACTCCCCTTTCTTGGGTGGCTCAGTCTCAGCTTCATCGGATTCGTCCGTTCGACTGATCTGATAATATTCATAAAAGGGTCGGTGCCCAGCAGGAAGATGAAGCTGCGCATGGCGGCCATCAGGAAAGGCAGTTCCATAAAGTTGCGCACCCACCAGGCAGTGACCCCGACGAGCAGGTGGCGGCTCCACCAACCGCGGCACAGGGTGTGGGCAATCATGCGGCTTACCTGTTTGCCGTGGGTGGCGATGAAGTCCATCTCTTCTTCCTTGGAGAAGGCTTCGATTTGAGCCGCCGTGACACCGAGCGACAGATACTCCCGGGCCAGCCTCATAAGGCCGCCCAAGCGGGGCCGACGCATGACGACGCGCAGGCGCAGAGGCTTGCAAAACGGGAGGCGGATATCCTTCAAGGGGACGGACACGCCCCGGTCCAATAGGGCGGCCGCCCCCTCGCGCTGTATGAGGCGTGCGACTTTCTTGTCCATACGTTACTCCGATGGGGTGTCGTTGATTTCGTAAGGAGCGGTGTCCGCTTCCTCCGGCTTGTTCACTTTCAGCTGGCACTCTATCTTGGAAACCTCGGTCAGCGTCAGCTTGCCGCCCAAGTTGGCCATAATGGTACCGTTGGGAATCTTCATCGTCTGTCCGCTCACGAACTGGATTTCCCACGGGCCGCGAAGCTCTACCAAGTCGGTGGGAGCTTTCCACCCGGTGTATGACCCGGTACTGCCTACCAACGTACCGCCCAGGACGGCCTGTATGTTCTCGTAATCCAACTGAATGAGGTTGAACGTGGGAGCGATGGTTGCATTCTTGTTGGCCAACGTAAACACGGGGGCATCGGTCACCTGTTCGGCTTCAATGTCGGTGCTCTCGGCCTTCGTGCCGCCCCAATCCCAACTACCTTTTTCGATGTAGCCAATTTCCTTTTGATTAAACTTTACGACGGCTATGCCGTAGATGAATTTCTTAGTTGCCATTTTTCAGTCTGTTTTTGATGATTATTGTTGCTAAAATCGTTATCGCTATTCCGATGCCGAACCCTGCGAAAAAGGTTCTAACGGGGTTTGAATGCCGTTTTGTTTCCGCTTCGTACAGTCCGGTCAGGTATTCGTAGCGCTCGCGCCACGCCGACGAAGATCTCTCGTAATACTCGCACTGTCGTTGCAAGCTGTCGCAAGAGGCATATACCACGATGGTCGTGGATTCCTTCCCCTTGCCGATGTCGAGACGGGCCTGTCCGCTTTTGGCGTGAAACGATGAGCCCTCCGGCAGTTTAAGGAGGCTGTCCATCGGTATCTCCATCTTCACCTCCGACATCGGTACCGTTTCCGTCCGTACCCGGCGAACTTCTTGCACGAGGCTGTCTCTGTGCTCCATCTCCACCACCTGCACCTTTTGTGTTGCTTTTCGGGAGGTCGCGCAACTTGAAAAGGACAGGGCAATCGACGCTAAACCTACAACTGTTAGCCGACTCGACAGCCTTGCGCAGGCGTGCCATTTCCCGTTTGGTTGCTCCAAATTCCCGCTTGGTTTCACCAAATTCTTCTTTAGTGGAACGGAGTTCTTCGCGTGTTTCACTTAACTCCTTTTTTAAGGGTTCGACAATGTTTTCAATCAATATACGGGTAGCACGTTCAGCGTTGTCGATGCGCACGGTTTCGGCTTCGGCCTTTGCTTTCTCGGCCTCGGCATTGGCTTTACGCACGGTAGCTCGCAAAGTGACAATGCCTACCAGCGAGGCCAGCAGGCCACCGCCCAATATGTAATTGAGTATCTCGCTGAACTCCATAACTCGCAATTATTGACAGATACCAATCTCTTCCAGCCACTCCGTTACGTCGAACGAGGGGCAGGCTTTGGCGGCCAGTTGGTTGTGGCCGACAATCTTCACACCCGGGAAGCGGCGATGGAAGTCCTTCACATAAGTCTCCATCGCTTCGAGTTGCCGGGGGGTGCGGGTGTCCTTGGGAGTCTTGCCGTCGGTATCCAGGCCGCCGACGTACACAATGTGCCGGGCTGTCGTGTTGTACCCTTTCGCCCCATTGGTGATCTCCCAGGGATCGACCTGCGCATCCTCGTTGTTGTTGACAAGACGCTCCACGCGGCCGTCGAGATGAATCATGTCGGTATAGCCCACCTGCTTCCAGCCTCGCCCGGCAGGGGGTGCCGAGGTGTGCCACCGGCGAATTTCGTCGGAGGTCACCTCACGCCCCTCGGGGGTAGCGGTACAGTGCAGGACCAGTCTCTGCAATTTCCCCATTTTTACGCTGCTTTATAGCCACTGGCCATAACGACACCGGCATCTGCCTTCTTGAACATGCAAATGAAGTAGTGGCGGAAATTGATTTTGTTACGCTGGTATTCGGTATCGTTCTCAGCGGCACTCCAATACATCTTGGTAGAGCCGGTGGCCTTGAACACCCGTGGCGTATAGAATGCGAACGAACATTGGAACTCCCCGGTTTCGGCCGTGGCTCCTACAGCCTTCTTTTTACCGGCCGTGGTGTACAACGGGTTGTTGGCATATTCGTAGATGTCGAATCCATACATTCTGCCCACCTTGCCTTCGCCCCGGTTGATGTTGTATTGCTCTTTGAAGTTCTGGTCGGTTTCGAGCAAATCATTCATGTGATCTGAACAAAGCACTAAGCGCCGATTTGTCGCCGGGACTTTCAGCTTGTCGAGAGCCGCTTTCATTTGTATCACATCGCTGATTGTCAATTTTAAACGCCCGGTTTTCTCATCACGGCTTCCGGTAGTCGTCAATACGGGAGTAGTTCCCGTATTTTCATTCGCACACAAGGCGTGAGCCGCTTTGGTAAACTTACTGTCGTTTATGGCATTGGCATGGGCCTCTTTTACCCGGGCAATCTTGTCGAAGCTTGCCGAGTACAGTTCATCGTCGGTAATGGGTGTCCCTTTGGTTTGGAACTTGTCAAGACTGATGGTTATATCTTCATCGTCCAGTTCTTGTAAGGGAATCGGATACGTTGTGTTGTTGATGAGTACATCAGGATCGACACCTACATTGACGAGGTGGATTACATCGTTATCCACTACCGACGAACTGTCGGGTACTCCATCAAGCCAAGTGCCTTCGAGGCCGGCTCGCAACGACTTGACGAGCTCGCCCGTCCAGATTTCTTTTAATACGCCTGCGCGGAGTGTGCCCGCAGGAAGGGTTCCACCGATTACGCCGGAAACAACATTCATTCCTATGGCGCCGGCCAGCGGAGAGAGTCCGACGGTAGCGGCCAACACGGCTCCTGCAACTGCGTTGAACAGGAGCGAAAAGAGAAGTGTTACAATTTTGCTCATTGCTGCTTTGTTTTTTAGGGTTAATCAATCTCGCATTTCATGTCATACTCGGCCTCATACAGGCGCTTGTATTCTTCGGGCTGCTCTTTCCGCAACACCAGCAGTTTGTCGGCGGGCACCTCGCTCAGCTTTGCATAGTTGCCGGGAGCTTCCGCTTTGCCTGTACCTTGATGACCGAGAATGGCCGACAGTTTCACATGCGGCGACATGGCCGAGAATATGGACGACAGTTTCTCCGCGCCAATCTCCTTGCCGAGGTTGACAAACTCCTCTTTCTTGTCGGGCGAGATTCGTTTCTCACCGATAGCCTTGTCTACAAGGGTCGTGATACTGGCGAGGGTCAGTTCATCTTTTTCCTTTTTGAGCCGCACATTCTCCTCCTGGGCTGCATGGAGTTCACCGAGTTTAGCAGTGATTTCGGCCTCGGTTGCCGTTTCCGGCAAGCCCAACTGTAAGGCTAATTTCTTTTGTTCCATCTGTTCCTGTTTTATAGGGTTAGTATTCAATAGCGGCAGGGCACACTCTCCGTCCCTGCCCAGTGTTATCTGTTTTCCGTCCTTTTTGAGTACAAGGGCATCGTCGTTGGCTCCGATGTCCACTACCGATACCTCGAACAATTTGCTTTTTACGATGGTCGGACTGGTCTGCCCAACCACCAGGTACCGGCTGTCCTCACTCATCTCTATGATGTCGAGGCCGGCACTGACCATTTTCAGACTCCCGAATTCAAACTGGCGTTTGCACCGTTTGCTAAGTTCGGTCACTTCGTCAAAGACCAGTTCGCCGGTCACTTCGTTATTTTCGACCTGAATGTCCTTTACAAATCCTATGACATTCCCGCGCTCGTGCATGTATAGGAGTACCGGGTTGCGCCGATACTGCTCGATATCCATTCCGGCGGTCAAGACACGGGTACCGTAACTGTTCAGGCTATCGTTGGTGATGCGTACTCTCTTATTCATTCTTCTGGTTCGTTTATGTTTCGTGATTGCGAAGCAATATTATGCAGTAAATAGCTGGTGTCCAAAATAGTATGAAAGGCTTGCACATATCTGCGAAACCCTTGCAGGCTTGTTTGGATTGCGACGCACAAACCGACAAATTTGCGATAAACATAACCTTGTGCAGGCGTTGGAAACGCCTGCTAATAACCCGCTACATCGTGATATGAAAAAGGCAGACATCGAAAAGAAGAAGTCGCTCGCCAGAACCCTCTATATGGCAGGCATCGAACAAACCGAAATAGCAGAGAAGGTCGATATTTCCCGTGTGACCATCTCCAAATGGTGCAACACCGAGGGGTGGAAAGAGGCCCGGGCGGCCAAGAATGTGACACGCCCCGAGCTGGTCAACAAGCTATTGCTCACCATCGACACACTCATCACCCAGGTTAACGAATCGAACGACCCGACACTCATCGCCGGGTTGGGCGACAAACTGGCCAAACTGTCGGCGGTCATCGAGAAGCTCGACAAAAAGGCCAATGTGGTCGATGCCATCGAGGTTTTCATGGCCTTCTCCAAATGGATAGAGTATCGCTCGACGATCGACCCCGAGGTGACCCCCGAACTTATCAAGGCCATCAACAAATACCAGGACTTGTACATTACCGAGCAGATGGGTATTAAATAGGAAGGAGGAGGCCCATGGCTACACAGGCAGAAAAGAAACTGGCATACGAAAAATGGAAAGATCATTGTAAACGGGTGCAGGCCATCACAGACACCTCGGTCATGGCTCGTGAGACACCCGCCGAGCGGGACCGGCGCAAGCAGCGTCTGCTGAACAACTATGCCGCCTTTTGTGAATACTATTTCCCCCATTTTCTGACTCTCCGCGACAAAACTACCGGCGAGGTGATTCGCACTGTCCACAATGCCCCCTTTCACAATTCGGCCGCGCAGAAGGTGCGTAATACCCCCAATCTGAAAGCCGTATTTCAGTGGCCCCGTGGTCACGCCAAATCGACCCATTTCGACATCTTCATGCCGCTTTGGCTCATGTTCCAAAGCAAAAGGCTCATCAATTTCATGGTCGTTGTCGGCAAATCGGAGGATAGTGCTATCCGGCTTTTGGGCGACATTCAGGCCGAGCTCGAACACAACCAGCGCCTTATTGCCGACTTTGGCAAACAACGGGGCAGCGCCTCGTGGCAAGAGGGAGAGTTCAAGGTTGCCAACGGAGTCAAGTTCCTGGCCTGCGGGCGGGGACAGTCGCCCCGTGGTCTGCGCGACCGGGAATCGCGCCCCGACTACATCGTCATCGACGACCTCGACGACGACGAACTCTGCCGTAACGAGAAGCGCGTAAACGACCTCACCGCCTGGGTGAAGGAGGCTCTGTTCGGTGCCCTCGATGTGGGGCGCGGCCGCTTTATCATGGTCGGCAATCTCATATCCAAAACCTCTGTCCTGGCGAATATCGCCCAAACAAAGGGCGTGTATGTCTCTGTCGTCAAGGCCGTCGATGCAAGCGGGGAGCCTGTATGGAAAGAGAAATGGAGCCGGGAGGAGGCACAGGCTTACCGGGATTTTGTAGGCTATCGGGCCTGGGAAAAAGAGATGATGCACAACCCAATCGTCGATGGTTCTATCTTCCGGCACGAATGGATTCGCTTCAAACGGCTGCCCAAGCTCTCCAAATATGAGATGTTGGTGTGCTATACCGACCCCTCGTTCAAATCGACCACCGCAAACGACTACAAAGCCTGCCGCTTGTGGGGTAAAATCGGTACGGAACTGCACCTCGTCGACTGTTTCGTGCGGCAGGCAACTGTGAGCGAAATGGTCCGCTGGCTGTACGACCTCTACGAGAGGAGCCGCGACGAAGCCTCTATCCAGTTCTTTATGGAGGCCAATTTCATGCAAGACATCATTCTGGACGAGTTCTCGGCCGAGGGAAACCTGCGGGGATACCAGTTGCCCATCATGCCCGATAAGCGGAAAAAGCCTGAAAAGTTGCAGCGCATCGAGGCGGTAAGCCCGCTTTGGGAGCGTGGCTTTGTCTGGTATAACGAACGGCTCAAAGATACGCCCGATATGCAGGTGGGGATTGACCAGACCTTGTCGCTCGAGCGTGGAAGCCGCATGCACGACGATGCCCCCGATGCCGACGAAGGTGCCATCTGGATACTGCAACGCAACACGAGGCAAGAGAGTTTTCAACCGGTGTTCGGCAAGAGGCCGTCCGCCAAAAATATATGGTAATATGATAGAACTGATTAAACTCATCATTTTCGCTTGGAGATACAAACGAGCCGTCAGAAAGGCAAAACAGTTGGCCGAGTTGACGGGCCTGCGCTATTGGGTGATTTACCTCAACGGGGGCCTGAAAGTCGTGCCCAAAAAGGCTATTAAGGAGCTGGTCAAGAACCGTCGCTTCCGCAAAGGGGTGACCGTCGATGACATAGAGAAACGGGCGTTGTTCATCACGAAATAGGTAGAAAGGAGGTAGAGATGTTTGTCACTGAAGATGATTACAAGGTGGTTGTCGGCGATACGGCCCTCAAAGTCATTTCGCAGGTCAGCGAGAAGAACCGCGCCAATGCTGAGGCCGAGGCCCGGGAAGAGATATCCGGATACCTGCGCCCAAAATACGACTGTGGAGCCATATTCTCGGCCGAGGGTGACAATCGCAACCGGCTCATCGTGATGTACACCTGCGATATTGCGCTTTACCACATGAGTGCCTCCTCGCCGCAAAAAATGGGCAGCGAGATACGGGAGGAGCGTTACAAACGGGCCATCAAGTGGCTGGAAGGGGTACAGGCCGGGATAATCATTCCCGACCTGCCGCTGACCGTAGATAGCGAAGGAACTCCCACAGGCGACACATTTACATACAGTTCACAACCCAAGCTCAGAAACAACTGGTAACCACTATGGATATTAAAAGTTTTTTCGGCGGCTTTTTCACGCGCCGCCCCGATAACGTGCTACACACCCCATACGGGAACTTCAATCTGGCCAAAGAGTCCGACCGGCGCCGGGCACAAAAAATAGTCATAGACCTGCACCGCACCACCGATGCGCTCACCCGCAAGGACATCATGGACTGGCGTAATGCCTGGCAGATGGCCATCAATATCGACAGCCCCAACCGGCAACGGCTGTACGACATCTACCGCGATGTGTCGGTCGATCTTCATCTGTCGGGGTGCGTGAAACAGCGCGAGGGGTTTGTCATGGCGAGGTCGTTCAAAATTGTAGATGCACAGGGCAACGAGAAAAGCGATGCGTTGCACTACTTCGACCAGGAGTGGTTCAAGCAGCTGCTGCGCTATGCCCTCGAGTCGAACTACTGGGGCCACTCCCTCATCGAGCTGGGCGAACTCACCACCGACGGCGACGGGTGCATCTGTTATTCCCAGGTTCAACTTTTACCGCGCAAGCACGTCATTCCCGAGTATGGGCGTATTGTCACCGACCTCGGCCAAGACTGGCATTCGGGCATCGACTATCGGCAACCTCCATTTACCGATTGGCTCATCGAAGCGGGCCGCCCCGACGACCTCGGGCTGTATCTGAAAGCCGCTTCGCAGACTATTCCCAAAAAGAACATGCTTGCCTTTTGGGATACGTTCGGCGAAATCTTCGGTATGCCCATGCGCATCGCCCGCACGACCTCTCGGGACAAAGACGAAATCGGCCGGCTCGACCGAATGTTGCGAGAAGCCGGGGCAAGCCTTTCGATGGTGACCGGGCAGGATACGGAAATCGAGTTTGTAGAGAGCGGTAAAGGCGATGCCTACAACGTGTACGACAAGCGCATCGACCGGGCCAACTCGGAGCTCTCCAAACTCATTATCGGCCAAACCATGACCATCGAGGACGGCAGCAGCCTCTCGCAGTCGAAGACTCATCTCGAGATTTTTGAAAACCTCGTAGAAAGCGATTGCGACATGCTCCGCGACATCGTGAACAACCAGTTGATCCCCCGCATGGTCCGGCACGGATTCCCCCTCAAAGGGCTGCGCTTCGACTGGGATTATTCGGCCGACTACACTCCCGAGCAGCAGGTGGCTTACGAAAAGATGATTGCCGACCGCTATGAGGTTGACCCGAAATATTTCGCCGAGAAATATAACATGCCGGTGGGGCCACGGCGGAATACCCCGACAATGAGCCCGAACGATGGCGACGGGGACGAGGACAACCATACCCGCAGGAACGTACGCCCGACCGATTTTTTCGATTGAGCCCCTCGGACTATGAGGGGCTGCACAAGCGCTATGCCTCCTTGATGGGCGAAGGCTTGACGCTGGCTTCGGACGACAGCATCGATGCGGAGCTCCGCCAAAAGATAGAGAAGGCTTTCGGTAGCATGATGTCGGCTCTCTATCGGGAAGAAGGGGCGTCGTTACGCATCGGCATACTGGCCGAGCCGGAGGCGCAGGAGTTTATCGAAGCTCACGCCGGGGCTCTCGACTCTTCGTTCCGGCAAGTAGCGATGTCCGACCTCATGCGCCAGCGGTTGCAGCGCTCCAACTACATCTTCTCCGGCATGAAGGCTTTCCACGAACTGAACGAGGCATTTCCTTCGCTCCTCGACGAGAATGGCAATCGAAAGTCGTTCGAACAGTTTTTGAGCGACGTCCGAGCTATCGACAAAACCTATAACTCCAACTACCTGCGGGCCGAGTACAATTTTGTACAGGCATCGGCCGAGATGGCCGACAAGTGGGAGAGCTTCATGCAGGACGGTGACCGGTATTACCTCCAATACCGCACGGCCGGCGACGGCCGGGTGCGCCCGGAACACGCCGCTCTCCATGGCGTGACTCTGCCGATAACGGATACCTTTTGGGAGGAATTCTATCCGCCCAACGGGTGGAACTGCCGCTGCACCGTGGTGCAGGTGCGCAAGTCGCGCTATCCGGCCACTCCGCACGACGAGGCGATGGCGCTTGGAGAACAAGCCTTGGAGCGTGATACGAAGAGAATGTTCCGTTTCAACCCGGGCAAGGAAGGGAAAGCCGTACCGGATTACAATCCCTATACCATCAGCCGCTGCCGGGACTGTGATATTGCCAAAGGAAAGGCAAAACTGGCCAAGGTGTTTATCCCCGACAACGAGCTGTGCCAGGCGTGTCAGCTAATCCATGCACAAAGGCCAGACAGCAATGGTGCATCGGGAAGGATTGCCAAATATGATGAAGAAGAATGGGAAAGGACTTATGTATCATCAGGAGACAATGGTCTTGTCGTTACACAAAAGGAGCGTATTACCGAATCTGAAGCAAGCAACTCTGAACGTCAAAAATTCGAGAAGGAAATGCGTATGTGCAAAATATTGGCTGATAACGGGCACGATGTAGAATATCTGAAGGGAGTAAACCGTCCGCAAGGACAGACGTATGATATTAGAATGAACAATATCAAAGCAGACCTTAAATGTGTGACAGGTGGTACCGGGAATATAGTAAAATACGCCAGAAAAGCACTTTTGCAACAAGGTGCTGATGCCGTAATTTTTGAATTACCAACCCCCGATGCTAAATATTTCAAGGCTTTAGCTGAAGCCAGAAGAAAGTGTACAGGTAGAATCTTCTTTTATGTCAAAGATGAAAATGTCCTCAAAGAGGTTAAATAAAAAAGGGACATCCCTCGATGTCCCGGTGGCGGTACACGGTCTTGCGACCCTGTCCCTTCGTATCTCTACGCCTCACAAATATACAATAAAATTTCAAAATCGATTCATTTTGAGTCGATTTTTTATTGCATGGACTTAATCGCCACACACCGATACACCTCGATGTTCTCCACAATCTCTTCGTGGTTGTGGTTCGTGTCACTCTCGACCAGGTCGAACTCCTTGAAGGTTTCGCCCTCCATGCAGCAGAGTGCGGCATGTATCTCGTCCAACAGGTCGAACACTTCCAAGCTCTCTTCCTGGAACTGGCTACCATCGCTCGTACCGCCTTTCCAGTCTGTCACCACATGCAAAACGACTTCCGGCTCAGCACGATACTCCACGCCGTTTACCAACGCATCCCACTTTATGGGACGGAACTCGATAAACACGGCCGGACGCTCCCAGTTCTCCTCCTGCTCTATAAATTCGACATTGTGATTCCATAAATCGATGTGCTTGATTGCTCCGCCGGCCACCGCTCTCAGCCGGTCGCACAGCATACGGTAAAGTTCTTTTCTCATTTTCTTTCTATGCTAAAATCCATATTGAAATATTCGTTCAAGTTCTCCTCGATAATCTCGCGAACGATGCGCTCTACCTCAGGCCCCGTACCGAGGAATCGACGGCGGGGTATGCGAATGGTAGTCCCCACACGTTTAAGGGCCATAAAGCGCCAGAAATCGGCCTCGGTAGAGAGCTGGCGGGTCCGTTGGTCATTCCGCCGGTCGCCGTTTTTCTTGCGCCCGAAAGAGCCGGTCGAGGCGTAATACTTGTACCAAAAGAAGCGTTTCATTTTGGCCGTCACCTTGATTTCTCCGCCATCGTTGTGTATGGAGGCATAAGGCAGATCGGTGAAAAAAGTGATGCTGTTCTCGGTTGTCCGGCTCCGCACACTGCGACGCAGATTACCCGTATCGATCAGGAGTGTGCCGCCCGGCCGGGTTGGACTTTTACGTCTCGCCCAAGCCTCCGAGAAAAAAGCCTGCCGCTCGAAATTCCGGTCGAACTCGCTACCGAGCTCCACCTGTATGTCCCGAAGTATTTGCTTGATTATCTTATTGACCTCCTCATTCATGGTCTTCGTCATTAAAGAGTAAAAGCTGACGAATGTTTTCGTCAGCTATTTTGTTCTTCTCATCGGCGCTCGCATTGAGAAGGTTGTAAAATGTCCTTTCGGTGATGCCATAGACCGGGTAAATATACCGTCGCCAGATTTCCCGGTTGGGCAATCCGCGCCGGGCCTCCCGGTCGTAAATTCGGTTCACCTCTTCCATTCGCTTCTTATAACTCACTCCACGCCGATTGTTTGCCATATTTAATCTCCTTTGGGTTTATAGGGTCTTATATCGATTTCCATACTGCATTTGACGACTACCCGTCCGCTTCCCTCACATTGGGGGCACACCTCGCGGGTGTGATTGAAGCGGCTCGCGGCACTGGTTCCTGTGCCATGGCAGGCTCGGCAGATGGCTATCTTGGGAGCTTTTGTAACTGCTTGTTTCATGGCCACCGGTTTTAAGATTCCGTCATACCCAGCGGAACCGACCGCCATGTGCCATTCTCGTCTTTCACCTCGGCACGTATAAACTGCTTGCTCACGGCAGGCTGGTAGGCCTCCTCGATGATTTGCACACCTTCGAGGAAACGGGCATTGCCTGTGTCCATCGCAATTTTGCGCAACTGCACGATGCGGCTGGCTTTCAAAGTACCTTTGGCATCTCGGCTGAGCAGTTTCAGCACCATCGACACCAAAGCGCGGCTTTCGTTATCCTGAGCAAGACCCTCGATGTACTCTTTGACGATCGAAATTCCTTCCTCGACGGTATCCCGATAGCCGTCTGTTACATACACCCCCAGGGTGATGCGCTTGTCTCCGGCACTGTTGGTAAAAGTGTGGCTGCGCTGGTCGTCACGCACTTTGGTCTTGAACAGCTCCGATTTCATCTCCAGTATGGTTTTGAAATTGTCCATCACCTGCTGCTTGCAGGTCTTTATTTCTTCGCTGATGGCAAGCAACGAAGGGATAGAGTGTTCAATCTCTTCATCGACGAGTTGTCTGTACCTCTCCCGGTCGGCCTTGGCCTTCTCCTCGGCTGCTTTTCTCGCTTTCTCACGCTGGTAGGCTTCAAATTCGGCCCGCTCTTCCGGCGTCATGATTACTGTTTGTTGGTTTAGTTCTTTCATAACTATTTTATTTATAAGTTAAAAAAATATGCTACTTTTGTAAAAAAAACACATGGATTTTACCGAATATATTCGTATTTTCAATAAGGAACAAAAAGGGCAATTTACAAGTTTCTGCATTCAACTACCTCTAATATTTACAGTCCTTTATCTCTATAATCCTCAGTTTAAGGAAATAGATTTATACGTACAAATTATATTTTCTATAACGGCTTCCATACTTACGCTATTCTTTTTTGATATTTTCCTGATATTCTATTATAGAGTACTAAAAATAAGTTCTACATTTGACATCATATTGCCCACAATTCCTGTCTTGTTTTCCTCCTCCTATTTGATATTATCTGTTGATTTATATCAATTAGGCTATCAGTATGCACTACATGTCTATATGTATAGTTTATTCGCATTTGTGGTCTTTTTTATGGGGATAGGAATATTTATTCATATATTTAATCGTTTTCATAGAAATAAGGGAAAACAGATTACAGGAAAACAAATAGATTTATAATTCAATTTTAGGGGCATTGGGGCCTATAATTGTATAGGTGACCCGGTTCGGGTTACATCTTGTATCTTTTCCTTTATTCGTCCTCCTCGTAATTTTGCATTTCCAATTCGTCGTCAATACACATCGATTCGCTATTGGCATAAGCCCAGTCGGCCAGTTCGCTGAGAAATTCTGCAGCCTCTTGACGGCTCATGTCTGATATGAATACCGTAATTTCTCTCTTTACAATCTCCAAATTGGTTTGTGTTTTCTTTTCCATATCTATCAGTTTTTAGGGGCATTGGGATCTATGACTACATAGGCTACCTGTGCCGGTTTCACATTTTGTTCATTCAGTTTCAGCCCTCCTTTTCGCTTGATGGTGCGCAGTTTCACGGCCAGCTGTTCCAGCCCTTCGACATCGATTTGGACAAAAGGCTTGCCGGCAATGCGGGGGTGTCGGCAAAAGTCGTTGACCCGTGCCCAGTCGGCCGTATCGACTCCCAACTGCTGCATCAGTTTCAGGCATGTGCTACGGCGCGAGCGCAACTCCTCGCGCAGGGGCTTGCGCCATTCGTCCTGCCCGGTCAATCGCTCCAACGCCTCGCAGCAGGCGTTGTATTCGTCGCGGGTCATCTCGCGCAGGCTCTCGGTGCGGTTCCAGGTGTATTGCCGCACGATTGCTCGCTTGAACTCTTCCCGGTCACCATAGTATGGCACCTTGTTGAACAAGGCATAGAACCGGGCGAAATTGGTTACCTCTTGTTTCATAGCACGCTTTTATCACGTTCGAACAATACTTTGATGCCACACGAAGAGGCCACGTCGAGCTCGAGCTTGGCCCCTTTCGACAGCTCCCAGTCCTGCAACATATAGATGTAGTCACAGTCGAGTAGCAGACCGATATCTACACGCATGTGTTCGCGCCAATGCGCCTCGTCGGGCAGCCCGTTCTTGAACGGGTTTACCGGGTCGTAGCCCTTCAAGCTCAAATAGCGCTCGGCCTGGTCAAAAGCCCGGCGGCGCTCTTCCAAATCGTAGTGGGCTATCGCCCCGCTGATGTACACTTTCGCTTTGTCCATATCACAAATTATTACTGGTTTGTATGATTCCTTCTTCCCACACCACGTAGTAGCTGCCCGGCTCGCCGATGGCCCGTCCCTGGCAATAGGCTTTGTAGCCTACCACACGCACCTTCATGTCGCAGATGTAGCGCAACTTGATGGCTCCGCTGCCCATCGGCTGGCTCTTCTTCTCCTGGCTGATCCAGATGAAGCATTTCTTGGGGAACTTCTTCATAAGAGCCTCGGCCCGGGGGTAATCCCAGGCGGCTACCTGGAACGAATCGACCACGATAAACTTGGGCGATTTGGGCCGCTTGAGCCGCTCTATCAACTCGTCGTAGCTGCTCTCGGTCAACACCCTGAAACGCCCCTGCACCTCGTGCATCTTCAAGTATCCCATACGCCGCTGGAAGCTCTGGTTTACCTTCTCCTCGAAACTCAGGTAGAGCACCGTCCCATAGCGGCAAAGCTCTTTGGCCAGTTGCATTACAAAACTGCTCTTGCCGCTGGCACTGGCTCCGCTGATAAACCACGAGGCATTCTCGGCCGGGAAACCAAAGGGGCGGCTCCATCGCTCGTCCCACGACAGAGTGACCCATCGTTTGGCGGCTATCTCTTTCGGACTGTATGCACGATTCATTATTGGTCTGCCATTTTCAGTTTTTCAATCTCGGTATATACCCGACGCAGACCTCCGCGCGTCTTGCGCACGATTTGAGCGATGTCGGTTCCCTCCGGAGCATTCACCTGGGCCACAATGCGGGCCTGGGCATTCAGGAAGTTCTCACGCTCCCGTCCATCGTCGGGGGTCACCTTGCTATATCGGTCGCCATAACGGCTCAGCATCTCGGTATAGCCCACCTTCTTGCACTCTATCGAGCGGTTTATCTTCTCCTTCAGGCCGTCGGCACCCATCATATACCAGGCGCAGCACCGCTCGGTGGCATTCCACAGAGCTTTCAGCTCGAGGAAAGCCTCATATTGCAAGTCGCCTGCCTCGTCGAGAATGATGAGAGGCGTGTCGATGCTGCGCAAGTAATAGACCAGATCGTCATACACATCGGCATATCGGCCTTTGGCATCGACCCCGAACTCACTGGCAATCTTGCGTACCAGCTTCAACTTGGTCTTCACCTGCGAGCAGTCGATGTATATCGCATTGGGGTGGCTCTGCACATAGTAGCGGGCCGTGAAAGTCTTGCCTATATTGGGAATATCGCATAAAATGGCACTGAGACTCGACTTTTGCGAGAACTCCAACTGTGCCGTAATGTATTCGAAGGTCGCCGTCCGGGCCGCCTTCCATTCGATTTCGTTTCTCAGGTTCACCCCCAGCCGGCGGGCTATACCTATCCAGTTGGCATCGCTCAGCACCCGGTCGGTCTGCCCGTTTTTCACGGCACTATATACCGAGGTGGTGATACCCAGCGAGGCCGCATGTTTGGCATCGCTCGGGTAGTTGGCCCGGTTGGCGGCAATCGCCCGCTGGATTTTCTGTTTTTGCGATTCTGTAATCATAATCAAACGTCGTTTTAATGGTATTTCAAAAATCTTCTAATGCCGTTCGTACAGGGCTCTCGTCGGGCCTCCATTCGTCACACTCGGATGCAGGGACCACCGGGGGCACTTCGAGGCACTCTGTCGGCACTTCACTTTCGGGTTGAACCTTTGCCACACCCACCTTGCCGATAGCGTGGTCGCGCACATATTTGCCAAAGCGGCTGATTTTCTTCTGCTGTTCGATATAGTTGGCCACATCCTCGTCGGTCTGTTCGGCCATCACCCGGTTAAAGGTGCGCACCCGCTCCACCCGGTCGATATAGCGGTCGCCCTGGAAGAGATACACATCCTGCAGCCGTCCCTCCTCATCGGGCAGGTAGTAGGCCGTCACCTTGTAGTTGTTCGGCTCCAGCCGCTCAAGCACAGCCGGGTCGCTCAACCACCACTCCTCACAGGCCACACGCACTGTAGAGTTTCGCCGGATACTCGTCTCCACACGTTCACCGATATATCGGCTCAACGTCAGCTTGTCATACTGGCGCAAGGTAGGGTTGACATTGGCCACCAACACCTGCCAGCGCGTCATACCCGGATACCGTTTCTGATTCGGGTGCAAGCTATGGTTCCACTCAGCATTGTCCCGTCGGTCGTCGGCCACCAGCTCGTCGTAGCCAAAATATGCCCGGTCTTCATACGTGTCGTTGGTCTCGTCGCTCACCTTCCGGCTCTCAACCCGCCACTTCCCCTTACCGTAGAAGCGGCCTATCCCCTCGTGGTTCTTGTGAATGACACTGCGCTTCTTGGCACCGTTCAGCGGTTCGGCATACTTCTCCTGAGAATTCTGCGGGGCGCAGAAACGCACAAAGTTGAATGCCACACCGGCCTGCAGGAATCCCTCCCGATACTCACTCATCAGGTGATTCTCCACCTCGATGCCGGCCGGGATACCCCAACCGTTACGCTCGATAAGGCGGAACATGTCGCGGAAACACTCCACCACCAGCATCTGGTCTTTCTTGCGCCCGTAGCTTGCCCCAATCACACACTGGCTCACCACATCATAGGCATAATAGGCATGCACCCGCTGCTTTGTGTCGCGCAGCTTGCGAGTCAAGTCCACATCGTCCATCGTAATCTGCGACAAGCTGAACTCCCCGCTGTGACGATGTACATGCGGCATCTGCTCGTGCAAAAAAGTCGTATAACTCGCAAGCGCATGCTCCACCAGCAACTTGTTCTTGGGCCGGTTCAACACGTTGTTCACCGTGCTTTCGCTCAAAGCCTTGGGCTCGCCACGACGGTCGGTAAACTCGTTCGGGTCAAAAATCTCGCCCGTCTCAAGGTCAAACACATCAAGCTCGCCACACACAAACGACTGGTACATCTCGTGTACCGACGAGTTGAACGGCTTGTTCGGCAACACGGCAATGCTCAAAATCAACCGCTCCGTGCGAAAATCGACCTTGCGGGCACACTGGTTGCCAAACTTGCCGCTGATCAGACACTCATACCCATATTGCTTGTACTCGTTCACCTTTTTGCGGAACCGCAATGTACTCGCCGGCAGGTCGTGCCCAAACTCCTCACGCAACGTCTCTATGACCGTAGCCATCATCTCCCAATTATACTTTTCGCCCATCAGCTTGCGATAGTCGCGACTGCGGTTATACAACTTGATGCACGTGTTCAGTACCGACGCATTCACCGCATACCTGCGGGCCAGGTCGGCCGTAGCCTTATCGCTGTGATGGCTTGCAGCCCAATCGTTGAAGAAAACCACAGCCGCCTGATCCAATTCGTAATTCGACACAATCCAACCCCGCAGCAACACCTCGTTACCGCCGGGGAAACGGGCATCGACCTTAGCCCGGTAAGCAGAGGGGAGGCTGTCAACCGCAACCAAAGCGTACTGCATAGGGCCGCCACCCCGGCGCACCACATCGATACGCCCGCGGGCCGACAACTGCTTGTAGTTGGGCACACTCATGATACCCCCCTCAACAAGCTCCCGAGCCGATATGCACAATCTGTTGCCGTAGTATTCCATCTCCCGTCTCCGTTTATCGCAACGACGCAGCAAACTGCTGAATCCCGCCAATCTCCGCCACTCTCACATTCTCATACGTGCGCACCGTGTCGCCATGAAAAATCACATATCCCCGGCCATCCTTGCGGTCCAGTTCCAACAGAGCACCATTGGGGAAATACTGACGCATCACCTGGTCCCGGTCATGAAACGTCTCCACCTCGGGAGCCACAACCATCGTCACACCACCACGCTCCAACGCCAGCCGGCGCACCCGCCTGGCCAGTTCGGTCTCACCCCGCTTCTCGTCAAACCGTATGGCATTGAAAACACTGCGCTCGGTTATCCCCAGCGCTTTCGCGATAAACTCGCGGTCAGCTTTCTGAATGTGAATGTACTTTCTCATCATATCTCACTTATTTAAATTGACTTTTCTCTCTGTGATAACAGGCATTACACTGCATCCGTAGCAGGTGACGAGCCTCTCCTTCATCCGTTCGACATACGACTTCGGTGCCTCAAACACAATTCCCTCTTCCTCAGTGTAAGAGAAACTAATGCCATCAATGATAAGCACCAGGGCAACCTTGTGTTTCACACTCTGTGTTCTCCATTCTCTGATTTCGTCGCTCATACTCTTTAATGCTAAAATTCGTTATTTCTATCTTTTTTCATTATATTTGGTCGCTCGTTCTATAATGAACACGATGCAAATGTAAACAAGATTTCTCGTCTATGCAAGAAAATAAACAAGAAAAATCGCCTATAAAGCAAAATATCTTGCTTTATCTGAAAAACAAAGGAGTTTCCCCCTATGAGTTTTACAAAACATCGGGAGTAACAAGGGGAATACTACAACAAGGCAATGGAATCAGTGAAGAAAATATAGCGAGATTTCTTGCCTATGCCCCCGACGTAAATACCCAGTGGCTGCTCACCGGGCAAGGCCCAATGCTCAAAACCGGAGAAGAGCCTCCCACAATACCAGCCGCCACAGAACAGCCGGCCACCGAGCCCGAAGGAATACCCCTCATACCCCTGAATGCCATGGCCGGCACCTTCACCGGCGAAGCATCGGTCATGGGATTCGAATGCGAGCGCTACGTCGTCCCCGTATTCAAGGGAGCCGACTTCCTCATACCCGTCAAAGGCTCCAGCATGTATCCCAAATACTCCTCGGGCGACATCGTTGCCTGCCAGCGCGTACCCATGTCCAACCTCTTTTTCCAGTGGAACAAAGTCTACGTCATCGATACCGATCAAGGCGCACTCATCAAACGCATCAAACCCGGTTCCACCCCCGACCGCGTACTCATCGTGTCCGACAACGAAGCCTACGACCCCTTCGAGCTGCCCATATCCTCCATCTATGCCGTAGCCCTCGTCATAGGCGTCATTCGATTGGAATAATCTGCCATATGACCGCCCCGATAATAATCATTCTGGCCATAGCCGCCACACTCGCCTGGGTTGTTTCACGCATCTCGACAACCCAGGCACACCGTTCGCCTGCAACCCAAATCTGCCAGGCCCTCGAAACCATTCACACATTAGAGCACACCCACAAGTATGAGACATTCCTGTCACAACTCGCTCTGTTGGAGAAGCTATCGACCGATATCAATGCAACCCCAAACGACAAACTCTACAAACAACACATCGAAACAGCAGTAGCCCAATACAAAAAGATACATAAAACAAGTTCGATTACCCGACATCAAAAAGAGTTTCTGGAAAATCCCAATCTTGCAGACAACCACAACCTCACGGCAAAGTTGAAAACCCGCTTTTTCCTGTCATTCTGCGATTATATGGGTGAAGAAATAGGAAAACACAAAGATATAACAGCCCAGGAGCTGCTCAAAAAACAAGTAAAGGAAGTAGCACTATCCCTTGTCAAAGACCTCGAAGCAACCGACCACATCGCATTGGCTCAGACAATCATAGGCGAATCCCAAAAGTTAGGTATCACAATAAGCAACACCTCTGTATAGTACAGTACCCAACCACCATCACCCCACACACCCTCCACAGCCGCCCCAAGGCCCTCCCCATAGGAGTCCCCCTCCCCAAAGGCAGTTCAAGCGCCCCGTAACTCTCCATATCACAGGCATATCACTCAAAAACACCAAGATTTTAGCTACCCTTTATCCCCCTGAAAAAGCACCCCGTTAACAAAACAATACCCATTTACACCCACTACACCCCACATCTGCATACCCACATTTGTAACCCCTCTCCAAGCGAAATGTAACCCCACTATGTAACCCCATCGGTAACCCCACTACCCAAATCAGCCACCTCAGGCACAAAAAAAGGGAAAGCAAGAGCCTCCCCAAATCATACGATACATCAACAGCTATAATCCAACCGACCCCCCCTTAGATTATCAGGAATTCGCATAGATGGCCCTATAAATAGCCATTCTCACACAATACCACCACTATGATCTCTCGCCCATAAGACGATTAAGAACAACTACCCCCAAATAAAAACTATCGCAAAGCAACAACACCACAATTCCCCCAAAATGTAAACCCAAGATAAACCCATGTAAACATTTCGTTTTAATTCACCTATGCCTGTATTTCCCCATAACCCTTTGAAAAACAAACCTAAACAACCCTTCCAGCCTCATTTCCATTTATTCCTTTCGTTTTGTGCCCGATATAAAGGCGGTATTCCCGGAACCGGCAGTGCCATATCCATCTGAGCCATTCCTTCACTGGCCTTGAAAATCGCACCTACCGCCGACACATTCGGAAAGTAATTGGTAAAAGCCTCTTTGGAAGTTTGTTTGGCAGCCTCGACTTCAAACCGGCTGTTTTTCATTTTTGCACTATTTTCCAATGCCAATGTTCTACATTCTTCGAGTGTATAAAGTTTCTGCGCATTTGAAGATACCACGCTTAACATCAAACATAACGCAGGATATATAATTCGATTTCTCATAATTGTTCTTTCTTTCAATGATTTATACTTTTGCGATCGGCTCTGCTGAATATTAACCAATAGGCTACGGGTAATATCGTTACAGTCAGTACCATAGAAACAATAGTCCCGAAAAACACTACCGAACCCATAGGGGACCACAACGGACTACCGCCAAGAATCATAGGAATAACTCCCATCGATGCAGCAGCAGAAGTAAGAAAAATAGGGCGCATTCTACGCTTCGCTGAGTGCAAAGCGGCTTCCCTAACCGTCAAACCTTCTTTTTCCCTTAGCTCATCGGCATAGTCGAGCATAATAATGCCGTTACGTACAAGGATACCCATCAAGCTCACAATACCCAATACGGCTGTCACACTCACATCGAGTCCCATTACCCAAATGCCGAGAGCCGCACCCAATAGACACAATGAAATGGAGCCCAAAACAAGCAACGCCATATTGATTCGGCGGAAATGAAACAGCAAAATAAAGAATATAACAACAATGGAAATAAACAGACCGCTCAATATCATATCCAACATCTCATTGTCTGTCTCTTCACTACCACCGACTTCAAAATCAACCCCATCGGGCAAATCGATTTTTTCAATCGCCTTTACGATCTCCTTAGTCAACGCAGCCGCATTGGAACCCTCCTTTACATCGGATTGTATCGAAATAGAAGGTATACCGTTACGATGCGCGATTTGGGCATCGTGCCAGTCAGGCTCAATGTCGGCAATCTGCCTTACCGGGACAGAAACCGTACCACCCCATGCCGATACATATTGATTGCCCACATCTTCATACGAAGGTTCTATATTGCCACCGTCTTTCAGGACCACATCGATAGGATAATCGCCGTCCCATACGGTAGTTACCGGCAACCCATTCCCCAAATGCATGGACAAACCGGTTGATAACAATGTCTTGTCAATACCCAATCGGCTCATTTCGTCGTCTTTCAATCGCAACGATACTCCGGGAAGTTGCCCTTCCCAATTATCATGAACCAGCGAAAGCCCATCAAATTCGGACATTACCGACTTTACCTTATCGGCCGCCAAACGCAAACTGTCCCGATTATTCCCTTTCACTCTCATTTCAATCGGATAAGCTGCTTCGGAATATTCGAGTTGTTTAAAACGGACTCTGACATTCGGGAAGTAATTAAGATATTTGTCCTTGTATTCTGCAATCATCTCTTCCGTAGCTTTATTACCAATGGTATTGACAATAAATTGGGCATAATTAGAACCCGGCATTTGAGGAGCATAACTAGTATGGAAACGAGGAGAACCATCACCTTTAAACGAAGCTACCGAAACAACTCGACTATCTTGCCGAAGTATGGACTCCAAACTATCCGCCACAGCGGCTGTCTGTTCGAGTGCCGTACCAAAAGGCATATATATTTCCACCGCAAATTGATTACGCTCGGCAAACGGCATTAACTTCATCGGTAATGATAAAAATATAACAACACCAGCAACAATAGAAAGAAGTCCCACCCCCATTGTCCGAATCGGATGAGCAAAGCACTTAACAATCAATTTGTCGTAAGAAGATTGAAGAATCGTCAAGAACGAACGACGTTGCTTTTTCTCCTCTTTGGGCTGTTTTCTAAACCCCGTATGAATAAAATGATATTGTATGTAAGGAACTAGCAAAACAGCTACCAGCAAGGATAAAAACAAAATAATAGTTATCGCCCACGGGAAGGATTGCAAAAAATCGTTGATCATTCCCTGCGAGGTTATCAAAAACGGGAAAAACGTGATACTAATCGCCAATGTAGCCGAGAGGATCGATTTAAAGAACTCTTTTGCACTTTCTATCGCAGCAGTCCAACGGTCTATTCCGCTATCCAATTTTTCCATATAACAATCGATAATCACTATGGAGTTATCGACAATCATACCCAATGTAGCAATCAACGCCGCCAAAGTCACCGTATTCAATTCCAATCCACAAGCATAAAATACCAACAGGGACAGAAAAATAGTAATAGGAATCGTCGATGCAGCCACCGAAGCGACCCTCAAAGGCATTAACAGCATAACTACAATAATAACCGCAATAATAGCGATCAACAACTCTCTGAGGAAAGTCGTCACTGAATCTCCCACCACCTGTGACTGGTCGGTAATACGAAATATAGAAACATCATCGGGTAATTCCTTCTCATATTCTTCCAATACCTTATTGACGTCCTCACCCATTTGAACGATGTTGTTCCCCTCGCGCATCTCCATAGAGAGGACCAAACATTTCGTTCCGTTGTTCGTAATGTAAGAATCCGGCTCGGAATATTCCCGCACGACACGCGCCACATCTTTTAGACGTATAACATGCCCCTGCGGATCGCTAAAAATTATTTGATCAGCCACATCATTCACACAATCATATGCCTCGGATATGTGAATGGGAGCCACAAACTTGCTATTATCAACCGCCCCGCTCATCGTCGTAAAACCTTGCGCTAACAACTTTGTCGCCAATGTCGTGTTACCGATAGCATATCGGGCAAGTTTCGCAGGGTCGAAATAAACGTTTATCTGTTCTTTCTGCACACCGAATGTTCGTAAATTACTTACCGCATCGATACTCCTTAATCGGTCTTTAAGTTCGTCGAGATAATTTTCCAGTTCCCGATAGGTCTTATCTTTCGATTCGATCGTTATCAACATGGCTGACGTATCGCCGAAGTCATCGTTAGTAACCAATGCCAATACCCCGGTCGGCAACTCGGATTTAAAAACCGCAGCCCGATGTTTGAATTTAGCCCAAAATTCATCTTTATCGGTTATATCGTCGTTCAACTCGACAAAAACGATCGCCATGCCATCTCGACTGAGTGAATGGGTCTTAGACTTTTTTACTTCTTTAAACTCAAAAATAAAATCTTCAAGCGGTTTAGTCACCTGCTCTTCCACCTCATCGGAAGTGGCTCCCGGATAAACGGCTATCACTACTCCCTGACGCACCGTAAAAACAGGGAATTCCTGTTTGGGCATCTTTATCAAAGCATATATACCCAAGAAAAACATCAATGAAACAATCAGAATGACAATCTGACGATATTTCATCGCAGTTTCTATAATACCACCTTTTGTTTTCATTGTTCCGATACTTTCATATTTTCACTCACTTTCGATGCACCCTCGACAATCACCTTATCACCGACAGCTAAACCAGAAGAAATAATGACACCATTCCCCGACAAAGCGCCAACCGATACAGTCTGTTTCACCGCTACCCCGTCGTTGCAAAGCCAAACGAAGTGATCGCCATTATAATCTACCTGTACAACAGAATTGGGAATCACTATCTGCGAATTGTTCCGACTTCCCATGTTAACCACGCACACCATACCCGGCAACAACTCTCCCTGCCGGTTTTCTATCCTTGCAAGCGCCTTATAAGTGTGTGCCAGAGGATCGGCCGCAATTCCTTTTTCCGTAATCTTTCCAGAGAAAGATTTACCACCCAAAGCAGCTACTGTAACTGTTACATCGGCTCCCATCTTCACATCGGCAACTTCATTCTCAGGAACAGAAATATTCACATTCACCCAATCGATCTTCATCAGTTTAAATGCCGGTACTCCCGGAAGCACAGTACTCCCCGTATCTATACTTTTCTGAGCTATTATCCCCGAATATGGAGCTCGCAACTCGACATCTTTCAAATTTTTCTTGGCTATTTGCTCCATACTACGAGCCTGTTGCAAAGAACTTTGAACCTCTACCCACTTAATTTCGGGTAAACTTCCGCTCTTATGCAGTTGCTCCATACGAGCATAAGCATCCTCGGCTTGTTTCAAAGTAGACAATGCCGCATCATAAGTGCTTTGTAACGTAGTCTCGTCCAATCGAGCCAACAGCTCGCCTCGCTCTACCCGTTGACCTTCTTTTACATATATACACTCTACATACCCCGGGACTTGAAAACTCAACGAGGAAGAAGATTCGCCCTCAATTTCTCCTATATAGCTGCGAGTATAGACTCCTTCTCGAAAAGACACCGTCCATGTCTTCACCGGAATCTCCCTGACAGCTCGTTCTTCCTTACTCGAAGACGTACATCCTATACTCGTCATTGACCATACCGCCAAAAACAAATAAGCAAATGCTTTACCATTCCTTTTCATACTTTTCTCCATTAAATTTTGATACAAAGATGACGCAAAGCCCTCCATCGACAAAGTCCTCTTTTTCACAGTTGATGTTCTAAAAGTCGTATTTAAATAATATTCACAGCTAAAATTCTAAGTTATTTAGTTACATTTGGGCAAAATATCGTATTTATGGATAAAAAAGGCATCGAAAGTTTCACTCTTGCCCAACTTTCGAAATTGATAAAAAGAAATAATCCCACGGGATTAGATGATGACTTCATCATTATCGGAGAAAATTTACCGAACACCGAATTGTTCAAATATCCTTGTCGAGTTGATGCTCTGGTAGCTGTAATATGTTTAGAAGGAGAACTAATATGCAATATTAATTTAAAGGAATATCGCATCACTACCAACATGATGATTATAAACACTCCTGAAAATATTATACAGGTAAAAGATATAGGCAATTGTAAATTCTACGGGATAGCCGTTGCAAGCGCTTTCTTCGAACAATCCTTCCTCGACGCACGAGACATGATTCCTCTATACATGCAAATACAAAAAGAATCTTGCTTTCATTTATCTAATGAAGATACTGATATTTTTTGTCGGTTTATCTCTCTCATGCAGCTCATTTGCCACACACAAGATACACCCAAGAAAACTGCAACGCTCCTAAGACTCGGTTCTGCTCTTGCGTATAAAATTCATGACACGATACTTACCCATGATTCACCCTCCAAAAATGAAATTAAAATGAGTCGGCAGGAAATCTTTTTCGGAAAATTCATCACCCTACTCACCCAATATCACACACAAGAACGAAGCGTTATTTTTTATGCAGAAAAATTGTGTATCACACCCAAATATTTTTCGACTCTGATAAAGAAACAAACAGGAAAATCAGCGGCTCAATGGATCGATGATTATGTAATACTCGAAGCTAAAAATCTTCTGAAATTTTCGGGTATGAGTATACAGGAAATCGCCTATCATTTAAATTTTTCGACTCAATCGTTTTTCGGGAAATATTTTAAGCACCAAACCGGGCTCTCTCCTAGCGAATATAGATCAAGCGAATAAATTTTTTCATACACCCACCGAGAAATTACTTTGCTTTTTGGAAAGAATTACCTATCGATTTTATAATTTATCCCCGCACGTCTCGCCTGTGAATGCTGGAATTCCCGACGAATACGATATACCTTCCCTCCTTTACGCAATCGGGCTCCGGTTTGGTGAAAGCTAAACGGGATATCGGCAGCTATACATTGTCGGCGTATATCCAACACCCAATCATAGTCGCAAACCCTCGCATCCATACCCGACTCTCCTCCGACCGACACTTCCTCTATATCGTCATCGAGATAGCCAGACAAATCCAACGCTCCTAACAAGGGAGCACAAAACAATAGTTTATGCCGTATAGGCAACGAACGAAAAAGAGGCAACCGATAATTCGCCCTGTCTTGATTTTCTACGGTACAAGCAATAGCGACATGGTCATAACCATCGCCCCAATCACTGGGCAAAGATACTCTGAAACGGTCTATACGTTTCGTCGGAATTAGAAACGATAGATCACAGCGTTCCCTAATTATAGCCCATGCTTCGGCTCTCCATTCATCGGCTTCTTCAAGAAAAAAATCGGAAGTAAAACACGTATATACCATTTCACCCGAGGGTACACGAAAATCACCGTTACGTTTACGACGCAAAGGTAAATCGAAAGCCGCCGTACGTGTCACGACGCTACTATCCTTATCATATCGACTATCTTGCCTATATACATAACAATGCCTACACCCTTCACTTATTTTATGACAACCATGCCACAAATTCCACGAAACCGACATACTCACACTCCCTATTTTTTTTTGCAAAGGCAGTCTCTGTCATACAGAAAATTACCACAATTATACCAAGACACAGCCCTGCATTTTATGCAAAGATAGCGAAAGGTGAGCGCAGAGACAAACGGAAACCTCGTTTCCGATTTGGCTATGCCGAACCGCAGCCTATTTTCGTACCAACAAAGATAGCGAAAGGTGAGCGCAGAGACAAACGGAATTCCTGTTTCCAATTCGACCATGCCGAACCGCATCCTATTTTCGTAGTTACAAAGACATAAAAAATGGAGGAGGTATGTCATGATAACAGACATACCTCCTCCATTTTTTATGTCTTTGTAATTACGATAAGAATCCAAGTAGAACACCGGCAGCCACGGCCGAGCCTATAACACCGGCTACATTGGGTCCCATAGCGTGCATCAACAGATAGTTCGTCGAATCGTATTCAAGACCAATATTGTTGGAAATACGCGCCGACATAGGTACAGCCGATACACCTGCATTACCGATAAGCGGATTAATCTTCTTGCTCTTGGGCAATACAAGGTTAAATATCTTGACAAACAATACACCCGAAGCAGAAGCTATGATAAATGCCATGAAACCTAAGGCGAAAATACCGAGTGTACTGGGTGTTAAAAACTCGGATGCTTGCGTAGATGCTCCCACGGTCATACCCAACAGAATAGTCACAATGTCGCACAAAGGACCACTCGCCGTCTTAGCCAAACGAGAGGTAACACCGCTTTCACGAAGTAAATTACCAAAGAACAACATACCCAACAACGGTAGACCCGAAGGCACTAAGAAGCAGGTAAGTAGTAACCCGATAATGGGAAACATAATTTTCTCATTCTGAGAAACCGCACGCGCCGGTTTCATACGAATAACCCGTTCTTTCTTCGTTGTAAGCAACCTCATGATAGGAGGCTGTATAACCGGAACTAAGGCCATATAAGAATATGCCGAAACCGCAATGGCCCCCATAAGATTCGGCGCCAGTTTCGATGAAAGGAATATAGCCGTAGGACCATCGGCTCCACCGATAATGGCGATTGCACCAGCTTGATCGGGAGCAAAACCAATAGCCAAAGCAACCATATAAGCCCCGAAAATACCAAACTGGGCAGCCGCACCTACTAACATCAATTTAGGATTAGCGATAAGCGACGAGAAATCGGTCATTGCTCCAATACCTAAAAAGACCAACGGCGGATACCAACCGGCACTCACTCCCTGATAAAGGATATTAAGTACCGAGCCTTCTTCATAAATACCAACTTCGAGACCGGCATCGATTTTGAAAGGAATGTTCCCGATGAGAATACCGAAACCGATGGGCACAAGCAACATTGGCTCGAAATTTTTCTTTATTGCCAAATAGATAAAGAACAATCCGACCAATATCATGGCCAAATGAGGGAGTGTACAATTGGCAAAACCTGTATATTCCCAAAATTGAACCAAATTATCTCCTAAGAAATCTATAAATCCCATAGCCTTATTCTATTATAATAAGTTCGGTTCCTTCGAGTACCGAATCACCTTTATTTACTTTGATGGCTGTAACTTTACCACTCTTGATAGCATTGATATTATTTTCCATCTTCATAGCTTCAAGAATAAGCACAGTCTGTCCCACATTCACCGTATCGCCAACGTTTACTAAAATATCATTGACAACACCGGGCAGCGGCGATTTTACAGCATCTGCACCAGAACTTACAGACGTGGGTTTGGAAATAACAGGTTCTCCCGTAGCCGTACGAGGAGCCGAAGAGGGTTTAGGTGCACTCACTTTTACAGGTGCAGCTTCTTCCATCTCGACATTATAAACAGTACCGTTAACCTCGACATGGGCTATGTTTTTTTCTATCTCTCCAACGGAAACTTTGTAAAGATTTCCATTGATTTTATACTTATATTCTTTCATAAGATTTTAATCGTTATTTTGAGAATTACTTTTTATTGGGAACTTCCCTCAAAGAATAAATTTTAGAGTTCCACGGCGAATACGCTTTCTTCACTTTGTTTATGGTTAGTATAGTATCTTCCACATCGTGTACTTCGAGATGTTGATATAAAGCCATAGCAATAGCGGCATACACTTCGCCCGATTCACGACCAAGACCTTTTTCCTTAGCCTCTTCCTTATCGGATATTCCGTGAACCCGCATAGCATTACGCTTTTTAACAAACACCGTTATTTGACCAATTAAGCGGAACATCAAATAAAGCAGTAACAATCCGGAAAATACAATAGCCATCGCCATAATAGCCATGCCTACACCAAAAGGATCATGTTCCGAAAACATTTCGATCTTTTCATTCGAGTCGAGCGTAACGTTATTCGTACTTGGAGTCACATACCCCGATGTCTCATCACCGCCTTTGATGATCCACTGCCCTACACCATCTTCGATACGAGCATAGGAGTGATCGGCAGGAATACCGGCAGGAACTGTCACCGAGTCTATCAGATCTTTTCCATTAGCATCATAAAGCCCAATCCAATTATCCTTATCGGGATCCAATTTAAAATTCACATGAAAAGTCCCTCTATTGGGCATATCATCTGCCCAAAACAGCAAATGCTGACGAGGAGGCATTTCTGTAAGTACATCGCCTTTGGGAATAGGATACTTTTTGGGATTATTCCTATCGTTTGTCAAATAGCAACTGCGTATATCGACAGTACCGAAGGTCGTATTAAATATCTCTATCCAAGCCGATTGACAACCGTAATCGTCCTGATAATTCGTCTCGTTCGTAACCAAGACTTCATTAATACGCAATCCTTTGCGGCCCTGCGCCCACACCGAAGACATCGTAAAAACGGCGAACAGGAATACCCCTAAGATTTTTTTATTCATCGCTTATATACTTTAAATGTATTACAAAGGAATATTTCCGTGCTTTTTAGCCGGATTAGTTAACTTCTTAGTCTGTAATTGCTGCAATGCGCGTATAATACGGAAACGAGTATTACGAGGCTCGATGACATCGTCGATATATCCATACTTGGCCGCATTATAAGGATTAGCGAACAACTTGGTATACTCGGCTTCTTTCTCGGCCATAAATTTAGCAGGATCCTCGGCTGCTTTGGCTTCTTTGGCATAAAGGACTTCCACAGCGCCGGCTCCACCCATAACGGCGATTTCGGCAGTAGGCCATGCGTAGTTCATATCTCCCCGTAATTGCTTACAGCTCATCACGATGTGCGAACCGCCATACGATTTACGCAACGTGATAGTCACCTTAGGCACAGTTGCTTCACCATAAGCATAAAGCAATTTGGCACCATGCAGGATCACACCATTGTATTCTTGTCCGGTTCCCGGCAAGAAGCCCGGCACATCGACCAAACTTACAATAGGAATATTGAATGCATCGCAGAAACGCACGAAACGAGCAGCCTTGCGGGAAGCATTGCTGTCGAGAACTCCTGCCAAATATTTAGGCTGGTTAGCGACAATACCGACTGACTGTCCGTTGAAGCGAGCGAAGCCGACGATGATATTCTTGGCATAATCACGTTGTATTTCCAAAAATTCACCATTATCGATAATAGCGCCGATTACCTCGTACATGTCGTACGGACGATTAGGGCTATCGGGAATAATTTCGTTGAGAGAATCCTCTAAACGATCGATAGGATCATTGCAAGGAACCAAAGGAGCCTCCTCCAAATTGTTCTGCGGTATATAGCTGATGAGTTTACGAATAATAGACAGAGCTTCTTCTCCATTCTCGGCAGCGAAATGGGCTACACCCGATTTGGCAGAATGAACTTCGGCTCCACCCAAAGCCTCTTGTGTAACATCTTCGCCCGTAACGGTCTTTACCACTTTCGGCCCAGTCAAAAACATATATGAAATACCCTTCGCCATGATCGTGAAATCGGTCAAAGCAGGAGAATATACCGCACCACCTGCGCACGGGCCCAATATAGCTGAAATCTGAGGTATAACCCCAGAAGCCATGATATTACGCTGGAAAATCTCGGCATAACCAGCCAAAGCATTGATACCTTCTTGAATACGAGCTCCACCCGAGTCGTTCAAACCGATACAAGGCGCACCCATTTTCATAGCCATATCCATGACTTTGCAAATTTTCAAAGCCATTGTCTCGGACAAAGAACCACCGAACACTGTAAAATCCTGAGCGAAAACATAAACAAGGCGACCCTCTATCGTACCATAACCCGTAACGACACCGTCGCCTAAAAATGATTTTTTCTCTTGGCCGAAATTGGTACATCTGTGTTTCACGAACATATCCAATTCTTCAAAACTACCTTCATCAAGGAGTTGTGCAATACGTTCACGAGCCGTATACTTTCCTTTCTCGTGTTGCTTATCGATAGCTTTCTGTCCACCGCCCAAGCGAGCCTGAGCGCGTAGTTCTATCAGCTCTTGTACCTTTTCAAGTTGATTGCTCATATTCTTATTTATTAGGATTTTCACAAAGTTCGGTTAATACGCTACAAGTGGATTTGGGGTGAAGGAATGCGATGTTCAACCCTTCGGCTCCTTTGCGGGGAGCTTTATCGATAAGGCGTACCCCTTTGGCTTCCACTTCGGCCAAAGCATTGGCAACACCGTCTTCGATAGCGAACGCCATATGATGAATTCCCTCGCCACGTTTTTCTATAAATTTGGCAATAGTGCTATCCTCGCTTGTCGGCTCCAATAATTCGATTTTGGTCTGCCCCACTTTGAAAAAGGCCGTCTTCACTTTCTGGTCGGCAACCTCTTCAATAGAATAGCATTTAAGACCTAAAATGTTTTCATAATAAGGAATGGCTTCTTCGAGACTCTTCACAGCGATTCCCAAATGTTCAATGTGAGAAATGTTCATAATAATTAGTATTTAGTTAACTATACTTTCGATAAAAATTCCTGTTTATAAGATTGGCAAATTTACATCATTTCGGTTTAATAACGAAATAAATCGGGGAAATAAGTACAAACAGAACCGCCCCATACTCGCTCGTTTGCGTTTTTTAGATAAACAGAAAGAGCAAAGTCAATATGACAAATCGACAGCATTACTGACACAGGACAACAAAGCGCTTTGGAAAAGTCTGACAAAAAAAACATTTTCCTTGCTTTCGTTTTTTGGCATAACATTTGAACAAGATGCAGTGTCTATAAAAAAACAGACAGTAAACAAAATAACGAATTAACAATAAAAGATATAAAATTATGGGAAAGATTATTGGTATTGACTTAGGAACAACCAACTCGTGTGTCGCCGTTATGGAAGGAACCGAGCCGGTAGTAATTGCCAACAGTGAAGGCCGTCGTACGACTCCTTCGATCGTGGCTTTCGTAGATGGTGGTGAACGCAAGGTGGGAGAACCTGCCAAACGTCAGGCCATCACCAACCCTACGAGGACTATTTTCTCGATTAAACGTTTCATGGGTGAAACATTCGATCAAGTAGCTAACGAAATTTCTCGCGTACCTTACAAAGTAGTAAGAAGCGATAATAATACACCGCGTGTAGACATCGACGGTCGTCTCTATTCTCCACAAGAAATTTCGGCAATGATTCTTCAAAAAATGAAAAAAACAGCCGAAGATTTCTTAGGGCAAGAAGTAACCGATGCCGTTATTACCGTACCGGCCTATTTTAACGATTCTCAACGTCAAGCCACGAAAGAAGCCGGTGAAATCGCAGGCTTGAATGTACGTCGTATTGTCAATGAGCCTACTGCTGCCGCATTGGCCTACGGCCTTGACAAGTCAAATAAAGACATGAAAATCGCCGTATTTGACTTGGGTGGCGGTACGTTCGATATTTCTATTCTTGAATTGGGTGACGGTGTATTCGAAGTGAAATCGACCAACGGTGATACACACCTCGGCGGTGATGACTTCGACCACGTTATCATCGACTGGCTTGCCGATGAATTCAAAAAAGACGAAGGTGTCGATTTGAGAGAAGACCCGATGGCTTTGCAACGTTTGAAAGAAGCAGCCGAAAAAGCTAAAATAGAATTGTCGAGCTCGACATCGACCGAGATTAATTTACCTTACATTATGCCGGTGAACGGTGTACCCAAACACTTGGTTAAAACATTGACTCGTGCCAAATTCGAGCAATTGAGCGACCGATTGATTCAGGCTACTATCGAACCGTGTCGCAAGGCTTTGCAAGATGCTGGTCTAAGTGCCTCTGACATAGACGAAGTAATTCTCGTGGGTGGTTCTACTCGTATCCCTGCTATACAAGCGATTGTAGAAAAATTCTTCGGAAAAACTCCTTCAAAGGGTGTTAACCCCGATGAGGTAGTTGCGGTAGGAGCTGCCATTCAAGGTGCGGTATTGACCGGCGATGTGAAAGATGTATTATTACTCGATGTAACTCCCCTTTCATTGGGTATCGAAACACTGGGTGGCGTAATGACCAAATTGATTGACGCCAACACGACTATTCCTACCCGTAAATCGGAAGTCTTCTCGACGGCTGTCGACAACCAGCCCTCGGTTGAAATACATGTATTACAGGGTGAGCGCCCTATGGCAAAAGACAACAAAACTATCGGTAAGTTCCACTTGGACGGGATCCCGGCAGCCATGCGGGGTGTGCCTCAAATCGAAGTCACGTTCGATATAGATGCCAACGGAATCTTGAATGTATCGGCCAAAGACAAAGGTACAGGTAAAGAACAAAGCATACGTATCGAAGCATCGAGCGGTTTGACCGACGCCGAAATCAAACGAATGAAAGACGAGGCTGCTGCCAATGCTGAAAACGATGCGAAGGAAAAAGAGCGTATCGACAAACTGAATCATGCCGATGCTCTCATCTTCCAAACCGAAAAACAGCTTAATGAAATGGGAGACAAGATTCCGGCAGACAAAAAAAGCGCTATCGAGTCGGCTTTGGCTAAATTAAAAGAAGCTCACAAAGCTCAGGATATTGCCGGTATCGATGCCGCTTCGACCGAATTGAACAATGTATTGCAAGCTGCCGCCCAAGACTTGTACAATGCTCAGGCTCAACAACAAGCTGCCGGAGCACAACAAGCTCAACCGGGTGCAGATGCTTCACAAAGCGGAAATAATGGTAAAGATGTTACCGATGTCGATTTCGAGGAAGTGAAATAATTAACCATATAAATTTCTAACCACACAAAATGAGGAGCATTGCTTGTGCAGTGCTCCTCATTTTTTCATGCCTTGACGATACCATCTTACAGAGAAATACATGAATAAGCCAAATAACCGACAATAAAGAGAATAGATTGTGAAAAAGAATGATAAAGACACGACTATTCTTATAATACAAGCACTTGAAAAAAGGGACTCGTCACCTATACTATAATAAAATAATTATCTTTCAGGTATATGATTAATACAAAAAATATTTTAACGAATTTTCAATACAAGCCTCTCCTCCTTTTCATGTGACCATTGAACTTGCCATACATCTCCTTCTTTTTGGTCTAACAATATAAAATTATAAGTATTATTTGTCGGATAAAGAGTGAAACGCCCATTCTCTTCGTCCACTCCATAAGCTAAATTTCTTGTATTCAATTCAACTTCGAACCTATTATCACCACCCACGTCATATTGAACTTGCCACATTTTTCCATTGCGTGTGTCTAATTTAATAAAAGTCCAAATATTATTCGTCGGGAACAATTTATATGACTCATTAGACTGTTGTATAACTTTCAAATTTGTAAATGCTTTAACCTGATCATAAAGTGTAGAATTAGCACTGTCAATATATTCCACATTCAAATAAGAAGAGTTTAGATATAAACGAACTATTCCAAGAGGTAATTCAAACTCTGTTTGGTAATTATAATCTTCGTCAATAAAATATTCATATTGCACCGAATCATTACCCACAATAGAATCTACCGCTATCGAATCTATTGAATATTCCTCTACACTATACGACGGTGTTCCATACTGTTCTATTAATCTTTTCTTTTGTTTTTTATATTCAGATAAAATATCGTCTTGTGTACCTTGATTAGAGAATAATCCGTAAACTTTATATACAAACTTACTTTCTGGAATGAACCCCACATAAATAGACCAATCTTTATATATTCCATCTATGGCTTTTAATTTTACTTCCATTGTTCTTTCCATACAAAATTCATAATTCTCATTTGACAGCTCAAACAAGAAATTATTAACAAAACCATTAATCGGAACACCTTCAAATTCTAAGTGCTTTGTTTTTACCTGTGCAATTATTCCCAACGAAATAAAAACAAAAAAAACACAAAAACATAATTTTTTCAGACTCATGGCATTAAATTTTAAGACAATAAATATAAAAA
>ONZV01000123.1_pt1 | contig 68636 bp, 56 predicted proteins | sample 1671561 | NCBI WGS metagenome assembly ONZV01 (sample SAMN06348169, study PRJEB24527) | human gut metagenome | reverse complement strand
CGCTTCTTGTACTACTTGTCTGTTTATGTAAAATCTTTCAAAGAACTCTTTCTTTATTGCTATGAGTAATGCTTGATTTCTCAAAAGCGAGTGCAAAAGTACTAACTATTTTCGAAACAGCCAAATCTTTTCGCAAAAAAGTTTAGATTTTAGTGCATTTTTAACACTTATAAAGACTTTCTAAAGCTTTTCTTACCACTACACTTTATTTTATACATGCACACGCCTGCCTGCATGTGCGGGCGCACACCCGCAAGCGCATTAATAATATTGTACTCATATTCCAAGACCGAAAAGAAATCAGGATTCAACTAGAAAAGTATTATCCGGAGAATATATCTATCAAAGAAGAATATTACTATACGAAGAAGAATATTATCGAAGAAAAGGGAGAAACTCAGAAAAACATTTTGCCAATTAAAAAAAATATAGTACCTTTGCACACGTTTTAACGGATAACAAGATTAATTACATATATTTTAAAACTTTCAAATGAAGGCATTAGCAATTAAGTCGAGTTTGTTTTCCTGTTTAAAGACATACAACAAGAAAACATTCATGTCTGACCTCATGGCAGGTATCATCGTTGGTATCGTAGCCCTGCCTCTGGCCATCGCATTCGGTATCGCTTCTGGCGTGACCCCTGAAAAGGGTATCATCACCGCCATTGTAGCAGGTCTCATCATCTCCATCTTCGGTGGAAGCAAAGTGCAGATTGGTGGTCCTACGGGAGCATTCATCGTTATCATCTATGGCATTATCCAGAAATATGGCATGGAAGGTTTGACGATAGCGACACTGATGGCTGGTCTGTTCCTGGTTCTCTTCGGACTTCTCCGTCTTGGAACCATCATCAAGTACATCCCTTACCCTATCGTTGTGGGATTTACCAGTGGTATCGCCGTAACCATCTTCACGACCCAGATCAAGGATCTCTTTGGATTGACGTTGACTTCAAATCCTTCTGATTTTCTGGAGAAATGGGGCATCTACTTCCAAAGCTTTGACACCATAGATCCTTGGTGTGCCCTTATCGGAGTAGTAAGCGTAGTGGTTATCGCCATCACCCCTAAGTTCAGCAAGAAGATTCCGGGCTCTCTTATTGCCATCATCCTGATGACCGTTGTAGCCTTACTGCTCAAGCAGTTTGCCGGCGTTGAGAGTATCGAGACCATTGGTGACCGCTTTTCTATCAGCAACGAACTGCCTGCAGCTCAGGTACCAGCCATGAATTGGGAGACCATCAAGAGTCTTGTATCACCAGCTATTACCATCGCCATCCTGGGAGCCATTGAGAGTTTGCTTTCAGCAACTGTAGCCGATGGTGTAATCAGCGATCATCACGACAGTAACACCGAGTTGGTAGCTCAGGGTTTGGCCAATATCGCCTCTCCCCTCTTTGGCGGTATTCCTGCAACAGGTGCCATTGCCCGCACAATGACCAATATCAATAATGGCGGTAAGACTCCTATTGCAGGCATCATCCACGCCATAGTTCTGCTGCTCATATTCCTCTTTCTGATGCCTCTTGCCCAGTACATTCCTATGGCATGTCTTGCCGGTGTATTGGTAGTTGTATCTTACGGAATGAGCGGATGGAGAAGTTTCCTGGCATTGATGAAGAATCCGAAGAGCGATGTAACCGTACTTCTGATTACCTTCTTCCTCACCATCATCTTCGATTTGACAGTAGCCATTGAGGTGGGTCTGATTATCGCCTGTCTGCTCTTCATGAAGCGAATGAGCGAAACCACCGACGTGACAGCTATTACCGATGATGAGATTGACTTGAACAAGGAGTTTGACTTCCTCTCAACCAACCTGGAGCACTATACGATTCCGAAGGGCGTAGAGGTATACGAAATCAATGGTCCTTTCTTCTTCGGAGCTGGTAACAAGTTTGAGGAAGTGATGGCAGCTTTCGGTGACCGTCCACTGGTACGCGTCATCCGTATGCGCAAGGTTCCATTTGTTGATTCAACCGGTATCCACAACCTCACCAACCTCTGCGAGATGAGCCAGAAGGAGGACATTCAGGTTGTACTCTCCGGTGTTTGCGAGAAGGTAAACGCCCAGTTGGAAAAGGCTGGTTTCTACAATATTCTTGGCAAGGATAATATCACAGATCACATCAGCAAGGCTCTGAAACGTGCTGAAGAGATTATTGAGAAGAAAACTGTTAATAGTTAATAGTTTACAAGCTGTAGACCATCAAATAAAAAAGATGCATTGCTGGATATACCAGTAATGCATCTTTTTTTATTGTCATCAAGTAACTGTTAACTATAAACTGTTAACTATCAACTATTACAAAACTGTTAACTATCAACTATTACAGAACCTTTCCCAGAAACTCCTGCAATCTTGGCGATTTCGGATGGTTGAATATTTGCTCAGGAGTTCCGTCTTCCGTGATATAGCCGTCACTGAAGAAGAGTACACGGTTGGCCACTTCTCTTGCAAATCCCATCTCGTGGGTCACCACCACCATCGTCATTCCCTCGGCAGCAACATCTTTCATCAGCTGCAGCACCTCTCCCACCATTTCCGGATCGAGAGCCGAAGTCGGCTCATCAAAGAGGATTACCTCAGGATTCATCGCTAAGGCACGGGCGATAGCTACGCGCTGTTTCTGTCCGCCCGACAGACTGTCGGGATAACTGTTGGCCTTATCCAGCAATCCGATACGGGTCAGGAGTTCCGTTGCCTTCTCATCAGCCTCTTCCTTTGTCATCTTACCCAATTCTACCGGAGCCAGCATGATGTTGCGGCGTATGGTCATATTAGGGAAGAGATTGAACTGCTGGAATACCATACCCACCCTCTGGCGCATTCGGTTGATATCAACATCGCTTGATGTAATATCCATATCATCGATAAAGATTTTACCCTCGGTAGGTTCTTCCAGAAGGTTGATGGAACGCAGGAAGGTACTCTTGCCACAACCCGACGGACCGATGATGGCAACCACCTCACCTTTCCTCACCGAGGTGGTAATGCCTTTCAGCACCTCGTTGTCGCCGAAGCGTTTACGAAGTCCTTCTATCTTGATTATTTCGTTCATTTTATCCATTGTTTTAAAGCTTTTGCCCTTTCAGGATTCCTCATTTCCTTTCGCTCTTTCTCAGTCTCTTCTCCAGCCTTCTCACTCCTGCGTTCAGTCCGAGAACAAGAACGAGATAGAGGCAGGCTACTACACCCAACGGCATCATCGCTTCGTAAGTAATGCTTCGGATGATGTCGGAACCCTTGGTCAAGTCTACCAGTCCGATATAACCGCTGATAGAGGTTTCCTTGAGCAGAGTGATAAGCTCGTTACCCATAGCCGGAAGCACATTCTTGAAGGCTTGCGGAAGGATGATGAGACGCATCGTCTTGCCATACGAAAGACCAAGACTTCTACCCGCCTCCATCTGACCATTATCCACCGACATGATGCCCGAGCGGATTACCTCGGCAATATAAGCTGCCGAGTTCAAGCCGAAGGCGATGACAGCCACCAGTATCTTATTGACATCTGCTGATGCAAACACCACATAGTAGATAATGAGCAACTGCACCATGGTTGGCGTGCCTCGCATGATGGTAAGGTACAGCTGGCAGAGCATGTTCGGAATCTTCCAGTCGCCCTTACGTTCATGACGTGCTCTGACAATAGCTATCAGCGTTCCGAGTATCACGGAAAGGATGATGGCGAAGAAGGTGATGATGAGCGTATTGCCCAAACCCTGCAACAGATACTGATAACGGTTGTCATCTATGAAGCAGGATTTAAACTTATCAATCACTCCCGGCTGGTTACCAGCTGTTTTCACTTCATTGGAATTCACCATGATAACCTGTCGCACATCGGCATAGGAATCTGTAAATCCGATATTCTTCTTCCGTTCAGGAGTAACCGTGATGCCGGCAATACCCGCATCTGCCTTACCAGCCTGTACAGAGGTGATGATGGCATCAAACTCCATATCGAGAATCTCGACATCCACGCCCATCACATCGCCGATGGCATTCGCCACATCCACGTCGATGCCCACAATCTTGCCATTCTGGTAATATTCGAAAGGCTCGAAGGTAGCGTTGGTGGCAAAACGGAGACTCGTCTTCAAGCCGAGTTTCTGCAGCGCTTCCGGTCCCACCTTCTTCACCTCAGAAGTCTTTGGCGTATAAGCCACGGCTATGCCCCGTTCCAGATGGCGGTTGACGATGGAATCGATGACGCCATTCTCTTTCAGGATACGGATGGCATGATTGATGGACTGCTGCAACTCAGCATGATCCTTAGCCACGCAGATGGCGAAAGAGGATGCATCGAAGGTTTCGGGCAGGATACGGAGCGATGGGTTCACCCGCTGGAATGCCTTGGCTGGCGCCTCATCGGTCACCATGCAGTCTATCTTACCCTGCAGGAGTGCCTGGATGGCATCGGCTCCCTTGTTATACCGTTCTACCTTGGTACCGCCACCTTCCTTTTCCAGCTCCGTAGCTAGTCCGTCGCTAGTGGTACCGAGCTGCACACCAATCACAGCCCCCTTCAAATCAGTCTTGCTCTTGATTTGCCTGTCAGCATCTGACGCTCCCGAGCCACACGCCACGAAGAGCACACTCAGGAGTAAAGTCAAGAAGCCCAGCTTAAACTTTCCCGTTTTTCTGTATTTCATCATTTCAGGCATTCGCTTATTGTTGTTTCAAATACTCAGCACACATCTCTGCACATCTTTCTCCGTCTACACCAGCCGATACGATTCCGCCTGCATAACCAGCACCTTCGCCACATGGGAAGAGTCCCTGGATGCGGACATGCTGCAAGGTTTCGCGGTCACGGACGATGCGGACAGGCGATGAGGTTCTCGTCTCCATCGCTATCAGCGTAGCCTCGTTGGTCAGGAAACCATGGGCATTCTTGCCGAAGGTCTTGAAGCCTTCCTGCAGTCGCTTGCTCACGAAAGACGGCATCCAGAAATGCAACGGACTCGAAATCAAGCCTGGTGCATAGCTGCTCTTTGGCAGATCATAACTCAAGCGATTGTTCACGAAGTCAGCCATGCGCTGTGCCGGTGCAGTCTGCTTCATGTTGCCCTGCTGCCAGCATTGCTTTTCCACGATTTCCTGGAAGTACATCATTTGGAGTGAAGAGTGAGGAGTGAAGAGTGAAGCATTCTCCTGCGCCTTCATTTCCTGCTGTTCGATGACAGACTGATGTTCCTTCACAAACTGCGCCACATCCTCGGGATGAGTTTCCACCACCATGCCCGAATTGCTCCAGGCAGTACCGCGGTTGCTCGGACTCATACCGTTCACCACGAGCTGTTCCGGTCCTGTAGCAGCCGGAATCACAAAACCGCCCGGACACATACAGAAGCTATAGACACCTCTGCCATCTACCTGAGTAACAAAGCTATATTCGGCAGCAGGCAGATATTTTCCTCTACCATTCTTATTGTGATACTGAATCTGGTCGATGAGTTGGGAAGGATGTTCCAGACGCACACCTACGGCGATGCCTTTTGCCTCGATATCTATCTTTTCCGAAGCGAGATAACGGTATACATCGCGGGCACTATGGCCTGTTGCCAGGATAACCGGTCCGCGATAAGTTTCCTCAGCACCCGTAGCCAGATTCACGGCTTCTACACCTATCACCCTATCGCCAGCTGCAGCATCAGGAGCCGTCAGCTTACCTTCACTCTCAAGGATCAGACGAATCATCTTGGTCTGGAAATGCACTTCGCCGCCACACTTGATGATGGTGTTGCGCATGTTTTCAATGACGCGTGGCAACTTGTCGGTACCGATATGCGGATGGGCATCTGCCAGGATATTGGTATTGGCACCATGCTGGCAGAATACGTTCAGAATCTTATCTACACTTCCCCTTTTCTTGCTTCGTGTATAAAGTTTGCCGTCACTATAAGCACCGGCTCCACCTTCACCGAAACAGTAGTTGCTCTCACCATCTACCTTCTGAGTCTTGGTAATGTTAGAGAGGTCCTTCTTGCGTTCGCGCACATCCTTGCCTCGCTCCAGCACGATAGGACGGTAACCCAGTTCTATCAGGCGCAGGGAAGCGAAGAGACCGCCAGGTCCCTCACCCACAACGATAACACGAGGTCTGCTGCTCACATCCGGATATTCGGTATGGACATACTGGTCGTCCTGCGGAAATTCGTTGATATAAGCACGCACCTTCAGGTTGACGAAGATGGTGCGCTGACGGGCATCGATGCTTCTCTTCAAAACCCTCACCTGGTTGAGCGTTCTTACATCCAATCCCTTTTCTTTGGCGAGATAACGCTTGATGCCTTCCTCGCTTGCTGCCTGTTCGGGCAGAATTCTTATCTGATACTCTTGAATCATTATACTTTATACTTTGAACTTTATGATTAGTTTAATGAAAGTGACGAGTGACAAGTGACCGATTCCATATTACGGATTTCGCATTACATTCACAATTCACTTTTCACTTTCACTTTTTCATGCTTCCATTGTTGCCAGCACTTCGAGCGTATCCAGCTGATACATGGTGAACTTACCATCTTCCAATGTTGCAAAGGTTGGCGGATTGCCACCCTTCGGGAAGGTGATGCTGCCGGTATTTACGATGGCCTGCCCCTTCTCGTTATGAGAGAGTTCCCAGAGATGGGAGTGTCCATAGATCATAGCCTCGTAAGGACCCTTCGGCATGTTTTCCTTATTGTATACATGTCCATGAGTCAGAAGATAGCGCTTGCCTCCGTCTACCAGCAAGGCATAGGTCTCCATGATAGGGAAATCGAGGAGCATCTGGTCTACTTCCGCATCGCAGTTGCCACGCACAGCGACAATCTTATCTGCCAGCGCATTCAGTCTTTCTACGATACCCTTAGGATCGATTCCTTCCGGAATGCGGTTGCGGGGACCGTAGTTGATGATATCCCCCATGATGCACATCATGTCACAATGTTCAGCCTCGAAGAAATCGAGGACCTTTTCCAGGGCTGGCAAACAGCCGTGGATATCTGAGAATAAAAGATATTTCATTACTTGATTCAAAAAGTATTAATACTCACCCTCAACCCATTTTTTACCAGATTCAGTATATTTCATCCAAATAACCAAACCGACACCAATGATTGCTGCTATTGCAAAAAGTATTGTCAACATTTCCATAATTATTTCTTTTTTAATTCTACTTTTAATAAATAATTGCCTGCATAAGCAAAACATGCAGCAGCGATTACTGCGCATCCCATGCAAACATAGTTAGTTACTCCCATTGCCTCACCTGTAAACAGTGGCGACAATGCACCAATTCCAATACCGCTGCATACCATCTTTGAAAGACCAAAGAAATACTCAGCCAGCATCTCATTTCGTTTGAAATTGCGTTCAACGAGTTGATTTTTACTATTTACTTCTGTAACCATATTGCTAATGCTTTGAATTACATCGGCAAAATTAAGCAAATAATCCGAAACACCCAAACATTTCAACGTTTTTTATATATATAATAAGGTATAAGGGAGAGGAAGAGCCTATAATTATCTACTGAAATAGCTTTTTTATCTACAATATGCTACTTTTTTGTTAAAATCCTTGGCAGTTTGATATATTATTCGTATTTTTGCCCTCAAGTTCTGCTTCGGCCCCGGTCGTTTCGGGGGAGGCATTACATTACCAACGTAAAATTCAAGAACATATGAAAGTATTAAAATTCGGCGGAACATCGGTTGGTTCCGTAAAAAGCATCCTCAGCTTGAAACGTATCGTTGAAAACGAGGCTAAGAAACAGAGTGTAGTGGTTGTCGTGAGCGCGCTTGGCGGTATCACGGACAAACTCTTGCAAACCTCTCAACTTGCCCTCAAGGGTGATGAACAGTGGAAAGTAGAATTCGAAGCCATGGTTGATCGCCACCACAAGATGATAGACACCATCATCACCGACACTACAGACAGAGAAAACTTATTCAAATCGGTTGATGCACTCTTCGAACAGTTGAAGAGCATCTATTTTGGTGTGTACCTCATCCACGACCTCAGCGAGAAAACGCAGGATGCCATCGTGAGTTATGGTGAAAGACTCAGTTCCAAGATTGTTGCCACATTGATTCGTGGAGCCAAATGGTTCGACTCACGCAACTTCATCAAGACTGAGCGCAAGAACGGTAAAGGCAAGCATGTACTCGACAGCGAGCTGACTAACAAACTGGTAAAAGAAGCCTTTGCAGAAATTCCACGCATATCTCTCGTTCCGGGTTTTATCAGTCGTGACAAGAACACAGATCGCACCACCAACCTTGGCCGTGGCGGTAGCGACTACACAGCAGCCATCATAGCAGCTGCCCTCGATGCAGAAGTGCTCGAAATCTGGACTGATGTAGACGGTTTCATGACCGCTGACCCACGTGTCATCAAATCAGCTTATACCATCAACGAACTGAGTTACGTTGAGGCGATGGAGCTTTGCAACTTTGGTGCAAAGGTCATCTACCCTCCAACCATCTACCCGGTTTGTGTCAAGAATATTCCTATCAAGGTTAAGAACACCTTCAACCCAGATGCTCCGGGCACCATCATCAAGAACAAGATAGATGGCGACCAGAAGCCTATCAAGGGTATCTCTTCCATCAACGGTACAGCGCTCATCACCGTAACCGGTCTTTCCATGGTCGGCGTGATTGGTGTAAACCGCCGTATCTTCACCGCTCTTGCCAACGAGGGCATCTCTGTGTTCATGGTGTCACAGGCATCATCTGAGAACTCAACCTCTATCGGTGTGCGCGAGCAGGATGTAGAAGAGGCTGTAAAGGTATTGAACAATGAGTTCCACAACGAGATTGCCGATGGTGCCATGTTCCCAATGCACGCAGAGAAGGGCTTGGCTACTATCGCCATCGTGGGTGAAAACATGAAGCATGCAGCCGGTATTGCCGGTAAGCTCTTCGGAACCCTCGGCCGTAGCGGTATTTCCGTCATCGCCTGTGCACAGGGTGCTTCAGAGACCAACATCTCGTTCGTAGTGAAGAGCGATTATCTGAGAAAGTCACTCAACGTACTCCACGACAGTTTCTTCCTTTCAGAATACAAGGTGCTGAACCTCTTCATCTGCGGTGTGGGTACCGTGGGCGGAAAGCTTATCGAGCAGATCAAGAACCAGTATGCCGACCTCATGGAGCGCAGCAAACTGAAGCTCAACGTGGTGGGTATCGCTTCTTCCAAGAACGCCATCTTCAACCGCGATGGTATTGATCTCGAGAACTACAGCGAGGAACTGAAGAAATCAGACCCAAGCACTCCAGAGGTTCTGCGCGATACCATCCTAGCGATGAACATCTTCAACAGCGTGTTTGTAGACTGTACTGCCAGCAAGGATGTGGCCGCTCTCTACCAGAGTCTGCTAGAGCACAACGTAAGCATTATCGCAGCCAACAAGATAGCTGCATCAAGCGAATATGAGAACTACGAGAAACTGAAGAAGACTGCCATCCAGCGTGGTGTAGTATTCCGTTTTGAGACCAACGTAGGTGCCGGTCTTCCTATCATCGGAACCATCAACGACCTCCGCAACTCCGGAGATAAAATCCTTAAGATTGAGGCAGTTCTCTCGGGTACGCTCAACTTTATCTTCAACGCCATCTCCAGCGTCGTTCCATTCTCTGAGACCGTGAGACTGGCTAAGGAAAAGGGCTACAGCGAGCCTGATCCACGTATCGACCTGAGCGGTATGGACGTGATTCGCAAGCTGGTGATTCTCTCCCGCGAGGCAGGTTACCGCGTAGAGCAGGAAGATGTAGAGAAAAACCTCTTCGTGCCAGACAAATACTTCAAGGGTTCGCTCGACAACTTCTGGAAGAAACTTCCTGAGCTCGATGCCGATTTCGAGGCTAAGCGCAAGGCGCTCGATGTAGAGCACAAACGCTGGCGCTTCGTTGCTACCCTGGATGGCGGCAAGACAAGCGTAGGTTTGCAGGCTGTGGGTCCTGAGCATCCGTTCTACAATCTGGAAGGTTCCAACAACATCGTGCTGCTCACCACCGAGCGCTATAAGGAATACCCTATGATGATTCAGGGCTATGGTGCCGGAGCCAGCGTAACTGCTGCCGGTGTATTCGCCAACATCATGAGTATCGCTAACATTTAACACTTAACATTAAAAAAAGAGATGAAACATATTATCATTCTTGGCGACGGAATGGCAGACCACCCGGTAGAAAGACTGGGTGGAAAGACTCTCCTGCAATACGCCAACAAACCCTATATGGATATGCTTGCCAAGAAGGGCAAGACAGGAAGACTCGTTACCGTGCCAGATGGATTCCATCCGGGTTCTGAGGTAGCTAACAGCTCTATCATGGGCTATGACCAGAACGAGGTTTACGAAGGACGCGGACCGCTGGAGGCTGCCAGCATCGGCTATGAACTGGAGCCTACCGACCTTGCCCTGCGCTGCAACATCATCAATGTGCAGGACGGCAAGATTATCACCCACAACGGTGGTAACCTGGAAACGGAAGATGCGGATGTGCTCATCAAGTATCTCAACGATACCCTCGGCAAGAAATATCCTGATGTCAAGTTTATTACCGGCATCCAGTATCGCCATCTTCTGGTGGTGAAGCACGGAAACAAGCATATCGACTGTGCCCCACCTCATGATCATCCCAACGAGGAATGGCATAAGCTGATGGTGAAACCTATCTTGCCGGAGATTGGAGGCGATGAGGGGCACATCAGCCGTCGTGATACAGCCGACCTTCTGAACCAGCTGATTCTCGAGAGTCAGGAACTCCTGGAGAACCATCCTTTCAATGTGGCGCGCAAGGAGCGTGGCGAACGAATGGCCAATCTTATCTGGCCTTGGGGCGGTGGTTACCGTCCGCACATGCTCACCCTCTCTCAGATGTATCCACAGATCAAGAAGGGTTCTGTGATTTCTGCCGTAGACCTGATCCGAGGCATCGGCCATTACGCCGGTCTGCGCAACATCATCGTTGAGGGCGCTACCGGTCTTGCCAATACCAACTACGAGGGCAAGGCTGCCGCAGCTATCCAGGCTTTGAAGGATGGCGACGACTTCGTTTATGTTCACGTAGAGGCGAGCGACGAGGCGGGTCATGATGGCGATCTGGAACTGAAGCTGAAGACCATCGAGAACCTCGACCAGCGACTCATCAAGCCTATCTTCGATGAAGTAAGCACCTGGGACGAGCCGGTATGCATCGCAGTTCTCCCAGACCATCCTACTCCGGTAGAGATCCGTACCCACGTAAAGGAGCCTGTGCCTTTCATCATCTATTACCCTGGAATTGAGCCGGATAGCGTAGAGAAGTATGACGAGGTAAGCTGCGTGAGTGGCGGTTACGGCATGCTGCAGCTGCAGGAATTCATGAATGCCTTCATGGCGATCAATTAAAATCAACGGCTTCATGATAGCCCCCAAAGCTAATCATAAAGTTCAATGTTCAAATCTCAAAGTTAAAAGTAAAAAATGAAATATTATTCAACAAATAAGAAAGCACCCATCGCCGACCTTCACAAGACGGTAGTTAAAGGTCTGGCAGAAGACCGTGGCCTCTATATGCCAGAAATCATCAAGAAGTTGCCACAGGATTTCTTCGACAACATCGAGAAGCTCTCCTTCCAGGAGATTGCCTACAAGGTAGCAGATGCCTTCTTTGGCGAGGACGTTGATGCCGAGTCATTGAAGAAGATTGTATACGATACCCTGGCATTCGACTGCCCCGTAGTCGAGGTAGAGCCAAACATCTACTCTCTCGAGCTGTTCCATGGTCCTACCCTCGCCTTCAAGGATGTGGGTGCGCGCTTCATGGCCCGTCTCTTGCAGTACTTCGTGCGTCAGGAGGGCAAGGAAGAGGTGAATGTGCTCGTAGCTACATCGGGCGATACCGGTTCGGCTGTTGCCAACGGTTTCCTCGGCGTTGACGGCATCCATGTTTACGTGCTCTATCCTAAGGGCAAGGTGAGCAAGATCCAGGAGAGCCAGTTCACTACCCTCGGTCAGAACATCACAGCCCTCGAGGTAGATGGCGTATTCGACGACTGCCAGGCACTGGTGAAATCTGCGTTCATGGACGAGGAGCTCAACAAGCACATGAAGCTCACCTCAGCCAACTCTATCAACGTAGCCCGCTTCCTACCTCAGGCATTCTATTATTTCAATGCCTATGCCCGCATGAAGGAGAAGGGTCTCGCCGACAAACTGGTTATCTGCGTGCCTAGCGGCAACTTCGGCAACATCACAGCCGGACTCTTCGGTCATGAGATGGGATTGCCTATCCACCGCTTCATCGCAGCCAACAACGCCAACGATATCTTCTACGAGTATCTGCAGACAGGCAAGTATAATCCACAGCCTAGCAAGCAGACCATCGCCAATGCCATGGACGTAGGCGACCCATCAAACTTTGCCCGCATCTACGACCTCTACAAGGGCGATCATGATGCTATCGCAGCCTACATCGGTGGTGCTACATACAAGGACGAGCAGATTGCTGAAACCATGAAGCAGTGCTACAATGAAACCAAGTATGTGCTTGACCCTCACGGAGCTTGCGGCTATCGCGCCCTGAAGGAGCAGTTGAAGCCAGGTGAGGTTGGCGTGTTCCTCGAGACCGCTCATCCAGCCAAGTTCAAGGAGAAGGTAGACAGCATCCTTGACAGCGATATAGAGATTCCTGCACGCCTTGCAGAATTCATGAAGGGTGAGAAGAAGAGCATCCAGATGACCAAGGATTTCGCATCATTCAAGAACTACTTGATGAACGAATAAACCATACATACGGAAAAGCCTTTCTCTTTCTCAGGGGGAAGGCTTTTCCCATTAAAATAAACTCAGACTCAGATTTGTCAGGACAGATGGGTCTTGAATTTTATAACAACAGAAAACGGGAAAAATTTATGAAGATTGTTATTCTAGACGGCTATGCCGCAAACCCGGGAGATTTGGATTATCATCTTCTGGAGAAACTGGGCGAGGTGGTAGTTTATCCTCGCACATCAGATGCAGAGAAAGTGGAACGTGCCAAGGATGCCGACATCATCCTTCTGAACAAGGTGCAGATAGATGCAGAGACACTGGCGCAGCTTCCTAAACTGAAATACATCGGTATCCAGGCTACCGGTTTCAACGTGGTAGACATCGAGGCTGCCAGGAAACAGGGCATCATCGTAACCAATATTCCTGCCTACAGCACCGACAGCGTGGCGCAGATGACCTTCGCCCTCATCCTTGCCGTAACCAACCGCGTAGAGCATTATACCCAGGAGAACCGCAACGAGCGCTGGGCTTACAATAAGGATTTCTGTTATTGGGATACCCCACTGATGGAGCTTGCCGGCAAGACCCTGGGTATCATGGGACTGGGCAATATCGGCATGAAAGTTGCCAACATCGCCCGCCAGTTTGGCATGAACATCTGTGCCTGCACCAGCAAGAATTCGAGCAAGCTGCCTGAGTGGATCCAGAAGGTGAGCAAGGAGGGTTTGCTTGCCACGAGCGATATTCTCTCGCTCCATTGTCCGCTTTCTGATGACACCTATCATTTCATCAATAAGGAGAGTCTGGAGAAGATGAAGGATACCGCCATCCTGGTTAATACGGGTCGCGGTCCGCTGGTAGATGAGGAGGCCGTAGCTGCCGCCCTTCACGAAGGCAGTCTGGGTGCCTACTGTGCCGACGTAATGGCTCAGGAGCCGCCATCAAAGGAGAATCCGCTCTTCGGCGAGCCTAATGCCTACCTCACCCCTCATATTGCCTGGGCCACCTACGAGGCTCGCGAGCGCCTGAACAAGCAGGTAGCCGCCAACGTAAAGGCATTTCTCGAGGGCAATCCGATTAATGTCGTGAATAAGTAAGAATGCTACTTTAAAAATCTGCATTTCTTAAATGAAGACAGCCAACCTTCAATATCCCAATTGAAAGTTGGCTGTTTACTTTTTCTTATAGTTTTCTTCTGAACTGCCTAATCAGGTACTTGGGATTTCGTCTCATATTCCATAAGTCAACAAGAATAATTCTATCGTATTCCGCATCATATCGATAGATGATTTTCCAATTTTTATTCAAACAATTGCATGATATCCATACAGAAGAATTCTTCAAATGGAATACCATCGGTGCCAACAACGATTGATTTCAGAGGATGGAATTTCTCTTGAAACATAGGAATACCACTATTCATGCCTCTCTTTCCACTCTTAACCTCTATGGCAACGAAATCTCCTTGTGACTCCAGGATATAATCCACCTCATTATTATGATCTCGCCAATAATAGAGATGACAGTCATTGTCCTCCACAAAATCGAGAAGACAAGTACCCACTGCCGATTCCACCCATCTGCCCCAAATCATTGGGTCAACATAATCTTTGTCAAACCCCTTACCGCGATATGCCGTGAACAAAGCATTGTTAAACACAGTAAACTTTGGGATAGACTGTCTCTTACGAGCCTCATCGCATGCAAACTTTTGAAGTCCGCAAAGCAAGTTGGCTTGCTTCAATATTTCGAGATAAGAAGACAAAGTCGTGACATTGCCTGCATCTTGCAATTGTCCAAGCATTTTGGTGAGTGACAACAACTCACCAGAATAAGAACAACCTACCTCAAAAAGCTGTGACATGAGTGAAGGCTTGTAAATATTCGAAGTCAAGAGAACATCCTTTTCAATGGCAGGTGCCACAAGAGAATCCTTGACATATTTCCTCCAACGCCTAAAATCCCCTATATAATCCACCGAGCCTGGATAACCTCCAAAATAAATCCATTGTTGGAGTGATAACCCGAAAGCAGCTTTCATTTCCGGAAAAGTCCAATGCCCCATACGAATCAACTCGAATCTACCAGCTAAAGACTCGGTTAGCCCTTTGCGCAAAAGCAAGCGAGACGAACCCAGCAATACGACTTTCAGGTTTACATGATTTAGGGTATCGGCATCCCACTCTCTCTTCACATATTCACTCCATCTGCGTATTTTCTGTATCTCGTCTATTACAAGAACAGCTTCTTGCAAATGCTGAATATCCATTCGGCTTCGAACAGACTCCCAAGAACGTCGAATCCAATCCGAATCTTCTTCATTTACAGAATCAGCATTAAATTGAAATACTACCTTATCAATAGTCTCTGCTATTTGCGCCATAACTGTTGATTTGCCAACCTGTCTTGGTCCTGCCAAAACAAATATACACTTACGTCTTTCGCTCAACCTACTCAACATCAAGTTGTAATGTGGTCTTCTATACTCACCCATATTCTTTAATTTGTAATATTAAACAACTCTATTCTTTATAACGAATTACTCAATTCTTCGTCACGAATTACTCAATTCTACGTCACGAATTACTCAATTCTTCGTCACGAATTACTCAATTCTACTTTGCAAAGATACAAAGAATAGATGAGTAAACACATTACCCATGATTATTTTTTAGCATTCTTAACTCATCATACAGCTTTGCCCCCTCTCCTTCACGCGCTTAGGATGCACCTGGCCAGATTATACATCTTTTCATAATGCTGACGATACATTCGTTCTATATTCTTTTCCTGTTTCATACACTATCTATACAGTTGAGCCCAGCAAAAAACTAAGCAAAACTCTGGCTTTTTCCCTATCTCCTCTTCACCAACACATAGATGATGACGGGGGCGCCGAACAGCGGGGTGACGGCATTCAGCGGGATGATGCCGCCGTCCGACGGAAGGGTGCAGAAGAGATTGCAAAGAAGGGCAATGGCTGCACCCATCAGCATCGTGACGGGCAACAGACGGCGATGATTCTCTGTGCCGATGATGAGGCGGGCGATATGCGGCGTTGCCAGGCCGATGAAGGCGATGGGACCACAGAAGGCGGTAACCACAGCCGTAAGAAGACCGGTGATGAGGAGCAGAACGATGCGCAGACGCCTGATGTTGAAACCCAGATTCTCGGCATACTGTTCGCCTAACAGCATGGCGTTCAGCGGTTTTACAAGGAGCAGAGACGCAGCCAGGGCAATGAGGGCTAACGGGATGAAGAACATCATCTGCTGGCTCGAAACATTGCCAAAGCTGCCCATGCCCCAAACCATATACGATTTCACGCCCTCTGCCGTGCTGAAGAAATTGAGCAATGAGATGGCGCTGCTGGCAAGATAACCCACCATCAGTCCGATGATGAGCAGTACCGTATGGCTGCGCACAATGGCAGAAAAGAAGGTGATGATGCCCATCACCACCATAGCCCCTATAAAGGCTGCGATGAGGATAGCCAGGAAACCGCCGATGGCATAGTTGCCGGCATCGCCCAGAAAACCTACCCCTAAATCATCCAGGACAATATTGCCGCCAAAGGCAAGCATCACGATGGCTACCGCCAGTCCGGCTCCGCTGCTGATACCGAACACGTCAGGACCCGCCAGAGGGTTGCGGAAGGCTGTCTGCAGGAGCAAGCCGCTCGTGGCGAGGGCTGCGCCCGAAAGCAAAGCGGCAATCGCCGCCGGCAGTCGCGATTCCAACAGAATATAGCGGTAGGTTTCGTCAGTCTGAGAGCCCGAAATAATCGCCCCCACGTCCTGCCATGGGATGTTTACACTCCCCCATGCCAGGTTGGCGAAAAACAGTATGATAATGGCGATTGCCCCTAAAACGATGTTTTTCATTCACTAAAACTATTTCTTGTAAAATCTCTGATTAAAGCCCTATTTCTTATAGAATCTCAATTTGCCGAACCGGCTGCCATGCGCCAGAATGATGAACTCTCTGAGCAGCAGTTCGGGATGGAAACTCGTAAGCTCGAAATAAGGTACCGTAGAGGTATCTACCTGATAGATATCACCCCGGTTGAAGGCAGCAAGAGCCTTGTAGCCGTCATATTCCTGAAGCAGTTGAGCCTGCGACAAAGGGGCACCACCGAAATACTTGAATGCCCATATATCCACCTGCTTTCCCTTCGCCAAGATTTGCTCCGGACTCATCGCCAGACTTCCGCTGTGTTCATCGTCCTCGAAGATATAACGGGCGTTGGCATCCTTCAGCAGAATACCGATAGTACTCTGACCTCCAGGCATATACCATACATTGCCCGTCTTTCTTTCGGTCAGGATGGAGAGGCCCTTCGGATACCCGGCTGCCTCAGCTTTCAGCTTCAGATATTCCTTTTCTATCTTCGCAAAGAGCGAATCTGCCTTTGGTTCGCAAGAACCCGATATTCCATTACTTTTTCCCTCTTCATTTCCAAAGAGCATGCCGTAGAATTTCATCCATTCCGCCCTGCCCAATGGCGAAGACTCCATATAGTCGGCAGCCTCAATGATAGGCACGTGCAGCTTATCGAGCTTGCCATATCCTCCGCTGTTTTCGAAAGGCGAAAGGAGGATAGCTTCGGGTTTCAGGGCGATGATGCGCTCAATGTCGGGTGCCATGCTCGAACCGCAATCCACAATAGGATTCTGAGCAGAAGCATTCTGAGCAGAAACATTTCCGGAAGAAACATTTCCTGCAGAAGCAGCCCTTTTCTTTACATCCGGAATATTGATGTAATCGAGGTCGCAGACACCACGGATGGCCTGCTGGCAGCCCAGTTCGTACATCAGCTGGCAATGGGGAGCGATGAAAACGGCACTTTTCTCCACCGGTGTGCGCACGGTATCGGTAGTGCATCTCGCCCCCGTGCTGTGCCTTCTGGCAAGCATCGCCACCGTCCTATCCCCCTCCTCTCCCTTCGGAATCAGGATGTAGCGATGCAGCATCGTTCCCGCCTTCCAGGGGTTGGCGATGATAGCCTCAGCATACTGATAATCAATGTCTTCTGCTTCATCGGAATTCTCTTCCCCATCGCCATGCTTCACGATGGTGAGCAACTTGGCGTACTTCATCTCCAGGGTATCGCCATCCTCCGCATCAGCAGCAGCCGTCTTTCCTCCCTGGCATGCCGCCATCAGCAGAGCCGCCGTTGCCCCACACAAAAGAATATACAGTTTCTTCATAATCTTACAAAATATGTGTGCAAAGATACGAAGAAATCTCCATTTTCCGTTTGTTTTCTCGAATATTCTTTGTACTTTTGCCCTCAAATTTAACTAACGCTACAATTTAATAAGTCAAAATGAAGAAGATTATCTGTGGCATAGCCCTTTTATTCAGTACATCGATGGTCGCCGGTGCGCATACCTGCTGTCATAATTCAGCACAGAAATGCGGCTGCAAGAGAGGTTATCCAGACCATCCGCGTCATCGTGATCAAGGTAGATTATAAGGACTAAGAATAATTGAAAATAATATGATGATTTTTACGCAATGAAACTTCTGGGAAGCCGAGAAAATGCAGTTTTTCTTGCCAAGGTATCCCTTACCCCATTTCCTCCACCACTTCCACCACTACCTCGCTGCCCCTGACCATCGCCTTCTTCACGCGGTCGAAGAGCTGGAGGAAGCGTTCCTGACTCTTGAGTACGAAGCCGGGAGCATGGGCCTCGCCGATGAGGATGCCACCATGGCGCAGACGGAACGGACCATTGCCCGGCTGCATCATGGGACAAGGAAGGGCATGAAGCTCTTCCAGACACCCGAACTCATGACTCTTGCGCTCCATGCGGCAAAGCTTGCAGGTTTCGGGGAGAGGAAGAGAGGAAGATGAAGAAGAATCATCCCTTATCGGTTCAAGGAAAAGCATCTGGCGGGCGAAGCATTTGCATTTAGCCACCATGATGTGATATTCACCCGGCTCCAGACAGCCACCCTCGCGCTCCATCGTATCACAAATGTACTGATGGCCTACAACGATACCCTGGCGATTAACTACTTCCTGACTAAGGCGACCAACAATGGCGCCATGATCTCTACGTAAACGATTTAAAAACAACTTCATCATAACACGCAACAACTTAAAAACAACAATAGAAAAACATTTGAAATTCACATTCACTTTCACATTTTCTGAACGTAAAACGACTGGTAATAATCAGACAAATCCTTGCAACCTTCCGGCAACTGATGGTACACCAGCTGAGGGAACATTTCCTTCAGTTTCATATAAAGACCGATGCCCGGCTTGTCCTGATCAGGCCACATGTGAAGATTCCTTCCCGCTAAAAGATTGCGACATTCTTCATTACAAAGCGTAGCACTCGGGATGGCTATTGCCTTGTAACCCATAGACATAGCGCTCCAGCAGTCGGTACATCCCTCGGTAATAACCAATGGCTCTTTTTCTGTCACCTGCGGCAAGATCTGCATCCCATATACCATCGGCTTGCTACCTGGTGCAAACTTAAACCGCGGTTTTTCTTCAGTCTTATCTCCCAGATATCTGCTCTGAACCGTCAGCAGATTGCCATGAACGTCATAATAGGGAATCAACAGGGAAGGACCATCAAAAAACTTTCCACCAAAGCGATAACCAGCAATGGAGAAATCTGTGCTCACCACTCTACACCAATAGATATATTCCGGGCGCAACTTTCTCTGATAGAACAGGAAATCCTTGGCTTTATCTGTCAGTTTCTTACCCATGAGCATACGCATCAGATAATCTACGTCAGGCTTATGCTGAAACTCGCCTCTGAGATTGAGTCTGTCCGTATCACATTCAGATTTTCTATGCTCAGCAATAGCTTTATCCCGATGAAGCACCTCCTTACGGTTTCCCGCAGAATGATTACCGGCGCTGATATTGAATCTTCTGCACAGCCATTGGCAAGCCTCCGAAAAAGAGAGATTCTCCCGTTTCATCACCAGGTCGATATTATCTCCACCCCACCCGCATGCAAAGCAATGACAAGTGTTGGTAGATGTCCAGAAATGCAAACTCGGATGGGTATCATTATGACTGATACAAAGGGCATTATGATACCGCAAACCCATTCCCAATTCATCAGCAACCTCCAGGATGCTGATAGCTCTAAGTTTAGAGAGCGTATTCGAATCAATATATTCTGCCATCTTCTAATTGTCTTTTTTAGTATTACCATCACCAATAGTGCCTTTCTGCTGCGTCTTTCTAAGCACCTTTCTATCCTCGCCCTTTGCTGGTTTTTCGAGCCATCCCCATCTGCGCCAGTTGCACACCATGTTACGGGCAGGTGTCTTGAGCTCCTTCTGCTTCAGAAATTCCTCCAGGAACTGATAAGAAAATTCCTGCGGCAACTCGCTGAAATAGTCTACAGTATGATAAGGCTCTCCTTCGCCCTCGGCAGAAATCTGCTCGAAAGCCTTGCCCCACCGCTGCAACATATTCTGCAAGATGCGGTCGGCACAAGCCAGATAGGTCTGCCTAACCAGTTTCCGGATTTCCTTCTCGCTCTTCTTCCCTTCCACTTTGTAAAGCACTTGCATGAGGGCAGCGATGCGGAAGGCTGAAACCGAACTGCGCTTGTAGAAGACATCCATCGACTTGGACATGGTTTTCACCACCTGCTGGCGGCAGTCGTTACACCATTTTATCACCGTCTTGTAGAGCCAGCTCATATCTTCCTCTATCTCCTGATGGAATTTTCCATCTTCCTCATAGCACAAACCGAAGAGCTTGTCCAATGTATTCTCCAGCTCATTACGCTGCATATCGGTCAACGCCTGAAACTGTGGCGGATTGTCGCCCAGATGACTGATGAGCGGGCATAAGATGGTTCGGGTTACAGCGCCACCCTCAATGGCAGCCTTGTTCATATATCTGCTCACCGCACTCTGGGTGCCGCAGAAAACGAACGACAGCAAGGCATCTACCATGGCACTATAGCTGGATTCGCTCATGAAATCCTGACCATATACGCTGCCCAGATCATAAGCTGTCTTGATAACCTGCGAGAGGTCGGCAAACTGGCGCTTGGCAGAATGCACGATGGCAGAAATCTCATCGGCAAATTCGAAGAGCGTCTTCGGAGCACCATAAAGTTTGACGGCTGCATCGCATCGCTTGATAAACATGGTGAGCGATACGGTTTCGGGCAGGATGGTGATGTCGGTCTTCGGTTCGGGTGGCAGCTTGCCATCCTTCTTTCCCTGGCGTCGCTTCAGGGCAGCATACTCCTGCTCCTTGGCTCTCATTTCGCTGTCGCGCTCGATGAAAGGTTTCATCAGGGTACGCATGATGTATCTGGCAAACGATTTTCCGCTCGACTGCTCGCCCTCTACGATGACCTGCAACACGATGGCCGATTTTTCTCCCTGATTATCATACACATACTGTATTCTGACACGTGTAAGATAAACGCTGAGCATGGCAGCAGCCACCACCAGCGTAGGATACTTGAGGTCAGAAGGCGAAGTGGTCATCCATTCTCTGATGCCCGACGGATAATCCTTATCGGCAATCAGGTGATGCATGGGCATCTCTTCATTCTCTTCAGCCTGTTCAGCCAGCTTTTTTCCTATCAACCCAGATGATACCTTGTTATTGATTCCGCCCTTGGTATCCTCAGGCTTTGCCACTGGATTAGTCTGAGACGCTTCCTGTGGAGGTATTTTCTTTCCTTTTTCCATAATCCCAATCATTGATTATTTCTGTATGCAAAAGTAAGGAAAAAAAGCCTCCCCGGCAATAGGCGTCCTGCCGGTTCGCCTCCTACTAAGCCTCATCGCCGGCAACTAAGCCTTCCGCTAAGCCTCCAGCTCATCTGAAGGCATAAAAAAAAGCACTTTCTGCTTGCAAACGAAGCAAAAAGTGCTGATACTGTATTATTTCTAAAAAATCTTCTGTTCAGATATGTTCCTATTCTTTTATATTATCACCCACACTGACATAAGAAAGAACCAAACGGCGAACCACGGCATGAATGTCTTCATTAGGGAACTTCTGGCGATATTTCTCCGTAAGGTCTTCGCAGAAATACATCTTGCTATGAACCAAAGAAGAAGGAATATTTTGATGCATAAACACATCGTATGTTGCAACAGGCTTGCCATCCTTTGTGTCGACAGGCACAATATCCATCTTATACCAAGCATTTGCAGAAGCGGCAGGGAACAATCTATAATTGTCCTTACTCTCCACTCTACCAGCGATGCTCAGTATATACCCGTCAGCAGACTTATCGTCCTCAGGATTCACCGCATATAGCATATCTACAGCAGGAAGCGTCGAGTATTTTTTTGTGATAAACTGATATTTCTTGCTTCCTCCAAAAGGAGGGTTTGCCTTCAAATCCTGCTCTATATCCTCACGAATTTGTGGCGCATTCACCACAAACTCTACTTCGCCAGTATAATTGACGACAGATTTCGATGACTGTGGATTTGGCTGAATAACTTCACCATTGTCATTGCTGTTGTCACACGCACAAAAAGCCAAGACTACCAACAGTAGTAAGACTGATTTTTTTACAAAATACTTCATATCCAAATTTGTTTATCAAACCTATTTTATTGTTAAACGTAGAATATGCCTAAAACTTGCTCTATTTTACGTTTTTAACATTCCATCTAAAACTTGCCAACACTCACAAGAAGCAATCATTTCCCCGCTTCCTACTGCCCCTTACGGTAGATGGCAACAAAACGGTTAGCGATATTGATGAGTTTCTGCCGGGCATTAGGATCACTTACATCATCAAAACTCCAGTTGGGAAATTCGCCACGCATCTTGGAGAAACGCTTGGAGATGGCACCGCCATTGGTCAGGTCGGAAGGCAATTTCAGCTGCTCTGTAAGATACTTGCAGAAAGATGCACCATTATCAAATTTGCCTTCAAAATCGTTGATATCAGAGAGCGCCACCATAATCAGGGCATAGTCTTTCTTCAAAGGAATAGCCTTCTCGTCTATCATCTTCTGCAAGGCTCGCCTTACTCTTTCTCCCTGGCTCAAGTCGCCCCATTCCTTCTCATTATCTTCTTCCGTTTTTTCCAGCTCATCATTTTCCTGATGCTCATCGTCTGTCACTTCCAATTCCAATGTCCTCTTCTGTTCGGGCTCGAATCCGTGCAGATAATCTTCATCATTGTTCTGGCGCATCAGTTCATTAATCTGAGATGAAACGAAGAAACCATCCTCGCCATAATAACCGATATTGGCTGCCAGCCGCTCAACCACCTCATGGTTCTTCACGACTGCTCCGAGGCACCGCTGAGAAAACTCCTGAGTTACGTAGCCTCTCCATTGCCCCATAATCATTGAGCAAAATTGAAACACTTTCGACTCCAAAGGCATCATCTGAAGTATCACAGCTGCCATATACAGGATGACAAATACGATTCTCTGCCGCTCGTCCTGAGCTGTAGCATACTCATCCTCGTCAACATAGTTTTTCTCATATTGCCCTATTCCTTCCACAAAGGCAAGGCGGCTCTCGGTATCGGTATGCGAAAACATCATTTTGTCTACAATGCAGAATACCTCATAAAAAACATCCTCGCATGAACATCTGGACGTAGGAAACCACGTCTTATCATTGAAGATATCATGGGTGATGGCTCTGAAAACCTGATAAATCATGTGTTGCGAAAAAGATTTATCTACCATCTGTCTGGTCTTCATCTTAAATAACCTCATCGTCGTAACCATTTAAATCATCAAGAATCACATCAAGAGAATTGATCAAAGCAAACTGAGAATTCCCATGACAATCGCAACAGACAGCATCTCCTATAACCAGGGCAGAAATCTCTGCATCAGATATTTTCACCTTGGTTCGTTTCAGCGAACGGGAAGAGGTGCACGGACCTTTCCAATAATATACCTTGATGCCGTAATCTTCCTTGCTGCACAGGTTCACCAACATGGCAACGTCTCTGTTTGCCTTGTCCAAGCGCAACTGCTCACCTTTATCTGTACCATATTGTACTTGATACTTACTGGCATTGAGACACTCCATAAAGGATTGCTGCATCTGTAATTGCATGACAAAGGAATATGGCGCATCGCTGAGAGACTGATGGCGAGGAAAAGAAAACACCACAGCCTTTGGTCTGTAGCCAGCCTTGATTCTTTCAGCCACGGCATCAAAGAAATCACCAGGTGGCAACTTGGCAGAAATTACCATATTCCAGCCATATTGATTCGCCACCCTGTTGATATTATCACGCAGAAGAGCCACCACCTTGTCCTGTCCCCTTTTGCCGCCGAAGATTCTAGATTCTTCCACAAAAAGGAAACCTCTGTTGGGGCGATTATCAATGATTACCTTACAGAAAGGCTGGTTGTGAATTTCATTCTCCTTAAAGTTACTCCAATAAAATTCTTTTTTGTCTGCGCATACATCCAGCACAGCCACACCTTCGCGAAATCCCAATATTCGGTTGTCGTGAATAACGTCTTCCTCATTCTTCCGTGATTCCACCAAAGTCATTTTCTTGCTTTTCAGCAAACTGTCCATTACCTTCTCGAAACCAGTCTGACATTCCTGATATTTTTCAGGCGATGACATTTCGAGAAAATCCAAGGGTAGAGTACCCTCGATACTTGAAAGATTCCGGCTTTTGCAGAAATCATACTTGAAGACAACAAAAGAAGTCTTTTCTGTGCTGTTTTTAGTTCGTCCAGTCATTGGCTTGCGATTTAAGTTGTACCATGAAAGTTATTTTTCATAGCAGCTACAAAAGTAACACTTTTTCCCCGAATAAACAAATAAATTCTAAATTATTTTTTATCAAATTGTCTTTTTTTCATAAAACCATCAAAACAAAATGTGAATGTGAATGTGAATTTGAAATGTAAATCAATGTATCGGGTTGTTCCATCCATTCCTTTTATTGGATATTGTGAATGAAATTCAGTCCTCGCGCGCGTACCTTATTATATATATAATATGAACCTGTTATAATGGCTACTATTACTTAAACACGATTATACGCTTCTCCTTCAGGTAACATTGAAAAACATTTCAAATTCACATTCACATTCACATTTTTGCCTTTCCTTCTATCCACCAGCTAACCCACATAGCAAGTAACTGTGCGCCCGATGCCCCCAAAACTGCGTGGCGACGCGCCGCCAGCCACGTCCTGACGCAGATGGCGATACGTCGGGACGCAACGGGCGGTGCATCGGGACGCAGTTGGCGATACGCCGGGACAAGGATGCACGTGATTCGGGACAAGGATGCACGTGATTCGGGACAACTATTGTTTTTCAGAGAAAAATGTTATATCTTTGCACTGTCGTTCAGAGATAGGCTGAATTAACCACTAAAAAAACTGATTGTTGAACCATTTTAAAAAAAGAAAGGAAAAAAGAAAATGAAAAAGGAAGTTTGGAAAACTATCTTGCAGGTGATTATCGCCGTACTTACTGCCGTAGGCACTACGCTCGGCGTTACCAGCTGCATGTAAACTGATTTGTTTAACCATTAAAAAAAGATTTGAATTATGGGTATTAAAGTAAAAGCAATTGAGCGCAACGTAGCGTTCGAAAAAGGTAAGCAAAAGTGGGCATTCGTGATGCAGGCTGATCTCTACAGCCAGCTCAACGCCACGAAGGTGATAGAAGAAGCCGCCGTTCGCAGCGGATTGCCTAAAGCGGTGATCAACGCCGGATGGTCGGCCATCGGCGAAGTGATTACTGCATGGGCCACCGAGGGCCACAGCGTGGCTGTGCCAGGACTGGGCAGCCTCCGATTCGGTCTTAACTCTACCGCCGTAGAGGATGTGAACAAGGTGAGCGCCAACCTCATCACCCGCCGATACATCATCTTCGTGCCTAACACCGACATCAAGAAGGAACTCGAAGAGACTTCCGTCAACATCACCTGCTACGACAGAAACGGCAAGGTGGTGAAGCAGGTTACCTCTACCGATACGCCTCCTACTACCCCATCCGGAGGCGACACCCCAACGGGCGGCGATTCTACTGGCGGAACCGGAAGCGAAAACGGCGGCGATGGACTTGAATAAAAGGTGCTGAGCCTGAAAAAGTAAAACCCTCCCCAGGTCTTAAAAAGTCCTAGGGAGGGTAAACTTTGTCTGGCAGTTAAATTGTTTACGCAATGTACCATACCAGACGTCCCGAATACAACATGCTAACCCACATAACCCCTTACAAAATCAGCATGTCGCTAACAATCCTTTGTGCCTCAAATAAATACTTCTTTTTATATAAATCTAATCCTAGCCTCACGGCTAAAGCGTATTTAAAGCTTTTATCTCGTTTCAAAACATGATAGTAACATATTCTGCAGCGATATCAACCAGCTTCTTGCGGCGGGCTACACCTATTATATAATGAGCCTCCTTCGCCGAACAGTGGAAGTATTTCTTCACAGCTGTTACCAGCTCTTCCTTGCTTATCGAGCCTATACCCTTAGGATAAGCCTTGCGGATAGCCTTCTCGATGTCTGCCATCTTATATTCATGGTGGCGCTTGTGGAAGTACTGCGATACGATGATAGATAGAACTATCACGAGCAGGATGATGATAAATACTACAGACTTGTTCATTTCCTTATCTCCTTTTAATTGATTAGACAATATTAGGTTTGCTGAATCACCCTTCCGGGTGCTCCATGTTTTCGGCATCACCGATAGCCGCTATCAGTAAATCCACTGCAAATATAGCATTTTTTCTTGAAATAACAACATTTTTCGGCATTTTTTTCACTATTTCTGCAAAAAAACTTGCTAAATACAAAAAAAACACGTATTTTTGCAAGAAAATAACCCTTAAGACAGAAAGATAATGCAAGAAACTGTAAAGAAAGTATTGAATGGCGATTTTAATCGCAAGAAAGCATTGCTGTTTCTCATAACGGCTCTGCTTACCGTTATCGTCTGGAACCTGCCCATAGATAGCTTCGGCATCGATGGACTCACCATCGTGCAGCAGCGCGTCATCGCCATCTTCGTCATGGCCGTGATGCTCTGGCTCACCGAGGCCATACCGGCATGGGCAACCAGCGTAGTGATCATCTTCGTGCTGCTGTTCTTCGTCAGCGACTCCGCCTTCAAGATCATGCAAGGCTCGGAGGCTGAGATGGGCAAGCTGCTCGACTATCAGGGTGTGATGGCGTGCTTCGCCGACCCTACCATCATCCTCTTCCTGGGCGGTTTCGTACTCGCCATAGCCGCTACCAAGAGCGGACTCGACGTGATGATGGCGAAGGCCCTGATTGCGCCATTCGGCAAGCGTTCTGAGAACGTGCTGCTGGGCTTCATGCTCATCACCGGCATCTTCTCGATGTTCATCTCAAATACAGCCACCGCCGCCATGATGCTCACCTTTCTCACACCGGTGTTCAAATCATTGCCGCCTTCGGGCAAGGGCCGCGTGGCGCTCACCATGGCCATACCTATCGGAGCCAACCTGGGCGGTATGGGTACCCCTATCGGAACCCCTCCTAACGCCTTCGCCTTCAAGGTATTGAACGACCCAGCAGGACTCAACCTGGGCATCAGCTTCGGCGACTGGATGCTGATCATGGTCCCTATGGTGCTCATCATGCTCCTGATGGCATGGGTCATCATCCGCAAGATGTTCCCGTTCTCTGCCACGACCATCGAGCTCAACATCGAGGGCAACATGCAGCACAACTGGCGCACCACGGTAGTGGCCGTCACCTTCCTTGCAACCATCGTGCTCTGGGTATTCGGCAAGCAGCTGGGCATCAACGCCAACACCGTGGCCATGCTCCCTATCGCCGTATTTGCCCTTACGGGAGTGATTACAGCCAAGGACCTGAAGGAGATTGACTGGGCTGTCATCTGGATGGTGGCAGGCGGATTCGCCCTCGGATTGGCGATGAACGGCACCGGTCTGGCCGAGGCAGCCGTGAAGAGCATTCCGTTTGCAGAATTCAATCCGCTGGTCATCATGATCGTATCCGGACTGGTATGCTTCATCCTGAGTAACTTCATCTCTAACACCGCCACCGCTGCCCTGCTCATCCCAATCCTCACGGTGGTATGCGCCGGCATGGGCGACAAGCTCAACACCATCGGCGGCACCTCTACCATCCTCATCGGAGTAGCGGTATCGGCCAGCTGCGCCATGTCGCTGCCTATCTCAACCCCTCCTAACGCCATCGCCTACTCTACCGGCCTTATCCAGCAGAGCGACATGGTGAAGGCAGGACTCACGGTGGGCATCCTGAGCATACTAGTGGGCTACGCCGTGCTCATCACCTTCTGCAAAATGGGCGTGCTCTAGAGGGGCATCATCTGCGAAAATACACATTATTATATATATAAAGGAATGAAAAAGATTGTTATAGGAATCGACGTAGGCATCTCTACGACCAAGATTGTGGGCATCGATGAAAGCGGCGTGGTGATAAGCCCCATCCGCATCAAGGCCACCGACCCTATCACCTCGCTCTACGGAGCCTTCGGCAAGTATCTTCACGACAACAAGATTGCGCTGAGCGATGTAGAACAGGTGATGCTCACAGGCGTAGGTTCAGCCTATATCGACGAGCCCATCTACGGACTGCCTACCTCGAAGAGCGAGGAGTTCGTGGCCGACGGACTGGGCGCCCGATATGAGAGCAAGCTCGACCGCATGATTGTGGTGAGCATGGGAACCGGTACATCGCTCGTAAAATGCGATGACAACGAGATAAGGCACATCGGAGGCATCGGCATAGGAGGCGGAACCCTGGCAGGACTGAGCCGCATCATGCTCAAGACCGATGACATCAAGCAGATCATCAACCTGGCCAAGGACGGCGACGTGAGCAAGATAAACCTGCTGATAGGCGACATCAGCGCCAAGCCTCTGCCCGGACTCCCGATGAACGCCACCGCATCGCTCTTCAGCAACGCCAAGGCCAACGCTTCGCGCGAAGACATCGCCATGGGACTCATCTGGATGGTGCTGCAGTCGATAGGTTCGGCTACCATCCTCTCATCGCTCGAATCGGGCATCAAGGATTTCGTGCTCATCGGCAACCTCACCCTGCTGCCGCAATGCCGCGAGGTATTCCCAGCCATGGAGAAACTCTACGGAGTGAGGTTCAGAATACCGAAATACTCGGAATTCTGCACCGCCATCGGAGCTGCGCTCGACTATAAGCGACAAGCAAAATAATTACCCCCGAATCGCCGCAATGCCCTATACACGGGCGTTGCGGCGATTTTCATTTCCACCCCCTGCCACGGCACACAGACAACAAGCTGGAAACGCACACAAGCGCACAAAATGCGCAACACGCTGATAGATAACAACTTAAACGTTTCGGAAAACAGAAATTTGTCAAAGTTTTCCAAAACTTTTTTGTTTCCTCCTGATTATCAGCGACTTAATATTTTTTAACGATAAAAAAGTTGTCCAAAAGTAATTACTTTCAGAAATATTTTATATCTTTGCAATGTCAAAAGGAGGTACATATCTACCTCTTCAAGTCATAATGACTTAATACTAAGTAATTTAAACATCAATCGTAAAAGTAATACTAAAATGATCCAGACAGTAGTAAAGCGTGACGGACGCATCGTTGGATTCAACGAACAGAAAATCATGGCAGCCATTCGCAAGGCCATGTTGCATACCGACAAGGGTGAAGATACCACTCTTATCGAGCAGATAACCGACCACATCTCTTATCGCGGCAAGAGCCAGATGAGCGTTGAGGCCATTCAGGACGCCATCGAGATGGAACTCATGAAGAGTGCCCGCAAAGATGTTGCCCAGAAGTATATCGCATACCGTAACCAGCGTAACATCGCCCGCAAGGCGAAGACACGCGACGTATTCATGAGCATCGTCAATGCCAAGAACAACGACATCACCCGTGAAAACGCCAACATGAATGCCGACACACCAGCCGGCATGATGATGAAGTTCGCGTCAGAAACCACTAAACCATTCGTCGACGACTACCTCCTCTCTGAGGATGTACGCGACGCCGTCATGCACAACTATATACATATTCACGATAAGGACTATTATCCAACCAAGAGTCTCACCTGCGTGCAGCATCCGCTCGACGTGATTCTGAACCACGGTTTCACAGCCGGTCACGGTTCAAGCCGTCCTGCCAAGCGCATCGAGACCGCAGCCGTTCTGGCTTGTATCTCTCTCGAAACCTGCCAGAACGAGATGCACGGCGGTCAGGCCATCCCAGCCTTCGACTTCTATCTGGCTCCATACGTACGCATGTCGTACCAGGAAGAGGTGAAGAACCTGGAGAAGCTGACAGGCGAAGACCTGAGCAACCTCTATGATGCGCCTATCGACGACTACATAGAGAAGCCGCTCGACGGATTGCAGGGCCGCGAACGCCTGGAGCAGCACGCCATCAACAAGACCGTGAACCGCGTGCATCAGGCGATGGAGGCATTCATCCACAACATGAACACCATCCACAGCCGCGGCGGTAACCAGGTAGTATTCTCAAGCATCAACTACGGTACCGATACCAGCGCTGAGGGCCGCTGCATCATGCGCGAAATCCTGCTCAGCACCTATCAGGGCGTAGGCAACGGAGAGACAGCCATCTTCCCTATCCAGATATGGAAGAAGAAGAGAGGCGTAAACTATCTGCCTGAGGACAGAAACTACGACCTCTACAAGCTGGCTTGCAAGGTAACAGCCCGCCGTTTCTTCCCTAACTTCCTGAACCTCGACGCCACCTTCAACCAGAACGAGAAGTGGCGTGCTGATGATCCGGAGCGCTACAAGTGGGAGATTGCAACCATGGGCTGCCGTACCCGCGTGTTCGAAGACCGCTGGGGCGAGAAGACCAGCATCGCCCGCGGTAACCTGAGCTTCTCTACCATCAACATCGTGAAGCTCGCCATCGAGTGCATGGGCATCGAAGACGAAAAGCAGCGCATCGACATGTTCTTTGCCAAGCTCGACAATATCCTCGACATCACAGCCAAGCAGCTCGACGAGCGCTTCCAGTTCCAGAAGACGGCGATGGCCAAGCAGTTCCCTCTGCTCATGAAGTATCTCTGGGTAGGCGCAGAAAACCTGAAGCCGGAAGAGACCATCGAGAGCGTCATCAACCACGGAACCCTGGGTATCGGCTTCATCGGATTGGCAGAATGCCTGGTTGCCCTCATCGGCAAGCACCACGGCGAGAGCGAGAAGGCACAGGAGCTGGGACTGAAGATTGTTACCTACATGCGCGACCGTGCCAACGAGTTCAGCGAGCAGTATCATCACAACTACTCTATCCTGGCTACTCCAGCCGAGGGATTGAGCGGTAAGTTCACTAAGAAGGACAGAAAGCAGTTTGGCGTCATCCCTGGCGTTACAGACCGCGACTATTATACCAACTCTAACCACGTGCCTGTATACTATAAGTGTACAGCCCTGAAGAAGGCACAGGTCGAGGCTCCATACCACGACCTGACCCGTGGCGGCCACATCTTCTATGTAGAGATTGACGGCGATGCTACCCACAACCCTTCTGTTATCGAGAGCGTGGTAGACATGATGGATAAGTACAACATGGGTTACGGCTCAGTAAACCACAACCGCAACCGCTGTCTCGACTGCGGCTACGAGAATGCTGACGCCCACCTCGAGGTTTGTCCTAAGTGCGGCAGCCACCACATCGACAAGCTGCAGCGCATCACCGGTTATCTGGTAGGTACTACAGACCGTTGGAACAGCGGCAAGCTTGCCGAGCTCCACGACCGAGTAACCCATATCGGAGGGGAAAAGTAAAATGATCAGCGTATTAAGCATCGTACATGATACGATGGTAGACGGTCCGGGCTTCCGCACATCCATTTATTGTGCGGGATGCCCCAACCATTGTCCGGGCTGCCATAATCCGCAGTCGTGGGACATCAGCCACGGCACGATGACCTCTACCGACGAGCTGATGAAGGAAATCATGAGCGATCCCTTCGCCAACGTCACCTTCTCGGGCGGCGACCCTATGTTTCAGGCAAAGGGCTTTGCCGAGCTGGCACGCGCCATCAGGGAGCAGAGCAGCAAGAGTATCTGGTGCTTTACGGGCTATCTCTTCGAAAACCTCGTGAAGAATCCAGAGCAGCTGGAACTCCTCCGCCAAATCGATGTATTGGTAGACGGCCCCTTCGTACAGGCATTGCGCGATGAAGACCTCTTCTTCAGGGGCAGCAGCAACCAGCGCATCATCAACGTGCAGAAGTCGCTGAAAGAAGGAAGAGTGATAGAACTCAATCTTACAACAGAAAACCCGAATCCGGTATTGTAAATCTACATACCAGATTCGGGTTTCCCGTTTATTTTTTTTCCGTGCCAAAATCATTATCTCTTAGCATCCTTCTCTTCGAGGTAGCTGATAGAACTCTGAATATAATCACGCTCCCACTCGCTTTCGTGCAATTTCTCATCGCCATAGAGCAGAAGATCGAGATCCAGCGGAACATCTACCTTACGTAAAGGACCACGGGTTCTGCGTCCGCATCTCTGCTCCACACTCCGCAGCGCGGCAAGCACAGACTTCTTAGAGCAGATGGTCTCCCCCGACATCACCTGATTCAGAAACTTGTCTGAATTCTCCAGTCCGATAGGCTCAGTCCACATGCGCGGACCGAAGAGGCTGTTCTTGAACATACATCTCAGATGTTCATGTGCCTTCAACACATTCTCCTCCTGATTTCTGTTAGAGCCGATAGCTATAATTACTTTTGTACGAGTTTTCATTATTAAAATCATTATTTCTACAAAACAAGTCAGTTTCTCTCAGAAGAGACAGATAGCCCCTGCATTTGTATGTCATATTTTGTGCAAAGATATTAAAAATTTTGTAATAAACCGCGATTTATCCGTTTTTTTTTATATTTTTGCAGAATGAATCATCTAAAAGCAAACATTTTAGGGCTCGCTCTGCTCTGCTGCCTCCCGATGGGCGCACAGATGAAGTGGAACCAGTCCTATCAGACATATATCAATCAGTATAAGGATCTTGCCATCGAGCAGATGCTCCGTTACCGCATTCCAGCCAGCATCACCCTAGCACAGGGACTGTTTGAGAGTGCGGCAGGAAGGAGCGACCTCGTACGCCAGGGCAACAACCACTTCGGCATAAAATGTCACAACTGGACGGGCCCAACCCAGTACCACGACGATGATGCCCGGGGCGAATGCTTCCGCGTATACCAGGACGCAAGAGACAGCTACGAAGACCACAGCAAGTTTCTGGCGCGCCAGCCACGCTACGCACGCCTCTTCGAACTCTCGCTGCACGACTACAAGGGATGGGCTCGCGGACTGAAAGCCTGCGGCTACGCCACCAACCCGCAGTATGCCAGCAAGCTGATACAGATTATAGAGCTCTACAAGCTCAACCAGTATGACAAGGCCAAGCGCTACGACCGCTTCATGGCTACCCACAGCGGTACCGACCAGCCTGTAAACGCCGAAGGATTGCTGCACCCTATCCATATCTTCAACAAGAATTACTATCTCTATGCCCGCGAAGGCGACACCTTCAAGAGTATAGGCAAGGAGGTGGGCATCAGCTGGCGCAAACTGGCTCGCTACAACGAACGCAACAAGCACGCCGTGCTGCACAAGGGCGACATCATCTATCTGAAGAAGAAACGCTCCAAGGCACCTAAGCAGTATAAGAAGCGCCCTCACGTGATACAGCCGGGCGAAAGCATGTACACCATCTCGCAGAAGTATGGCATCCGACTGGAGAAACTCTACAAGATGAACCATCTCGACCCTAACATCCCGGTAAGCGTAGGAACAAGACTGAGGGTGAGATAAGTGATTAGTGATTCGGTTACTTGGTGATTCGGTGAGAAATGTGAATGTGAATGTGAATTTTAAATGAAAATACAATGAAGAGAATGATATTATCCCTCGCCACCATAGCGATGCTGATGGCGCCCGGCACAATAAAGGCGCAAAACTTTGACGACTATTTCACAGACAAGACGCTGCGGGTAGACTATACCTTTGCCGGCAACCAGAAGCAGCAGATGATAGCCGTAGACGAACTCAACGTAATGCCACGCTGGTACGGCAAACGGCAGCGACTGGCCGAACTCCCGGTAGAGGGCAACGGACAGATAACCGTACGCGACCACCGCTCGGGCAAAATCATCTACCGCAACTCCTTCTCCACCCTCTTCCAGGAATGGCTCTCCTATCCAGAGGCAGAGAAGAACACGCAGAGTTTCGAGAACGTATTCCTCGTTCCGATGCCGAAAGATACCGTAGACATCACCCTCGACCTGCGCAACAACCGCCGCGAGATAACCACCACGCTCACCCACCAGGTAGCGCCGAAAGACATTCTGATTCATCAGAAAGGCAACAAGCCTACACCATACGTCACCCTGCAGCAGGCTGCCGACACCACCCGATGCATCCACATCGCATACGTGGCTGAAGGCTATACCGATGCAGAGATGCCTGTCTTCCTGAAAGATGCGCAGGAAGCTACAGAGGCCATCTTCGCCCACGAACCCTTCAAGAGCATGAGAGACCGCTTCAACATCGTAGCCGTAAAATCGCCATCCAAGCAGAGCGGACCTAGCATCCCAGCCCAGGGCATCTGGCACGAGACCGCCCTCAGCTCTCATTTCGACACCTTCTACAGCGACCGCTACCTTACCACCCTGCATCTCAAAGACCTGCACAACTGGCTGGCAGGTACCCCTTACGAGCACATCATCGTGCTGGTAAATTCGGATAAGTATGGCGGTGGCGGCATCCTCAATTCATACAATCTCACCACCTGCCACCAGAAATGGTTCAAGCCGGTAGTGGTGCATGAGTTTGGCCATTCCTTTGCCGGACTTGCCGATGAATACGCCTACGAGCAGGAGCAGATACCGATGTATCCTCACGATGTAGAGCCTTGGGAGAAGAACATCACTACCCTTGCCGATTTCCACGGAAAATGGGAGAACATGATAGACAAGAAGACCAAGATTCCTACTCCGCTCTCAAAGAAAGAGAAGGAGGCGGTGAGCAAGGTGGGTATCTTCGAAGGTGCCGGATACAGCTTGAAGGGCGTTTACCGCGGTGTGCAGGACTGCCGTATGCGTATCAACGAAACGCCGGAATTCTGCCCGGTATGCAAGAAGGCGCTGCAGGACATCATCGACTTCTACACAAAATAAAAAAATCATAAAAACATTATATCTATGAAAGAGCAAAACCTAAACATCAGATACATGGTGGCTCAGCTCTCAGAGTTGAGCCAGCAGGAGCAGGAGCTCGTTAACAGGGCGAAGGCTGCCACCAGTAATGCGTATGCTAACTACAGCCACTTCTATGTGGGAGCAGCCCTGCTGCTGGGCGACGGCAGAATAGTGATTGGAGCCAACCAGGAGAACGCCGCCTTCCCGTCGGGACTCTGTGCCGAGCGCAGCGCCATCTTCGGTGCCCAGAGTAACTATCCCGACCAGCCTATCCTGACGCTCGCCATAGCAGCGAGAAACGGAAATGGTTTCCTCAAGTCGCCTATCTCGCCATGCGGAGCCTGCCGCCAGGTGATACTGGAGATGGAAGACCGCTACCAGCGCCCCGTACGCATCCTGCTCTATGGCGAGAACGGCACCTACTGCTTCGACAGCATCAAAGACCTTCTCCCCTTCAGCTTCGTAGATTCGAACATGAAGGAATAAGATTACAGAGCCCACTTTTAAAAAGGGCTCAGGATATAAGAAAAAGCCCTACAGGAAAAGTTTGCATCATGCAGACTTTCCTGTAGGGCTTTCTTCTTATTCCTCCTTATACTCATTATTCCTCCCTATACTCAAAGCATCCTGCGGCAGGCTGCTCTTTCTTTCTCGGCAAACCATCACGGTCGGTTGCAGGCAGGGTTTCGGCATCTGCCTTACCTATTGCTGCCGACTCCTTGCGCAGATGGAAATCATACTTCAGATTATCGGTGTCGAAAAGGCGGAAATGCTTCTCGGCAAACACCGTCGTATCCTTGATGTCCTCATAAACCACATGGGTGAACTTCAGACTGTCGTCCGTCTCCAGCTTCTCCGTGCGCAACACACAATGGTCGAAGAGGAAATTGAAGGCATCCTCCTCTTTCGGAGCCTCCCAGACCACCTCATCATCATGATAGCCCGTTACGAGCGAATTTCTCACCTCGAAACGAGGCAGCGGAGAGGCAAAACCGATGGCAGACTCGCGGCGCCCGTCAAACGGATAGAACTGGGCTATGGTGCAGCCGTTTACCTCAACATCGCCACCCTCAACATAGAGCGGATGGTTCAGACAGTTGGTTATCTGCGAGTTATAAATCTGCACCTTGGCAGAATCAACCCTCACACCGTAGCCCTGACTGTTATGAATCGTAGCATTCTCAATAAGCAGTTTCTGCTTCGTAGCATCGCCCGCTTCTATCATCACAGCATCGTAGGCACTATGAATATCAGCAAACGAAATCCTGCAGTCATGAGCCGAAGACATCAGTCTGATGCCCTGCCATTGTCCCGGCGTGCGGTCATAAGGCAGATAATCGAACATGTGGTCCAGTCGGTCGCCCCGCATCACCACTTCCCTGTCCTTTTCGCCCTCAATCTTCAGCGAACCGAACACCTGCAAACCCGCATTCTCGTGGAAATAGAGTTGGGTGCCCGGAGCAATGGTCAGCGTAGCCGCCGAATCAACCCTGATGCCGCCATAAACCACTACCGGCAGCGTGCTCTCCAGCAGCTGGTCCTGCTTCACCTCGAGCGAATTGAGTTTCATCGCATCCCATGAAAACGCCCTCAGGTTCACCTTCTGCTCCACGCCACTTTCCAGCGCAAACACCAGGTTGTCGCTCACCAGCTGCGGCTCTTTGCTGTTCTGCATCGCCGAAGTCAGTTCTACAAACACACGTATGCTGTCACCCTTCCTGATCTCCACATTCTGCGTCTGGAATCCCGCTTCGCTGCCCAAATAAGAGCCGTCAACATTCACCCGGTAGCCCTTCTGGTTACCGTTTTCCAGCCGCACCGACTGGCAGCGCAGAGCCTTGCCCGTACGGTTGTAAACCCAAAAGCTTCGGGTAGGCGTAGGCACATTCGAGAAGGTGGTGTCCATCTTCAGCGTATCTACCGAAAACGAGAGCACATCTCCCCTCGACGTTGAGAAACTCTCATCGTCGGCACAACTGGCAAGCAGGGCGCTCATCGCCATCCCTACACCCATTATATACAAAAATCCCTTTTTCCGTTTCATATCTATAAAAACGGAAAAAGGGAAATATTATTGTATCTGCTTCTACATAAACAGAGCAAAGATGGATGATCCTACAACCGTCAGCACACCGCAAACCACGATGCTCAGACTGCTCATGGCTCCCTCTATGGTACCCATTTCCATCGCCTTTGCCGTACCCAGCGCATGGGCAGAACAGCCGATGGCGATACCTTTGGCAATAGGCTCTTTGATGGAGAGAAGCTTCAGGAACTTCTCGGCAAAGATGTTGCCCAGCACACCCGTTACGATGATGACAACCACCGAAACCGAAACATGACCACCCAACTCCTCAGAAACGCCGATACCGATGGCGGTAGTGATGCTCTTAGGCAGGAAGGTAACGTAGGACGCATGGTCGAAATGGAAGATGAGGGCGAGAATGAGCACGGAGCAGAGACTCGCCAGCACGCCCGAAACAATGCCGATCAGCACAGCCCGATAATTCTTCTTCAGAAGCTCAACCTGCTGATAAAGTGGCACAGCCAGACAGATGGTGGCTGGTGTGAGCAGAAAGCTGATGCTGTTGGCGCCTGCCGAATAGGTCTTGTAATCTACGCCAGTCAGCAGGAGCGTGATGATGACGAGGATGATGGAGATGAGCAGCGGGTTCATCAGCGACCATCCCGTCTTCAGCTTCAGCAGCATGCCTATGCCGTAGGCAGCCAGACTGATGAGAACGCCGAAGAAAACCGAATCCTGGAACAAGTGGTTCATTTCTTCGCCTCCTTTCCTTTTCTGATTACCAACTGCGTAATCCAGCCCGAAGCACCCATCACGACGAAGGTGCTGACCACCGTAACTACGATATACTGGAACCATGCATTGCCGATATCCTGATAAGAATCAATGAGTCCTACGGCAGCCGGAATAAACATCACGGGCATGATGGCAATGAGGAAACTGCTGGTTTCGCGGATATGCTTCACCTTGATCAGTTTTGTTTCCAGCGCAAGAAAGAGCAGGATGATGCCATAGATGCTTGCCGGAATAGGCAATGGCAGCAAAAAATGAAGCAATTCCCCCGCAAAGGAGAAAGCTATGATTATCAAAAATTGAATTAAAAACTTCATGTTGAATTACTTTAAACCTTGGAACTTTGAACCTTTGAATCTAAATCAAGCTAACGTACTGCTCAATGAGGCTTGCCGTCTCTTCTACGCCCAGGCGCACCGTATCCAGGCAGATGTCGTAATCATCGGCATTTCCCCAGGTAAGGCCTGTATAATACTTATGATAAGCCACTCTGCAATCCTCGGTGTGCTCTACAAACTCCTCAGCTTCCTCATACGAAAAGCCCTTCTCCTCCTGAATTTCCTTGATGCGAGCCTCCAGATTGCCGCTCAGGAAAACAGAAATCAGGTCTTTGCGCTCGCGGAAGATATAGTTGCCGCAACGGCCGATGATGATACAGTCTTCATCGCCTATCATATCGGCAAGTGTACGGAGCGGTTTTTCTGTCAGCGCCCTCTGCGTTTCGCCAAGCGACGACATCGAGAAGAGCAGTTCATCTACCGGCCGCTCATCGAAGAAAGCCTCCATCTCGTCGAGCACTCCTCTCTGTTCAGCCATTTCCATCATATTTTTACGGGTATAAAAAGGAATACCATACTTTTCGGCGAGCAGCTTGCCCACGCGAATAGCGCCACATCCACACTGGCGCGCTATCGTTATAATCATGATTCTATAAAATTAAAACGTATATAATAATTACTCAGTTCCGTTATCCCCCTCCAGCCCATCCAGGGCGGGAGTTTTATATAGCAAAAAAGCTAAGAAGATTTGACTCTTCTTAGCTTTCTTGTGTCGGGGCGACAGGATTCGAACCTGCGACCACCTGTTCCCAAAACAGGCGCGCTACCGGGCTGCGCTACACCCCGTTGGTGCTTTACTAAAGGTTTGACTGAGAGTAAATTGAGTCGGGGCGACAGGATTCGAACCTGCGACCACCTGTTCCCAAAACAGGCGCGCTACCGGGCTGCGCTACACCCCGCTTACTCATCTCTACGATACCTATTAAGCATTGCTTTAAGCATCATTTCTGAATTGCGAGTGCAAAGGTACTACATTTTTTCGATTCCACCAAATTTTTCCCTAACTTTTTTCAAAAAAATATGCATTTTAATGCAAAATGGCTGGGAAACAGGCAAAAAATAAGGGCAACCCCTATCCGGAATTGCCCTTATACCTTATTATATATATAGTAGCGGCAAAGAACCGCAACCATACTTGCTGAACTTTTAAATCAGAAATCTGATTTTACTTGATGATTCCCTCTTCTACGAAAATCTTCTTCAAGATCTGGACAGCCTGCTCAACCTGCTCTCTTGTATGAGTAGCCATGAGTGCGAAACGTACCAATGTATCCTGAGGAGCACAAGCTGGAGGAATAACAGGGTTGATGAACACACCTGCATCGTAAGCCATCTTGGTAACAACGAATGTCTTCTCAGCATCGCGTACGTAGAGAGGAATGATAGGACTCTCTGTCTCGCCAATCTCGAAACCTTCCTCGCGGAAACGCTTCAAGGCATAGTTGGTTACATCCCAGAGATTCTCGAAACGCTCTGGCTCATTCTGAATGATGTGAAGAGCCTCGAGAGCTGCTGCTGTGGCAGCTGGAGTGTTAGAGGCGCTGAAGATGTAAGTACGGCAGTTGTGACGGAGGAAGTTGATTGTATCCTTGTCTGATGCGATGAAACCGCCGATAGAAGCCAGACTCTTAGAGAATGTACCCATGATGAGGTCTACCTCATCGGTCAGACCGAAGTGGTCGCAGACACCACGACCCTGCTTGCCGAATACGCCAAGACCATGAGCCTCGTCTACCATGATAGAGCAGTTGTACTTATGCTTGAGCTTAACGATTTCAGGCAAGTTAGCCAGGTCGCCCTCCATAGAGAACACACCGTCAACAACGATGAGCTTGATAGCCTCCTCAGGGAGCTTAGAGAGCACGCGCTCCAAATCTTCCATATCGTTGTGCTTGTAGTGGAGCTGGGTAGCGAATGAGAGGCGGCGGCCATCTACGATACTTGCGTGGTCGCGGTCATCGCAGATAATATAGTCGTTACGACCTACTACGCAAGCCAAGACACCCTGGTTTACAGAGAATCCTGTAGAGAAACACAAAGTTTCATCCTTGCCCATAAACTCAGCAAGCTCCTTTTCGAGCTGCACGTGCAAATCGAGCGTACCATTGAGGAAACGGCTTCCTGCACAACCAGAACCATACTTGTCGAGCGCAGCCTTTGCTGCATCAATAACACGCTGGTCGTTAGTCAAACCCTGATAAGCATTAGAACCGAACATCAGAATCTTATGACCATCGATGTCGGTTACCTCTGTCATCTGCTTACTTGTGATCTCGCGGAAATATGGATACACACCGGCAGCCATATACTTCTGAGGTTCACGATAATTCTTGTATCTTTCTTGTAATTGTCCCATTATTAATAGGTGTACTTTATTATCTTTTTTTATACTTTTCTAACTTTCAGGGTGCAAAGATACAAAAAAGAACTCAATAAACGGCTTTTTTTATAAGAAAGTTTACTTTTATAGTTTTTTTAATCGATATTTCTTGTTATTTTGGGTATTTTTATTACTTTTGCAGCCTAAATTTTACAAACTCTTGACTATATAATGAAGAAAAAGATACTTTTCATCATGAATCCGATTTCAGGAACAGCCAGCAAGGCGGCAGTTCCCAGTCTGATAGATTCTGTTTTGGACAAAGAGCTTTTTGAGTACGAGATAAGAATGACTGAAAGAGCTGGGCACGCTTCGGAAATTGCTACCGAAGCGAAGAACAACCATGTAGATGTGGTTGTGGCGGTTGGTGGTGACGGCACCGTCAACGAGGTAGCCCGCTCACTGGTTCACTCTGATACTGCCCTCGGCATTCTGCCTTGCGGTTCGGGCAACGGATTGGCAAGACATCTGCTGCTCCCGATGAACCTGAAGAAATGCATCGAGGTCATCAACCAATGCCAGATTAGAGATCTGGATTATGGTGTCATCAACGACCACCCGTTCTTCTGCACCTGCGGCATGGGCTTTGACGCTTTCGTCAGCATGAAGTTTGCCGAGAGCGGCAAGCGCGGTCCTATCACTTATGCTGAAAATATCCTGCGCGAGGGATTGAAGTATAAGCCTGAGACTTACACGCTGGAGGACGAGACGGGCACCAAGCAGTATAAGGCGTTCCTCATTTCCTGTGCCAACGCATCTCAGTATGGCAACAATGCCTATATTGCCCCTCAAGCATCCATGAGCGATGGTTTGATGGATGTCGTCATCATGGAACCATTCGATGTAATCGAGGCGCCTCAGGTAAGTTTCGACATGTTCAACAAGACGCTGGACAAGAACTCGAAAATCAAGTCGTTCCGCTGCAAGAAGCTCCATATCACCCGCAGTCAGCCAGGCGTAATCCATTATGATGGCGACCCTGTGATGACGGGTGCAGAGATTGATATTCACCTGGAAGAAAAGGGAATCAAGATGCTGGTGAACCCATTTGCCAACAAGAACGACCGCAAGCCGAACATGATTCAGTCTGCCTTTGCCGATTTCTTCAACGACATCAATGCCGTGCGCGATGATATTCATAAAGACATCCAGCGCCAGAGCAAAAGAGTAGAAGCCATCAGCAAACTGGTGCAGAAGAAGCTGAACCTTTAAGTAGTGAGTAGTGATCTGATCACTACTCACTAAGATAGAATTCTTCCGTTATTTTCCTATACCATTCCGAGCGGTTTCCCTGCGAATCCATCATCGTTTCAACATGCTCTTCATAAGGCGAAATGCGATGCTTGGCAAAACTCAGCATAAAGCGCTTTGGCTGCTTGCGCTCTACCGTCTTCACACCACACTTCCGTATAAGATAAAAACCTAATATACAAGACTCTGCAACAAACTGCTCCACTACTTCTACGGGAACAATCGCAGAGAAAATACCGTCATCAGAAAGCAGCCGTTTTACACCCGCAAACAAATCGCGGAACGGAAGACTGTCCGTATGTCTCGCCATCGTCCTCTTACTGTCCGGATTTTTCAAGCTATCTACAAAGAACGGAGGATTGCTCACTATCGCATCAAAAACACCGGCAGCCTTCAAATCTTCAGCAGTTTCCAAAGCCTCAGCAGTTTTCGAAGTTCCCCCGAAATCCTGCAGTCTGCAGCATTCTATTTCCACCCTGTCGCGAAACGGACTTGCCATCACATTCTCCCTCGCCTGTCCGCAGGCATCAGCATCCACATCAATCCCCACGACCTCAGCTTCAGGAAAACGCTGCGCCATCATGAGCGAAATCAGTCCCGTTCCGGAGCCAATGTCCAGAATCCGCCTGCCACCTTGCGCCCATGCACCCAGCAAAACGCCGTCAGTTCCCACTTTCATGGCACAACGGTCTTGCTCTATCTCAAACTGTTTAAATCGAAAATTACCCATAAATTCTTCTGTCTCTTTACAGAAGAAAACGAATGCGCCGCCGATTTATTTTATCGCAAGCAGCAGAAATTGCCACTTCCACCTGCAAAAGCAGCTACTTACATCTATAAAAACGGGTACTAATATATAGAAAAAGCAATTTTATTATTAAATAATCTATCATCTTCCACGATATTTCATAAAAAATGAGTACCTTTGCACGGAAAATAGAAATCATAACAAAATGGATAATAGAAGAACAAGTACCCGAATACAAATGATTGCAGATTACGAGGGCGACCCGAAAACCCTGATCGAAGACCAGGAAGAAGGTTTGTACCCTACCCTCTGCATGCGAGATATTGTAGTTTTCCCTACCAACATGACCCCTATCGTTGTGGGCAGAAAGGAAAGTCTGAATCTCGTCCGGATGCTGGAAAAGAAACCAGACACCATATTCTGCGTATTCTGCCAGAAGAACAAAGATACAGAATCGCCCTACGAAGAAGACCTCTACCCTGTAGGTGTCTTCGCCAAACTCATCAAGGTGATCAAGATGCCTGGCACAGAGCAGATGAGCATCATCATCCAGGGTCTGGGCAGATGTCAGATGAAACATCTCGTTCAAAAAGAGCCTTACACAGTAATTGACGTAAAAAGTCTTCCGGAGAAATGGCCTGACGAGAACAACGATGAACTCTTCAGAATGCTCTACGAGAACTTCCATTACGAAGCGACAGACTATATCAAATCAAACGCCAACTATACTGATGAGGCCATCCAGGCCATCAACGAACTCTCGAGCATTCACATGCAGTGCAACTTCATGTGCTCCCTCCTCCCTTTCTCCATCGAGGATAAAATCAAGATGCTGAAAGAGGAAAATCTCAGCGAGCGCATCATGATTGCCATCAGATCCCTGAACAAGGTGCGCCATCTGCTACGCATCCAGACTGAGATTGAGAACAAAACCCACTACGACCTCGATGAACAGCAGAAGGAATACTTCCTCAAGCAGCAGATCAAGAACATCAGGGAAGAACTGGGAGAAGGCAACGCCAGTCCGGAGAAGAAGGAGATTCTGGAGAAGGCGAAAAAGAAGAACTGGAGCGAGGAAACTGCCAAGATCTTCAAGAAAGAAATTGCCAAGCTCGACACCCTGAACCCGCAGAGTCCTGACTATTCGATACAGATAGGATTCCTGCAGACCATGGTAGATTTGCCTTGGAACTCCTACACCCAGGACGACCTCAGTCTGACCCGTGCCAAGCGCATCCTGAACCACGACCACTACGGCATGGAGAATGTGAAGGAACGCATCCTGGAATTCCTCGCCGTAAGAGCACTGAACGGCGGCGGCAAGAGTCCTATCCTCTGCCTCTACGGTCCTCCGGGCGTAGGAAAGACCAGTCTGGGCAAGAGCATCGCAGCAGCCATGAAACGCAAGTATGTACGCATGTCGCTGGGCGGTCTGCACGATGAAGCCGAAATCCGCGGTCACCGCCGCACCTATGTGGGAGCCATGCCGGGCCGCATCATCAAGAACATGCTGAAGGCAGGCAGCAGCAATCCGGTCTTCATCCTCGACGAGATTGACAAGGTGGCGCAGAGCAATTTCAATGGCGACCCAGCATCAGCCCTGCTCGAAGTGCTGGACCCGGAACAGAACAATGCCTTCCACGACAATTATCTCGATATGGATTACGACCTCTCCAAGGTACTCTTCATCGCCACAGCCAATGACCTGAGCGTCATTCCGCGTCCGCTCCTCGACCGTATGGAGCTAATAGAAGTAGGCGGCTACATCACCGAAGAGAAGACAGAGATTGCCAAGCGCCACCTCGTACCGGAAGAGCTGGAAAGCACCGGACTCGACAAGGTTTCGCCAAAGGTAAGCTTCAACAAGAATGCCCTCGAGTTCATCATCGAACACTATACCCGGGAGAGCGGCGTAAGACAGCTGAAGAAGCAGATTGACAAGAGTCTGCGAAAGATGGCTTACAAACTTGCCTGCAACCAGGAGCTGAAGAACTACACCATCACCCCTGCCGAAGTAAAAGACCTGCTGGGCAATCCGCCGTTCAACCGCGACATCTACCAGGGCAACGACTATGCAGGAGTGGTAACCGGACTGGCCTGGACCTCAGTGGGCGGCGAAATCCTCTACATCGAAACCTCGCTCAGCAAGGGCAAGGCAGGCAAGCTCACCCTGACCGGAAACCTGGGCGACGTGATGAAGGAATCAGCCATTATCGCACTGGAATACGTCAAGTCGCACATCGACCTGCTGCAGGTAGACTACCGCATCTTTGAGCAGTGGAACATCCACATCCACGTGCCTGAGGGAGCTACCCCGAAAGACGGTCCTTCTGCCGGAATCACCATCGCCACCAGCATCGCCTCAGCCATCACCCAGCGCAAGGTGCGTGCCAACACAGCCATGACCGGCGAGATAACCCTCCGCGGCAAAGTGCTCCCGGTAGGCGGAATCAAGGAGAAGATTCTGGCAGCCAAGCGGGCAGGAATCAAGCACATCGTGATGTGCAGGGAAAACCAGAAGAACGTAGAGGAAATACCGGAGAAATATCTCAAGGGCGTAGACTTCCACTATGTAGAGAATGTGGCTGACGTCTGGCAGTTCGCGCTGACCGACGAGAAGGTGAAAAAACCTACAGACTTCAGCATTGAGGAAAATGATAAAAAAGAATAGAAATGAAATTTGAATTACAAGTAACAGATAAAGCAAGCGATGCGCGTACAGGCATCATCACCACCGACCACGGACAGATCAAGACCCCAATCTTCATGCCCGTAGGAACCGTAGGAAGCGTGAAGGGCGTCCACTTCGAGGAACTCAAGAAGCAGGTCATGGCACAGATTATCCTCGGAAACACCTATCACCTCTACCTGCGCCCAGGTCTTGACGTCATCAGGGCAGCAGGCGGATTGCACAAGTTCAACGGCTGGGACCGTCCTATCCTCACCGACAGCGGCGGCTTCCAGGTCTTCTCGCTCACCGGCATCCGCAAGCTCAAGGAAGAAGGCTGCGAGTTCCGCTCCCACATCGACGGCAGCAAGCACTTCTTTACACCGGAGAATGTAATGGACACCGAGCGCATCATCGGAGCCGACATCATGATGGCCTTCGATGAATGTCCACCGGGACAGAGCGATTACCAGTACGCCAAGAACAGCCTCATGCTCACCCAGCGCTGGCTAGACCGCTGCATCAAGCGGTTCAACGAAACCGAGCCCCTCTACGGCTATCAGCAGAGTCTCTTCCCTATCGTTCAGGGCTGCACCTTCCCGGAACTGCGCCGCGAAGCAGCCAAATACATTGCCGACAAGGGAGCCGACGGAAATGCCATCGGCGGACTTGCCGTAGGAGAGCCTACCGAGGTGATGTATGAGATGATAGAAGTAGTGAACGAAATCCTGCCGAAAGACAAGCCGAGATATCTGATGGGCGTAGGAACCCCGCAGAACATCCTCGAAGCCATCGAGCGCGGCGTAGACATGTTCGACTGCGTAATGCCGACCCGCAACGGGCGCAACGCCATGCTCTTCACCTATCAGGGCACGATGAACATGCGCAACAAGAAGTGGGAGAAAGACTTCAGTCCGATAGATCCAGACGGCTGCGACATCGACCTCGTAACCACGAAGGCCTACCTCCACCACCTCTTCAAGGCCCAGGAGCTGCTGGCGATGCAGATAGCCAGCATCCACAACCTCTCTTTCTATCTGCGCCTCGTGACCGATGCCCGCCATCATATCGAGCAGGGCGATTTCGTGGCATGGAAGAATTCCATCATCGACCAGCTTGGCCGAAGAATTTAAGTAAGCAAGCATCATGAAAGATTTTAAGAAAATAAGAAAACACCGCCGGCTCTACCGCATCGGCCGATGGGCTTCCCGCAAGTTCGGGTGGCTCATCAGGGCTGTGCGCTGGCTGGCTCACAAGCTCCGGTTCCTGCGCATATTCCGGTTTCTCAACCCGTTCAGGTACATCAAGAAGCTCGACTGGTACATTATCAAGAAGTTTCTGGGCTACTATTTCTTCTCCATCGCCCTGATCATCTCCATCGCCATCGTCTTCGACTTCAACGAGAACCTGTCAAAATTCACAGAGCACCATGCACCGGCGCGCGCAATCATCTTCGATTACTACGCCAACTTCGTGCCCTATTTTGCCAACCTCTTCAGTGCGCTGTTCGTGTTCGTGGCGGTCATTCTCTTCACCACCAAGCTGGCAAGCAATTCCGAAATCATCGCCATCCTGGCGTCGGGAGTATCCTTCAAGCGTCTCCTTCGCCCATACATGATTACCTGCGTGCTGCTCTCAGCCCTCTCCTTCGGGCTTTCAGCCTACGTCATTCCCCACGGAACCGTCATCAGGCAGAACTTCGAGACGATGTACAAGAACAAGAAGAAGAATACCAGTGCCGAGAATGTACAGCTGCAGGTAGACAAGGGAGTGATTGCCTATATGCAGCATTACGACAACAGCATGAAACGCGGCTACGGATTCTGTCTCGACAAGTTCCAGGACAAGAAACTCGTAAGCCACCTTACAGCGATGGACATCCAGTACGACACCATTTCCGACAGCAAGTATCACTGGAAACTGAGCAACTGGAAAATCCGCAAGCTCCAGGGCATGAAGGAGCATATTACGAGCGGAGCCCAGAAGGACACCATCATCATGATGGAACCTACCGACCTGGTCTATTCCAAGGGTCAGCAGGAAACCTTCACCAGTCCTGAGCTCCGCGATTACATCTCCAAGCAGATTAACCGCGGTTCGGGCAATGTAGTACAGTACGAGGTAGAATACCACAAGCGCATCGCCTCTTCCTTCGCCTCGTTCATCCTCACCATCATCGGCGTCTCCCTCTCAGCCCGCAAGCGCAAAGGCGGCATGGGAGCAGCATTGGGCGTAGGACTTGCGCTGAGTTTCGGCTACATCATGCTGCAGACGGTTTCTGCCACCTTCGCCATCCAGGCCAATTTCCCGCCTGTTCTGGCAGCGTGGCTTCCAAACTTCCTCTTCGCCATCGTAGCCTACTTCTGCTACCGCAAGGCACCGAGGTAAAAAAGTCAACATTCAACATTCAACATTCAACATTAAAAAAAAATGTATTTCGACGAATTAGATTTAAACGACAACGTGCTCGACGCATTATATGACATGCGCTTCGACACATGCACTCCTGTACAGGAAAAGTGCATTCCAGAGATATTAGAAGGTCACGATGTCTTGGGCGTAGCCCAGACCGGAACCGGCAAAACCGCAGCCTATCTGCTGCCAGTATTGAGCAAACTCGATGACGGCGGTTATCCTAAAGACGCCATCAACTGCGTCATCATGTCACCAACCCGCGAGCTCGCCCAGCAGATAGACCAGGCGATGCAAGGCTTCGGCTATTACCTGCAGGGCGTGAGCAGCGTAGCCGTATACGGCGGCAACGACGGCAACCGTTACGATCAGGAGTTGCGCAGCCTCCGCATGGGCGCCGATGTAGTCATCGCCACCCCGGGCCGTCTCATCTCCCATATCTCTCTGGGCAATGTAGACCTCAGCAAGGTAAGCTTCTTCATTCTCGACGAGGCCGACCGCATGCTCGACATGGGTTTCTCAGAAGACATCAAGACCATCGCGGCAAAACTGCCAAAGACCTGCCAGACCATCATGTTCTCGGCAACCATGCCTGAGAAGATAGAAGAACTGGCTAAGACCCTGCTCAAGAATCCGGTAGAAATCAAACTTGCCGTCAGCAAGCCAGCCGAGAAAATCAAGCAGGAAGCATACGTATGCTACGAAACCCAGAAGATGACCATCATCAAGGACATCTTCAAGGCAGGCGACCTGAAGCGCGTCATCGTCTTCAGCGGCAGCAAATTCAAGGTGAAGCAACTCGCAGCTTCCCTCCAGCAGATTGGAGTAAACTGCGGAGCCATGCACAGCGACCTGGAACAGGCTGAGCGCGACGATGTGATGTTCAAGTTCAAGAGCGGACAGTATGATGTTCTCGTAGCTACCGATATTGTGGCGCGCGGAATCGACATCGATGATATTGAGATGGTCATCAATTACGATGTTCCTCACGATACAGAAGATTACGTTCACCGCATCGGCCGTACTGCCCGTGCCAACCGCGATGGTAGAGCCATCACCTTCGTGAGCGAAGAAGACCAGTACTGGTTCCAGCAGATAGAGAAGTTCCTGGAGAAGGTGGTAGACAAGATGCCTCTCCCTGAGGGATGCGGCGAAGGTCCTGAATACATCAAGCTCAACAAGCCGAAGAAGAAAGGCGCAAACGGAAGAAACAACAGACGCGGTAACGGCGGAAACGGCGAGGCCGGAAAGAACAGCGCCAAGAACCGCCGACAGAAAGACCGCGACCAGACTTCTCACAAGCGCAAGCCAAACAAGCCAAACGAGCGTCAGGAAAAAGCGCCACGCAACAACGAGCAGCAGCCACAGCAGGGTAACAGGCAGCAGAACGCAAAGCAGCAGCCACAGCAGGGCAACAGGCAGCAGAACGCAAAGCAGCAGCCACAGCAGGGTAACAGGCAGCAGAACGCAAAGCAGCAGAACAGAAAGCCAGCCCAGTCAGGCGAACAGCCAAAGAACAGCAACAACCAGAAGCGCCGCAATAACAGCAATAACAGCAACCAGCAGCGCCCAGGCACCGAGAACAATGTTCGCCCGGGCAGCAACGGCCGTGGCAGAGGCGTAGCCCAGAAAAAAGGCGACAAGCCGGCTGCACGCAAGCACACCCCTATCGTAAATCCACAGAAGCAAGAAAACGCTGTGAAGAAATTCATCAAGCGCATCTTCGGATTCAAGAAATAGGAAATAAATTATCTTTTAAAAAAGGAAAGAGGAATGATGAAAGAGCTACCTCTCCCCCCGCTCATGACCATCAGCCTCACACTGACGATCGGAATCATCATAGCCAAATGGGGCTATGATGATTTCAACATGCGCTTCTGGCTCATCATCTCCATCATTTCATGCGCCCTTGGCAGCATCATCTTTTTCCTTACTGAGTTCTTAAGCCAAAAAGCTTACTTCAGCAGGAGCCACCAGTTTCTCATCTTCTCCCAATGCGTGATGATTCATTTATGCATCCTGAGCCTTGGGGCTTTTCTTACCTGTAAGCAAATAGCTGATTCCCAAACCTCTACACAACTGAAAAACTGGCAGGAACTGTCTTACCTCACACGGGCAAAAATCAATACCGAACGCTATAAAAGCAATATTGAAAGCAAACTGGTTTCCCTTCACGTAAAACAGCAAGACTATGCAGTCATCGCAGCCATGGCGCTGGGCGACAAGAGCGCACTCGACTCGAACACCCGAAACAGTTACTCCATTTCCGGAGCCAGTCATATCCTGGCAGTAAGCGGACTTCATATAGGCATTATCTTCCAGCTTTTCATCTTTCTGCTAGGCGGCAGAAAGTACTCAGTTTACACCATCATCCTGTCCCTCATCTCTATCTGGACCTACGTTTTCCTCATAGGATTGCCGGCAAGTGCAGTCCGTGCAGCCATCATGCTTTCAGCCTACAGCTTAAGTTTAGCTTTCCATCGTACCGGCCTGCCGCTCAACACCTTAGCCTCAGCTTATATATTGATGCTCTTCATCAGTCCGCTCTATCTTTTCGAGTTGAGTTTCCAGCTTTCGTTCCTGGCAGTAGCCTCCATACTGCTGTTCTTCACACCCCTTTACACCCTCCTCCCCATCCGCAGCCGTTTCATCCGTTGGGCATGGGGACTCCTTTGCGTTTCACTGGCAGCCCAGATAGGAACCCTTCCGGTCATCGTCTACACCTTCGGCAGAATATCGTGCTATTCACTTCTCACCAATTACATCGTCATTCCCGCAGCAACCCTCATCCTATATCTTGGAGCAGCATTAATCCTGTTCTCCCCACTCACGTTATGGGCACCCATAGCACCGGTTGTCGCCCCACTCATCAGCCTTACATCAGGCGCCCTGACCAGCATCACCCAGTTTTTGAATACAGCCATAAAACTGATCAGCATGCTGCCTGGAGCAAGCATCGAAAACGTAAAAATCAGTCTGCCCCAGGTAATCGGTCTCTACACTATCATCCTGCTCATTTATGCCCTATGGCGCAGGATAGATAAACAGAAGTCGTCAGAATGCAAGATTCCCTAAAACGGAGATAAAGGCTAAAACCCCGAAAAACGTCTCTTATATAATAAGGTGTGCGTACACAAAAGCGCTACAAATCGTGATTAAGAATGTTAAAAAATATCTTTTTTCTACTTTTTCTGCATTTTTTCTTTCTTTTTGTTGGTGTTTTCAAGAAAAACATGTATCTTTGCAAGCAGAAATTAAAAATAAGAATTTAAACACAATAAAAGATTAAAGATTATGAAAGCATCTGAAGTAATCGCGAATCTCCAAAGAAGATTCCCAAATGAGCCTGAGTACATTCAGGCAGTTAGTCAGGTTCTCGGTACTATCGAGGAAGAGTACAACAAGCACCCAGAGTTTGAGAAGGCAAACCTCATCGAGCGTCTCTGCATTCCAGACCGCATCATCCAGTTCCGCGTATCTTGGGTAGATGATAAGGGCAACGTACAGACTAACATGGGTTACCGCGTACAGCACAACAACGCGATTGGCCCTTACAAGGGAGGTCTTCGCTACCACAAGTCAGTAAACTTGGGTATTTTGAAGTTCTTGGCTTTCGAGCAGACATTCAAGAACTCTCTTACTACTCTCCCAATGGGTGGTGCTAAGGGTGGTTCTGACTTCTCTCCACGTGGCAAGAGCAACAACGAGGTAATGCGTTTCTGCCAGGCTTTCATGACAGAGCTTTACCGTCACATGGGTCCAGACGAGGATGTTCCAGCTGGTGACATCGGTGTAGGTGGCCGTGAGGTAGGTTACCTCTTCGGAATGTACAAGAAGTTGACACACCAGTTCCAGGGCGTCTTGACCGGTAAGGGTCAGGAGTTCGGCGGTTCATTGATCCGTCCTGAGGCTACAGGTTACGGTAACGTATACTTCCTCTGCAACATGCTCGCTACCAAGGGTATTGACATCAAGGGCAAGACTGTTTTGGTTTCAGGTTCAGGTAATGTAGCCCAGTACACTATGGAGAAGTTGCTCCAGTTGGGTGCTAAGCCAGTTACATGTTCAGATTCAGACGGTTACATCTACGACCCAGACGGAATCGACCGCGAGAAGCTCGATTACATCATGGAGCTCAAGAACGTAGAGCGTGGTCGTATCAAGGAGTATGCAGAGAAGTATGGTGTAAAATATGTTGCAGGTGCTAAGCCTTGGTTTGAGAAGGCAGACATCGCTCTCCCATCAGCTACTCAGAACGAAATCAACGAGGAGGCAGCCAAGGCTCTCATCGCCAACGGCGTAATCGCAGTAAGCGAGGGTGCAAACATGCCTTCTACTCCAGAGGCTATCAAGGTATTCCAGGATGCTAAGATTCTCTACTCTCCAGGTAAGGCAGCCAACGCAGGTGGTGTTGCAGTATCAGGTCTTGAGATGAGCCAGAACTCAGAGCGTCTGAAGTGGTCTCGTGAGGAGGTTGATGCTAAGCTCCACGACATCATGAACGATATTCACGCAAACTGCGTGAAGTATGGTACTGAGCCAGATGGTTACGTAAATTACGTAAAGGGTGCAAACGTAGCCGGCTTCCTGAAGGTAGCTAAGGCTATGATGGCTCAGGGCATTGTATAAGACATCTTTTATTTTTGGTTGATTAAAATTCATTCCAGAGTATTTAAATATCAAATAGCGGGTCTGTGAAAGATCCGCTATTTTTGTGTCTACTTCTTCCCCCACTCCTTCTTTACATCAAAGCAGGGACAGGCTTTGTTGGCAAATTCATTATGACCATGAATCGTGGCTAATGGATATTCCTCCTTCAGCTGCTCGATGAGCGAACGCATTGCCGCTTTCTGGTCTCGGGTTCTTGTATCCTTCGGCTTGCCTTTCTTTGATAAGCCGCCGATGTAGCAAATGCCTATACTGATGGAATTATGGCCCTTGCAATGGGCGCCAACCTCCTCTATCGCACGGCCTACATGAATGCTGCCGTCACGATAAATCACGAAATGATAACCTATGCAGCGCATTCCGCGCTCGCGGTGCCAGCGGTCAATATCCGCTACGGTGAAGTTGCGACCTTCCTTGGTCGCACTGCAATGAATGATGATTTCCTTTATCTTACGCATGATATTGAATATTAATTATTGAAAAATAAGCAGATAATTGAAGGGGATTTCGTCAACACCCCAATCCCTGATAAACAGATTGATTCTGCACGATCGATGCTTTTTCTTCATCCTCTTGAATTCCTCATTCAACAACTGGCAAAATTCATTATAGCATTTTTCTGATTGCGTAACGATTCCGGTATAATGAGACTTGCCCAGAATGATACTCTTGTTTCTCAGACGTAGCGGACCGTTGCCAGGCACGAAGCGAGCTCTGCGCCTAACAGTACGAGGCACGTAATTGGATCTTAACAGAATAACAGGCTTGATAACAATTTCATATTTTCCTCTTTCATACTTATTTTTCTTCTTTGTCTCCGACACCTTCTTTTGCTTGGTAGGAATGAGAGAAATCTTATAACGTCCTGCTGGCAAATGACGGTTAGGACGTTCTAAGGTGTCACAGAAAATCTTGCCACCTATAACCATTGTGCCATCCACACTCCATGGAGTGAAGCGACGGCGGAATATATTGATGTTCATGATAATTTACAATTAATAATTGATAATGAATAATTGGGTCAAGGCCGGCCATTAAGGCTGATTTAAGAACCGAAAACCAAAATGACCCTTAATGACCTTGACCCTTAATGACACCCTCTTTAGACTGTAGGAGAAACTTTCTGATAGCGCATGTCAGGTAATACACAGATTAACCCCTGACGTTTCCAGTTCTTTAGCATCTGTTTTACCGTCTCATGGGTGGCACTTGCTCCCTTAAGTGCAATGCTCTGCTGCTCTGCCTGCTCAAAGGTGAAAGTTACGTCCAGTCGCTCAAAGATGGAATCATTCTTACCTCTGCGACTTCTGTCGTAAGCAGACTGACTGCAATAATTCTTGGATGAGAAAGCATCTTCTATTCGGCTACGAAAGAAGTAAAGCGCATTATCCAACTGGTAGTCAGCCAGCACATCAAAGACATTCAGCATGGCTGGTGTCTGCGTCTTTACGAGCATTCCCTTCCACAAATCAGGTGACTCCTTCAGCTGTTTCTCGGCTCCATTGAAACCATGCTTCTGAATCAGCGTTTCCAGAACCTTGCAGAGCATGATGCAGGTCATCATTCGCATGGTGGTTGGACAGATACGGAAACGCTGGCGGGCTTTCACCTTGTCGTCATTTTTCATCGTTTCCAGTCTTATCTGTTCCAGCCATTCCCTACCCTTATCCTCCAGCTTGGGCAGAACCACCTCACCGGTCAGCAAAGGCAGAAGATGAGCTATCTGAATAATGCGGTCGCGCTGGCGTTCGTTCATCACATACATGTTGTCAGAAAGTGGAGTGAAGGTATTATCGGGCGTTTTTGCCACGATGATACGGCTCTGGAAACCATCCGTATAATTGCTTACCACTCGATAGAGTGCATCAGGCGTTCCACACATCACCACGTTCCATAACAGTCTGTCTATATGAACATTCACTGCATCCGCACTTCTTGCTTCACGCTCATAGCTTGTTCCGTCGTAAGCCTGACGGAGCATGACTGAAAAGTCGCTCATCGCCGATTTCCACTTCTGCGCTACGGTGTCTGCTTCCGGAGTAAACGAGAAGGCGTGCTTGCCTTCTGTGTTAGCCAGTCGTTCAGCCAGATTCGCCACCGTATTGTTCAGTGTCAAGCATCTTACAGGCAGTTTCGGCTCTTCCGGCTGCTCCTTCTTGTTCTTGGCTGCACGTTTCTTGGCTCGCCATTCATCCTCCTTCTGCTGATACATTTTGTCCATTTCCTTCACTTCCGAAGTCCATGCGTCAATCACGGGGTCAATACTTCCCTTACCAGATGCAAAATCTCCGGCAATGTAGGAGATGAGGTTCAGCGAGTTCATCTTGCCGTGAACGGAAACCTTCACGCCCGTTGCGAGCATTCCGATGGCAGGACAGATGGCTGTGATTACAGGCAGTGCCAGTGCCGGACCCACTGCGCTGATGGAATCCCGAATGCCTTGCGGCAACTTAGGCAGCGCATTATAATAGAACAGATCATCCTTGGAGTTAGCCTCGTCCAGCGCATTTACCAGTGCCTCATTGTCAGCCGCCGAACCACCACCCGCATTTCCCTGCTTCATTCGTTCCTGACGGATGGCAGAGAGCACATCCTTCAGTCGCTTAGGCATTTGCGTGATTTTCTCGTTCAATGCCGAGTTGATGCAAGCCATCTTTTCCTGTTCGGGGAACCCATCGTAGCAGGGAATAATCTGAGCCAGCTGATTGCGGTCAAAACCACAGATGTGGCGCAGGTTCACAGCCAGTTCAAAGGTCAGCGTATTGCGGTTGGAGCGCATCGGCTCCTGCCCATCATTATACATCTGCCACCACTTCTTAATGATTTCTCCATAAGGAATCCCGAGATAATTGTCCTGAGCAGCAGAAGTGGATGAAGTAGAAGAAGTTGACGCAGCAGAGGCAGAAGCAGCAGAAGTAGAAATTCTCGAATTCTTTAATTCTTGACTCTTAAAGCTCCCCTGAGGATTCTTCTTGATTTCTTCCTTCCAAGGCTCATAATGCTTGTTTGCCTTGTGCGCCCCTTCCGGCAGTTCCTCCTGTCCGTATCTTTCACGCTCTTCCAGGACTTTCCCTTCAGCAGCCACGGCAGCCTCATCATATTCATCCTTGAAGAGTCGTGGCGAAAGGAATAGCAAATCTTCGTCATCCGATGTGGTAGTGAAGTAAACCCGGTTAATGTCGTGAGCCGAAGTATCCATTTCGCACTTGAGCATCGTAGCAATTCGTACCTGGTTCTCCAGAACCGTCTTGCCCTTTTCGCGTTCAAAAACCGCATGTCCGCCTTGTCGTGCACTACGCTCCAGCATCAGCAGTCCGTACTTGTCCGGTTCCTTCAGCAGCAGCTTGGCAGCCTTGGCAAAAGCCTCCGGCTCATCCATATCAAATCCGAAAGCACCGCTTGGCAGTTTCATTCCCTTCACCACGCCTTGCGGATAATGCCCGGAATAATTAAACTGCACCAGTCTCCGTTTCGCAGCATCGTTTCCGGCACGAGCCAGACGAAGATTCGCCTTCTGCTCATTGCTTCCACGCAGCTGCTTATACTCCTCTTCCGAGGTGATGGAGCGGGCAACCTTGTGCCCGTTCTCCACCTTAATTAAATAACAACTCATCTATCTGTTTCTACTTATCGTTTTTAAGTTGAATACAAAAATCCTAATGTTTCAGTTGGTAATCCAATACCGCCTCAGCCCCTTCTTCAGCCTCAACAGCCAGCGTTTGGGCGATGTTGATTCCCTCATGGCAAAACACCTTCAAGGTAAGCTGAATAGCACCGTCCTTGGTCTTGCTCACACGACCGTGCGCCAGTTTCTTAATCAGTTCCGACTGAGTTCTGAGGCGGTGCTGAACCACGAAATCAAACGTTCCGTCAGGCATTTGCTGAGCCACGCCCATCGAACGGAATCGAGGAACCTTATTCACCCCCGATTCCTGAGGACTGAAGAGGAAATACTGCTTAGCATCATAGTAAGCCATTCCACCCAACTGCACATGCTGGCAGTCTTTATTATTCACCTGCTGGTTCTGAACATTATTCTGAGCATTGTTCTGAACCTTGTTTACTTTCTTAACCATAATCTGAATTGAAATTTAGGAGAAGAAACATCCGGATTGTTGCGCGCTTTACCATGGAAAATCCTCCTCAGTTTCAACTCAGTTAATAACTAAGAATCTCCGCAATAAGTCTCCAAGCGAAGCCTCCCTTTTTACCTTTTTACTTTTTTACCTTTTTACCCTTAAAAAGCCTTTTCAATGTCCGTAACCAGAATATCCTGATAAACCTGACCATTGTGCTCATGGGTAGTAAAGCGGAGCGTAACAGCCACCAGCTCGCCCGGAGCATACTTACATTGCGCCATATTGCCGAGCATTGCCGCAGCGTACTGGTTCTCATACTTGCCGCCCATCTCCTGGAGAACGATGTTGCATTTCATCATCTGTCCGTTCTCACTTTTCTGACTCTGCACAGCGAAGGTCTCGCCCTGCTGCACCACTCTCATAATCTGAGTATACATATTATATAATGTACGAAGAGGTTTTCAAGAGCACCAAACCATTTCAGCGTTGTCTTGTTTCTTCGACGATGCAAAAGTACTGCGAAAACAAAGGCAAAACAATCCCTTTCCCACAACTCCCCCGAAAAACCCACGATTTTGGGAAAAATCGGGCATTTCTTGGGAAAAAGTAAGAAGAAGAAGGAAACGAGAGTCAAAAGTAAAGAAAAAGAGAAAATCATTCCCCTTTGCCTAATAAAAAAACTCATTTTTCCCAACGTTGGGAAAAATCGTGGGAATCTTGGGAAAAATCACCCCCACAACCAACATTTTAACACTCCAAATATTTATAATTCGAAAAAAAATGCTTATTTTTGCACTACAATTCAGTTAAAACGTTTTAAAAGGAAATGGATATGAAACGGATAGAAGAACGATATATTAGCTTGCTTACGGATTTTGGTTTTAAGCGTATCTTTGGAACAAAGCCCAACAAGGATTTGCTCATCAATTTCTTGAATTCACTGTTTGATGGTTTTCAGGTCATCAAGGATGTGAAGTACTTGAATAGTGAGCACGTTGGTGATGTTTTTGCCGAGCGCAAGGCCATTTTTGATGTATATTGCGAAAATGAGCGTGGTGAAAAGTTCATCGTTGAGATGCAGAATGCTTATCAGAAGTACTTCAAGGATCGTTCTTTGTTCTATTCTACTTTTCCTATCCGTGAACAGGCTCCAAAGGGGGCTGAATGGAACTTCAAGCTTGAACATGTTTACACTGTTGCTCTGCTGAATTTCGACTTGGAAGAAGAGGCATTTGACAAAAATGATATCAACCATGATGTGGGCTTGCTTGACAAGAAGACTCTTAAGGTTTTTAATGACAAACTTTCTTTCAAGTATGTTGAGATAGCGAAGTTCAACAAGACAGAAGAGGAGCTTGACACGCTTTATGATAAGTGGTTATATGTGTTGAAAAACCTTTCCCGATTGGATGAGCGTCCTGCTGCCTTGAAAGAGAAAGTGTTTACTAAACTCTTTGAGGAGGCCGAGATTGCAAAGTTCACCCCAACAGAGTTGAAAGAATATGAGGATAGTTTGAAGGCGTATCGTGATGTCAAGAACTCTATAGATACGGCTTTGGAAAAAGGGCGTGAGGAAGGTAAAAACTCGAAGGCTATCCAAATAGCAAAAAGGATGTTGGATGCTGGCATGGATATAGAAACAGTTATGCAAATAACAGATTTGCCAAAAAGTAAGATTGAAAAACTAAAATGATAAAGTAGGAAGGTGCCCTCCCATCGCACCTTCCCTTCTCCATCCTCTCTCAAATACTTCTCATATAACCATCCCTTTTCGCCAGCTTATAATACAGATCCTGGGCGGTATGATAATCGGGATCGGAGCCTTCAACCCACTCCGAAAAATGGTGGTTGTGGTTCTTCTACGTTTCCTGCTTGCGAGACGACTCCACCACGCACTACTTTCCCCAATATCTTTCTGCCATAGGCTGCAACCTTTCCTTTATTACTTCCATAACAGTCTTGAAATCAAGAGTTTCTTTCCATTGAATCTTTTTCAGAAATGCTTTCCAGCGAGCTATACGTGCTGAATCTGTCGCAAAGCTTTCTGTGAACAATTGCAATTCGGGATTGTATGTAAGTCCCCTATTATCGAAAGTCGCCTTAATCGCATCATATAATGTGTCATCAGACAAGTCTCTCTTTGTCAGGAGTTGGTAACAGTCGAAGAAATCTTTCATGCGACTGTTGAGCACATCTCGGTCTATCATCGTATGGAATTTCTCGGCAACAACAGTCTCCAAGGAATATGCCTGTATGTTCACAGATGGAATGTCAGGCAAAAGCAATGGGAAGTCAACAGTTGTTGGATATGGAGTTACAACATCACCAAAGCCAATGTCAACAGACATGTTGTAAGCGATAGTATCCATGTGGGCCGTAAAGTAAAATCTTGTGCCAGGATACTTCTTTTCAACAGTTATAGGCTCCAACTTAATGCTGTTAACATCAAACGATACTCCATCCTCATCGCATACAATGCCCAAAATTTCCTGGAACACATGCGCAAGGAAATCCCTATCACGGCTAATTCTATCTGCCATGAAATCAACATCTACTGTAGGACGTGCCTCAAGTCCATTCATGGCATAAAGCAAAGAGCCTCCTTTCAGCAAAAAATTGTCCTTGTATTGACTAACAGATACTCTGTAAAGCAACCTTTCGTTGAAATATCTTGCCAAGAGATACATATATTTATAGCCTGTCTCATTCATCAGATTGAGCAAGCGGGTCTTAACAGACTTACCGTAGTTTTTCTTTCCCATCTTATTCTATAGCTATTTCAAGATAATTTTTCAATGTATTAAACACTCTGAGGCGTTGGGCGTAATCCTGCAAACGAGTGAGATTGCGATTGGGCTTTCTCAAATAAGAACGAATCACTTCCGCACAAACATCCAGCCCCAATTTGTTTCTGTATTTCACTGCATCACAAACACTTCGCTCCAAGTCGGTTATGCGAACATGAAAACCGGATATTTCTGCTTCCATAATGCCAAACTCCAGATTCTCCTTCTTCCAATAATACAATTCTATCGGAAGCGTTTCAGGAATCTCTACTTTCCTTTTATTGTCGATGGCAATGCAAAAAGCTGGTGGAACAGTTGTCGAAAGCTGATGATAAGCCCAGGCATTGTATAGACACACAACACCTTTAGGAACAATACGCTCCACATCTATCATTGTATTCAGCAGGGCTTCCGGAACAGCATAAATGCCCTGGCGCAACTTGATCAAGTCGCCACGTTCCTTAGCTCTCAACAATCGCTTATACTCTGCCATATGAGGAATATCAGTAGTAGAGATTGTGCCTCCTAGTGCTTCCACTTTACAAACTATATTGTCCATATCACATTTATATTAATATCATTGTCGCTGCAAAAATACAATATTTTTTTGAAAAGCGGTAATATTCTACGGAATATTTTCAAAAAAGCCGTAGAATATTACCGGATTTATCCTTGTTTTTATACCCAGGGACGATAGTTATCTCTAAATCTTCCTCTCTACTTTCCTATACCAACTCAAATACTTCTCATATAACCATCCCTTTTCGCCAGCTTATAATACAGATCCTGGGCGGTATGATAATCGGGATCGGAGCCTTCAAGCCACTCCGAAAAATGGTGGTTGTGGTTCTTCTGCGTTTCCTGCTTGCGGAACGACTCCACCACACATTTCTTTTCTGCATCCGGAAACATCAGGTTCATGCGGGCGGCAAAGGCTGCCTTGTCCTGATTATCACGCACCATGTGGAACGTATATTTCATCAGGCACCAGACTATGTACCAGCTTTGCTGAGACGTAATGTTGCCCTTTATCCAGAACTTCAACTTCTCCTCCAACTTTATGGAATCTACCCAGTTCACAAAGAACGAGTCGCTGTTACGCTCAAAATCATCAGCCCTGGCTATTTCTGCCTCCCACATTTTATGCTCACCCTGATACTTGAATAGCGTTTCAAAATCCTCGGGAGAAGCCTGCTCCCTGACTAGCGTACGGACAAGTTCTTCTTCCTCATCCTCCTCTCGCTCAAACCAGTCTGAACAAAGCGTATAATTGTTGTATTTCCCTTCAATATCATTCATTACTTTCTGCAAGCTCAAAGTGGTAATATCTATTCTTCTCTCTCTCAGATGACGTTTCTTTACCTTTACCTCACGTTTCAGATGGTCAGGTAGCGTGCGATCGTCGAAAATTCGCTTGATATAATGGTAAATAATCACAGCCTCATGGTCGGTGCGGAAAAGGCGGGTTCTGTATAAGGCTAGGAAATCAGCACAAATAGCGGTAACTGTGGAGATGGTTTCAGCCAAAGCCATCTGCAACCCAATAGAGACAAAGTTCCTGTAATGGGAATCAAACTGGGGAAAGTCGTCTCCGGCAGGAACTTTAAGCTTCTCGCATTGCTCGTAAATAGCCTTAGCATAGGGAATCTGACCATACTTCTCTTCCTTATCGAGCAAATAGTCTGAATGCTTCCGGGCGATAGTCTGAATATCCTGGAGCACCTTCTCTAAAACATCAGTATAAATCCCCATGAATTCATCATCGTAGCTCTTGTAGATGGAAATGTAGACTTTCTTATGGAGCGTATGAATATATTTAAGAAAATCTGTCAACTGCTCGGCAAGGTTCAGGTAAATATGAAAATAACAGGTAAGACCTTTATGCTTTCCTGCATTCCATTTAAATTCATCTTTAGCATGCTGAATCTCCTTATACAAATGTTCTGCCTCTCTCTTAAACTGACCCACATCAGTAGTTGTTACTGGAGTGTATTTCTTGACTCCTGTTACTTCATCTTCCACAAAAAGATCTTCTTCTGATGAAATCTTCAGAAGAGAATTGTAGTTATTGTCAGTATTGGGTATTTCCTCTGTCTGCATATTCTTTTTCTAGGTTTGATTTGTTATGTTGTTTAAATAAGCGGCATGGGGTTCCCTGTAAGTACCAGTATTAAGGTACCTGCAAGAACCTACGACAAGGTACAAACAAGTACTGCCCACGCCGTAGAGGAGTGGACGCCTTGCTGTCACCTTCTTCTTGTCGTTTTTGAATTTTGCAGGTTCTAAATACTGTAGAAGTGCAGATAATCAGCGTCAATATCTATATGTTATTTTTCTTGTTTACTTTCTGTTTCTTACTTCAAATTTTAAAGGGTTTATACTACGTTTTCTTCATCATCCGCCCAGTGGTCGCATTGGCGCATCACGGTTTCCAGCGCCTTTTCTGCACCCTCTGGTGGATACTTATACTTCTTGAGCAGTCGCTTCACCATCACTCGCATCTTCGCCCTCGCCGATTCCTTCCGGTTCCAGTCGATGGTGCGGTTGCGGTGCAAGACTTCTGTCAGTTCCCGGGTCAGCGCCACAAACTCCTCGTCGGAGTAAGCCTGCCGCACACCTTCGGGCGTGGAGAGCGCATCATAGAATGCCTTCTCCTCGGGCGAAAGTCCCAGGTCGTTGCCCTCTGCCTCTGCCTGCTTCATCTGCTGAGCCATCTTCAACAGTTCCTCTATCACTTCCTCGTTGGTGAGCAAGCCCTTCAGATAGTTGGAGAGACTCTGGCTGAGCATGTCGGAGAAGAGGTCGCTCTGAACCACGTTGGTCTTCTGCTGCTGCTTGATTTTTTCTTTCATCAGTTTGGTGAGCAGTTCCACCGCCAGGTTGCGCTCCTTCATGTTCTTCACCTCCTGGATGAAGGCGTCGTCGAAGAGCGAGAACTCTATCTGGCGGTCGCCGAAGAGATTGATGACTCCGTCGGTCTTCACACTCTGACGGAGCAGCTCACCGATGCGCTCGTTGATTTCATGGCGGCTGATCTTGCCCTTCTGCGAGAGTTTGAGCATCATCACGCGCAGCGCATCCATATAGCACACCTCCGCCTTCTGCTGCTCATTCAGAAGCGAACGGCAGAGCGTGGTGGCGTTGTGAAGCAGATTGCTGTGCTCCATGAAATTCTTCTTGCGCTGAACCATGGCTGGAGAACTCAGGAAGTTGGCTCCGCTCGTAATGGCGAGTGCCCGCTTCGAGTTGTCCTGTTCGAAGAAGCCGGAATAGTCGAAACCATGAAGCTGGTCTCGGCAGATTTCCATCTCTTCCTTCCATTTCACCAGGGCGGTCTTGGCGATGTCGGGGTCGCCGAAGCGGCGGCGGTCACGGTTGGTGTACTGCTGCATGGCACTCTTCAGCGCCTGCGCAATGCCTACGTAATCCACTATCAGTCCGCCTTCCTTGCCCGGAAACACACGGTTCACCCGGGCTATCGCCTGCATCAGGTTATGACCGCTCATCGGCTTATATACGTACATGGTGGCGAGCGACGGAACATCAAAGCCCGTGAGCCACATGTCTCTTACGATGGCGATCTTCATCTCATCGTCGTTGTCCTTGAATTTTCTTGCCAGTTCCTTCTTGTAGGCTTCGTTGCCGATAATCGGCTGCCAGTCTTCGGGGTCCTGGTTCGAACCGCTCATCACCACCTTTACCTTCTCCGTCCACTCGGGGCGAAGCTCCAGCATCTTGCGGTAGATTTTGATGGCGATGCTTCGGGTCAGCGCTACGATCATTGCCTTGCCGGTGAGTTCCTGCGCACGGTTCTGCTCGTAGTGCTGGATGATGTCCCTTACCAGCGTGTCGATGGTGGCGTCTTCACCCAGGAGCACTTCCAGCCGGCTGTGCTCCTGCTTCGCCTGCCTGATCTGCTCCTCGGTGGCTCCCTCATCGGCTAGGTTGTCGAACTCATCGTTCAGCAGGTTCATCGTGTCTTCGTCGAGGTTCAGGTTCACCACACGACTCTCGTAATAGACGGGACGGGTGGCTCCATCATCTACCGCCTGACTCATGTCGTAAACGTCGATGTAGTTGCCGAACACTTCCTCCGTATCTCTGTCGCGGTCGCTGATAGGCGTTCCGGTGAAGCCGATAAACGAGGCGCCTGGCAGGGCTTCTCTCATCTTCTGGCTGAATCCCTTCTTCATCGTCAGGCTCTTGTTGTCCCAGTGCTCTTCGCCGTATTGCGAGCGGTGCGCCTCATCGGTCATCACGATGATGTTGCGGCGGGTGGAGAGTGCCGAATCGCCTTCTTCAAACTTCTGAATGGTGGTGAAGATGATTCCCCCACTCTTTCGGTTACGGAGCAGATTACCCAGGTCTTCACGGCTCTGGGCGTTCTGTGGTTCCTGACGAAGGAAGTCCTGGCAGCGGCAGAACTGACCGAAGAGCTGGTTGTCGAGGTCCTTGCGGTCGGTTACCACCACGATGGTTACTTCGGGCAACCGCTGCACCAGCTGGTGGGCGTAGAACACCATGGAGAGGCTCTTGCCCGAACCCTGCGTGTGCCAGAACACGCCGATTTTTCCGTTGCCTTCCACTGCGGTACGGGTGCGCTGCAGGGCTTTGCCCACGGCGTAGTACTGGTGATAGGCGGTAAGAATCTTGGCGTATTTGCCCTGGTTCTTGTCGAAACAGATGAAGTTCTGCAGAATGTCGAGCAGACGCTGCTGCTGGAACATGCCGAGGAAGAAGGTGCGATAGTCGGCAAAGAGGGTTGACTCGTATGAACCGTCCACGGTCTTCCATTCCATGTAGCGTTCTAGCTTGGCGGTGATGGTTCCGGCACGAGTTTCGCTCATGTCGCTGATGACGTTGAAGGCGTTGTAGCTGAAGAGGCTCGGAATGCTCTGCTGATAGTTCTTGATCTGCTTGTAGGCATCTTCTACGGTTGCATCTTCAGAAATGGCGCTTTTCAGCTCCACCACCACGAGGGGCAATCCGTTGACCATCACCACCATGTCGCAGCGCTTGTTCTTATACTCTTCTACTCGCCACTGGTTCACCACCTTGAAGAGGTTTCTTTCGGGATGGTCGAAGTCGATGAGCCGCATCAGGGCTGTTCGTTCTTCGCCATCCTGCAGGAATCCCACCTCCAGACCGTTTTGCATCCAGAGTGTAAACTGCTCGTTGTTCTGTTCTAAAGTACCGATGCTGATGTTGGTGATTTGCTTGATTCCTTCATCCATTACATCGGCTGGCAGTTGAGGATTAAGCCGTCGCATCGAGGCGACCAAATCGGCACGATAGAAGGGCTCCTTATAGTCGCGCTCCACGTCGTAGCCACATTCGTACGCATAGCCGAGTTCGTCCCGGAACAGGGCAATGAGCGTTTGCTCGTATGCGTCTTCGGTGAATTTCTTATCGTCTGCCATAATGTTAATATTTTATATTTTCTTTCTCGTTATTTTTTTCGTTGCTCTTCTTATTCCGGGACTTCTAGCTCGCCTGACATTAAGCGAGGGAGAAGGGTGTCGCGGAGAAGGGAGAGGCAGGAGTTCTCTTTTTCCAAGGATTCAATTCTTGCAAATAAAGGCGACACAATAGTCTCAAAATCCTCAAATACTTTTTGCTCCGGCATTATTACTTGCAGAGACTTCATCAATGATCCCGATGCTTCCTTAAACGTTGACCCTGTAGATTTGTTTTCAATCTCAGGAGTTACATATTTCAAGAAGCAATACAAAAAACAAGTTCCTGCTTTCTTTGGAACAAGAGATTTAAAACCCTGATTGGTACAAATATCATTCTGAGCAATTGAAATATATCCAATAGGTGCTCTTGATGTAAACAATATAGTACCCTTAGGCATTAACTTTGTCGATGTGCTATTGTAGCCTTCTTCTGTTATGTCGATTTCTCCTCTTGAAGTGTAAACGGCTGGATGGTTAGATAAGTCCTTCGGTGTTAACCAAGCTATTCCCTTCTGAGTGTAATACTCTGGCTTAGCTTTTGAAGGAGTACTTCCACCTACTACATCAGCAATTTCATCAAGCCTTCCTACTTTCCATCCTTCAGGAATCATTCCCAATTCACTATCCACGAACTTACCATCCTTGAAAGGCTCAAAGTCAACGAACCAATTCTTGAATATAGCCTGCGCCATCTCCTCCAAATCAGCATTGATCTTGTTGTTCAACTCTATCTTCCGGTCGAGAGATGAAAGGATGGAAGCAATGCGGCGCTGGGTGGCAAGCGGAGGCAGTTTAATATCTATTAATCTAAAAGTAGATGTTGCTCTTGCTAAAGCAGGTACTCCTACTTGCGAAGCATTTGCTAGTATCTTATACTGACCTTCTCTTGTGTGAAAATAATAAACGAGATATTGAACATCAACAAGATCTGCTTTACAACGAAAGCGAAATTGACTTTGCGAAATAACATATCTGTCATATTTCGAATTAATAGGAACATAAACTATCTGTCCTAATGTTCCTCTATGAGTTACTATAATATCTCCTCTATGAGCATTACATTTCTTAAGAGAATCTGCCTTTTCTTTTGTCAAATAGCCAAAGCTATCTTCTTGAAGCTTAAAGCCTTGCAAATTTGAACCGTTGAGGATTGGAACACCATTATCAACATAGAATTCTTTTTTGACATCAGAGCCAAAAGGTCCCATGGAGATTTCTTCAATCAGTTCATCCATTTTATAATGCTTCCACTCCATACTCTTACACCTCCCATCCAATTTTCTTCAACTGCAATCTGATTTCTTCTTCCTGCTTCTTGCTTTCCTTAAACAGCTGCTTCAGCTCACCGGTGAGATTCGTCATTTTCTCCTCAAAAGGCACTCCGTCGCCTTCGTCTTCAGCGATTCCTACGTATCTGCCAGGAGTCAGGATGAAGTCCTGAGCAGCAATCTGCTCGGTGGTGCATACGGCACAGAAACCCTTTTCATCTTCGAGAGTTCCCTGCTGGAAAGCATGGAAGGTGTCAGAGATTTTTTTAATATCCGTATCAGGCATCAGCTCACGAAGCTTACGGGTTACCATCGAGCCTAAGTTGCGGGCGTCGATAAACACGGTCTTGCCCTTCTGCGCCTTGTTGCGGCTGATAAACCAAAGACTTACAGGAATACCCGTACTGTAGAACAGCTGCGAAGGCAATGCCACGATTCCCTCTACCAGGTCGGCTTCGATGATGGCTTGGCGAATCTGTCCCTCGCCGCCACTCTGACTCGAAAGCGCACCATTCGCCAGCACCAAACCAATCTTTCCGTTAGGTGCCAGATGGTGAATCATGTGCTGCATCCACGCAAAGTTGGCGTTGCCAGCAGGCGGCAAGCCATACTGCCAGCGCACGTCTTCCTGAAGCGCACTCTGCCCCCAGTCGCTGAGGTTGAAAGGAGGATTGGCAAGAATGTAATCTGCCTTCAGCGTAGGGTGCTGGTCATCATAGAAAGTGTCGGCAAAGATATTGCCCAGGTTCGCATCCAAGCCACGGATGGCAAGGTTCATGTGCGCCATCTTCCACGTATCAGGGTTTGCCTCCTGACCATAGATACTAATCTTGCGCAGGTTTCCCTTGTGGCGCTCTATAAACTTGGCGCTCTGCACAAACATACCACCGCTTCCGCAGCAAGGGTCATAAACTCTGCCCTCATAAGGCTCCAGTATCTCTACCAGCGTGCGGACAATGCAGGAAGGCGTATAGAACTCGCCACCATTCTTGCCCTCCAGGCTGGCAAACTGCTGCAGACAGTATTCGTAGGTTCTGCCCAGCAGGTCTTTCTCCTCGCCAGCATCGTGCATTTCTATGTTCGTAAAGAGATCTACCACATCACCCAGACGGCGCTTGTCAAGCTCCGGACGGGCGAAATTCTTAGGCAGAATACCCTTCAATCTTTCGTTCTCACGCTCAATGGCGGTAAGTGCTTCATCTATTATCACGCCTATTTCCGGTGTGTGGGCAGCAGCACTAATCTTGCTCCATCGGGCTTCAGCAGGCACAAAGAAGATGTTCTCGGCAGTGTATTCGTCCTTATCTTCCGGGTCGGCGTATTCGTCACCCTGCAGCTCCTGGAACTTCTGCTCGAAGCGGTCGCTGATGTATTTCAGAAAAATGAGTCCGAGCACCACACCCTCGTATTGCGAAGCGCTGAGGTTGCCTCTCAGAATATCGGCAGCCTTCCATATTTTCTCTTCAAAACCAATGCTGATTGTATCTTGTTTCTTAGCCATAATATGTTTATTTTTCTACGAGCACAAGCTTCCAGTCCTCATTCTGCAGAACGAGGGTCCCGTTGTTGTCCGTAATGGTGAATATCTGATTATCTATCTGTATTTTGTTCTCCTTTATTAAATAGGTGTACTGACCGCAAGCAACGTTTTCGGTGGTTGTTTGGGTTATTTTACCGCCTTCGTCGAAGTGGTTCACTTCCGTCGTTTCGGAGAAAGAAATAGCATCTGAGGTGAAACTGCAGAACAAAGGAGTCTCTTTTACGTCGATAAAGATACTTCCAACGCGCTGATAAAGGGCTGAAATCTGCCATTCGTGGGCTAAAAATGTGGTTTCGTAATGAAAAACCTCTGATTTTTCTGTTTCTTCGTCGCTAGAACAGGCGGTGGAAGAAAGCATAAAAAAAGCGACTATTATCATATAAAAATAAGATAATATTCGCCTGCGGATAAGAACATGATGATATTGGACTAACTTTGCCTGAGCAAAATTACCCCCCCCTAAAGCTTTGTACGTCAAGAAGTTACACCTTTTCATCTTAGTACTGTTATTATGTAGTTTCTAGCTTTCCAGACTATTGCTACGTCAATAATTTGTTAATTGCTAGCAAAGATAATAAAAAGTTGGCAAACCCAAGAATTTTATCACGTTATTTAACGGAAAAATGCAAAATATGGGGGTTAGGAAGATGTTTTACCCCCTCTTCTAAGGGTAAAAAAATGCCCCTCCTCAGACGTGAATCCGCCTCTAATATGACGTATTTTTGACAAAATGCAACAGGAAACAAGGATAAAAATGTAGAATCGAACAACATATCAGCTAACTGAAGCGACTTAATATGTAGATAATTATTATACACAAAATATTAGAGTATGAATATAACGAAATACACATAACACACTAATAACCAACACATTCAAACATATATTCAACCTATATCATGTAAAATTCACAAGTTCATCTAGCGTGTCATTAAGGGTCAAGGTCATTAAGGGTCATTTTCATTTTCGGGGGAGAAAAATCCCTATAGTATATATATAAATAAATATTTATATATACTATAGCTCAAAATGACACTTTCATTTTTCTAAATGACCCTTAATGACACTGACCCTTAATGACACGCTTGTTTTTCATCCGTACTTTTCCCATTGTGGATTGTTTTGCAATAAAGTTCAGATAGAAAATCAATAGAACTTATTGTATTGCAGCTACTTATAGATTTTCTCACATAGAAAGTCAGGGTGAAAGCTTGCATTCTGCCCGAAAATGTTGTATCTTTGCACCGGCAATCGAAAGAACAGCCTTTTGTGCCTTG